>Ga0302325_10008439_pt1 | contig 22620 bp, 17 predicted proteins | sample Palsa_T0_2_FD_201948 | JGI IMG/M metagenome (GOLD analysis project Ga0302325, IMG submission 201948) | Peat permafrost microbial communities from Stordalen Mire near Abisko, Sweden - Palsa_T0_2 | ecosystem: Environmental > Terrestrial > Soil > Palsa > Peat permafrost | place: Sweden: Abisko...
GGCGGATGGGCCGGCTTCTCCCTGCCGACGTCCGGATGCACGCTATAGACAGCGTGCCCGATGCATTCGACGCCCGGTTCTCCGCGCTGTGGCGGCGCTACTCCTACCGGGTGTGCGATGATCCCGCAGGCGCCGATCCGCTACGCAGGCATGAGACGCTCAGCTATTCCCGCTTGCTTGACCTCGGGCGGATGAATGAGGCGGCCGCCTGCTGCATCGGCGAGCACGACTTCGCCGCTTTCTGCCGCCGCCGCGAGGGTGCGACGACCGTCCGGGAACTGCTCAGGCTGGCCTGGGCCAGGCCAGAGCGGGGTGTCGCCGTCGCGACCGTCGTAGCCGATGCGTTCTGCCACAACATGGTGCGGTCGCTGACCGGCGCGCTACTGGCAGTCGGCGACGGGAGCAAGCCGGCTAGCTGGCTTGCTGGCGTGCTCGCCGCCCGGGTTCGCGATCCGGCCGTTCGCGTGGTGCCGCCGCATGGGCTATGCCTCGAGGAGATCGGCTACCCGGCCGCGGCTGACTTCGCCGCCAGGGCCGGGTTGACCCGCCGGGTGCGACCCGGCCCCGGCGGCTGCGGGGGCAGCTAGCGCCTGCCAGCGACCGGCGGCTGCGCAGGCAGCTCTAGGGCTTGCCGGTGACCAGCCGGCGACTCAGGCTCACATTCGCGGTGCTTGCGAGCAAGCGGGTACAGAACTGCACGAGTTCCTTCTTCTTCGCCGCCCCCTTCGGCGCATGAAGGTCCGCGAACTCTGCCCAGATCAGGATCAGGTAATGCCCCTTGACCTCGGCTTCCTCGATGCCGGTCCCCTTGGTGAGATTGCGGGTGGGCCCTTTCGCGCCGCGCAGCTGCGCGATGAACTGCGATGGTCCCGCGGCCCGGCCCGCCCGGCTCGCCGTGCGGGCGGTCTTCAGGTTCAGCACCCCGATCGTGCCCATCAGCTTCCCGTTCCCGGATAGATAACTGGCCCGCATGACCTGGCTGCAGCCTGCGGCGCGGACGGCTGACTGCAGCCGGCTGCCGAGTACCGCGGATGAGCAGTGCTTGCGTGCCCGGACAGCGGTCCTTGAGTAGGCGGATCCGGTACTGGTGAACCGGGCGGGGAAGAGCTCAGCGAGCGTCAATGGCTGCGGGTCAGCGCGTCGCGTCTGGATATGGCCCCAGCGGCCAGTGGGCGTGGGCGATGGCTGCGGCGATGGCCGCGCCGCATGGCTTGTTCCGGGGGCCGCGGCCGGGCCGGGCTGCCGCTGGCCGCCGGCCAGGTAAAAATACGTCCCGGATCCCGCCGCGACGATCACGGCCAGGCCGGCCGCGAGCAGGACGCGGCCCCGTTTCGGGGGCTTGCGCCCCCGCTTGCCCCGGGATGATCGGCGGCCGCCCCGTCCCGCCAGGTCAGCTGCCTGGGTGGTGCCCCGTCCCGGCAGGTCACCTGCCTCGGTGGCGCCCCGGCTTTGCGGAGGGTGCCCGCGGTTCGGCGTACCGGCAGCGTTCGCCCCTGCCGGGCGCGTGCCGCCGCGGCGGCTGGCCGTAGACCGGGCGGCTCTGCCCTGGGGCGGGTTGCCCCGGGCATTCGGGTCCTGCCAGCCGCCTGCCGTGCGGTCGTCGATGACTGCCCAGGTCTGGGTATTGGTAGCGTCGGCGGCCGGATCGGAGACGGCAAGGACCGCGTAGTCGGGCTCGGCGTATCCATGCTCTGCTGACGCGGCGACCGGCCAGGCGTCCCTTCCCGCGCCGCCGTCTGACCCGGCGGCCGGCCAGCCGTTCTTCACCGCGTCGCCGGCTGGCAGTCCCTCCCGGGTCCCGCCGGACGCCTGGTTCCACGCGGAGAACTGTCCTGGCGGGTAGACCGGGGCCGACTGGCCAGGTGCCGGGGGGAAGCCACGGACCGGGCCTTTGCCCGCGGTGCCGCCCGCCGCTCCGTACAAGGCGCGGGCTGCCGCCTGACCGCGGGCCTGCCCGGCGTCCGGATCCTGCGCGTATCCGTCCCCGGTGGCGTATCCGTCCCCGGTGGCGTATCCGTCCCCGGTGGCGTAACTGTCCCCGCTGATCCAGCCGTCGGTATTCCCGCCGCCGGAGTACCGCTCCCCTGGATCCCCGGCTTCGACAGGCTGCCCGTCTCCTGGCCCCGTCCAGGGCAGCCCAGGGCCGCCGGTAGGGCGCTCCTGGCCGCCAGCCGCCGAACCGGCGTCCACATCACCCGGGTAGTGCATGCGGCGAGCGTATCGCCCCTTGGGCGCGCGCTAGCGTCGTCGGCCTTTTTCCGGCTGCAGTGCCTAGCTGACACCGGCTAGGCACCAGTTCGGCAGCGCAGCCGGAGCTCTGGCGCAGGCGTCTCCGCTGTGACGCGAGGCGGCCGCCGGCCACTGCACTGGCCGTGGCGCAGGCAGTGCCGAAGGAGGGCCGTTCGGGCTCGCTTTGACCGCCGCCGGCTACGGCCGGTATCCTGCTTACGCGTCCATGTGCATCGGCATGCCCGCACTGCCCGCCTGCGGGCAGCTGAGCGGTGGCTGGTGCTGCGGATTCCCCCGACCGGAGGGACTGCCCCGGGCGAGGGCCAAGGATCTCCGGACTCAAACGCGAAGGCAAATGACTGTGCGCACATTCAGCCCCAAGGCTGGCGATATCCAGCGTCAATGGCATGTCATCGACGCCAATGAGGTTGTCCTCGGCCGGCTGGCCAGCCAGGCGGCCATTCTGCTGCGCGGCAAGCACAAGCCGATTTTCGCGCCGCACGTGGACACCGGCGATTTCGTGATCGTCGTCAACGCGGAGAAGATCGCGCTGTCCGGCAACAAGCTGAAGGACAAGCTCGCGTACCGGCACTCTGGGTACCCGGGCGGGCTGCGTTCCATTGCCTATGGCGACCTGCTCGCCAAGCACCCGGAGCGGGCAGTCGAGAAGGCGGTCAAGGGCATGCTCCCGAAGAACACGCTGGGCAGGCAGATGCTGCGAAAGCTCAAGGTGTACGCGGGTCCCGACCACCCGCACAAGGCCCAGCAGCCCGTTCCGTTCGAGATCACGCAGATCGCGCAGCAGGCCGGCACCAGCCGCGTCGCCGCGCAATAACGAGAGCCAACGAGGAAGCGCGAGGAAGACACTGTGGCCGAGTCCACTGCCGCCCAGGCACCCGCAGCGCGGGCCGATGCGGCACCCGGGGAAACCGCCGGGGAGCACGTATCGCAGTACACCACCGAGACTGGTGACGCGACCGCGGCCGGCCCAGCCCGGCCCGCGGCGCGCAAGCCGGTGGTGACCGGCAATGCGCTGGGCACCGGCCGCCGCAAGCAGGCCATCGCGCGCGTCCGGATCCAGCCCGGCACCGGGAAGTGGCTGGTCAATGACCGGACGCTGGAGGGGTACTTCCCGAACAAGCTGCACCAGCAGCTCATCCACGAGCCCTTCGTGAATCTGGGCGCAGATGACCAGTTTGACGTCATCGCCCGGATCACCGGCGGCGGCGTCACCGGCCAGGCAGGCGCGCTGCGGCTGGGGATCGCGCGGGCGCTGATTCTCGTCGACCCGGACAACCGTCCGGCGCTCAAGCGGGCGGGTTTCCTGACTAGGGACGCCAGGGTAAAGGAACGCAAGAAGTACGGGCTGAAGAAGGCGCGCAAGGCGCCGCAGTACTCCAAGCGCTGACACACTCGAAGCGCTGACATCCGGTCGGCGCGCCAGCACCGGAAGACCAGGGGGCGTTCCCGTGGGCCGGCTGTTCGGTACGGACGGTGTTCGCGGCGTTGCTGGCCGTGATCTCACCGCGCAACTGGCGATGGACCTGTCCGTTGCGTCGGCGGAGGTCCTGGAGCGCATGGGAGCCTTCGCCGCGGCGGCGGCGGGCGGCCGCCGCCCGGTCGCGGTAGTCGGCCGCGACCCAAGGGCATCTGGCGAGTTCCTTGAGGCGGCCGTGGTGGCGGGCCTGGCCAGCTCCGGCGTGGACGTGCTGACGCTCGGCGTGGTTCCCACGCCGGCCGTGGCTTACCTGACCGCCGATCTCGGTGCCGAGCTTGGCGTGATGCTGTCCGCCAGCCACAATCCGGCGCCGGACAACGGGATCAAGTTGTTCACGCTTGGCGGCATCAAGCTGCCGGACGCTGTCGAGGATCAGATCGAGCTCAGCCTCGGCGGCGTGTCCGGCCGCCAGGCCGGGCGGGCGGGCGATCCGGTGCTGCCGGGCGGCGGGTTCGGCCGGGTGCGTGACGCCTCCGGCGACATCGAGCGCTATCTGGCCCATCTGCTCTCGACGCTGCCAGGATCCGGTTCCGGTGACGCGCTGCCGCTTGCCGGGCTGCGGGTCGTCGTCGACTGCGCGCACGGCGCCGCATCTGAGCTGGCGCCGCGGCTGCTTCGCCGCGCGGGCGCCGATGTGATCGCGATCGGCGCTGAGCCCGATGGGCTGAACATCAACGAAGGCTGTGGCTCGACCTGCCTCAGCGTGCTGGCGGCGGCCGTGACTGAGCACCGGGCCGATGCCGGGATCGCGCACGATGGCGATGCGGACCGGTGCCTCGCGGTCGACGCAGACGGCCAGCTGATCGACGGTGATCAGATCCTGGCCGTGCTCGCCCTGGCGCTGCGGGACGCCGGGCAGCTGGCGGGAGACACGGTCGTGACGACGGTGATGGCCAATCTCGGGTTCCGGAAGGCGATGCGCGCAGCTGGCATTGACGTGGTCGAGACTCTCGTCGGCGACAGATACGTCCTGGAGGCAATGCGCGAGGGGAAGTTCGTGCTCGGCGGAGAGCAGTCCGGCCATGTCATCCTGCTCGACCACGCGACAACGGGTGATGGCATGCTGACCGGCTTGCAGCTGCTTTCGGTGATGGCCCGCCGCCGGCAGCCGCTGCGCGCCCTCGCGGCGGTGATGGCCAGGTACCCGCAGGTCCTCATCAACGTGCCGGGGGTGGATAAGTCCCTGGCGGCCTCTTCCGCCGAGCTCACCGCCGCCGTGACCGCCGCGGAGGCGGAACTGGGCACGTCAGGCCGGGTGCTGGTCCGGCCGAGCGGGACGGAACATGCAATCCGCGTCATGGTCGAAGCGCTGGACGCCGGCCAGGCGCACCGGGTGGCTGAGCGGCTCGCCGGGGCTGTCCGCGAGCTAGCCTGAGCCCGTCCGCGAGCCAGCTGACTTGCGCCGCCATGGTGCTGCTAGGTGCACGCCGGTGATCACGCCAGGACCGGCCCCGGCCCTGCGTGACGATGCCCGGCATTCACGAGCGAATGCCATGGTGCGACAATAGGTCTTATTAGCCGTGAGTCGCTGGGGCGTGGTGGGGGTTCGCATGGCCGCTCGGCCGCTGGAGATCTGCCGCTTAATCGCAGGGGCTGTCGCTGCGGCCCGGCATGCCAGCAGGCCACACCTATCGGCACGGTGCCTTGAGCGGATCTGGATCACCGAGTCTTCGGGCTCCAGCAGTGGCATGATCGCCTGCGCGGGTCGGCGCCCGGCCAGATCCGTTAGTCCCCGCCTTACCGGATAGGGCGATATGCAGCCTGATACTGATGCTCAGCCCAGCAATCTCTTCGAGGAAACCCCGCAGCCCGACTTCGTGAGAGTCCTGCGAGGGTATGACCCGCGTCAGGTTAAGAAGTACCTGAAGCAGATCGACGGGGAGCTGCAAAAGGAACGCGCGCAATTGCAGGCCCTGCGCAGCCAACTGGCCGATGTGCATCGCCAGATTCAGGAGCAGGAGCGCCCCGCCGACTCCGCGCACGGATCGCGGGTTGACCGGCAGGTCCAGCTAGCGCAGGAGCAGCAGAACGAGATTCTCCAAGAGGCCAAGTCCACGGCCGATGAGATCAATGCGAGGGCTAAGGTCGAGGCGGCCCAGGTCCGTGCGGCAGCCAAGGAAGAGGCTGCCAAGTTGCGATCGAGGGTCAAGCGGGAGACCGACGACCTGCGGTTGTCGGTCGAGCGTGAGACTGATGCGATCAGGACGAGTGCCCGGCGCGAAGCGGACGAGCTGACCTCAACTACTGAGCGCGAGGCGGCCAAGCTCCTCCCGACGGCCGAGCGTGAAGTGGCAGAGAAGCGCGCTGCGGCCGAGGAGGACATTGCCAAGCTCCGCAACAGCAGCGCGCGTGAGGTCGCGCAGATGAAAGCGTCCTCGAAGCGGGAGCAGGACGAGATTCTCGCTGCCTCCAAGCGCCAGGCTGACGAGAGCCGCAGCCAGGCGCAGCGGATCCTGGAGGAGAGCGAGGCGCAGCGGGCAAATGCCAAGGACGAGTTCGAGATCTGGGCTGCCTCACGGCGCGAGGAAGCGGAGCGGCGCGAGGCCGAGCAGCTGGGCGCCAGGGCGAGGAAGAACGCAGATCAGATGGTCGCGCAGGCCAAGACGCAGGCCGATCAGCTGCTGGCTGACGCCAAAGCCGAGGCCGAGCGGCAACACGCTACAGCCAAGCGCCATGTCAATGACCTGAACAAACAGAAGGAGAGCGCGGCCGCGGACCTCGCGCTGATCAGCCAGTTGCTCGGCGCTCAGATGCCACGAATTGCCGCCGCCCTGAAGCGACCGCCAGCCGGGCACGCCAGCAGCAGCATGCACCAGATCGGCGAGCCTCCTGCCCCGCTACGCGCGGAGGCTCCGCCAGAACCAGAAATTCACCAATGAGGACACAAGCGCCCACGAGAATACGCTGACGGCGAGGGGAAGACCCGCCGCCCGGCGATGCGCAAAGTCGTGCGGGCGATTCTTGGGGAGTTAGGCAAAGGGCCTGCCGCCTCCGCGTCCGTTCAGCCGCCTGTGCCCGTTTCCGGGGCCTGCCTGACCGCGGCACGCGGGTGGCTGAACCGATAACCAGGGCGGTGGCTGAACCGGGACTCACGCGTGGGAGTCCTGGCACGCGACGCCGATGCTCGGCCGGCGTGCGTAGATTTCCTCACCCTGATGACGGATGTTCCGCGGTAAAGCGGCTGGCAGAGTCTCGTCTCGCGTGCCGCGATTGGCTTGATGCCGTCACACCGCCAGGGGGAAGCCGTAGTGCCCGGATACGACCTTGCACGACTGGTATGCCGATGAGCGAGGCTTTGCCGTGCGTGGACACGAGCACGCCGGCGGTGGTGCTGAAGTTCGATCCGAACGTCATGCACCACGGCGGGCTCGGGGTCATCCGTAGCCTCGGGCGGATAGGCGTGCCCGTCTACGGCGTGCACGAGGGCCCGTGGGCACCAGCCGCAAGCTCGCGCTACCTCCATGGCCGCTGTTTCTGGCAGCCCAGCCCGGACGACACCGACCGGGTGCTGGCCGGGCTGAAAAGACTGGCCGAGCGAATCGGCCAGCGGGCTGTGCTCATACCGACCGACGACGCCGGAGCGATCTTTTTGGCTGAGTATGGCGACGACCTCCGGCCGTGGTTCCTCTTCCCGAAGCCGCCCCGCGAGCTGCCGCGGCAGCTCGCGGGCAAGTATTCCCTGTACGAGCTCTGCGGCCAGCTGGGCGTACCGTGCCCGCAGGCCAACCTGCCGGGTTCGCTCGACGCGGCTCGTGAATTCGCCGCCGGCACGGGCTTCCCGCTGATCGCCAAGCTGACCACCCCGTGGCGGCATGGCAACGGGAAGCTTCGCAGCACCTCGATCGTGGCTGACGAGGCCGAGCTAGATGGCATCTACCGTGCCTGCGACCGTGGCGGCGCCGGACTCATGCTGCAGGAGTTCATTCCTGGCGGCCGCGGCCAGGACTGGTTCTTTCACGGTTACTGCGACGCAAGCGCGAGATGCAGGCCCGCGTTCACCGGGGTCAAGGAGCGGTCCTACCCGGCCCACGCCGGGCTGACTAGCCTCGGCCGCTCCACGCCGAACCCGCGCCTGCGCGATGAGATTGCCAGCCTGCTCACCCGCTTGTCCTACAGCGGGATCCTCGATCTGGACCTCCGCTGGGATGCCAGGGACGGGCAGTACAAGCTGCTTGATTTCAATCCACGGCTCGGTGCCCAGTTCAGGCTGTTCCTGGACAGCGCCGGCGTCAATGTCGTCCTAGCCCAGTACCTCGACCTGACTGGTCACGTTATTCCCGATGGGGAGCAGGTGAGCGGGCGCGGCTTCCTGGTGGAGAACTACGACCCGCTCGGTGCTCTCGGCTACTGGCGGCGCGGCGAACTCGGGCTGCGGTCCTGGGCAGCTTCCCTGCGCACGGTGGACGAGACCGCCTGGTTCGCGCGCGATGACCTGCGGCCGTTCGGGCTGATGTGCGTGCGCATGGGCCTGCGGCTGGCCACGCGCCCGCTGGCGACGCGGCCCCCGGCCCGGCGCGGCGCCGCAGGCGGTGCCCGCGAGCCCAGGTACGCAGCCGGTCGTGCGGCCACTGGAGCCAGGCGGGCCGTACTGAGCCAGCCACCGATCAATCCGGACCTGACCACGCGGCAATGGGCGCCGCGTTCGCACAAGAAGGAGACGAAGGTATGAGCGACGCCGTCGGTGTAGCCATCGTAGGAGCCGGGCCATACGGGCTCTCACTTGCCGCGCACCTGGGCGCAGCTGGTGTCCGCTTCCGCCAGTTCGGGCTTCCGATGCGGCTGTGGCAGGAGTCCATGCCCGCCGGGATGTTCCTGAAGTCGCAAGGCTTCGCGTCGGACCTGTCCAGCCCGGACGGGGAACACACGCTTGAGGCCTTCTGCAGGGCCACCGGCCGCCCCTACGCCAGCTACGGCCTGCCAGTCCCGCTGGACACCTTCGTCGCGTACGGGCAGTGGTTCCGCCGGGAGCTGGTGGCTGATCTCGAGGAGACCCTGGTAACCGAGGTAGTCCCGAAGGACGGCAACTACGAGATCAGCCTGGCCAACGGGGACCGGGTGCGGGCAGGCAGCGTCGTCGTCGCCACCGGCGTCGAGCATTTCGCCACCATGCCCGCACAGCTGGCGGAGCTGCCCTCGTCGGTCTGCACGCACAGTTCGGCGCATACCGACCTTGGCGCCTTCCGCGGCAAGAAGGTCATCGTGCTGGGGGCAGGCCAGTCCGCGCTGGAATCCGCCGCGCTCCTGCACGAGAATGGCGCGTACGTCCAGCTCGTAGCCAGGAAGCCGGCGCTCGCCTGGAACGGGGCGCCGCTGCCGCCGGACCGCCCGCTGATCCGGCGGCTGCGGGAGCCCGAGGCGGGGCTCGGTTCCGGCTGGAGTACCTGGTTCTACTCCCGGCATCCGGAGCTGTTCCGGCACTTGCGGCAGCGCACCCGGGTCTACCGTGCCCGGACGGCGCTTGGGCCGGCCGGCGCCTGCTGGCTGCCCGGCCGGGTGAACGAGGGGCAGTTCCCCATCCTGCTCGGCCATGCGCTGAAGTCAGCGAATGCAGACGGCGATGGCGTGGTGCTTGAGCTCGACGGGTCCGGCGGCGCCAGCCGGGAGCTCGCTGCCGACCATGTGATCGCGGCTACTGGCTACCGCCCCGACCTGCGCCGTCTGACGTTCCTCAGCGACCAGCTGCGGCCGGGGCTGCGGGCACTGGCGGATACGCCCGTCGTGGACCGGCGGTACCAGTCGTCCGTTCCCGGGCTGTACTTCATCGGGCCGGTGGTGGCCCCCACTTTCGGCCCGGTCATGCGCTTCGTGTACGGCTCGGGCCACGCGGCCCGCACGGTGGCGGGGCAGTTCTCACCCGCGGCCGGCCGCCGGCCGCGGGTGACCGTGGGGGCCGGCCGATGACAGAGCCGGACCCACGATGAGCAGCTACGGCGCGAGGCGCGCGGGCTCCGTGCCGCGCAGCGGCCTGCTGCAGCTGCGTCACATACCGATGATCTTGATGTACCACGGGGTGGCGGAGGTCACCGAGGATCCGAACAAGTTGTGCGTGACGCCGGGCCGCTTCGCCGAGCAGATGGCGTGGCTTGAGCGGCACGGGCTGCAGGGCGTGGGCGTCGGCTCGCTCATCGATGCGATGCGGGATGGCCGTCAGCGCGGCCTGGTGGGCATCACCTTCGACGACGGGTATGTCAACGTACTCGAGGCGGCGCTGCCTGAACTGCAGAGCCACGGCTTCGGGGCGACGGCCTACATCATCTCCGGCCGGCTCGGCGGTACCAACGACTGGGACGAGGGGCCTTCCTGGCCGCTGATGTCCGCCGATGAGGTCGGCAAGCTTGCCGCCGCCGGCATCGAGATCGGCTCGCACAGTGCCACGCACATACGGCTGGCCGGCGCGAGTGCCGGGCAGCTGGCGGCTGAGGTCGGCGCGAGCCGGACGGCCCTCGCCGCGCTGGTGGGTGCCGAGATCCGCGGTTTCTGCTATCCATGCGGCTCCATGGACGCCACGGCCCGGCGCGCGGTCCGCGACGCGGGCTATGACTACGCGTGCGCGGTGGAGGCGCCAGTAGCCGACGTCGGGCTGATGGCGCTGCCCCGGATCTACATCGGGCAGCAGGACGGCGCCGCCCGCATGGCAGTCAAACGGCGCATGTACAGAAGCTACATCGCGCACCGGGGGAGACGTGCATGAAGATGCTGCGCGGGCCGGCCTGGCGGTTGTCACCTGACCACCAGGCTGCCGCCCGTCCACCGGTCGGACAAGTCAGCGCAAACAGTCTTGAAACGGGATATTCGCGAGTTTCGATATGGCTCAGAAATTCAAGCTGGATCGAGAGGGAAGAGCGCAATGAGTAAGACCACGTTGTCGCTTGCAGTGAATGGCAGGGAGCATCAGCTGAAAGGCAGGCTGGTGCTTTTCGAGATGCCGGGAACTGAGCCAGGGGCAACGTCGGTCGCCGGCCACTTGAATGGCAACGGCGCTGCCACCTGGTCGGCGGCGATCGTCGGGCTGGGGTATGTGGGCCTGCCCACTGCGGCCGCTCTGCATGGCCGGTGCGGGCGGATCATCGGGCTCGATGTGAACCAGGAGCGGCTGCGGGAAATCGTGGCGGGGGAGGCAGATCTGGGCGAGCCGGACCGCATCCGGCTCGATGCAGCACTGAGTGACGGGTCTCTTGAGCTGACCTGCGATCTGGCCGCCGTGGCAAAGGCAGATGCGGTGATTATCTGCGTGCCGACGCCCGTGGATGGCGACTATGTCCCGGATCTCGGTGCGCTGCGCGGGGCGTGCGCGAGCGTCGCCGCGCACGCGCGGCCGGGGCAGACGCTGATCTTGACGTCGACGACTTATGCGGGAACGACGCGTGAGCTGCTGGCCGAGCCGTTGGAGCGGCGGGGTCTGCGGGTGGGCTCGGATGTGTTCGTGGCCTTCAGCCCGGAGCGGATTGATCCGGGCAACCCAGATCACCTCCAGCGGGAGACGCCGCGGGTCGTCGGGGGCGTCACCCCCGAATGTGCTTCGCGGGCAGCTGCGGTAATCGGCCAGCTGACTGACGAGGTTTACCTGGTGAGCTCGCCGGAAGCGGCCGAGGCGACGAAGCTGTATGAAAACATCTTCCGCGCGGTGTCACTGGCCTTGGCGAATGAGTTTGCTGACGCGTGCGGCGCGCTGGACCTGGACCCGGTCGAAGTAACGCTGGCAGCGGGAACGAAGCCGTACGGTTTCCTGGGCGCTCTCCCCGGCCCTGGGGTGGGTGGGCACTGCATCCCCTGTGACCCGCATTACCTGCTGTGGCAGCTCGGCAGGAAGGGGCGCCGGTCCCCTCTGATCGAGCAGGCGATGACATCGATCCGGCTGCGCCCGGGCAGGGTGGCCGAGCGGGCAAGGGAGGTGCTGGCTGCCGATGGCCGGGGCCTGGCGGGCGCCCGGGTGATCGTAGTCGGCGTCAGCTACAAGGCGGGGGTGCAGGATCTCCGCGAGTCGCCTGCCCTGCCGCTCATAGCCGGTCTGCGGGCCGAGGGCGCCGAGGTGGGCTACTGCGACCCGCTCATTCCCTGCATCCAGCTGCCGGACGGCATCCAGATGCGAAGCGAGGACGCTCCTGCCGGGTCTGGCTGGGACCTGGCTGTCGTCCATACCCTGCACCCGGGCGTGGACCATTCATGGGTGCGGGACTGCCCGCGGGTGCTGGATGCCACTTACCAGTTCAGCGACGTCGCGCACCGCGTCGTCGTCTAAGCGGTGGCTCTCCGTCATGACCAGTAGCCCGGACCGTGCAGAGCCGGCCGGCCGGCCCGGCCAGCCGTCGAGCCGGCCTACCCGCACGGCTAGCCCGCCTACCCGCACGGCCAGCCCGCCTACCCGCACGGCCAGCCCGCCTACCCGGACGGCCAGCCCGCCTACCCGGACGGCCAGCCGGTGAAAGCAGCCGCGGTCCCCTCACTGGAGCTCGCCTCAGCGGCCGGCCCCGGCGGCCGGAGCCGGGCCGGCCAGGGCATCGGCGTGCCAGCGATCCCCGGTGTCTCCCGGAGGCCGGTCCCGCTGGCCGCCGTGCTGCCTCTCGCCGACGCCGCGGCACTGACTGCCGCGCTGGTGGCAGCTAGCGTCGCTGCCGGGCGGCCGGGCTGGCCGGCAGCGGCATACTCGGTGACGGCGCTCCTGGCCCTCTCGGTCAGCGGGATGCAGCGCCTGCGCATCTGCACGCGGGTGTCCGACCAGGCGGGCCGGATGCTGGCTGCCGTCACCGCGCCAGCACTGGTCCTGCTGCCGTGGACGCCCGCACCGATCGCGCTGCGCCTTGTGCTGTGGTCCGCCGGCCTGGTGCTCGCCTTCCGGGTTGCCGTTACGACCGGGCTGCGCGCCGGGCGCCGCCGCGGCTGCCTGACCGAGCCTGCTCTGCTGGTCGGCGCGGGCAGCGCCGGCGAGCAGATTCTCGGCCTGCTGCGCGAGCATCCCGAGCTGGGCCTGCGTCCGTGCGGGTTCATCGACTCCCTGCCGCTGGCCAGCACGCCAGGGCTGCCAGTGCTCGGCGGCCCGGCTGACCTGGCTGAGGTAGTCGCGCGGCACGCAATCCGGCGGGTGATCGTGTGTTTCCCCGCCGACCGTGACGAGGAACTCGTTGCTGTTCTGGGCGACTGCAGGGGTCTGCACGTCGATATCTGCGTCGTGCCGCGGCTGCGCGCCCTGGGCACAGCCGTGCCCAGGGCCTGCCTTGACGAGATCTGGGGCATCCCGCTCGTCCCGCTGCGGCAGGGCCGGCCGGTCACGAGCATGTTCCTGAAAAGGACCTTCGACGTGGCCGCCGCCGCGATCCTGCTCGTCCTTGCCGCTCCCCTGCTGGCCGCGCTGGCCTTCGTGATCAAGGTACGTCGCCGCCATTCAGTGCTCTTCCGCCAGGCGCGGGTAGTCGGCCGCGGCAGGCTTGCCGAGATCATCAAGCTGCGCACCCTGGGGTCGCACCCCGACGCCGATACGTGCTGGGTGGTGCCGGCGTGGCAGCTCACCCCGCTTGGCAACTGGCTTCGCACCACGCATCTGGATGAGCTGCCGCAGCTGATCAACGTGCTGCGCGGGGACATGTCCCTGGTCGGGCCCCGGCCAGAACGGCCCTACTTCGCAGAAAAGTTCGGGCGCGAAATCCCCCGGTACGACGATCGGCACCGGATGCGCGCCGGGCTTACCGGGCTGGCTCAGGTCCACGGGCTGCATGGCGACACCTCGATCCACGAGCGTGTGCGCTTCGACAACTTCTACATCGACAACTGGTCGCTCTGGCTCGACGTCGTGATCCTGGCCAGGACTCTGGCCACGGTCGCCGGGGCCAGGCGCACCATGAAGGGTGGACTGTGAAAGTCCTGCAGGTAATCACGGGTCTGGGTGTCGGCGGTGCTGAGCTGCAGCTGAAGTCGTTCCTTCAGCACACCCGGCATGAGTGCGACGTGGTGACGCTGTATAACGCGGGCCCGGTAGCGGAGATGATCCGCGGTGGCGGGGACCTGGTGCGTGATCTGGGGATGACCCGCAATACACAGCTGTCGGCGCTGCTGGCGCTGCACCGCCTGATCCGTGCTGGCGGGTACGACGTCGTGCACACCCACCTGTACCGGTCGCAGGTCTACGGCCGCCCGGCGGCGTGGCTGGCGGGCACGCCGGTGGTGCTGAGCACCGAGCACTCGATTGGCGAGACGCACCTGGAGCGCCGGAAGATGACGCCGGGCGTACGGGCGCTGTACCTGGTCACCGAGCGGTTTTCGGATGCGACGATCGCGGTGTCGGAGACGGTTCGGGACCGGATGGTGGCCTGGGGTGTCCGCCCGGCCCGGATCACCATTATCCCCAACGGGGTAGATCTTGGCCGGATCGTGTTCGACTCTGCTGCACGGGCCGCGGTCCGGGAAGAGTTCGGGATCGGCGGCGGCGATTATGTGATCGGGGTGCTGGGCCGCCTGGACCCCAACAAGCAGTTCGATCTGGTGATCGAGGCTGCTGCCCCCTTGCTGAATGACAGCACGAAGCTGCTGGTGGTCGGCAAGGGCGAAGAAGCGGCCCACCTGGAGCAGGCAGCCGCCAAGTGCGGGGTGACCGACAAGGTGATCTTCACCGGGGAACGGCATGACGTCGCGGCGATGCTGTCGGCGATGGACCTGTTCGTGGCGTCCTCGGCGCAGGAGACGTTCGGCCTTTCCGTGCTGGAGGCGCTCGGCAACGGGGCTCCCGTCCTGTACACCACCTGTCCCGCGCTGGAAGGCCTCGATGTGGCCCGGGCATGGCAGGTCCCTTCCACGGTCTCCGGGCTTCATGAGGCCATGGCCGCTGAGGTGCGCACCGGGCAGCGTGACCGGGTGCCCGAGCCCGCCGTCGAGAAGGCATACGGGATCCAGGCCGTCACTAATCGCATCGACGATCTTTACGACCAGCTCGCCGCCCGGCGTACCTGGCGCACCCTCCGCCGCCGAGCGCGCCGGACCCGGCAGCCTGCGGCCGCGGCTGGCGCGACACGAGGCGGGACGCCAGCTTCCGGGCCGGTCGCGGCCGGCCCGGTGCCGGTAATCCAGCGAGCCAGCGGGACACCAGCCGGACCGGTGCCAGGAAACGTGCCGGCCAGCCCGGCGCCAGAGTCAGCCAGGGATATGTGATGAAGATTTTCGTGACCGGCGCGGCCGGGTTCATCGGGTCGCATCTTGTAGAGGACCTACTGTCTGACGGGCACCACGTGACCGGCCTGGATGACCTGAGTACCGGGCGGCTGAGCAACCTGCGCGTGGTCGCCGGCCACCCGGGGTTCCGCCTGGTGCAGGGCTCGATCCTGGACGAGGCTCTGGTCAGCGAGCTCACCGCGGGATGCCAGCAGGTCTATCACCTAGCTGCCGCGGTCGGCTCTTTCGTTATCCGCGATCGCACCCTGGAGAGCCTGCGGACCAATATCCACGGCACTGAGAACGTCGTCGACGCCGCAGCCCGCTGCGGCGCGGTCCTGCTCGCTGCCTCGACCAGCGAGATCTACGGCAAGAACATGAAGCCCGGGCTCTGCGAGGACGACGACCGCATCATTGGCTCGCCGCTGAAATCGCGGTGGAGCTACGCCGAGGCGAAAGCCATCGACGAGAGCCTCATCGACGCATACAGCCGCGAACGCGGCCTCAAAGCCGTCATTATCCGGTTCTTCAACACCGTCGGCCCGCGCCAGACCGGCCGGTACGGGATGGTCATCCCCCGGTTCACCCGGCAAGCCCTGGCCGGTGAGTCACTCACTGTCTACGGCACCGGCGACCAGATCCGCTGTTTCTGCCACGTGTATGACGTGATCCCCGCGCTGACGAAGCTCATCGCCGCTCCCGCCGCCTACGGCCTCGCCGTCAACCTCGGTAGCAATGAGCCCATTTCCATCAACGACCTGGCCGAGCGCATCATCGCGGCCACTGACTCCGCGAGCGTCGTCACGCATACTCCATACCTCGACGCATACGGCTCCGGCTACGAGGACATGCAGCGCCGCATCCCGGACTGCACCCTCGCCCGCACGCTCTGCGGCTTCACCCCGCGGCGGACCCTCGACGACATCGTTGCGGCGGTTGTCAACGACCAGGAAGCCAGCCGCAGCGCCGTTGTGGCTTCGTGATTGCGGGACTACCACTATGGATCAGGACTCGGCAGGCAACGGGACAGATCCCGCGACCCGGCACACCCGGGCGGGACCGCTGGGCTTCTTGCGGCCCGCCGCCCGGGACCGGCCGCAGCTCACCCTGGCCGGCCCCGAGAGCTCAGAAGCACCGCCGCCGCCCGTCCGGTCGCGGCGCGGGCGCCGTGGTCTCAGCAGCTTCGCGTGGCTGGCCGTCGTGCCCGCGGGCGTCCTTGCGGCCGTACTGATCGTGCACGCAAATCAGGCAGCTAAGACTGCGCCCATCGCCCCGCCGAGCAACCAGGTCCTCGTGGTGGCGTCGGTGCCGTACTGGAGCATCGGCCCGGGAACCGACACGGTGCTGGCCCACCGGAACGACGTTAATGAGGTCTCTCCGTGGATGTACGGGATCGGCGGCAATGGCCAGATCATCCTGGACTCGGGAATCAGCAAATCCACGATCGAGGTGTACCTGAACCGCCTACGCGCCCGGGGACTGCCGCTCGTGCCGACGCTGGCGAACGTCGATGCGCAGGGCAACTGGTCCTACGGGCCGGTGGCCCGGATGCTGCACAATCCGGCGATGGCCGCGCGGCAGGTGGCCGAGATCGTCGCGCTGGTCGACTCAAACCACTACGCCGGGATTGACCTGGACTACGAGAACCTGCGGGCGGGCGACCGGCAGGCATTCACCGCATTCGTCACCCGCCTGGCCAGCGCACTGCATGCCAAGAGCAAGATCCTTTCCGTCGCCCTGTTCGCCAAGACCACCAACGCGGGATACGCCCCGCGCAATGTCGCACAGGACTACGCAGCCATCGGCCGGGCGGCCGACCAGGTCCGGCTGATGACCTACGACTACCACTGGGCAACGTCTCCTCCCGGCCCGATCGCCCCGATCGGCTGGGTCCGCGGCGTGATCAGGTACGCCAAGACGCAGATTCCCGCATCGAAGCTCGTTCTCGGTATCCCGCAGTACGGCTATGACTGGACCGGCCACCACGGCACTGCGATCACCTGGCTGCAGGCGCTCCGGTTGTCCCGCCGGTACCATGTCCAGCCGCGCTACGACGCATCGAGCCAGGCTCCGTCGCTCACCTATACCGACGCCTCCGGCCGCAAGCACGTCGTGTGGTTCGAGAACGCGGAGAGCTCCCGGGCGAAACTGGACGTGGCGCAGGGAGCCGGAATCGGCGGCGTCTACCTGTGGATGTACGGCCCCGCGGATCCCGGCACCTGGCCGGCACTGCGCCAGGTGTTCCGACTCGGCTCGCACCCCGCGCATTCATCCCAGCGGGGCGCGTCATGATGCCCTGGTGGGCGCTCGCAATCCTCGTCCTCGGCGTGAATTTCGCCTTCTGGGGAACGGTCGGGCTGAGCCGGCTCCTCGATCAGCTGACCATCAGCCGGTGGCGCTCGCGAAAGCGTGCCGCCTACCCGGGAAATGTTGTCGCGCTTCGTCATGACCCCGGCGGCAGGCGATCCCGCCAGATCCACCTGTCCGTGGACGACGTCGCCGTACTCATCCCGGCGCACAACGAGGGCGCCGTCATCGAGGACAGCCTCCGGGCGATCACGAAGCTTGTCCCGCGCAAGAACATCCATGTCGTGTCCGACGGATCGACTGACGACACGTTCGAGGTCGCGCTGCGCTGCGGGGTCAAGGCAATCAAGACCCGGCAGAACGTCGGCAAGGCAGGCGCACTGCGCGACGCCATCGAGCGGTTCAAGCTCGGGGAGCGATTCCCGGTCGTTATGTTCCTCGACGCCGACACCCGGGTCGATCCCGGCTACTTCGCCGCAGCGCTGCCGCTGTTCGACTCCCTGAAAGTGGCAGCGGTGGCAGGCTGCGTACGGACCGACACCCGCCGGATGCTCTCCCCGGTGGGAAACCTGCTCACCGGCCACCGGATGAGGATCTACGCAATCGGCCAGCGCGTGCTGAAGTTCGGCCAGACGTCGCGGCACCTGAACGCAACACCCATCGTGCCGGGCTTCGCCAGCCTGTACCGGACGGCGGTCCTTCCGCTCATCGACATTAATCCGGCAGGGCTGGTAATCGAGGATTTCAACATGACTTTCGAGGTTTACCAGAATGGGCTGGGCAGGGTCGGCTTCACGCTGGACGCCGTCGCGGTTACCCAGGATCCCGACAACTTTCACGACTACATCCGCCAGACGAGACGGTGGGCTCTCGGCCTGTGGCAGACGGTTCGCCGTCATCCGCCCCGGCTGAACCTTTTCACCGCCATGCTCGCCCTGACACTGACGGAACTGGTCACCTCCAGCCTGCTGTTCGTTATCCTCCCGGTGATCGCGGCTGTCCTTATTGTCCCGGACCTGGTGAGCGGTGCCGCCGGCTGGCCAGGCTTTGCGTCCGTGTACGCGGTGGTGTCGATCCATATGACCCTCGCCCGGATCTTCTACGGGGTCGTTGTTCCCGACTTCGCGATGACCTTCCTGGTTGCGATCCTCGAGCGCCGGCCCCGGCTGCTGCTGGCGGGACCCTTCTTCCCGTTCATGCGGGTGCTGGACTCGGCTATCGGCCTGTGGGCGATTCCGCTGGCCTGGCTGGCGAGCTCCAACGGAGTGTGGAAGAGCCCGGCCCGCCGGGCTGCGCCGCGCAAGCACCGCGAGATCGCGCCTTCTCCGGTGCCCGCGGCGGCTACCCCCGAGGTCCTCGACGCGGCATATGCGCCCCAGCCCGCTGCGGCCGCGTTCGAATAAGCGACAGTGTCCGAATAAGCGGCAATGTGCCACGCCCGCAGCTAGCTCAAGTGTTCAGGATCCGGCCGCAGTGCTTCCTGCGTTTGCCGCTTCCGCGCTAGCCGCCTCGGCCTTGGAGTACCTGATGTACCGGTAATGGCCGCGGGCGATGAGACCGCCCCCCGCGATCACAACCAGGAACCCCGCCAGCAATATCTGGGCTCGATGACTTCTTGCGATCGCAAGGCTGTAATCGGTGGTGGCTATGACGCCAACGGAATTAGTGGTCAGGCCGAAACTCAGCGCGGTCGTGCCGGGCGGGGCGGCCGGTGTGGTCCACGCAGCCTGCTGCCACGAATCCGAAGCCTGGAAGACGGGGCTCGTGGTCCAGTAGACCCAGCTTCCCAGCAAGGTGCGGCGGTAGATCTCGATCTGCGTTGGGCCGCTCGATTTGTACCATACGCCGGTGGTATAGGAATGACCGGAGGCGACCGACGGTGCACAGAGGCCGAGGTCCATTGCCTGCAATAGCTTTGCATTACCGGATCCTGATTTTGTCAGGCGGATCGCCTCGGCCGCGGACCCATGCGGGCCGCCGGCGGGCTGATAGGCGAAGCTGGCACCAGTCTCACCGTAGTCCGCTTCCTGGAAGCACGCTGGGTGGCCGCCGCTGGCCTTGACGAGATTGGCGTTAACCACGCCGGAAGGCGGCAGAGTTCGCGGGGCCGGACCAGCCACCGGCGGCATTACCGGGCCGCCGATCACCTGGCGCATCGTTTCCACCACGGTGTTGTGCCTGGCCTGCCCATGCAGCCATTTGAGCACGCTGCCGAGTATGGACGGCGTGGTCCCGAGGTTGCAGTTCGTCGGGCAGATGTCGTGGATCGTGAAGATGACCCATCCGCCGCCGTGCTTCCGCGCACCCCGGACGATAGACTCGTAAGTGCGCGCTGACCAGGTCGTGTGGACTGAGTTCACCTCGATGGGAGCCCGCACGTTCAGCGGGTTCTTCGGCGGAATGGTCTCCGCCCGAGCGCATGTATCGCAGCGCCTGGCCCCCCTGAGGGACCCTGCGCCGAGCCCTGCGTTGTAACCGCACTCTCGCGTAAGCGCCTCAACGGCCGGGGTCACGGCCGCAAACGGGTAGGCGAAGTCGGTAGGCCGGAGGCCCCACCGGAAAAGGTTTGACCGGTCGTCGCAGATTTCCCGCTTGGCCTCGGCAGCGGGCATCGTCGTCAGCTGCTCGTGCAGGACGCTGAGTCCGCCGATCTCATTGCCGTCAGCGGCGATCTCGTGGATATCGCGGATGGTCAGGTACGGCGAAGACTTCCGGCACTCCGTCTGGCTCAGCAGGCACACGAGGCCTGAGGGGACGAAATAGGTGGCGTGCATTCCATACTGGCGGAACATCGGCAGCGACGGCATCTGGTCAGCCAGGCCTCCGCCCCATGCAAAGGTGACAACAGTCTTGGCGTCGGCTGCCTTGGCTTTCACAGTTGCGTGCCGTCCGCCCGGCGCGGCGGCGGCCAGCGCCAGGCATGAGGGCGACGCAAAGGTTGCAAGCGCGACTCCTGTGACCAAAATTGCCGCAATATGGATAAACCGTGCCATCGACCTTCGACCCGTATGTCTCGTGACCCGGCGATCCGACGGGCCTCCCGCTCAGCCTTAAAGGATATTATCCCAAAAGCACCATCACGATGGAATGAGTACCATAGCTTTCTTACTGCCAGGCTGCCTTGTACTGGGCAGGCGAAGACTGTCAGGCCAGCCCGGACCGGGCAGGCAACTGGAGACAGGCAGGACTGGTTATCCAGTCATCGAAGGATGGCGGGGCTGACCAGCCGATCGCGCCAGAAAGATCCACTAGGCCGCGCGAGAAATGCACGCTCGTGAAGTCCACCTCGCCACCGCCAAACTTTGCCTGGGCGAAATCTATCTGCCCGCCATCGAAGCTCGCGCCGGAGAACCGCACCTCACTGCCACTGAATTCGGCCCAGCGAAATTTGACCTCACCGCCGGTGAACTCAGCGCCAACGAAGCTGACCATGCCGTGCGCGAACTTCGCTCCGACGAAGTTCACCGTCGTGCCGGTAAACTCAGCGCCAACGAAGCTCACCTCGCTGCCGGTGAACACGGCGCCCACGAAGCTGACCTCGCCGCCGGTGAACTCGGCGTCGAGGAAACCAATCGCGCCGCCGGTGAACTCGGCGTCGAGGAAACTGACTGCGCCGCCGGTGAAGCGCGAGCCGAGAAAAGCTACCGCGCCGCCGGCGAAGTGCGAACAGAAGCTGACCTTGCCGCCGGCGAACTCGGCCCCGGTGAAGCTGACCCCGCCGCCGGTGAACTCGGCGCCGAGGAGGGTGACCTTCGCCCCGCTGAACTTTGCCCCGGCAAAATTCACCTCCCCGGCGGCGAATTTCGCCCCCGCGAAGCTGACCTCCCCGGCGGCGAATTTCGCCCCCGCGAAGCTGACCTTCGCGCCGGTGAACCGGGCCCCGGCGAAGCTGACCTTCGCGCCGGTGAACTGGGCCCCGGCGAAGCTGACCGCACCGCCGGTGAACTGTGCCCCGGCGAAGCTGACCTTCGCGCCGGTGAGTCCTGCGCCGGTGAAGCCTGACATGCCGTCGGCGGACCTCGCAGGTGGTTCGCCGCTGTCGAAAACGACACCGCTGAAATCGAGGTCAGAGCCACGCCACGAGATGGCGGCCCCGGCGCGAAGGTGCGCAGCGATGACGCTGAGAATCGCATGCCGGCAGGCCCGGTCACCGCGCCAGGTACGCCACCGCTCGCCGCCTTTTTCCCGGTCATCCTTATCCGGACGCGGCACGGGCACTGCGCGTACGGCGCTGCAGAGGATATCGATGCAGGCCTGTCGGTGAGCAGGATCTTCGTCGGCGAAGCGTGCCAGCGCATGCACTGCCGCGAGGCGGACGGCGGCGGAGTCGTGCTTGAGCTTGCCGACGGCGTCAGCAAGCCGCTCTTGCGCTTTTTGGGTATTTGCCGAAGCCAAATGCCGCTCGGCCACTATCCGGCGCCTAGACGCGGGCGTCCAGGCGATCGGCGACCTCTGGGGTTTGGCCGCCGACAGTTCAGGCGACAGGATGACCTTCTGTGTCAGGTCGGTTATATCTGTGATGCGGACTCCGTGACCAGGTCTGGTGTTCGTAGTTACTGGAACATGGCGGGCCTGGTGACCAGCCAGGTGGCCGACCGAGATCATTGACCTCGTCCTGGCCTATAGCGTCCTCATAGGTATCATCGTAGCCCATTCAGTATATCTAAGATCCTGCCGGATCCAGAGGGCATTCGGTATAAAGCGGTCGCTTTAACAGAGTGCTCGCGGCGCATGAGGCTGCGACCGTTGGCTCATGGCCGATACGGCGATCAGCTCCGGTCGGCCACCGCAAGCACTGCGGGCCCGCCGCCGCATGCACCGCAGGCCGGCCGCCGCAAGCACCGCAGGCCGGCCGGCGGCGCGAGTACCTTGAGTTCTTGCCGGTCAAGGCTGCCTCTGGACGACGGGTGCGGCTGCGGATCACGGCGGCCACCTGCCGTTATGGACCGGCACCGCGCAGGGTCGACGCCGGCGCGCTTTCGATGCATTGTGCCCTGGCGGACGCGTACCTCAAGGCGCTGGGACCAGGTGGTGGATTCATCGTTCCGCCCGCTTTGCCGCCGGGCCCGGGCCGTCAGATTAAACCTCCGCGGTCTTGTCATGGTCTGGTCATTAATGGCCTTGGCCGGTCGTTAACCGGTTTAAGACCTCTGCTTTTTCCTGGCATGTGAAAAGCTACAGACGTCACGTTTCCGGGGCATTATGATACGGCTATTGGAATCGCCATTAACGTCGGATGCAGGACTCCTGACATAGCGTGCGCGCGCGATACCGGACTGCGGCCGAGCTCCTTGCGTAACTGCGGTTCCGGTCAGCGCACCCGGCGGTTCCGGTCAGCGCACCCGGCAGTTCCTGGCCGGTTGCTCGTGAATTTTATGCGACGCTGCGGACGTCAGCCGAAGGCCACTGCGGGCGTTAGCCGGAGCTGTGGCTAAGAACGACGCACGGCA
>Ga0302325_10008440_pt1 | contig 22618 bp, 22 predicted proteins | sample Palsa_T0_2_FD_201948 | JGI IMG/M metagenome (GOLD analysis project Ga0302325, IMG submission 201948) | Peat permafrost microbial communities from Stordalen Mire near Abisko, Sweden - Palsa_T0_2 | ecosystem: Environmental > Terrestrial > Soil > Palsa > Peat permafrost | place: Sweden: Abisko...
AACCGTACCGCACTCCCTGCCGGAGCCCGGCGGGGTACCGCCTGTTAGCGTGTGCGCAGCCAGCTATCGCTTGAACGGTCGAAGTCCCGGAGGGAGACGGCACGATCGCGTCAGACCGACTGAGGAGGGTCGAGATTGCCCAAGTGCCGGTGACACGACCGTGTCGAGCGTGGTCGCGCTTCGCCGCGCCGCTGATCTGCGCGCTCAGCCTCGTCGGCTGCGGGGCGACAACTGCCGGTGGAGGCACCAGCGCAAACGCGAGGGCCCGGCCGCAGGTGCTCGAACCGACCGCCGGCGTGCAGCCGCCGGTGGTCACGTCGGCCAATCCCTACGGTGACGTGAACGCGCATGCGACCCCGCTCTCCGTCGTCAGGCACGAGCTGCGGCTGGAGATCGTTGCCGAACGCATTACGGATGCCAGGTACATCGACCCGCTTCAGTACGTCACCGTCTGGGAGCGAACCGACCAGGGCGTTGACGCGATCCTGCCTGTGGGAGCGCCGATCCTTGCGCCGTGCCGGGTCAAGATCCTCGCTGTCACGCCGGGCTGGTACGCCGGCCAGCCGCTCGTGTACTTCGAGCTGCTGGACGGCCCCGACGCGGGCAAGGTGCAGTATGTGGCGGAGGAGATCACCGACATCGCGCCGCCGGGCAGCATTTTGCAGCAGGGTCAGGCGATCGCTCGCTACGCCAAGTCCGGCACCGCAATCGAATACGGCTGGTCGACCCCGAGCGGGATCACGCTCGCGGTGGCGACAACCGGCTACGAGGAGGGTCAGATCACGCCCGCGGGCCGGCTGATGCGCGCGTGGCTGAACAGCCTCGGCGCGAACGCGGGGCCCAACTTCTGATCGGTCGGTTCGCGGTATCGTGACGGGTATGGGGCTGCGCGAGCATCCGACCGGGGACGGAACGGCGGCGTGGCATCGCCGGCTGCATCACACCGGCCGCGATCAGCTCAGCGAGGCGACGGCGCAGACACCGGGGATGCGCCGCTACGAAGCGATCTCCGGCACTCGTAACGGCTCGCGCAAGATCTGGATGGGCGAGAGCCACATCGGCCCGGGAATGATCTCCGGCGATCACCATCACGGCGAGGCCGAGACCGGCATCTACGTCGTCACCGGGCATCCGGTCTTCGTCTTCCTCGAGGACGGGGCAGAGCGGCGGGTCGAGACCGGGCCCGGCGAGTACGTGTACGTACCGCCGTACGTGCCCCATCGCGAGGAGAACCCGTCCCCCGACGAGAGCGTCGTCGTCGTCCTCGCGCGCAGCACACAGGAGGGAATCGTCGTGAACCTGCCCAGCCTGCGAGCCGCGGTGCCCGAGCTCGACCAGCTGATCGCCGAGCTTACTGCCGGGGAGTCGCCTGAGAGCCCTACCTAGGCTCTGAACCCTATGCTGTCCCGCTCAGGTGAAGACGGCGATACTCACGATCTCAACCTCGGTGGCAGCCGGCATCAACGAGGACACATCCGGCGAGCTGCTCGCCGAGCTGGCGCAGGCCGCCGGCGCCGAGATCGCGATCAAGGAGGTCGTGTCTGATGATCGGGCGGCGATCGAGGCCGCGCTGAGGCGCTACGTGGACGCGGGCGCCGCGCTTGTGTTCACGACCGGCGGGACGGGACTGACGCCCGACGACGTCACACCGGAGGCGACGCGGGCGGTGATCGAGCGCGACGCGCCCGGGTTCGCCGAGGCGATGCGCGCAGAATCGACGCGCATCAAGCCGCTGGGGATGCTCAGCCGCGGTGTGGCGGGGACGGCGGCGGGAACGCTGATCATCAACTTCCCTGGCAACCCGAAGGCGATCCGCGAGCTTTTCCCGGTGATCGCCCCGACGCTGCAGCACGCCGTCGCGACGCTTCGCCGTGGTCCGGGTGGCCGCGGAGCGAATGGCGGACAAGCCGGCCATTGAGCTACGCGGGGTAGCTCGCTACTTCGGCGAACGGATCGCGCTCAGAGACATCTCGGTGACCGTGCCGACCGGGGCGACGCTTGCCGTGCTCGGCCGTAACGGCGCGGGCAAGTCGACGCTGCTCCGCGTGCTGGCGACACTGCTGCGCCAGCACGCGGGCGAGGTGTCGCTGCTTGGCGAGCCGCTGCCCCGACGGGCGTTCGCGGTTCGCGGGAGGCTCGGCCTGCTGGCTCACGACCCGCTTCTGTACCGCGACCTCAGCGGCCGCGAGAACCTCCGTTATCACGCGCGGCTACACGGCGTCAGCCTCGAGCGCGTCGAAGAGCTGCTGCGCGACGTGCGGATGGAGCGCCGCGCCGATGAGCCGGTTCGGCTGCTCTCGCGCGGCATGGTGCAGCGCGTCGCGGTCTGCCGAGCGGTTCTTCACGATCCCGAGATCCTGCTGCTCGACGAGGCGCGCGCGAACCTCGATCCGGGCGCGAGCGAGCTCGTCGAGCCGCTGGTCGGGCGCCCCGCCGGCCGCACGCGCGTGATCACCAGCCACGACCCGCAGGCGGCGCTGGCCGAAGCCGACCTGGCGCTCGGACTACGCGACGGGCGGCCCACTTTCTCGCTCCCAGCCGACGAGGTCACGGCCGACCACGTGCGGGAGCTGTACGCGTGAAGACCGCGTTCACGGTTCTGCGCAAGGACCTGCTGCTCGAGCTCCGCACGCTCGAAACGCTGCCGGCGATGGCGCTGTTCTCGATCTCGACGTTCGTCATCTTTCACTTCGGGCTGACATACAGAAACCAGGACACGATTCAAGGACAGCTCGCCGCGGGCGTGCTCACGGTGACGCTCCTGTTCGCGGGGATCCTTGGCGTAAACCGGCTATTCGTGGCCGAGCGCGAGCAGGGCGGCTTCGACGCGTTCCTGCTCGCACCGGTCGACCGCTCGTCGCTGCTGCTCGCCAAGGCCGCCGCGCTCTTCCTGTTCCTCGCCGCCCTCGAGGTGATCGCCGTGCCTGCATTCGGTGTGCTGCTCCTGGGGCCACCGCTCAGCCCGCGGCTGCCGTCGCTGATCGTGGTGCTGGCGCTGGCCGACGTCGGGATCGCCGTGATCGGCACGCTGGTGTCCGCGCTCGCGGTCCAAACACGGGCCCGCGACGTGATCGGACCGGTGATCGGATTACCGGTACTGATCCCTGCGCTGATCGCGACCGCGCGCGCGATCGGGCCCGTGCTGGGGACCGCCGGACCCGGTTCGTTGCCAGGGAAGTGGCTCCTTATCCTGGCGCTTTATGATTTGGTGTTCGCTCTGGTTGCTTACGCCGTGTTCGATTTCCTCTTGGAGGACTGAACGTGCCCACCTACGGGAAGGGCCTTCGGGGCCTCTCCATCCTTACCCTCGCGACGATCGCCGTCGCGCTGATACTCGTGTTCTTCTACGCGCCCCTGGATGCCAGTCAGGGTTTCATCCAGAAGATCTTCTACATCCACGTGCCGCTCGCGATCGTGTCGCTGTGCGGATTCGTGTTCGGCGGCCTGCTCGCCGTCATGCACCTGCGCACCGGCGACCGGCGGTACGACCTGCGCTCGTACGTGGCGATTCACATGGCGCTGATCTTCGGCGTCGCCGCGCTGCTCGCCGGCTCGATCTGGGCCAAGGCCTCGTGGGGCCACTGGTGGGTTTGGAACGACCCCACGCTGGTGTCCTATCTGATCGTGCTGCTGATGTTCGCCACCTACACGCCACTTCGCTTCTCGATCGAGGACCCCGAGCGGCAGGCGCGCTACGCGAGCGTATTCGCGATCGTCGGCGGCGCGTTCGTGCCGCTCAACTTCATCGCCGTGCGTGAGGCGCAGGAGTACGTGCACCCGCGCGTGCTGACGCTGACGGGCAGCAACCTCCCGGGGCCGATGCTGCTCACCTTCCTCGTTTCGCTGCTCGGCATCACGCTCCTGTACATAACGCTGTGGAAGTACGAGATGGCGGCCAAGAACACGAGGATGCAGATGCGCGCACTGCGCCGGCGCCTGCTCGGTGACGACGACATCAGTCCGCTGCAGCGCAGCGCGGCGCCCTCGCTATGACCATCCTCGGAATCGCCCCAGCGCTGCCGCTGCACGCGGCTGGCAAGTACGTCGCCGGTGCGTACATCGTCTTCGTGCTGGTGATCCTGATCTACGTCGCGATCATGGCGGTCAGGCTCGGACGGATGGAGCGCCAGCTCGTCGAGCTGAACCGCGACCTCGAGCGGCGAGACGGGGCCACCGAGCCGGGCCGCGATCCGGACGCGACGAGCGCCGGGGCCACCCACCGCGAGCCGGCACCGGTGAGCGGGGCCGGGCGTCCGGGGGACTCGTCGCTATGAGCGAGCTCCTCTGCATCGGCGTCTCGCACAAGACGGCGCCGGTCGAGGTCCGGGAGCGGCTCGCGCTGGCCGAGGGCCGCGCCACGGAGTTCCTGCGTGACCTGCGAGGCGGCACCGACGTCTACGAGGCGGTAGGCATCTCGACCTGTAACCGGATGGAGCTCTACCTCGTCGTAGGCGATCCGGTCGAAGCGGAGAGCGCGGCGCTGACGATGCTCGCGACCCAGTCGGGGATCCGCCCGACCGAGCTCGCGCCGGCGATCTTCACCCACCGTAACTGCGACGCCGCACGGCACCTCTACCGCGTCACGGCCGGGCTCGACTCGATGGTCGTGGGTGAGGCCGAGGTCCAGGGTCAGGTCAAGCGTGCCTACGACAGCGCCCTCGCCGCCCGGACTACCGGGCCACTCACCAACAGGATGTTCAAGGCGGCGCTCGCGACCGGCAAGCGCGTCCGTACCGAGACCGCGATCGGCGCTGGGGCGCTCAGCCTGCCGGCCGTCGCGGTGGCGCTGGCCCGCGAGCAGCTCGGAGAGCTGCGGGGCCGGGAGGTGATCATCGTCGGCACCGGCGAGACGAGCGAGCTGACCGCCCGTGCATTGGCCGACAGCGGCGTGCGCACCGTGTTCGTGGCCAACCGCCGGCGAGACCGAGCGCTCTCCCTGGCGAAGCGGTTCGGCGGCGAGACCGTCAGATTCGACGAGCTTCCGCAGGAGCTGCGCAGCGCCGACATCGTCGTCGCCGCCACCGCGTCGCCGCACCTCCTGCTCGAGGCCGAGGAGATCGCGGCGGTGATGCGCTCGCGCAACGACCGGCCGCTGCTGATGATCGACCTCGCGGTCCCACGCGACATCGACGCCGCGTGCGGGTCGATCGATGGCGTCGGCCTGTACGACATCGACGATCTCGAGGCGGTGATCGCCCGCAACCGCTCTGTCCGCCGCGCCGAGGCCAGGCGCGCCGAGGGCATCGTCGAGGAGGAGATCCAGTACTTCGCCACCTGGCTCGGCTCGCTCGAGGTGCTCCCGACGCTGGCAGCACTGCGCGAGCGCGGCCGCGCGATCGCAGAGCAGGTGGTCGCCGAGAACGCTGGTAGGTGGGAGTCGGCGTCCGAACGTGACCTCGAGCGTGTCGATGTGCTCGCCCACGCGGTCGTCAGCCGGCTGCTCCACGAGCCGACGCTGCGGATGAAGGAGTCGCGCGGAGATCGCGTCCATGCGCGCATGCAGCTCGTGCGCGAGCTGTTCGGTCTCGAAGCGCCCAACGAACGCGCCGAGTCCGAGGACGGCGAGGTCGCCGAGGTGCGCGAGCTCGGTCAGCGCCGGCGGCGGCGCCCGAGCGCCTGAGGGCATGGTTCGGGTTGGCACGCGCGGGAGCAATCTCGCGCTCGCCCAGGCACGCTGGGTGGCCGACAGGCTGGGCGATGATGTCGAGCTCGTCACCGTTACCGTCGCGGGCGACCGTGGCGAGGCGATCGGCGACAAGTCGCGCTGGGTGAGCGAGCTCGAGCGGGCGCTGCTCGAGCGCGAGATCGACATCGCCGTGCACTCGGCAAAAGATGTGCCGGCCGAGCTCCCCGCCGGGCTCGAGCTCGTTGCGATCCCGGAGCGCGCGGACGCACGCGACGCGATCTGCGGCGCACGTTCTCTACAGTCGCTGCCGACCGGGGCGCGCGTGGGGACGAGCAGCCTGCGCCGGAAAGCCCAGATTTGCGCACAGCGAGCGGACCTCGATGTCGTCCCGCTGCGCGGGAACGTCGACACCCGGCTGCGCAAGCTCGCCGACGGCGAGTGCGACGCAGTCGTGCTTGCGCTCGCCGGGCTGCAGCGCCTCGGACGCGAAGACGCGATCGACGGCACGCTCGATCAGCTCGTGCCGGCGGCGGGTCAGGGGGCGCTCGCGCTCGAGGCCCGGACCGGCGCGGTGAGCATCGTGGAGGGGCTGCGAGACCCCGTCGCGACCGCGTGTGTAGCAGCTGAACGTGAGCTCGTGCGGGCGCTCGGCGCCACCTGCAATACCCCGGTCGGGGCGCACGCCCGGCAGCTTCCCGGCGGCGGGCTCGAGCTCACCGCCTGGATCGGGCTCCCCGACGGGTCAGCGTGGATGAGCGACCGGTTGAGCGGTGACGGTTCCGCGGATCTCGGTCTCGCCGTGGCCGGCCGGCTGATCGTCACGGGCGCCCGCGAGCTCCTGCGCGAGGCGGAAGCGCAGGTCGTGTGAGTGGGCGGGTCTATCTCGTCGGCGCCGGCCCGGGCGACCCGGGCCTGCTGACGGCGCGGGCGCTGGAACTGATCGCGACCGCCGATGTGGTCCTCTACGACAGGCTTATCCCGGCCTCCGCGCTCGCCGGCGCGCGCGATGACGCGGAGCTCATCTACGTGGGCAAGGAGGGCGGCGGGCCGTCGATGCCGCAGGATCAGATCGAGCAGACGCTGCTCGAACGCGCTCGTGCGGGCGGCACGGTCGTGCGGTTGAAGGGCGGCGACCCGTTCGTGTTCGGTCGAGGGGGCGAGGAGGCAGAGGCACTGCTCGCCGCCGGGATTCCTGTCGAGATCGTTCCCGGGGTCACGGCCGGGGTGGCCGCGCCCGCCTACGCCGGCATTCCCGTCACCCATCGCGACGCCGCGAGCGCGGTCGCGTTCGTGACCGGGCACGAGGATCCGGCGAAGCCCGAGTCCGCGCTCGACTGGCCCGCGCTGGCACGGTTCCCTGGGACCCTGGTCGTGTACATGGGCGTGCGCCAGCTCGCGGCGATCTCCGAGCGGCTGCGGGCCGGTGGGCGGGCAGGCGATGAGCCGGCGGCGGTGATCGAGCGCGGCACGCTCGCCGGCCAGCGTGTGCTGACGGCGACGCTCGACACGATCGCCGAACGTGCCGTCGAGAATCGCGTCCGTGCCCCCGCGATCGCGGTGTTCGGGCCGGTCGTCGCGCTACGGGAACGGCTGCACTGGTTCGAGCGCCGCCCGCTCGCCGGGCTGACGATCGCGGTAACACGCGCCCGGGCGCAGGCCAGCGCGCTCGCCGCTCGGTTGCAGTCGCTCGGCGCCACCGTCGTCGAGGCCCCGGCGATCCGGATCGTCCCGATCGACGGTCCGTTCCCCGAGCTCGGGCACTACGACCTGGTGTGCCTGACCAGCCCCAACGGCGTGCGGATGCTGTTCGAGCGGCTGGCTCGCGCCGGACACGACGCGCGGTCGCTCGCCGGAGCCCGGGTGGCCGCGATCGGTCCTGGCACCGCAGCCGCTCTACGCGGGCACGGTGTGATCGCCGACATCGTCCCCGAGCGGTTCGTCGCGGAGGGACTGATCGAGGCGCTCGCCGCCGTGCCGGTGTCACGGGCGCTGATCGCGCGCGCGGCCGAGGCCCGCGACGTCCTCCCCGAGGCACTCCGCGCTCGCGGGGCGACGGTCGACGTGCTGGCACTGTACGAGACGGTCGCCGAGCCCCTGAGCGAGAGCGAGCTGGCCGCCGCCCGGTCGGCGGACTACGTAACGTTCACGTCCTCCTCGACCGTCCGGTTCTTTTTCGATTCGGTCGAGGCTGCTGGCGGCCGCCGTGGAACCGGCGTCGATGCCGGTTCCACGGGGGCGGTGCGGCCCGACGGGCCGCGACTCGTGTCGATCGGTCCCGTCACCAGCGCCGCGCTGCGCGAGCGCGGGCTTGAGCCCGACGTCGAGGCCGGCCGGCACGACATCGAGGGCCTCCTCGACGCGTTGGTCGCCGACGCGGCGGGACGTGTCAGCTGAAGGGGAAGCCCTGGACGAGGCCGCTCAGCGACATCTGACCGTGATGGCACACGGACACGGGAGGTGTCAGCGGGATCGTGCGGTAGCCGATGCGCGGGACCAGACTGATCTGGACTTTGGCCGCCTTCGGTTCGCATGGGCCGTGTCTCGGCTCCCCCGGCCCCCGATGGGTGGAGAGCATCGCCAGCGAGGAAACCTCGCCGTGCGGCGCAACGACGATCAGATAGGGCTCGCTGTACACCTCGTACGTCGGCAGCTCCCGTCCTGAGCGCCCCAGTAACTGCAGCTCCGGCACCCCGTCGAGCCAGCACGCGCGGGCGCCGGTGTTCTCGAGCGCGAGCCCGTAGTCGCCGCCGCTGCCCACGCGTTTGAAGGTCGCCGTCAAGCCCGCGACGCGACACGCGCGGTGGATCGGTACCGCGGCGAGGCGCGTGAAGCTGATCGCGCCGTGCTCGCACACGGGGGTCGGATCCATCGGCGCGATTACGCCCCCGCCGCCGATCCCGATCCGCAGGGCGGTTGCGGTCTGCTCGCATGGCGAGCCCTCCCCGGGGCCGGGGACATCGGGACTGAAGCGCGAGTCCGCCTGTGCCCACTGAAGTGGCGCGAGCGTCACGGCGTAGCGCCCGCCCGGTGACGTCGTCGCGTGCGTCGGGAGAGCCTGATTGTCCCTCCCCAGGAGCCGGAACGAACGGGCGCCGTACAGCCGGCAGGAGGTCCTGCGCGACCCGTTCTCGATGATCAGCGTGTACGAGACGTGGCCGAGACCCTGACTGAACGGATCGAGCGTGTAGCTGGCGGCCAGCTTGGCTGCGGTGCACGCCGGAATCGGGATCTTGACGGGTCCGGGCCCGCCGATGACCGGCGTCGTGGTGTGGGCCGACGCCGGCTGTATCGGTGTTCCGTCGGCCGCCGCGTACGCCGCCCCTGCGAGGAACGCTGCGACGGCAGCGATGACGGCGATGATCCGCGGGCTCCTCCTCATCACTAACTCCAACCTACCCGACCTACGCCACTCCAACCACCCCACCCCACCCCTCGGATAGCGTTCCCGACCGTGGCCGCACCTGTGATCACCTTTCTCTCCGACTACGGGCACCGAGACGACTTCGTCGGCGTCTGCCACGGGGTGATCGCGACGATCTGCCCGGAGGCGCGGGTGATCGACATTACGCACGGTCTGCCACGCCACGACGTGCTCGCGGGGGCGATCGTGCTCAGGAACGCGCTGCCTTACATGCCGGCAGGGGTGCACCTCGCCGTCGTCGATCCCGACGTTGGCGCCGAGCGCCGCGCGGTCGCGCTCCGCCTGGCCGACGGTCGGGTCCTCGTCGGCCCGGACAACGGCCTGCTGTCGCTCGCCGCGGCCACCGGGGACGGCATCGTCGAGGCGGCCGACATCGGCCGCTCGCCCTTCCGGCTCGTGCCGATCTCCGCGACGTTCCACGGGCGCGACATCTTCGCCCCCGTTGCGGCCCGGATTGCGGCGGGCGCCTCGATCCGCGAGGCCGGTGATCCGCTCGACCCGGCGGAGCTCGTCGTCGTCGCTGCACCCGGTCCAGCTCGCGACGACGGCGCGCTCGTCGCCCATGCGCTGTACGTAGATCATTTCGGGAACGTCCAGCTCGACGTCCGCCACGAGGATCTCGCCGAGTCCGGCCTCCGGCTCGGCCATCGTGTCGTGCTGCAGTCCGGGTCTGAGACCGTGGTCGCCCAGTTCGCGCGCACGTTCGCGGACGTCGGCACCGGCGAGCCGCTCGTGTACGAGGATGCCTACCGGACGCTTGCCGTCGCGGTGAGCGGCGGCGACGCAGCCGCCAGCCTCGGGCTTTCGCCCGGCGACGAGGTCCGGATCACACCGGCGTGAGCGGGCAACCGTCGCGAACCTCCCGCCGCGGTTCCGACGAACTCGGCCTGCCCCGCCTGCATCTGCGGCGGACGACCTCGACCAACGAGCGTGCCCGCGAGCTCGCCGCCGCCGGCGCTCCCCACGGCACCCTCGTGACCACGGCTGAGCAGACCGCGGGCCGCGGCCGCCAGGGACGCGTGTGGGTGGCTCCGCCAGGGAGCTCCCTGCTTTGCTCGGTCCTGATCCGCGACCCGCCGAGGCTGCTTCCACTCGCCGCGGGCGCGGCCGTCGCCGCGGCGACCGACACGGCCCTCGACGTCGCGTCCGGGGGGGCGGCCGCCGGCGCCCTTGCCGCCGCGTCCGGTGGCGTGGACGCCCCCCGCACGAGCGCCGCAATCAAATGGCCGAACGACATCCTCCTCGACGGCCGCAAGGTCGCGGGCATCCTCGTCGAGGGGCGGCCCCAGGAGGGCTGGGCGGTCGTCGGCATCGGCCTCAATGTCGCGGTTCCGCAGACCGACTTCCCGCCCGAACTGGCCGACCGGGCAGGCACTCTCGGCCTGACCTCGAACGAAATCGAGCCGACTCTGCAGACGCTGCTCACCAACCTCGAGCACTGGCTCACCGCCGACGCCGAGACGCTCCTGGCCGAGATCCGCGAACGCGACGCCCTGCGAGGCCAGCCCGTGCGCTGGGCCGGCGGCGAGGGCAAAGGCGACGGCATCGACGGCGAAGGACGCCTGGTGGTCCTCACACCCGATCAGAACCGCGTGGCCCTAAACGCCGGCGAAGTTCACCTGTTGCGGTAGGTCGCCGGGGTGTGCGATTGTCACGCGCGCGTCACGGTCGTGTCTCATCCGTGTGACGTCCAGCCCCAATCGGCCCACACCAGATTCTGGCGGGATGAGAACACGACGATAGTTGTCGATAACTCATCACGACCCCAGGGAAACCCGCCGCCCAATACACGCGCCGACCCGCTAGTGCCGAGACGGGGCCGCCAGCCGCGCGCGGCCCCGATCCACGAAGTAGAACGTCAGCACGACGGCGGGCAACAGGTTCATCCACAGCGTGTTGCGTACGGTCCCCTCGTGTGCAAACAGGCTGTGTAGCGTCGCCGCGACCGCCGACAGCTGGTGCGGAACGCCGCGGGTCGCCACATCGCCGGCGAGCGCGGCAACGCTCGAGACCACCCATACGATGGCCCACCGCGCAACCGACAGATCGAGCAGCAGCAGGAACGGCAGGGTGATCAGCAGCAGCCGGTCGAAGTCGTCGTCGGGCAGGAACACGTACCCGGCGAACACCGACCACACGACCGCTTCGCGAATGTCGATCCTGCGCTCGAAGAACAACCAGAGCACCACGATCGACGCTGCGGCCGGCAGCACCTTGGCCTCGATCGGTGCGTAGATCCCGATCCTCGCCAGCAGCAACGTCGGGCTCACGTGGCTCGGCGGGTTGATCGCGAGCAGCTGATTGCGGCGCGAGAATGCGTCGAGGCTCTTCGGGAACCAGGGCAGGTTGCTGAGGCAGACCACAACGAAGAACGCCGCCAACGATGCGACCGCCCACCACCGGCGTTTCCTGAACGAATGGAGCGCGAGCGCCGGCGCGGCGAATGCGCCGAGGAACTTGAACACCGCGAGCGCCGTCAGGGCCAACCATGCGGCGCGCTCGCGGCCCTCCTCGAGCGAGAGCAGCAGCACCGCGATGCCGAAGAAGAGGAGCGTCTTGTCCTGTGCGAATACGGTCCACGCAAGCAGCACAAACGGGTTGAACGCGTAGAAGAGCATGAACGCGAGCCGCCATCGCTGCGAACGCGGGAAGCGGAACCCGACCAGGAGCAGTACCGCCGCATCCCCGAGCACGAACAGCATGCGCAGCGTCGTCGGCGAATCGTGGACGGCCAAGAGCGCCGTGAAGAGAGCGACCTCGAACGGCGGGCTGTTGGAGTAGATCGGGTTGATCGCCCCGCCGTTCGGGGGATTGAACGGGTTGGCCCCATGCAGCGCCAGACGCGCGAAGTAGGTGTAGATCGCCAGGTTGCTGCCGCCGTGGCTGTGGGCGATGATCAACAGCCGCGCAACCACCGCGAGCAGCGTGATCGCAATTACGACGGCACGCCAGCCTGCCGGACGGCGCAGGGTCGCCATCAACGAGCCCCCCGGCCGCCGCTAGGCGGCTTCTTCAGCGTTCCGGTCGCCTTCCGGCGAGACCTCGGCGAGGGCATCGGTGACGGTCTCCTCGACACCTGAGCGCGCCGACGGATCGAGCGGTGGCAACTCGCCGTTCTCGACTGTCTTCCCGAGCGCCTCGGTCAGCACATCCTCGGATGGGCCGTCATCCGGCGACACGCCTTCATCGATGTCATCGCCGTCATCGATGTCGTCGAGATCATCGAGATCCACCTCGTCGTCCAGATCGACATCGTCGTCGATCAGATCCGGGTCGTTGCCGTTCTCCGGCCCTCGCGCCGAAAGCGGTGGCGCTGCGCCGGTGCGCGGCTGTCTGGCTGCTCCGTTTCCAGCTCCGCCTGCCGACTGCGGCCGGCGTCGCCGGCTCTTGCCACGCCGCCCTTTGGGGAAGTTGCGCAGCAGATCCCGCGCGAGCGCGGCCGGCTTACGTGCCATCCTTGTACGGGCGCCACGAAGGGCCTCCTCGGCTTCAGGCGTGTGCGCCAGCGCGGCAGCCAGCAGGGCCGCGGACAGGCGCCGGTCCTCCTTGCGCGTCGCATGCACGAGCCGACGGGCATTGCGTGCGTGCGCGCCACCACTCGAATTGACCAGCAGGCCGAGCAGCCGCTTGGTCTCCGGCCAGCGCTGGATCGCATACTCCTCGTGCACCTCGCGCGTGTATTCAGCCAGCCGCCAGATCCAGGCGTTGGCCTCGTCGCGGCGACCGATGCGCCGTTCGGCCAGCGCCTGGAGCATGATCTTGACACCTTCGCGGCGCTCCTCACGCGGCCAGCCCGCCATGATGTCGACCGCGGTGTCGAACGCCTCGGCGTCCCTCGCGGCGGCGATCTCCTGTAGCGCACGCAGACGCAGCTGGGCGTTCCGGTTGCGCTGAACGGCAGTGAGCAGGAAGCGCCGCTTCAGTTCTCCGCCGCGATCGAAGTGAAGCATCGCCTTCGCCCGCCGCCAGCCGTTCGGGGCAACGCGCGCGCCGGCCAGTGCGGCCCAGACGTGCTGCTCGCCATAGTCGAGGTGATCGACCGCGATCCGCCACAGCTCGCGTTCGAAAACCTCCGCCCGCCGGTCGGGATCGGGCGTCACGGGGAGCACGCGGCGTTCCACTCGGACCCGCCGTCCCCGTCCCCGTCGCACGGGCCCGACCACGATCGCCCCGCCGCGATAGACGTCGCGGTCGAGCAATGAATGCAGGGTCACCACCGGATCGTCGTGCTTGGTGGCCGGGTGGACGAAGTCGACCACGATCCCAGCCTCCTTGCCCGGATGCCGCCGCGTCACGCGCCCGACGCGCTGCTGGTAGATGCGCTTGGAAGCGGTGGGGGCAAGGTGCATGCAGATCGTCGCCCTGGGCGAGTTCCAACCCTCAGCGAGAAGCTGCGCGTTGACGAGCACGTCGATCTTGCCCGACTCGTAGTCTGCGAGGATCCGAGCAAGCTGACGCTTTGGCGTCTCGCCCGAGACTGCCTGCGCCTTCATACCCAGCTCCCGGAACGAGTGTGCGACGTTGTAAGCGTGCCGCACGCCGGCTGTGTAGACGACGCCGGGAACGCCGTTGAAGCGGGTCTTATAGAGGTCGGCGATCGCCATGTTGAACGGCGTCTGGTCGAGCAGCTCGGCCAGCATCTCCTGGTCGAACTCGGTGTCTACCTCGCCCCGGCGCAACGGCACCTTGGCAATCGTCCTCACCCCCGGACCGGGCGGGATCCGGATGCAGCGCAGCGGCGCGATCACGCCGCGCCGGGCGGCCTGGGCGAGGTCGAAGCGCGAGGTCTGCGTCGGGAACAGGTCGGTGACGTGACGGGCGATCAGCGCGCCGGTCGCGGTCATGCCAACGAACACCGGACCCGCCCAGCGCCTGATCGCGGCGGAGGTCTTCTCGCCGAGTGCCGTGTGCGCCTCGTCGCAGATGACGATCGTGTACGCGTCGGACACCCGGCCGGCGTTGCGAACGAACCACTGGTAGGTCTCGACCGTGACGGGCCCGTTGGCGGAGTCGCGGCCGTCCAGTAGCGCGGGGCTGATCCGCTTGGAGTAACCACGGTCGCGAAGCTCACCGTGGAACTGGTCGACGAGGTTGCGCCGGTGGGTGAGGATCAGTACCCCGCCGGTCCGCGAAGCCTCGACGAACCCGAGCGCAGCCACGGTCTTGCCGGCTCCGGTCGCGTGCTCGAACCAGAATCGCCGCGCGGCGTTCGGATCCTCCGGCTGTTCGTCGATCTCGATGTCAGGATCGACGCCCTCGTCCTCGTCGTCCTCCTCATCCTGCCAGTCCTGCGGCTCGAGGTCCGGCTCGTCGTCGTCATCCTCGAACTCCTCGTCCTCGTCCTCCTCGCCGGGGATCGCAGCCGAGGCGAGCACCGGCGGCTCGGGTGGGGGCACCGGAGCGCTCCCGTTCGCGCTCCCGTTCGATCGCTGGGCCTCGGCCAGCAGCGCGGTCAGCGTGCCCGAGAGCGCGTCGACCTGGTGAGCGGAAAGGACGGTTCCGTCGACGAGGTGCGGCTCCTCCTCCGACAGCAGGCGCTCGAGCCCCAGCAGCAGGGCGAATCGCCGCCGCCACTCGACCGACGGCCGCTCGGCCCCGGTCTCGAGCTCGGCCAGCGCCGCATCCAGCGCACGCCGACGCGCCGATCCCGAGGCGAGTGCCTCAGCGGCGGTCTCACCTTCATAAATGAATCGTTCGCGCGTGAATTCTTCGGCACGTGCAACCGCGTCAGTACTAGGAAGGGGGGTGGAAGCACCCATGCAATATTGGAAGGTTGAGTCTGGAATGCGAACCGCAGCGGTACGTCGTAGCGGCTCAGCCAGTGCCCGGACAACGGCCGGGGGACGAGGAACGATCCTCAGAGAGCGGACCCCCTCGCCGGTGTCGACGAAGAGGATAACGACTATTTAAGCAGATCGGTAAACATTGGTGGCGAGGAGGCTCCGATAAGGCCCTCATCTGCCAAGCTGTCGCCCATGCTGATGCGAGCTGGGATGGTCGCGGTCGCCGTCTCCGTCGCGCTCGCCGGATGTGGCAATCAAACCCGGAGCGCAGCCCCCGACCATGCCCAGGTGGTGGCGGCGTTCACCGGTTCTCCGGCGCCGCTTGCGGCGCTCCATGCAGAACCGAACCGGCTGCTCGACGGGGGGGTGAGTGGATTCAGATCCCTGCTCGCAAGCCTCCGCGGCTACCCGGTCGTGGTCAACGAGTGGGCATCGTGGTGCACCGACTGCGTCGCCGAGTTCCCAGCATTCCAGCGCGCCGCGGTGACGTACGGTCGTCGCGTGGCGTTCGTTGGTGTGGACGTCGAGGACGACAGTTCAAAGGCCGTCGCCTTCCTGCATCGCTTCCCCGTCACCTATCCCAGCTATGTGGACCCCGAGCAGCGGATCGCACAGATGATCGAGGCCAGCGGCCTCTACCCTCAGACCGTGTACTTCAGCCGGCGCGGCAAGTTCGTTTACGACCACCCTGGCCCGTATGCGACCGCCCGCGCGCTCGACCAGGACATCCGGCGATACGGGCTGCAATGACCGTCGTGTCCCCCTACGAGATCCGTAGAGCTCGCGGCGAGCAGGAGTACGCCGACCTGCTCGAGCTTCGCTACCAGGTCTTCTGCGTCGAGCAGGGCGTGCCTCGCCACGAGGAGGTCGACGGTCGCGACGGCGGCGCCGTTCACCTGGTCGCCGTACGCGACGACGTGGTCTTCGGAACCTGCCGCCTCGTGTTCGTCGGCGCCACCGTTCAGTTCAGCCGGCTCGCGGTGCGCAAGTCCGCCCGCCGTCAGGGGATCGCCACCACACTGCTGGATGAGGCCGACGCCGAGACCCTGGCCGGTGGCGCACGAAGGCTGGTGCTACATGCGCAGACCTATGCCCGCGAGCTTTACGAGCGCGCCGGCTACCGGGCTCGCGGTCGCCCGTTCGTCGAGGCCGAGATCGAGCACGTGGCGATGGAGAAGACGCTTTGATCGCGCGCCCGGCGTGCACTCGGAACGGCCGGGTTGCCTGAGATCAGGGTCGACCCGCTGACCGGTCAGCGGGCGATCATTCTTGGCCAAAGCCCGCCAGGATGTTCGCCGCCAGGCGAACTCCCAAGGGCCACGGAAGGCCCCGCGGGCCGAAGCCCGCCGCCGGCGGAGCGGATCGATCCGAGCACCGATCCGTTCGCCGAGGGTAACGAGGATCGAACGCCACCGGAGCTCTACGCGGTCCGCCCGAACGGAGGCCCGCCGAACTCCGGCGGCTGGATCGTGCGCGTCGTGCCGAACCCGTACCCGGCGCTGACACCTGACTCCGAGGAGCCAGAGCGTCAGGCCAACCCCGATCTGTTCTGGGCCGGCCCCGCATACGGCTCACACGAGGTGATCATCAACGCCCCCGATCCAGTCACTTCGCTAGCCGACCTGACTGTGGAGCAGGTCTCGGTGGCGATGGAGGCCTGGCGCGCGCGCATGCGCGCCCACCCTGACGCGGCGTGCCTGCATCTGATCGTCAACGAGCGCACCGAAGCCGGTGCGTCGCTGCCCCATACCCATGCACAGCTTTACGCGCTCGAGTTCGTCCCGTCGATGATCGCCCGCGAGCGCGAACGCTTCGGCGCTTACGCGACTCGCACCTTGGGCGGCAACCTGCTCGCCGACCTGGTCCAGGACGAGGTGCGGCGCCGGGAGCGGATCGTCGCGATCGACCATGAGGCCGTGCTGATGGCACCCTACGGTGCTCGCTTCCCGTTCCAGCTCCTGCTCGCGCCCCGTGCAGCGCGAATGCGGTTCGAGGACGATGGTCCGATTGCCGCGGCGATGCTGCACGACGCGCTCGGTCGCCTGGCCCGCCGGTTCGGCGCCAGCCCCCCACTCAATCTCTGGATTCGTACCGCGCCCAGTGGCGCCGAGCATTTCTGCTGGCGGATCGACGTCGTTCCGCGGCTAACGCAGATCGCCGGTCTGGAACTCGGCGCCGGGGTGAGCCTGAACGCAGTCCCCCCTGAGCGGGCCGCCGCCGAGCTGCGCGAGATCTGACCAGGGCGCGAAGGGTGCACATTGGCGCCGGGGTGAACCGGCAGGCAGCGCATTACCACGGTGCACATCATCCGGCTGCGCACGATCTCGTGGCGAGCACTCATAACGACGCAGTCACGGTTAAGTCGCTCGAGGCCCCGGATCGCGGACCGTGAACGCGGACGTGTTACGATCCGCGCCATGGGGGCCGCGTTGATCAGCGTTCTCGCCGCCGGGGCCGAGGGCGGGCCAATCGTGTCCGCGCCATCGTGCGCGATGGCGCCGAACGCGACGCACTCTGGCAGCGTCAGCTGCGCGGTTCCCCACACCGGCAACCACGGCATCGCGCGCCGCTAACTGGCCCGCAGTGGCAGCCATGGCTCCCGCTATGTGGCAACGCCGAGGACATGACACTCCGCGCTCGGGTAACTTTGCCGCGACGCGTTGTACGATCGTCATCCAACCAGTGATTCAAGGAGCAACAGTTGATTGATCGCATCCGACAGGAGATTCAGGAGCGGCTCGAGCAGGTTCTCGCAGAAGCAGAGAAACTGCGTGCCGCGCTCGTCGCGCTAGACCCGCGCGAGCGACCCGCCAAGCCGCAGAGCCCACGCGGTCGTTCCGCCACGACGCGTAAGCCGGCCCGCGCTGCCGCCTCGAAGCCGGCGACCCCTGCAGCCGCGAAGCGCGCACCGGCACGCCCGGCTGCAGCTGCCTCGACAACCTCCCGCACCGCGCCCGGCGCGACCAAGACATCGGTCCTCGCCGCGCTCGAGAAGGGTGGCGCACTGACCGCGGGCGAGGTTGCCGCGGCGACCGGCCTCGGACGTGGCACCGTCAGCACGACCCTGTCAAAGCTCGCCAAGAGCGGCGTCGTCGTCAAGGCTGACCGCGGCTACCGGCTTCCCGACGGCGACGGCGCGAAGGCAGCCGCGAGCACCGAGTCGTAGGTAGGTCACAGTTCCGAATTCGAGGTCCTGTACGCGCCGCGCCGAAACGTCGTAACGGCCGGCCTACAGGATCCCGATCTCTGAGTTGTCTCCGACCAGGAAGCGGAACGCGCGGGGCTGGCGTTCGTCGCGACCGATCGTGACGTTGCGACCGAGGAGCGAGGACTCCATCCGGCCTGCTAGATCATGCACGGACGATCCAGCCAGCAGGATGGAGTGTTCGACCTCGGCGTTACGTATCTGGCAGTTCTCGCCGATTGAGGTATACGGTCCGATGTAGCAATCGGTCAGAACGGCGCCGGCGCCGATGATCGCCGGTCCGCGCACCGTCGTGCGCTCCAACCGTGCACCCGCCTCGATCACCACACGGCCATCGACCTGCGAATCGACGAGCTCACCCTCGACGCGCCCTTCGATCGTGTCGAGCACGAGCCGGTTGGCCGCCAGCATGTCCCCGAGGCGTCCGGTGTCCTTCCACCACCCTTGCACGATGTGGGGCTCCACGCGCATACCCTGATCGACGAGGCGCTGGATCGCGTCAGTGATCTCGAGCTCGCCGCGCCCGGACGGCTCGATCGCGCGCGCGGCGCCGTGGACGCAGTCGGTGAACATGTAAACGCCGACGAGGGCGAGGTCGGTCTTCGGCTCGGCGGGTTTCTCCACCAGCCGCACGACCTTGCCCTCATGCAGCTCGGCGACGCCATACTGCTCCGGGTCGGGCACGGGCGTCAGCAGAATCAGCGCGTCGGGCCTGCCGGAGCGAAATGCCGCGACGAGATCCTCGATCCCACCCTGCAGCAGATTGTCGCCGAGATACATGACGAACGGGGCCGTGCCGAGGAACGGCTCGGCAGTCAGTACCGCGTGGGCGAGTCCAAGCGGCTGATCCTGCACGATGTAGCTGATCGTGACCCCGAAGCGCGAGCCGTCGCCAACTGCGGCGCGGATCTCATCTCCGGTCTCCGGCGCGATGATGATGCCAACCTCGCTGATGCCCGCCCGCGCCATCGCCTCGATGCCGTAGAACAGAACCGGCTTGTTGGCAACCGGCACGAGCTGCTTGGCACTTGTGTACGTGATCGGCCGCAGGCGGGTGCCTTTGCCGCCGGACAGGATCAGTCCCTTTAAAGCTTGCATCGCGTGGCGGAGGGTACTAGTGGACCACTAGTACGTCCCGCTGAGCTTGCGGTGATCCCAGCTCGCAGTGCGCTCAGCGACGAACTGCATCGCGACACGCTTGGCCGCCTGGCCGCGCACCGCACCGAGTAGCTCCTCGCTACTCGCTCCGGTGTAGCGATGAAGAAGCTCGACACCGAGCTCGGTGATCACCCCGAGATCACGATGAACCTCGGTGCGGGCCTCGATCATCACCCCACGCAGCTCCTCGTAGCGCTGGCCGCCCTCCACCTGAAGCGTCACCCGTGGGTCGCGCTCGAGGTTGCGGACCTTCTGAGACTTGCCGTAGGTCCACGCCCAGATGTCGCGCCCCCGCACGACATACCAGAGCGGCATCAGATGAGGCCAGCCCCTCGCCCCATTGGTCGCACAGATGACGGTCCGCTGCGCCTCGAGGAAGGTGGCTACCTCCTCGGTGGTCATCTTCACCTGGTCGCGACGGCTCAATGCGAGCTGACGGCGGGCTCGAGCGCCGACGCCGTCGCCTCGGCGGCGCGCCGCACCGCCTCGCGGGCATCTGCGGGCTCGAGGACGACCGCATCGCCGGCTTCCTTGAGCACCTCACGCACGAGCCAGTCGACGCCGGCGAATCCGAGCTCGACGACGACCGCGCCGTCCTCCAGCTCGTCGGCGACACGCCGTTCCTCGCGCGCCCACCGGGCCCTGTCGGGCGACACCCACACACGCGCGCGGCGCGAAGCAGGCACCTCTCCGGTCCGCGGCCAACCGTCGACGTCGGCGGCGGGGTCGACATCGTGGCGGGGCTCGAATCCCTCTGAGGTGACAGAGGCCGACTTGATCCGGTCGAGCCGGAAGTGGCGCACGCTCTCCCGTGCGAGGTCAAAGCTGGCGACGTACCAGCCCTCGCGGCCGTTGATCAGCGCGTAGGGCTCGACCGTGCGGCTCGTGAACTCGTCCTCGTTCTCCTTGTAATACTCAAACGACAGCAGCCTCCGGGACGCGATCGCCCGCGAGACGACCGCGACGATCTCGGCGTCGTCGCCACCTGCGGAGGAGACCTGAAGCCCATCCTCGATTGGGTCCTCGCCGAGCGCGGCCACCACCTTCCGACGTACCGAGGCGAGCGACCCTTCCGGGATGTGCTCTCCGATCAGGTCGATCGCGGCGACCAGTGCCTTCGCCTCGACCGGCAGGAGCCGGGCCGGCCGCGCGAACGAATCGCCGTACGGCTCGGGGTCTACCTCGATCGTGCCGTCGGCATCGATCTCTGCATACAGGACGTACGTGCCGGCGCCGAAGTTGACAACGTTGAGCACCGAGACATCCTCGTGCAGTTCCTGCTCGGAGATGTTCAGCCGCCCGCACAGCTCATCCGCGTCCAGCTTGCTTCCCGCGCGCCCCGCTTCGATCAGGATGCTTGCCAGCGTCACCAGCCTGGCGAAGCGCTCGGGACGGATCGTGGCATCCTGATGATGTCCGTTGGACTCCGATGATTCCGAGCGTGCGGCGGCGGTGCTTTCGGGCTCCGCCGGCGCCGGCTCGCTCGAAACCGGGAATGCCGGCGGGTCACCGGCATGGCGCTGCGCCAACAGCACCGCCCGCTCACGCAGCGCCTCCGCGAGCTCTGGTGGCCCGACGATGCGGGCGTTCTCGCCGAGACCGAGCACCCATGCGATCAGCTGCCTGGCGTTCGCATAAGGGGTGATGAAGACACGATCGGAGCCGGCGGTCGCCCTGATCTCACCATAGCGGCCGAAATGACGCTCGATCTGCCAGGCGATGCGCTCACTGCACCAGATCTCCGCAATCCCGATCGGATCGCCGAATTGCCAGTCGATTCGATCGGCATACACTCGCGGATCGAAATCCCCCGGCCGCTGAAAGTCGTGCTCCGCCTTGGTCACGTACGCGACCTTGCCGCGGATCCGCGAGAGCCTGAAGACGCGAATCGCGTCGCGCTCATGCGAACGACCAACGAGGTAGAACTGCCCACCCTGGTAAAGCAGCTGGTAGGGATCCACGCGACGCGTCCCGACGTCATCGCGTTCCATCGTGTAGTACTCGAACGCGATCGTCTTGCGACGGAAGATCGCCGTTTCGATCTTTGCGAGCCGCTGCGAGATATCGTGGCCGCCGGCCGCGCCGGTGATCCCGAGCGCCACGGTGTGCTGCTCCCGCGCCAGCAACGGGCTCGGGCGACCCCAGGAGATCTGCTGCAGCGCCAGTCGCAGGGGCTCTGCATAGGCGAACTCACCATCGAGCAGCTGTAGCGCCGTGTTCAGCGCTGCGAGCTCCTGGTCCTCGAACGCGATCGCCGGCAGGTGGAAGTTCTCGGGCGGCAGCGAGTAGTTCTCCTGCTCGACCAGGCCGTCGATCGGCTTCTCTACCGCAAGCTGAATTCCGAGCGCCTCGAGCTCCGAGCGGTCGGCATAGAACCGGCGCGCGAACGCGTCTTCGTTCATCACGCTGTATCCCTCGACGTCGCGCCTGATCTCCGGCGCGGTCACCGGCCGGCGCTCCGCCATCAAGTATGAGATCAGCGAGAGCTGCCGGATCAGCTTCTCGGTGTCCTTGGCCATTGCACGCACTGTAGTAGCGCACGTGCACGAGTCGGCTCGCGTGGGCCACAGGCGTTCGCAATTTGCGACAACCGGGAGGACCGCTTGTAGCTACCGTGTCGCGCCCGGCCCGGCTGTCGTTGCGAGAAACCGGGTCGATCCGCCTGTGGCTACCGTCACGCTCCAGGCCCGGCTCTCGCGGGTCCTGGTTGTCGTTTGGGCCGGCCGCGTCGCCATTTGCGTGGCTTGAAGCTACGTCGTCACTCGACCACCCGCGAGAACCGGGCCTGGCGCTCCCACTGTAGCCAGCGGCGATCCGACCCGGTTTCTCGCAAGCCTAAACCGGCCACACGCTCTACGGCAGCGACAGGCGCATTGCCCGGTTTAGGCCGCTCTACGCTCTGCCTCTGCTCGCGCGGCGAAGTATGCGCCGCCGCCGATCCCCTTGTCGAAGGCCGACCACTGCTCGCCGGCGGGCAGTTCCTTCTCGATCCGATCGAAGCTCCCGAGGCGACCGCCGAGGTTGTCGACCATGTGCACGAGCGTCGCCTCGCGTGTGCACGGGACGACTGGGCTTCCGTGCTCGAGCGAGCCGTGGTGACTGAGGATGATGTGCACGACGGCCTGCGCAAGCTCGGGTGGGAAGCCGTCAAGCCGCTCGATTGCCCGGCGCACGCGGTAGTAGCCAAGCGGGATCTCACCCTGCAGGCGGCCGGCATCGGACATCTCGATCGTCCCGCCCTGCAGCCGGTACGCCTCGAGCTTGCCGATGTCGTGCAGCAGCGCGCCGGTGACCGCGATGTCGCGGTCAACGCCGGGGAATGTCGCCGAGATCGCGCTGACCGCCTGCGCCACCGTCAGGCAATGCTCGAGCAGACCGTGGCGGTAGGCCTGGTGGTAGTACTTGGCTGCGGGCGCGTCCCGGTA
>Ga0302325_10008442_pt1 | contig 22613 bp, 30 predicted proteins | sample Palsa_T0_2_FD_201948 | JGI IMG/M metagenome (GOLD analysis project Ga0302325, IMG submission 201948) | Peat permafrost microbial communities from Stordalen Mire near Abisko, Sweden - Palsa_T0_2 | ecosystem: Environmental > Terrestrial > Soil > Palsa > Peat permafrost | place: Sweden: Abisko...
AGTGCAATGCATAGATCGTGAACAGACGCTCAGAGCAACCTATTGCCATGTACCGAGAACTTGGGTCAACAGCAAGATGTTTACCTGGCTGTAAGGGGAGCATTGGCTTCGTCACTCGGTGCCGGCTGGAAACAAAGAATAATTTCCCATTCTCCAACTGGCGAAGTCTCAGAAATACGGAGTCACCAGTGTGGAGTTGCAGCAGAATAAACTGAGGTGGCAAAGTCGAGTCCAGAGGTTTAGCTTTCGACCGAGGTTCATCGCTGTCCATAGAGACATCATCGTCCTCGTCCTTGATTTCCGTCGCCCCAATCTTCATATCCTCCTCATATGCTTTTGCCGATCCGATAACATGTGCATTTCGGATACGAGCACCAAAATTCTCCTTTCGTAGCACATCCCAAAGGTGTCCGTCAGGTCGCAACTCCTTGATCTGAACAAACTCGTCCTGCCGCGGATCAGCATTTCGAGATCAAAGAAAACCAGTTGATTCATCACAAGGCAGGCTCTTGTTCTAAAACAGTATGAATTGATAAATCCCACCAACGACAATCAAGAATGTGTGATATCTCGGTAAGTAGCAAGGAAGCTCTTCATGGAAATAATCTTGAAATGGAAAATCTTCTTACCCCAATGAAAGCTACATGCTGTGTCTCGAGGTCCCTAAGCTTGACCGGCAGAATCCAGTGGACCAAAGGGCTACGGATGACAGTCTGAGTCAAGATTCCAATAGTTGGAGCCGTCTCGACTTCCATAATGGTTGTAGTAGCTTCCTTGTCCTTTTGGTCATAATGTCTAAGGACGGTATCAACATCAAGAGTCCGAGTAGTCCACTCGCCATTCACGAGGGTGCTTGTCTCGAAAGCCATCTTGGCAAGGGAAATCACCGTGATGCCATTCAGTCGAGTGGGGCTTTTCCAAGGTGAAAGGTCCAAGGGTAATACAGGCAGACGTGATCGATACTTTTGAAATAGATTCAATGTCTCTAGATGCTCTAGACCAAAGAGCTCAAGGGAAAATTGTAAGAAGCTTCAAGCAAGCTGCCGTCCAGTGAAGTGAATATGAACGCGCTGCAAGCCGGGGTGCTAAGGCCAGCCTTGCTTGACGGTGGTCGATAAATTTCTCCTAGCCTTGGGCGGCGAGGCTGTGGTGTGTTCGGCGCAGGCAATCGGCAACTAGAACAGACAAAGAGGGATGCGAATAGCCTCAGACCACATTTGATCTCCACGCGAATGCTGGAAGCCGGAGCTGTTCACGATTAGATCACGGCCACCCGTCAGTATTCCAGAATGCGGCGTTGTTGCGGATTTGACAGCTCATTTTTCTCCCACATGGATGATGAATTAAGTCAGACCGGGCTGCGTCCGCGCTACTGTGAGTCGCTTCAAAGGGGCCTGTTCACGAGCCACCTACTTTTCCCCCAACACCCATGGGCTGCCCTTTCCTCTCGGTTGGACGGTGATGAAAAGCGCATCCATGGACTTCGATCCCAGAAATGGAGCCCAATGGAAGACTCGTTCAAGAAAGAAAGAAGCCGGAAAGTGTCCCGTGTGACCCAACTGGTTCGTCTCCAGAGGTGAAATCGAAGGCAGACATCGCGAAGGTAGCCAGCATCCTTGACGCCTGCAAATGGAGAGATATCACGACTCTGAGGACGCTGGCAACATCTGACGGTGGGCTGATTTCTGACGAGGTTCGGCGGCAAGCATGTCAGTGTTACCTTGGCAGCCTTTGCTCCAAACTGACCTTCAACAACAGGGCCTCTCCTCCTAGGCTATAGCGGCTCGCAGCTGGAAAAGGAGGACCTCGATGGCTGGAAAGCTCTTCCAAGGCATCGCGATGAGGACCAAGTGCGGTTGGATGTTGACAGGTCCTTTATATACTATCCAAATGGTGCATCATGACCACTATATGGTCACATATCACATGGAGCTGACGCTTCGCACAGACCAATCCTCTGAGGACCTCGATCGACGAAAAGGAGAGCTTTCCGACCTGATCACTGAAGTTCTACGAAATCAGCCATATTTGTGCTACTTCCAAGGCTACCATGATATTTGCCAGGTATTCCTCCTGGTCCTCGAACCACGAAGCCGTGCAGCTGCTGTGGCACGGCTCTCGACGCTGCGAATAAGAGACTTTATGCTCCCTACACTTGCACCTGCTTTGGCTCAATTACGTCTGATACCGGTAATTTTACACGCGGTCGATCCGAAGCTTTGCGCGCATTTATCCCTGACCCAACCATTCTTTGCGCTCTCTGGGACCCTCACCATGTACGCCCATGACATTCAGGAGTACGGTGAAATAGCAAGATTGTTTGATGTTTTACTTGCACGCGAGGCTGTCTTCTCCGTGTATATGTTTGCACAGATCGTGCTTCAGCGCTCCGATGAGCTATTCGAGACACCAGCAGACGAGCCAGAGATGCTTCACTCGATCTTATCGAAGCTGCCTAAGCCGCTGGACATTGAGAAGTTGATTGCTAACACTGTGGATCTCTTTGAGACGCACCCACCGGAGCGCTTGAGGGCGTGGCGTTCTATCTCATCTTTCAGCGTCTTGAAGACCGCTCGGTGGCAGGACCAGACAATAAGTCAGTCATTAGAAGAGGGGGAGATGTACTTTAATAAACAGGTTAAAGAGTTGCAATGGGCAGAGCACCGCGATAGGGCTTTGAAGGTAGCATGGAAATACCGCAGACCAGCTGGTGCCTTTGGGGCTGCTGTACTTGTAGGATTGTTATCAATTTACTTGCGGAGATCATCGGGACCTTCTGGCATCTTTGGGGCGTTGTGGAGACAATGGTCGGGATACAGAGGACATTAAGAATACCACTTGCATTCATGAACCGCAAGGTTCTTAGATAAGGCCGAATCTATAGTTGTACAATGAGTTCATCCCGTCATTTCGAGCCCTCGAACGCCGTTTTAAGACCCTCAAAATGCTCTTGCTGTTCTAGTGCCAGCTTTCCATCAAGGTCTCCAATAATCGTGAGTATCAATGAATAGTTGTTGTAGAGAAATCGCTCCCGTTTCCTCGACTCCCCAATGCTCTTGCTCGACTTGGTCAGGAATGCTTCGATTTCACTTCTCAGTCTGATCAGACTTGCCGAGACAGGTTCGTCATCACCTGCCTCTGTACTCAAAGCCAGAATGCCCTGCATAAATTGCCCAAAGCGTTGTGTCATGAAATGAGGCGCGGCTGATTGCTTGGCCTGCTCTGACGCCGATTGCTTTCGGATAGAAATAGCATTTGTAACGGTCCGGACCGATTCGCAATGCTGGTCCATGATGACTTGAAACCGAGGCCAGAGTAACATGCTGGTTCCATTTATATAGCTGTCCACTGCCGGTATCTTCCGACGTTGAAGCTCAAAAGCAAAGTGTTGGTTTAGCCTCACACACAGTAGGAGGCCTAAGCAATCGAAAGTTTCATGGATGAGGGATTTGGTGAGAGTTTGACCAAGAGCAAACGTCGGTTCGAATATGAAGTTGAAATGTCGTGAGATGGCTGAAAACGACAGCGCTGGTGAGAAGAAGGATGTGAGGAAGGAGTATTCAGCCGAGGCATTATCAACAAGTGCTAGATTAAAGTTCCGAAAAGGAAACTCTAGGTAATGTGTAGCCTTGTCTTCCTCTGCGAGAAAGGACGGAAGCGCTGTCTGGTTTGACGTCTTTAAAAGATCGATTCGACGGCCTAAATTGAAGGCATCATGGAGTGCAGCTGAAGATTTGTTGCCAGCTAAAAGATTCGTCTTTCGGTTTCCGTCATCACCTCCGAGAACATCATGTCTATCAACAACATGGAGCTTTAATTTTTCAAGCGCTTTCTCATAGCGAGTAAATTGGTTCAGGAAATACCACCGCATGGTATTCATATAGGCCTGTCCAATCTCCTCGGCGAGTTGTGGATGGTGTTTATGCAAAAAAGCATAGAGGTCTTTGTATCGAATGAAGTGTTGCTGCTGTATAATCTGAGCGTTAATATTTGGGGACCGTAACGCCTTGATTTGGGCCACTAGAAAATCTCGGATTCGTTCGAGAGCCTGGTCCGAAGTCAGCAACTTGTTCCAAACATTTTCGAATATCTAACCTTATTGACCAGGTTTTCTAACAATGGTTTCAAGTCTCTGACGCCTTTTATATTTCGATTCTCCTTTGATTTGATATCCATAGCTCTGGATCGCTTCTCGACCTCAGCTAAGGCCCTGACCCACGCCTCATCAATTACACCATCCACTATCTTCCCAACAATGGCAGGAGAGACACTTATTTCCTCGGCTATTGGGCCGAGACCACTTTCAACCAATTTTCTGTTCTCCAATCGAAGACTCAATGCGGTCGACCGCGACTGTAAGGTTTCTATTTCGGCGGAGACTGTCGCAAGGTCATTCTGGAAGCTTGCCAAGTTGCTTTCAACCGAATTCAGTACATCATCGCAGGCTCGTATTGATCGATGAAGATCTTCAAACTTCGCTTTTTCTCGTTCAACTGTCATTTAAGGTCAGCCCCCTTTATGCAATGTTGACAGGTAGAACCTACACTCTTCAACTGTCTGGGTCTCATAACCGTGCTCTTTCTTGGTCGAAAGTTCCCTCGAAGCAAACTCCCGCAGACTCAGGTTTTCAAAGTCCAATTCAAGCTCAAACTCTTCTCCCTCTGCACCATATCCATTTGCTTGCGATGTCGACGAGGACCCTTTTCCTTCAGATCCCAAAAGCTTCACAAGTACCTGCAAAGGATCCGGCGCATCTGCAGCTGTCACCGACTGCTTGAGTCCTGATCCATTAGGCCGTCGAGACGAAGCTAATAGGGATGTCGTGGAATCATTTGAGTTTAGAGAAAGGGAGGATGATCGTGGATTGAAGCTGGGCCTTTGAGATGCGGCAGCGGGTCCTAAATGGCTCGGTCTTCGAGCTGCTGGGGAATACGACCTATTTGTAGGTGGAGGTGGAGATGCAGAGGGAGTTGCTGCAGGCGTAGAGTGCCCTGACAGTCGATCGAGCCACATCGCACCGTCGTTGTGGCATTTAGAGCGAAAGTCAACACAGTAATTGGACTATGCTACCGACCTCTTACGATCATGGCCGTGAAGATAGGTGTAGCTATTTCAGACAGGGCGACTGAATGTTCAGATTGGTTCAGTAAGAAGGAGTCTGAGAGTAGAAACATTAAGTGATCCCCAATCCCCAGCCTCATGTGAGAGCAGCGGCCAGCATCCTTTGCCAGCCAATCAGAGCGACTGGAAGGTCACTAGCGTACTAAATCGCCAATTCTCAGGCTAGATCCCACAACTCGATGATTTTCTTGCAACCTCCTGGAATTCTCCAACCCACCACAATCTATTCAGTCCTCTCTTTGGTCCTTTTCGACTTCACAACAGGCGCAGCCCTCCCCCCTATCCAATCCTTACTTTACGAACTCAGACAAGATGGCGGATGATGCCCAGGTAAATATTTATCCAGCCATCCAAACCCCGCACACGCCCCACCTCCGGTTGGGCGCATGCTCGAGTTATCGATTTTGCTACCTTCGACATCTTTCAGGACATTTCCCACTGATAATTCGTATAGCATGAGCATACCTTCGAGTCCGCCGATGCCGGCGCCTCTGCCACCTTCCCCATGCAATGTTCTGCCTTGAGGAAGAACGGCTTCGTTGTGATCAAGAACCGTCCTTGCAAGATCGTCGACATGTCTACCTCCAAGACTGGCAAGCACGGTCACGCCAAGGTCCATCTTGTCGCTATCGACATCTTCACTGGCAAGAAGCTCGAAGAACTTTGCCCATCCACCCACAACATGGATGTCCCTAACGTTACCCGCAAGGAATACCAGTTGGTGAGATTATTAATGGCGAAGGAATTGGAACTCTACTAATTTATCTTCTAGCTCGATGTTTCCGATGATGGTTTCCTCTCCTTGATGGCTGATGATGGCGAGACTAAGGATGATGTTAAGGTCCCCGAGGGTGAGGTTGGCGAGAAGATCGAGAAGCTTTTCACTACTGAAGAGAAGGACACCAGTAAGTTGCCACACTGTCACACAGGGGCTGAAGGTTTTGCTGATACTTGAACTACCTTCCAGATGTCATTGTTCTTACAGCTATGGGCGAACAAGCCGCCATCGAAGCCAAGGAGGCACCCCGCGGCTAATCTCCTTCATGCCACCCCTACGGCATCGACCTTGTTGTCAGCAGTGACATACCTTCTTCGTCTGCAGGCTCCATTGCTTGGAGGGTGCTCTTACGTGGTTGATTCTTGGGGCTTTGGGACACCTGCATTCTAATGGTCTTTGCGTGGGAACCTATCTGGACAGTTCATATCACTGGTTACGTCTTCCTGGCTTTGCAAATAACATCTTCCCTTTGTTACACTCGAACCTACCTATCACAATTGGCCGGCGCAGTCAAAAAGTGGACGCTCGGAGCGTGGGCGATATCATGTAGAAATCGATGATTTCTGATACTATTAGATTTTCCCTGCCTTTCCATGTGATAATTTTGCACTCGTTAGATGTGGCTACCGAACTCCCATCAATCCAAGATATTACTGCAATAATCTGTAAATTTCGAATCGCTTCAAATGTAAGGCTGAAGTGCCATTTTAGCCCAGTTTCTAAGCCCTTTTCATCGGAGATATCTCCTATCCGCTATCCACCGACGAGTGAGGGACCAGCAACAACCTCCCATACGCGTGACTCGGAACCAAGACATGGGCTCGGTATCGGAGTCTCAAAATAACATTGAATCATTGGACAGATGTCTTCACGGATTGAGTACCAAAGATTCCGACGTGGGGAATCCTGCACCGAGGACGGTTGCCGGGCACGGAAATTTTACATCGAGGACGGCAAGAAATTCTGCCAGAGAGGTCACGAGCAAGCGGTTCGTCCATAAAACTCTTCTTAACCGTTCACATATTCTAAATAGAATTAGGGCTTCACGCAAACTCAGCAAGACGAAGATGATTGGAACGCTCAAGGCAAGAAATCGCGAAAAGCCCGCGAGGAGAAAGCGCGCATTGAGACGGTGCTGAGTGGCAGTGAGGCACGTGAGTTATTTTTGGAGTGCTATCAGTTGATTTTGTGGAAGCAATGCCACTGGTTGATCAATATCAAGGGTTTTCCTAAAGATTTGGAGACAGTCGTTAGAGATTTGTGGGGGTTGAGGTTGGGCGTAATCCAGCGGATTGGCGATGAAAGGGGTGGTTATGGTTCAGGAACAGGAACGATGATGTTCAGTTCTGCAAGTGAAGCAGAACATACTGATAGTGATGCCACGGGCGGGAAGAGCTTGGGGTCGAGGAGGAGTAGGAAGAGTGTGACGTTGGAAGAGCGGCTTCCAAGACTGGTTGAGACTTTGGCACTCTGCTATCTCGGAACTTTGCTTTTGAGGCTACCCACAAGTTTAGGAGAGTTTTTTAAGTGGGCAACGCGTGAGGAAATGATCTATAATCGAGCTGTAAGTCCTTTCTCGAGTGCGCCTCAACAACATCCTAACTGTGACCCAGATCAAGGAAGTCCCTAGAGAAATGAGATCCAAGCTGCCCGGCTATTTTTACTCTGCTCTCGAGATTAGGGCACCATTGAACGGGGCAAAACTTGATGGTACAGTTCTGGAACTGATTGAGTTTTACAACCTTCATTTTGAGATGGTCTTTCCACCGCTGAACTATCCTTTGCTCCTATTCAAGCACGTGAGAGATCTTGGACTTCCACGTAAGCCCTTGGTTATCATGTTTACGGCAATCGCTGATCGTGTGTAGTTGAGATCTATCCAGCTGTTCGCCGTCTGGCTTCTTTACTGGAGCTGGATTTCTCGTTTCCGATACTGCACAAGAGATCATATGGTATTTCTACATATCCCGAGATCCAGCTCATGAGTCTTATTGTCATTGCTACAAAGCTCAGCCATCCATTGGACGACGTTGATCGAGTTCCCCAAAGCGAGATTGATCCCACAACGGTCAAAGTAGACTGGGTCAAATGGAGGAAAATAACAGCAGAAGCTCCTAGTAAGGGTTTGAGACGAGGTGAAGTGATCAAAGTTATCGATGCAGATGTCATGAAAATGAGCGGGAACCAGATGGATGATTACCTGGATTGGTATCACCGGACGTGGCTTGATGATCGAAGTCCTAAAAGTAAATCTTCGAGTTCCTCTCTCCAATTGCTGTGCTAAACATTTTTAGTTGCTGAGCAGATCCTCGAGCTTTTCCCCCTCTCAGATCTCCATTCCCTACCTGCAGAAGACTCGAACTACGAGCACTGTGTGCAACGCTTGAAGGAGGTTCAGCAGACGTTGATCCTTCAGAAGTTCAAGCCTCTTCAGGTTGGTGAGAGTAGCGCGGTCAAGAGGCCAGGAGAGTTTTACAAACGGTATCGTAAAGCTGAACAGCTTCCTGAAAATGCCAAGGCCTTTTATGAGCTTGCGGGTACATTCCCTCCCTTAATTAGATTTCGCACGGCTAACTGTAGACAGCATTGAATGCAGGAGTTTCCTTGAGTACACTCGTGAAGGGCGTCTTCCAATCTGAAGTTCAGCTAGACAATTGGCTTCTGGCAGAGAGAAAAAGGAGTTTGATAGGAGAGAATGAAAGGCCTCCGCTTGGGGATTGAAAGTTCTTGCAGAGTACCATTTGGAGGGTCCAATAACGAGAGGTGTCTGGTTTTCGGCGTTTAGTAAGATACCCATGGGCAGAGACGAAGTGAATTTAAAGTTCCCAATAGCCAATAGAGAAATTATGCCATCAAAAACCAATTTCTCTATGCGATATATAAGAAGTCTGATTTAGAACAACGGAATATTTTAGGAAAGTGTTGTGATGCCCGGCTCGATTTCGGTCACGTGTAGAACTAAACCTCGCTTACCAGCGCACAACTGAAAGGTTGATTCCGCCGCCCTCAATTTCGGACCTCGAATCAACGACACCACGACAACGACGTAGAAGCCGCAATCAGTAAGTTCGAAGTGTCCCTGCCTGTTACTTTTTTCATCTACGAGATCTCAGCTAATGCTTCTTCTCTAACAGTGCAGATGTAAGCTCCCCCAGAATCTCCCCCGCCACCGAGCAGCGAAATTTCGAAACCCTCGAATTCGAGACTGACAAGTAACAGCTTCGTCAAGACCCTTACGGGCAAGACCATCACCCTCGAGGTCGAGTCCTCCGATACGATCGACAATGTCAAGTCCAAGATCCAAGACAAGGAGGGAATCCCCCCGGACCAGCAACGTTTGATCTTCGCCGGAAAGCAACTTGAGGACGGTCGCACTCTTTCTGATTACAACATCCAGAAGGTACGGGCATATCGATTCTAAAATTTATGCTGTGAAATGGGCATGTTATGCGATTGGGGATTTGGGACGCAGATGCGGTTGAAGCAACGGTGGCTAACTGGACCATTCGCAGGAATCGACACTGCACCTTGTTCTCCGTCTCCGTGGTGGTATCATTGAGCCATCTCTTAAGGCTCTTGCCTCCAAGTTCAACTGCGACAAGATGATCTGCCGAAAGTGCTACGTATGTTTCCCGAGGACCTGTCCCGATTGAACTCCGGAATTAACAAATGTACAGGCTCGCCTCCCTCCCCGTGCTACCAACTGCAGAAAGAAGAAGTGCGGTCACACCAACCAACTTCGACCAAAGAAGAAGCTAAAGTAAACGGTTCGCTCATTTGGCGTTTGGGTGGGGTTGAGAAGTGGAGGGAAAGTCAGGGGAAGGGTTTCTTTGCATGCCTGGCTGGCTGTACTTGTCACAATAGCATGACCAGCAATGGGAAGATGGTGAATACCAATCTCTAGAATGAGTTCTGTGAAAATACTCTCCTGTCACCTGAGCATTTATGCGATATTTTGGCAGGCTCGAGACCATATGGCCATGCCCGTGCATCAAGGTTCATCGCCTCTACATCTTCAAGCGGAAAAAGCATTGTTCAAATGTAATTTCTCGGCCGTGTAAAGATCTCAGTGGACTTTTAAGGGTCGGCGGGCCACATGTTGCAAAGTTGTGATAGTACACTTTCTCAGACTCCATTCTAATTTGTAGAATCGACGATGTCATGTTTGGTTTCACGTACATTCCACGATGATCTTGATTAGAATATGTTTCAAAGCTGCTACACAGTGGGTCTTGCAAGCCGTCTGCAGATTATCATATGCTTCCTGAATTTATGGTTTCAAGTGTTGCTTTTCGATGGTCTTGCGCTGATTAGCGTCTCGGTGCCCCAGGTTCTCAGATAGATGGGGAAGTTTCGTGACTGCTTTGCAGGTAGCCGGAGCAAAAGGTAAAGGTAGCCTCTCGGTCAGTTTCTGAGCTCCAAGTAGACAATCATGCATGCTTTGCCACGAAATTGATCACTAATTGACTCGAAATGCCCCGGGAAAAGTATGCACCCTTACCGCCAATTTCACAAATAGGACTGAAGATGATATATCTATGTCATAAGCATCAGGCAGATCTTTGATCTTCTGTAACTTCGCCGGAAATCCCTGGCGACGAGAGAATTCAAGTGTTCTCGGAGCTCGTCGACTGCCATGGCTTGCCTAATATCCGCTTGGCTCCAGGGCTGGTTCAAAGCGTCAATTACAGCATCAGAGCTGTCACTATTTTTTGAATGAATTAGGCCGTTCATTCGAAGGCTGGTAATTGCGGTCAACCGGACGAACGGCAAAGTCTAGACGTTTGAATAAATGAGGCCATTGGCGTCTTGACTTGATGGATCTTGGTTGTTTGCACGAGGCCAATCTGGAGCCGAGAATTCTGGTATTCTTAAAAGACAATGTGCGATGAGAATAGAGATCAAGAGAAGGATTGGGATTTGGGGTGAGCACGAAAATGATGTTTGGATAAGCTTTGATACCCGCTGTAACTGGTAACAGTACCTTTGACTTTGAATGAAATGAATTCTCCGGAATCTATACCTTGGCGAGAGCCTGACAAGAGGAGCACTCGTTCGGCAAGAGAGAAACATCGTCCCCCGTAGACCTACCTGGACATAAAGTCCAAGGCTTCGTGCTGGTCTTCCTGGCCTGTAAATTATGGCCGTGGTTCAGAGGAGTAATGCACATTTATAGAGGGTGTTCCCCAGCTTAATCTGGTAGTAAATGTGTACCCTTCGTGAATGTGTCAGACTGCCTTCACATCTTTCTGAAGCTGACCATGGAGGAATCCAAGCCTCTAGCGAGCGTTTTGATGCTTGAGCTATGGGAGGGCTTTGGAGTTCTCAAAGATTGAAGTGAGGTTATGTCCATGTTTCAGACGAAAAGCGGCCGCTAGCGCGGCTGGATTCGCAAGCTGTCTCCAGGCTTACAAGCAAGCATTGACGCGTACGGTCGTCCAGATTCTAAGCATCACTTTCTCTCTCGATCAAGAAAATGTCGGGAGCTGGGTATGATGTTGTAGTCGATGTTGACGAGGAGGTAAGTGCCATTTGATCGTGGGTGGCCTGAGTCTCAGCTAACCCCAAACCAGGGCGACCTCGGCCATACAGATCTCCAAGAAGACCTCGAATTCCATTCCTCTAACTTCAATACCGACACCTCCGGGAGCTCAAGAAAGATTCCAGGATCCTCCCCAGGATTACCTCCTCCTGCCACAGCTGGAGGAGGCTCATCCAAACGCTTCCTCTGGACCCTGTCCTTCTATGCTCAATTCTTCGACGTGGACACGAGCTCCGTGTTATCAAGATGTTGGGCAGCGTTATATCCAAGAGCGAACTTCCTTGATGTTTTAGAGGGAAATCCCGACCTTTATGGGCCTATTTGGATTGCAACAACTGTGGTCTTCATTCTGTTCCTGGGCGGCACAATCAGCAAGTACTTGGCCGCTACAGGCGAAGGGCATTTCGTATACGACTTCAAGCTGCTAAGTGGTATGTATTGCTCTTACTAAATTTATAGTTTACATCTAAATCTTGAACAGGTGCTGCTGGACTCATCTATGGTTACACCCTCGTCATTCCTATCGTCCTCTTCCTCGCTCTCAAATATTTTGGCAGCGAATCCGCCAATCTTCTCGAATGCTGGGCTCTGTACGGCTACTCGAATCTTATCTGGATCCCAGTTGCGCTGATTTCATGGTCTCCTATTTCGATCCTGAACTACGTCTTTGTCGGAGTTGGCTTCGGACTCAGCGTGGCATTCTTGCTCCGAAACTTATATCCCGTCCTGAGCGCTACAGATAGGCAGACTAGCAAGATTTTGCTGATTTTGGTGGTGATTCTTCATGCAGTTCTGGCCATTTTCATCAAAGTTACCTTCTTTGCCCCCGTACGAGAAGTAAAGGGACCCAAAGACGGCGAACCGGCGAGGCTATTTTGATAGAGATAGGTTGGGTTGTAGGATTTAGTGCAGGTTTCAGCGCAGAATATCCAAAAGAGATTTACATCTTTGCCCAGAATTACCATGCCATATCCATGGCCACCATTCAACCCTATCTCAAAGTGCAATGTGATCTTTACTTCGTAGACTCTCTCAACCCACGCCTCACCTTACAGGTTCCTTCTCCCCGCCCCTCTTCTCCCAATCCATCCAACTTCCCGAATACTCCCCCACCTTCTCCCACCCTGCCTGCCTCGCCAACTCCGCTGCAGCCCTACTCCTCACCCCGGCCTTACAATAAAACACCACCTCCTTCTCCTTTCCCGGCCTCTCGAACCCCATCCGATCCTCAAACTCCTCCGCACTTATGAAGAACGAATCGGGTTTTGTTGTGATGGGGATGTTGATTGAGCCGGGGATTGTGCCGGTTGCTTGGAGCTCTGAGGGCTCGCGCGTGTCAATTAGAATTCTGTCGGGTGAGGGCTTTGAGATATGGGCTTGGATCTGGTAGGTGTTAGAGGCATGTAAATGGCTTTATTTGGAGAGAGGAGGATCACGTCTTCGAAGAAGTAGATTTTGCTGGCTTTGGGAGCTTCTTGGGAGTATCGTCTGAATTGTGGGGTCTTGATGATGGAAGGTAGACCTGGCATCCGTGCTCTGGGTAAGGGTCGCAATTGTCGGGCGGCTTTCGGAAGGGCCCATCTTGAGGCCCGTAATACGGTAGAGATGGCAATGCGTGGGGTATTCATCTTGAGGTTGCTGTGTTGGGGATTTGAGAGGAGTGACGTTCGAAGAAAGTTACTTTGTGAAGCTACCCCAGATTTCGTCTCGGCTCTTTAGACGACAGGGGAGGAGTGCAAACTTCTTTGGAGTGAGATGTCAACAATATATTTCCTCATTAATGTAATGAAATAAGTAAATCTACTCCAGCCTATAGGACAGAGAAATTGTTCTTCGTCGAGCTAAACATTTCGTTGTCTTCCTACTTTTGGACAATTTCTCAAAGTCAAAGAGCTAGTCTGCCTTCAAACTGAATAGCAATGGCATTTGAATGGGTGAAATCTTGTGGAAGCTGTCCCAATTAGAGCCTCATAATATCACCGACCAAAATTAACAAATTCTACCAAATTTATTCATGATTTTAAAGAGCCGACTACTGTCAATTGCCGGTAATTGGGTTCGATAGCCTAGTTATATTTAAAGCCGCCCGTTCGAGTAGCAAAGAATCCATTCGGATCATACTTTCTCTGGATAGCCTTCAATCTGGCGTAATTGCTCCCCGGATATGTCTGATACGGCAATTGATCAAACATCGCATCATTACTATAGATCTTTCTCTCTGTCAGCATCCCTCGACTAACAACGGAACACCTCATAGGAGAATTCGTCAGGGGAAGGTCGTCAATAATGCACATACCGGATCGTACTCCTCATAATTCAAGTTGCCTTCTCTGTACCTCGTATTACGGACTCCGGCGTAATGAGTCTTCGAGTAATTGACAGCTTGGTTGGCAAGTGTTGTGGCCAGAGAATCAGCAGTTGCGTCCCCTGCAGCGGTCTCCCATGATATAGTGAAGATGAGCCAATTTCTGTCACCATTCCCAGGATCGAGTCCGAGTGCATCACCACCTGCTGCTACGGATGCTGCGGCGGTCAGCGCCTGCATTGGCTGGTAGTCAATCGAGAAGGTGAAGCCTGGGAGAATAGTGTCTTGGCTGATGATCTCTGCTAGCCATTTGTTGTAAATGGCATCGCAAAGATCGGTGCCTTGCGTCCCAGGGAGGTTTGGGATTGTCTCGGCCTGATGATAGTAGGCTAATCAGCTGTAAGCTTCGCACGAGGCAGGATTCTACCAACCCTGTAAATATAGCGAAGACCGTATATGTTGAACTGATCGTTGGTATTTACCTTTGACCACTTTAGTAAAGTCGATTTCAAAGTATGGAGAGTTAGCATACTATATCGTAGTAAGATTGCGTGGAGACTTGATCTTCAATCGGAATAACGGCATCGAATTCATCAAAGATACCAGCTGGAGGGGTGGGTCCATCGTAGAAAAAGAACAGAACAAAGAGCTCCGCCAAATTCTCGATGGCGAAAGATCCTGTAACAATCACAGCGGCTTTCGGATCATTGTTGTTCTGAATAAAATTCTGCGTAGCATTGAGCAGGGCTGATGCATCTAGGCCAGAATAAGTCCGAGTTCCCCCCAAACCTGCAGAAATGTCAGATAAGAATTCACTTAGTGCACAGAAAGACATACCATCGGAGGGATTGGATAAGTGTTCAAGGTAAATTTGGTAACAATTCCTAGCAAAAGTCAATTACAAGTCTCAGACATGTTAAAATGGGATATACCAAATTGATTGCCACCACCTTTAAGTGCCCAGAACAAATCAGTGTAGTTATTTGCGTTTGCATTGACAATTGAGCCATCAGCAAGTACAACTTCATAGTTCACAACGTTGTCACAAGCTAGCCCATACTGAGCGCTCAAGAAGCTCAAACCGCCTCCAAGAAGTAGACCAGCTACGCCAACATCACCTGCAATACGTTAGAGCGAGGAGCAGAACAGACCGTAAAGAGTTGAATTACCGAGTCGGCCCCCAACGACTGCAACATTGTAGGCTGTAAGACTTCCAATAACCTCACCCCAGCGTGCTCCAGGGCCAATACTTGCCGTAGAATGATCGGCAGAAATAGTTGTAGCAGCATCTTTACTGAATGTTATGAGTACGCCCCAATTTGTACTCGAAAATCCAACATTAGGGTTATGTCCGCCGCCCTTTATTGCAAAAGGCACTCTGGGGTGCTTCAAGAGAACTTTGATGATGAAAGAAACTTCTGCAGCTGAGGTTGGGAATACAACACAAGCCGGGTTAAGTCTGCATTGGCTGCGCTGTAGTAATGGTTTTTGGCATCCTCATAATCTGCATTGGTCAGACCAGCAGGCCAGATCTGTGTCTCGGCTGATCCAGTTGAAATTTCAAGACAGGCTGCAGAGGCTTGCGGTGATGGGGCAGTTGCTGAGGCAGAACCTTGCGCCATATTTGGAGCGATAAAGATACTGAGAGCCATGAAGCTGAAAACAGAGTGAGAGAGCTGCATCTTGGAGAAGAATTCTAACTTTTCAAAGTTCAACAATTGAGATGATTTTCGAGGCCTACCAAAAAATTTTCCCACAACTCCAGACTGAGGGCAATTTATAGGAAGAAGAAGGCTACAGTATTTAGCGACTGCAGCGAGTCCGTAACTTGAAAACTCCACTTCTGTGACCGATCCAGCAGCAGCTGAGCAAGTGACGCATGGCAGCAAGCTTGATTTCGGATGTAGTCAGCATGGAGAATCTGAATTAGGAACTCCAACTACATAGTTCCGTACTACTTTTAGAAAGAACCAGAATGATGAGCTCATTGAGCATATGAAATCAATGAATTGAACAGTGGCTTGCTGTAGTCCCACACCACTTGTACGAGTAAGTATGCCAATGAGATGTTTAGATGTGGGGTCACTGCAGATTCATCCCAAGGTCACCTGAAACCAAACAACTCAGAATCTGGTGCGGCTGAAAAAGTTATTGAAAGACCGAGATGAGAAAAGGTGTCGTGCTGCGGAAGGCTGTATTCAGCAGCCGAGACGCGGCTTATATATTAAATCATACAGGTCATAGGACGAAACGGGATAGATCAGCGTCGTGCAGTTTGAGCTTTGGGGAATGGGGGAGCCCATTCGAATACGAGTCAAGGGGAGTAGTGGAAGTGGCCCCCCACGGGGTCCCAGAGAGCTGGAAAGGTACGACGCGTTTACCGGTAACATATCCAGCATTTTGAAGGGCTAAAAATTTCGTGGTTCCCTGACCCTCTCGCTGCCCGCTTGAATTGAAGGCTTGAACGTCCACGTGGACTTCATTTATCCAGGATCCCCTTACCGCCGCTGCAGCAAGAGCCTCATTCCATTCAGACATAAATACGGACTTTCTTTCAATCATTGCGACGAGAAACTTTCGGTACCAGGACCCAACTGATACTCATTAACACAATTAGTCCAACTAGAATTGGCTGTAACACCTGCACACCTGCGGAACTGGCAATGACACCAGTGATCGATGGAAACAACGAGCCTCCAGCCTGGGCCATAACGAAAACAAGTCCTACAATTGGGTGTGTTAGTTCGTCAGACTTTCCACCAGCTAGGAGTGAAGACCCTGACTAACCGAGTGCCGAAGCTTTCACTGAATTAGGAAATAACTTTGTGCCAACGGAAACACCCTGTTCCAATAAGTTGAGCCCTGCTGTCCATGGCACTCCTCGAGATGAAACTTACTATTGGAAATAGGGGTCCGAAGAAGAAGCCTAGCAAACTCAGTGCCGTAGCGCTGGCAATGATGTTCGGAACAAGCCAGAATACCAGCTGTAGACCTAACATAATGACCCCATACAGCAGAATCATTCGTCTTTCTCCAAAGCGATGTGTTGGCTCTGCAAGCAAAAGCCTTCCGAGAAATATCCCTCCGTAAAGGCCGGCCGGAGTGTAACCAACTTCCGAAAGCTTTCCATGGCGTACGTCTACTAGATATACCACGACCCAGCCTATCCATAAATTAGTTAGACCCAATACAGTAGCCGGAAAGTTTGACGTACCACCTGCTGTTATTCCAACACCAAGCATGAAGAAGAAAAAGAGGCTCAAGATCCAAACTACACGGAGATGAAGAATTTTCACCATTCCGTGCAACGCCTCTACACTTCTACCACGAGCATGATCATTCCCGGAAGCACTTAGCGACCTTGGAAGTATTCGTATAGAGTCACGAAATGCCAGGACCACGCCGACGATATTGATCACGCCAAGGCCAACGAGAAATATATAGAATATACTCCACTTTGACTGCATCGACGAGGCGATAGGAGTGGCAACAAAAGGTGAGACTAGAGCGCCAAGGGCATACATAGCGTGAATGAAGCCCAGCCATCTATGTGCACCATTGACGGTACTCACAAAAGTATTTGAATGCGAATCCTGAAAAGCCATTCCCAGGGAAGCCATGCAGAACGTTGTAGCAAAGAGTCCAAAGGGAGGGCTCCAGAAGCGAAGAAGATTGGAGGCAAGCTGAAGAAAGGCGCCGATAGATAGAATGGCACCAGTATCCAGGAATTCTAGCATGTGACTATTCGTTGCTGCTGCTAGAAGCCATCCAACGAAGGATGCAGCGTAACTATTCCGTGCTTGTAAGTGAGCGGATCTCAAATGACCTCCCCATCCTCCTAAAAACAGCAGAAATTTAGAAGAACTGAGTCAGAACGATTGCGTACATGATAGAGATGAAGCTTGTCCCAACATTGTAACTTCGAAGCATGTATGGAATAAGGGGTCCTAAGCTGCCATCCATCGTTCCAGCAACGAAAAATGAAAAGCCACAGCTCAGGAGTTTAAGGACGACCATGCAGCTTAGCTGTACTGGCTGTTCAGCAGAAACAACATTGCGTGCATCATCGAGAGACGCATTTTGAATGACTTGGAGCTCGATGGCTCCAGGATCGTGCTGTTGAGGTGTAAGAGCGGTGGCATTGGACTGATCAGGCATCGTCAATTGAGGGTTTGTAAGTGAGGTACTGTATGGCAGGAATGCCCCTATGAAGCACGAATATATAGTCTACCTTTTTTACCTTTTTCAGAAATAGAAGTCTTGAGCTGCTCCAAAACATAGAGCTGGAAAGGGTAAACTTCGGCTACACTGGGAGACGGGCCGGAAATCCGGGGTCGATCTGTGGGCTACAGCAACTGGTGTATGGCTGTCACATTGTGGTCACCAATGACTTGAAGCTTGGAATCAGTGCGGTAGATTCCATTGTACCTTGGAACAGACAGAATGATGTACATTAGAAGCAAGGATGTTGGATTGACGTTGGAGGTCGAAATCACAGCCATGAAAGGGGTAAACGAACAAAGGCGGGGTCGCTAATCGCTTAATTACAGTACTGTAGTTCTAAAACTCCCGAGGTTCTGCCGAGCAAAACCCAACGCGACTGGGACGCGCTGGAAAACAATGAAACCCCTCGAATTCTTGAGCATCATCATAGGCAACATGTCCCGATCAAGCACATCAACAGCGCGACCCTTGTCACTCACCGAAGAGCTCGAGAAACTAGAACAGAGCATCACATTGACGCTCCAAGAAATTGACCATAACTTCAGCCGAGCACACCGCATCGTCACCTCAAGTATCTTGCCGATCGTTGAGCAGTATGCAGAGCACTCTAATGCCGTATGGGAAGGGTCAAAGGTTGGAAGATTTTGTCCTCATGTTGACGTGCAAGCTGATTCGTTTGCAGTTTTGGAAACAATTCTTCGAAGCTAGTGCCAATGTTTCGCTATCTGGTGTAGAAGAACGAGATGAGGAGGACGAGGATTTTTCCTATACACAATCGCATGAAAACGCAAGTGCATACGCGACGTCTACGTCACAGCCCGGAGACGATACTCTTCATGCTGATGGCGAGGAGCACGATCCCTACAATCAGGCAGATGATTCACTTCTGGATAATGACATTAGTGGTAGCACGCCCCGAGCACCACGACCAAGAAGTGCAACGGAAGAGAAGCCTAAGTTTGCGAATTACGGCTCACCTTATGAAGAACTGAAGCAAGAACTTAAAGGTGGAGCGAAAGAGCAGGAAGACGATAATACGCATATAGCTCCAGCGACGCCAGGTGCCAAATCGCGAATTCCGGACATGTCAATGACCCCAACTTCATCGCCATTTGATCCGACGTCTTACTTTCAGTCAACGGCACAACGAAAACCCGGGCAAGATCCTCTCCTGCACCGAGTTCTTGACAAGAATTACCGCGTGCAAGCAACACCCCATACAACGCGCAAAGAACACAAAACCCCAGCCAATAAGCCTTCATGGCGAGACACGACGTCACCTATGTCTTCTCCACCAGCTGCGGCACCTCAATTGCATGCTGAGATCTTCAGCTCTCCGATTAGACAACAATATAGCAAACCAACTGCACCGAGGACTCCAGGAGTAAGTGTTCTGCCTCCCAAGACCAAGCCAAAGGACGCGGTAGTCAAGCCTCCAAAAAAGGACGAAATCAGTTGGGAGAGTGACAGCGATGAGGATGCCGAGGGAGTCTATAGAGAATTAGGAATGAGCCCACCTAAGACCATTCAATTCTCACTACCTCAGTCCAGGCTTCTACAAACTCCTGGTTAGTAATCTATAAGTGCTGGCTCTTTCACGGCTAATGCGATGCAGCACGCGAAGCCAGCAAGCGGATCGTCGAGGACTTGCTCACAACTGCAGGAGCAGGCCTCGATGATACAGATGGTCTAGACGACAGTCCCAGCGTTGTGGCAATGAAGAACGATCTGGACGATAGCTTTTAGGGAAAGAACAGTATTTAATTAATGTAGTAATCAATCTTTGGACTCTGAATTACTGAAAGCACCACAAGAACCAAATTTTCCGGACACTTTCTTCCAAAGACCCGTTGACCTTGATATCCATTTTGCAATTTTGCCATGCCAATCTTCAGCCGACCGAGATTCACAAACTCCTTAACTCCTTGCTTCCAAAATCGAGTGTCCCATCGCTGAAATCGCAGGTAAGCAAATTTGACGGTGACCCCTCATTTGACGGAAGCAAGGTATTCGAATGCTGCTGTTGTTTCTCTCCTCGCTAGGTTGACAATTTGATCAGTTCCAATTTCTCTTTGAGGTCCGGATTGGATGTACTCACAGTCATATTTAGGTAGCTGCTGCGGCTCAGGAGCCGTCTTCACATCCTGCTCTGTCACGGTCGGCGCCCGGTGCTCCTTGTGGAGGAACTTGTTCTTTACGGAGTCTTTGAGGAGACCGACCGTCGAAGCGAAAGTGGATGTGCTCGCCATCGAGGCCGTCTCTACATCTTTCGCTGGCTTGACAGCTTTGATCTTTGGTGAAGCAGGGTGGAACCACGATGGTGGCTTTTCATTAGGGTATTCTTTTCGAGGTCAGTTAACAATCACGAGAGCTCGAGATTGATTGGGGACTTACGATTCGCAAGGGCTCGAGGGAATCCGTTAGGCATGTTGATCGATGTGATATTGTTGTTACTGAGTGTTGATTTGTATTTCGAGCTTTGAGAATGAAGGTAGAAGGCTTATGGCTCTGTGTAATCTTGTACTTAAACTTCTGACAATGACTTGATTTTGGAAAATGGAAATCTCAAGGGATGGAGACCCTTCATATATACTTCCAGCATTAGTGAGAGTCACAGGCCTGCTCATCTCATCACATACGCACGCCCTACTCCCCAACTCCGCGTTTCCATGTCAATTCTCAAGCCCCAAGCCCTTCCATCAGCCTCCCACGGTGCCTCATCCCGAAAATGCTCAACACGTAAACTTACAGCATCCATTCACAGCCCCTTTCCGCCCACGCGGGGTGCAGCCGTGAAAGCCGAGTGGCTGCACAAGCGAACCCCGAAGTTTGAAATGTTGATAATAATAAGCACCAGCAGAAAACCCGCAATGTTTTTCCGACCGGTGACTCAGGCACAAAGCCTCCCAGCAAGCTCTTCCTTGTCTTTTTGTTAATTCAGGATATCTGGTGGCTGGAGGAAGCCGGTGCAGAGTGATGGCGCCGTGTTTGACACTTGTAACTCGCATAGGTGAGGCTATCCCGCGCATATTTCATTTCGGGAGGTGAAGATGGCTCACATCACCTTGAACTGCGGAGTCTAGCATAGCCCTTTCCATGCCTGAAGCAGCTAGTACCTACCCAAAATTTGCGGATACCATTCGACTTTTGCATGCTCATGTAGTTTGGTCGGCAAGCCTTAGTCAAAAGTTCCCTGATCAGGCCAGCCTGCCTATTCTTCCGTCATCCAATCTCCAACTCCCATTTTGTTGGAGTACGAATAAGCAGTACCAAGCTTCCAATTCTCTTTGACTAACGGAGTACACGACTCACATTCATAATCAAACCTCCAGGCAAACGTCGGAGTTCAAAAGAACTTCCGATTACGCTGTCGGCTGCCTTTTGACGGTTGGCCGGTTTCGGTAAAGATAGCTGCTAAAAGAACTGGTGGATAGTGATGTTTGTGACACCACACACGCCGAAGCTCTTTTGGGGTCGCCGATTTGTGCTTAGCTCATCATTATTTGGGACCTGATCTAGATTGGCGATTACGGAGTTGGGCTGTTGACTGGAGTGGAGTAGTGAGTAACATGGGATGGTGGGAGTAAAGCTTAGCAATGTACCCCTGAAGAATACTCTTAAAAGCTTGAATTCGTTATCCGACTCATCTGGAAACTCAGAGCCGTAAGTAGCCAGTATGGCGTGGTCAATTCTTTGGTGTTGGCATTTAGAGTCATACATCTTTGATCCGTAACTACGATAGGAAACCCTCGACCTGCAGCATGAGTATGTCAAGTAAATTGATACAATGACTTTCTTGGAAAATCTTACATGGGGACTGGAGCTTCATACATTTACCGGTTTGGGACTTCGGGTGTGGGTGAGCGTGAAAAGACTTGGTGAAAGTGGAGAGGGGGAGTAAGTCTTACCCAAGACCACGTCTGGAGACCAGCAGAGCTAAGTCCTGTGAACGCCGTGCGGTTTTCAGGTTCGTTGGGCCGTGGAGAACGGAGTAAGCATGCTCATGACCCAATTCGGTGTCACGATGTGCTTAACACGCAATTTTTATTGAGAGTGAAACTGTGGCAGGAAACAATTGAATTCGTTCCGTCTGACCACCGAGTTGGCCAAGTGTATAAAATGGGAGCGTGCTTGAAGTCACAGACAGACTTCAATGGAAGAGTCATACGACACAGTCAATGAGAGCCTCTCTTGGGACAGTCGGGTCATTTGGAACGACCCAGCGGCCACAACGGCCCATGAGAACCATGTCCTCCCGATTGTATAGACGCTTACACTCCTCAGAGCCTGGACCCACGTTTGGATTCGCCTTTTACCCCATTTTTGGAGTCCCGGAGCCATGGTCTCACATCACGTATATGTCAGCACTTAAGTATTATCGGAAGAACAAATGTCGAGGAGGAAGGCCGAAACGACTAACGGTACTAGACACCATAGTTCAAAGAAGCTCGAAGCCTTCTTCATTAATTACTACAACATGATTATTATTGATGGTCTTACCATCATCACCGAAATCATGACTAATTACTTTGTGTTGACTTCTCGGAACGCCGGTATGCTTCCCTATTTGTAAATGCAGGCGAGAAAGAATATACGCCATATCTGCAAGCAAGCCCGATCCGGTATGGTCAGATATGTTCAGC
>Ga0302325_10008443_pt1 | contig 22610 bp, 20 predicted proteins | sample Palsa_T0_2_FD_201948 | JGI IMG/M metagenome (GOLD analysis project Ga0302325, IMG submission 201948) | Peat permafrost microbial communities from Stordalen Mire near Abisko, Sweden - Palsa_T0_2 | ecosystem: Environmental > Terrestrial > Soil > Palsa > Peat permafrost | place: Sweden: Abisko...
GGGCGTTACCCCGCAATTGGGCCGCGGCTTCCTGGACGAGGAAGATCCCGAGGGGTATAACCAAGTGGCCGTCATTTCCGATTCGCTCTGGAGGCGGCGGTTCAGCGCCGACCCCTCGATTGTCGGTCGGAAGATCGCGCTGAACGGGCAGCCGCACGTGGTGGTGGGAGTGCTGCCGCGCGGATTCCGGTTCCCCGATCGCGATGGTATAGGCCCCAAGACGGAGGTGCTCCAGCCGCTGGGCTACTCGAAGGACGATTTCGAAGACATTACCGGCGATTACAATTGGGCGGCTATAGCGCGCCTGCGGCCGGGCGTGAGTCCGCAAAAAGCTCTCGCCGAACTGAATGTGATCCAGGCCGATATCTCCAAGCGCATCCCGGAGAAAATGGACCTGCATGCCAAGATGTCTTCTTTGCAGGAGGATATCGTGGGGGAGTCGCGCCGCGGATTGCTGGTGCTGCTGGGAGCCGTCGGCGCAGTGCTGCTGATCCTGTGCGTGAACCTGGCGAATCTTTCGCTGGCCCGCGCCGCCGGCCGTGCGCGCGAATCGGCCATCCGCACGGCGTTGGGAGCGGGCCGCGCGCGACTCGTGCGGCAGACGCTCACCGAAAGCTTGTTGCTGGCGCTGACGGGCGGCCTTCTGGGGATCGCGCTGGCAGCGTGGGGCGTCCGGCTCCTGCTGCGCGCGGCGCCGCTGGATTTGCCGCGCCTGGCCGAGGTGCAGCTTGATGGCCGCGTGCTGGGTTTCGCCCTGCTCGTCACGCTCGCGACCGGGATGGCGTTCGGCATCCTGCCCGCGCTGCGCGCCGCTCGGGCGCATCCGCAGGAAGCGCTGAAATCCGGCAGTTACACGACTACCGAAGGCAGGCGCGGAGTGCGCCTGCGCAGCGTGCTGGTGGGGGTGGAAGCGGCCCTCAGCGCCGTGCTGCTGATTACCGCCGGACTGCTGATCGGCAGCTTCGTGCGCCTGATGCACGTGGATAAGGGCTTCGATATCGAGCGCGTGCTGGCCGTGAACGTGAAGATGTCTCCCGCCAAATACAAGGAGGATGCGCAGCAGACCGCGTTCTTCGATCGCTTGCTGGAGAAGACCCGCCGTCTGCCGGGCGTGCTCTCCATCGGCATGGTCTCGGCGCTGCCGTTGCAAGGCGAGACCTGGATCGACTTGGCTGCGGCGGAGGGCGACCAGCGCCCCCTATTCGAGCGGTCCATGGTCAACGTGCGCTTCGTGAATCCCGACTATTTCAAGACGCTGCGGATTCCGTTCCGCGAGGGAGGGCCGTTCGACGACAGCCAGCGCAATCGCAAGCCTGCGCGCGGCGATTCATCAGGTGGACGCGGATGTGCCGGTTCCACAGATGCAGACGCTACAGGAAGTGATGTCGGACTCGGTGGCGCAGCGCCGTTTCCAGACCATGCTGGTGATGCTATTCGCCGCCGCCGCGTTGGCCTTGGCCGGCTTTGGCATCTACGGCGTGGTTTCGTATTCGGTGGCGCGCCGCCGTACGGAGATGGGCATCCGCATGGCTCTGGGCGCGGGCACGGGCGGCTTGCAGCGGATGGTGCTGTGGCAGGGCATTCGTCCTGTGGTAGCCGGGTTGGCGGTGGGGATCGCGGGCGCGTTGGCGGCCGACCGGATTCTGAGCAGCCTGCTGTTCCAGGTGAGCCCGCGCGACCCGCTGACCATCGGCGGCGTGGCGCTGGTGTTGTTGGCGGTATCGGCGGCGGCGGCGCTCGGGCCGGCGCGGCGCGCGACGCGCGTAGATCCGATGGAGGCGCTGCGGTTTGAATGAGCCAGGAACGCCTCAGGCCATTCAGTTGGGCCGCGTCTCCAGCGTTTCTTTTAGGTCGCGCTTTCCGTGCAGCACGGCTACCACCTGCAATGGGATGGTGTCAGGGCGGTAGACGATCACATAATTGGGGTACTTCGGGACGGTCCAGAAGCGCACCGGCAGGGGCGTTATGTCCCGCCGCTTGGCTCCAAATGAGCGGGCGTTTGGCGAGGCGGCAACAACTGGCCACGATTTCCATTTCCACCCGATTGGCGGCATCCCGATTATCGCCTGCGATAAACGACCAGATGGCGTCCAGGTCTTCCGTCGCTTGTGGCGTGAACTCGAAAGACGCGTTCATTCGCGCGAGGTTAGGTTCTCGGCCCGCCGTTGCCGTAGCATCTCAAGGGCGGCATCGCCGTCGATCAATTCACCTCGCTCGGCTGCGCGAAACCGGTGTTGATGTGAGTCGCAACCGCATCGCGGTCTTCGAGCATCCAGTCCTCGAAATCGAATTGGTCACGGATGATGGCGAATGCCTGATCCAGGACCTCGCCGGGATCCTGGCAGGCGCCGGATCGGATAGCGAAATCGATTACGCGCTGCTGTTCGGGTTTCAGGTCAATCGTCATGTCCTAAGCCTACCCCGCTAGTGCCATCGGCGTCAACCGACCCGGCCATGCCGTGCGCTAAATTACAGGTAGTGAAAACGGCCAAACTGTCCCTGGCTTGCCCGGTGTGCCAATCCCCGGAAGTGTTCTACAGTTGCACGCCCAACTGCTGCTTCAACCATGTGTGCGGCGAGTGCGGCGCAACCTTCGAACCGGTGACGAATTTCGCCGGTGGAAGGCTGGCGGGCATTGAGCCGCCCGACCCTCTGCCCGAGGCGTCCGATCCCACCGCGGCCTGCATCAAGTGCGACTCCACTGCGGTCTACGTGCTGCCGGACGGCCGCCTGGTATGCGGCAAGTGCGGGGCGCTGCTGGAACTGGAGATCACCGAAATCGCGCCCAGCAGTTCATAAAGTTGCCGGAATTCACTCCGTCTTCGTGTGGTGAATCCGCGCGCAGGCCGTCTCCGCGCCTGTCGGGTCAATCGCCCCGCTGCCCTCCTCAATATGCTGTATACGGCCTTCCTTGTCGATCGCGAACGTCGCGCGATTGGCGAATCCGCGGTCTACAAAAAGCACGCCGTAGTCCGCGGCCACCTGCCGCTTGGCGAAGTCGCTCAACAGCGGGAACGTCAGCTTGAGCTTTTCGGCGAACTCTTTTTGGGATGGAATATTGTCCGTGCTGATGCCAAACACCTGCGTCTCGACGCCTTCGAAATTGGCGATACCAGCCTGGTACGCCAGCATTTCCTTCGTTCAACCGCCGGTGAAGGCCGCCGGGAAGAAGGCCAGGACCACGGCCGACTTGCCCCGGAAATCGGAAAGCTTCACCGGCTTGCCGGCCGGGGTGGAAGGCAGCGTGAAATCGGGCGCCATATCACCCACCTTCAAGTTGGTCTTAGGCGGCGCGGTGTTCTGGGCAGCCAATCCCCCGGCCAAGGTCGCGGAAACAAACAGCATCGGCAAAATTCTCATGGATTCTCCAAGTCAGTCATTAGCTTTACTACTGAAAGACGCCCGGAACAAGCCCGTGGTGTCTCTTTACAATTATTAAAGCTATTGCGCCGCCGCCCCCCTTTGGGGTATCCTAAGATTGAAACGTGGATTGATTTAGGGTCGCATGGCAAGGCCCGTCTCATTGCAACCACGCTAAAAAGTGCTAAAGGTGAGTCGGTCTGTTCGAAGTTCTCGACCCTGGGAGCCTTTGGCCCCAGGGTTTTTTCGTTTGGGCCGATCCGCCGGATGCTGGAGGATTCAATGAGCGTCTGGTCAACCGCCGTTACAGCCCCGCTTCCGCTTTTGGGAGCCGAAGGGGCTTTGGTTTCAGTGTCGATTTCCGTCGAGCCGCCCCGTCTGGAAGCGCTTCTGGAAGCGCTGGCGCACCTCGATTTCCCCATCAACCCGCAGATTTATCACGATGCGGGGTCGGCCGCGAATCCCGCGGCGCTGGTGGAGTTTCCGGCCTACGAAAAGCGGATGCGCGAAATCCGCGAGTTGCTCGAAACCTGCGGATTTCCGGCTAAGTCCGTGACGGCGAAGGCGATGCTGGATTCCATTCGCAGCCGACATCCAGCAACAGCGGCGGCCTAAACGATTACTGGATATTGAACGGCACGTGACGCTCGCGATTGAGCTGTGCGCTCAATTCGCGGTCCACCGACGCTAGCGGCGCCTCTTTCTCCTTGTGGTCCTGATCCAGGTAATGGATAGCACCGCCCTCGACCCAATACGTCATGGCCGCGCGAATGTTGTTGTCCCGGAAGGCGATCAAGTAGAGGATCGGATGGCCGTCGCCCGCAGGCGGCGTCCCATAGTCCTCCGGCTGGGTGTATTCATGGATCACCGGGTGGGCCGTTTCCGGGACCATGGCAGACGGCGCCATCGGAGGATACACTACCGTCGTGTTGGACCCACCAGGTCCGGCAGACGGGTAATACCCGGAATCGTAGAACGGATCATAATAGCCGCCGTACCCGTAGCCGCCGTATCGGCCGTACCCGAAGGTCCGCATCGACGAATGCGCACGAGCGGCATTATGGCCTGCCATCGCACTGCCCACATGGCCGGCCGCGGTGCCATGCTGCCCGGCAAAAACGCCTTGCCCCAGCAGACAGCAAAGGCCGAACTGCATAAGAGGTTTCATCAGCGCCCCCATTCGGAGCTTAGCGCCAAAAGGGCCGCGTGGCAAGACCGGCGAGTCCTATCGGACCCACGATACATACTTTAGAGGACGTAGGGCCGGGCCATGGCCGGCCATCAGGCCAGCAGCGCCCGGATGAACTTCAAGTTCCGCGTCATGTCGTTTTCCACGGATTTGGACGGGCAATCCGTCTCCAGATTGGCAAATCCCGCAAACCCGATATCCGTGATCGCCTTCATTACCGCTGGGAAATCGATGGCCCCCTCGCCCAAATAATGGGGATTGTCCTTCAGATGCATCTGGCAAATCCGCTGCGCGCCCAGCCACCGGATCTCCTTCACCACGTCGAAACCGCCGTTGGTGGAGTTCCCGACATCGTAATAGACCTTGACCGCCGGGGAGCCGGCGCGCTCCATGATGCGCACATTGTCCTCGGCCGAGATGGTATCTTCCAGGCCCAGCGTCACCCCGGCCTTCTCGGCGGCGGGCGCAATTTCCTTCAAGACGCCCGCCACGTAGTCCATTTCCGCATGGTTCGTGAGCGAAGCCTTGCCGAAGAACGGGAGCAGTACCACCTCGGCGTTGAGGTTGGCCGTTATCGGAATGCTGTCGGCGACCCACTTTTGGGCCCGTTGATTGTCTTTCAAGTGATCCACATGCAGGATATCCAGGCAAGTGCCCGACAAAGCGATGCCGTGCTGTTTTGCGGCGGCCAAGTACTGGGATTGGATGGAAGCGTCGTCCAGCGGGAGCTTATCCGAGGCGGGCTTGCGGCCCAAGCTCACCTGCACCCCATCGAATCCGAGTTTGGCGGCCAGGCCGACGGCTTCGATCTTTCCGGTCAGGTCGAGGTTCCAATCGGTGACCCCGATGCGCGGTCCGCGGTTGCGCGAAAGCGCGGCGCGGAGCACAACTCCGGTCGCCAGCAGGGCTTGCAGAACCGATCTGCGGGTCATACCGCTCCTTGGTGGCGATTCGTTCAGGCACCGGCGCCGGCCACATGCTTGGCGACGGCGGCAAGTTCGCCTTGCCGTTCCGCCAGCAACAACCGGCGCAGTGTGCGCAGATCGTTTAAGATGCGGCGGCTGGTGCTGATGTGCAGGGTCAGCTTGGCCAGATTGTAGCCGACCAGTTGCAGCGCCTCGGCCCGGCGATCGGCTCCAGCTCCCTCCGAGATGGCTACCGCGATATCGGCATCCACGTCCTTGCGGGCCTCTTCGATGGCTTCCGCCAGGAGCGCGACGTACTCTTGAGAACCTTCGATGCTGTCAAACGGCGTTTCAGGATCGTAGCTCACATGTGCCTCCAAGCACTAAACTGGCGCGGAATGCCTTTATGATGTTTACCTATTCTCGCACAAAAGCCGGGCGCGCAAGGGCCTCTTTTCAGGGCGTTTCGTACTAGGGCGGACTACTTCCGGGCGCCGCGTTGCGGGTTCTTCAGGTTGGTCTGTCGGCGTTTGGCCTTGGTGCGCTTGGGTTTACTGATGATAAAGGTGCCGCTGCCGACGTATTCGGCTTTGTACGTTTTGTCTTCTGCCAATCGGGTCTCCTCAAAAAGGTGATGCCTTCATTCTACCGTACTCTGAAAGGCACGTTGCTCAATAGCGTGCCGCCCGGCATCGTCACCTGGACCGGCCCAGTGGCAGCGCCAGCCGGAACGGTGGCCGTGATTTCGGTGGCCGAGACGCGCGTGAACATCGCGGATATGCCGTTGAAGCTGACATCGGTAGCGCTACTCAGATCCGTTCCCAAGATGATGACGTTGGCCCCTATTTTGCCTGACAGGGGAAGAGTCTTCACGAATGGACCAAGGCCGAGGGAGAGGCGGAACACAGTGCCATCGCCCAGGGAGCCACCTCCGTAGGTCACCCCGTAAAAGTTTCCGTCGGTCCCCTGAAGCAGCCCGCCAACGGGATCGGCGCCATCGGACTCGTTAAAACTGTGCAGCGTAATCAGGCTGCCGCTGGGCGTGATGCTGAAGACCGTACCGCACGCGCCGCAGCCACTCCCGCCCTGTGAGGTTGTCCCATAAAAGTTTCCGTCGGTGGCTTGAACCAGCGGTCCGCCGGGTGCGTCACCTTCGTCCCCGGTGAAGCTGTGCAGGATCGTTAGCGCGCCCCGCGGGGTAATCTTGAAAACCGTGCCATGGCCGTGGGCTCCGCCTGTCTGGGTCGTTCCGTAGAAGTTCCCATCGGTGGCTAAAACCAGCCCGGCAAACGGCGAGCTGCCCTCACTCGCGCTGAAGCTCTGCAAGGTCGTCAGCGTGCCATCCAGGGCGATGGTGAAGATCGTTCCGTGGCCGTCGGCTCCGCCTGCCGAAGTGGTCCCAATCAAATTGCCGTTAGAGGTTTGCGCCAGAGCAGCCTCAGGGTTGGCGCCGTTAGTATTATCGAAGTTCTGTAGCGTCGTCAACACGCCCGCGGGAGTGATTTCGAAGACGGTGCCATAGCCGTTGGCCCCGTCTCTAAGGGTCGTCCCGTAAAAGCTTCCGTTGTCGCCTTGGACCAGCGCAGCCAGCGGATTAGCGCCGTCCGCCGCGTCGAAGCTGTGCAGCGTGCTCAGCGATCCGTCAAGCGCCAGTCTGAAGATCGTGCCGTTGTGGTGCAGCCCGCCCTCACTGGTTGTGCCGTAGAAGTTGCCGGCCGGGCCTAAAGCCAACCCGGCCTCCGGTGAGGAGCCGCGAATGCCGTCGAAGCTGTGCACAGTCGTCAGCGTGCCCTCAGGGGTAATCTTAAAAACGGTGCCATAGGTGTTGGCCCCGCCACCGTTTGTTGTGCCGTAGAAGTTCCCGTCGAGCCCCTGAATGAGGGACACGTAATAAGGGTTGGCCCCATTCGTGCCATCGAAACTCATAACACTGGTGAACGTCTGCGCAGGCAAAGCAATCGCCGCAAACAGCGCGACGACGGTGCAGGCGCCTCTGGACGCGATTCGCTTGTTCATGGGCCTCAGTATATATCGAGACGAGTGAGAAGTGGCTGTCTTTCTGCAGCCCGCGGTAACGGTACGTATCGGACCTTACCGGTATCGCAGCCAAGTCAAGAACCCGATGATGGTCTTCCCATCCTCGACCTTCCCGTCCCGGATCATCTTGTCCAACTCCTTGCGCTTGAACCACCGGCATTCGATGCGCTCGTCACCCATCGGATGCGGCTCGCCCTTGGTCAGACCGGTGGCCAGGAAGATCGTCATCTTCTCGTCCACGAATCCGGGGCTCGGCCAAAACCTCGCCAGCTTCTTCCATGTCCGCGCTTTGTAGCCGGTCTCCTCCTTCAACTCGCGCCGCGCCGCTTCGAGCGGCTTTTCACCCGCATCCAACCGGCCCGCCGGCAGTTCCCAAATAGACTTCCCCGCCGGCAGACGAAATTGCCGCACCAGCAGGATGCGCTTCTTCTCATCCACCGCCATCATCACTGCTGACCCCATATGCCGCACGATCGACCGCTTGATCTCAAAGCCGCCCGGAACGTTGGCTACTTCCTCGGTCACCCGAAAGAGACCGCACTTGTATACTTCATTCGAAGAGATGATTTTCATAATCGGTTACCGCGAAATGGCCGCCCGAAACCCGTCGAGCGGCTGCGTGTTCATCACATCGGCCGGCCCGAGCCAGCCGCGCCGCGCCGTGATCACACCATAATGCATGTTCCCCAAATGCTTCGGATGGTGCGCGTCGGTCGAAATGATGAATCGCGCGCCGCGCGCTTTGGCCGTGCGGACGTGGTTGGCGCTCAGATCCAGGCGCTCCGGGCTGGAATTGATTTCGAGCCAAACACCCCGCCGCACCGCTTCCGCCACCACGCGCTCGAAATCGAACGGGAATGCATCGCGATGCAGCAGGATGCGTCCCGTGGGATGGCCCAACACGCGCAGCGACGGGCATTCGAGCGCGCGCAGCAGCCGGTCGGTCATCTCCGCGGATTCCATGTTCATGTGGCTGTGTACGCTGCCGATCACCAGGTCCAGTTCCGCCAGCGCGTCGTTCGCCAGATCCATCGCGCCGTCTTTCATAATGTCGCACTCCAGGCCCGAGAACACCCGCAGCCCCAGGCCGTTGCGGTTGATCTCCCGCATTTGCGCCGCGAAGGCCACGGCGCGCTTTTCATCCAGGCCGTTGGTCATGGCCAGCGACTTGGAATGATCCGTGATGGCGATATATTCGTAACCGCGCTCGCGGGCGGCGGCGGCCATCTCTTCGAGCGACGCGCGGCCATCGCTCTCGGTGGTGTGCATGTGCAGATCGCCGCGGATTTGCGACAGCTCCACCAGTTCGGGCAGGCGGTCTTCAACGGCGCGTTCGATCTCGCCCAGGTTTTCGCGCAACTCCGGCGGAATCCAGCGCAGCCCCAGCGCTTCGTAGACGCCGGCTTCGGTCTCGCCCGCCACCTTGGTATCGTCCGCGCTGCGATATAGACCGTATTCGCTCAGTTTGAAGCCCATCTTCACCGCGCGCGTCCGCACGGCCACGTTGTGGTCCTTGCTGCCGGTGAAATATTGCAGGGCCGCGCCGAAGCTTTCGCGCGGCAGCGCGCGCACATCCACCTGCAATCCCTCGCGGCCGACCTTGGCGCTGGCCTTGTTCTCGCCGCGCACCAGCAGTTCCTCCACTTTCGGGAAACGCACGAAGCGCTCCAGCACCTCTGCGGCGGCCGGACCGGTAACCAGCAAGTCGAGATCGCCCACCGTCTCGCGCCCCCGCCGCAGGCTCCCGGCTGGCGTGATCTGCTCGATGCCGGGCGTCTCGCCCAAGTAGACTGTCAGCTCGCGCGCCATGTCTTCGGCGTAGCTCAGCAGGTAACGCCCGGTGCGCTGGCGGTATTGCGCGATGGACTTCAGCACCTTTTCTTCCAGCTTGGCGCCCATGCGCGGCAACACGCGCAGCTTCTGGTCGAGGCACAGACGCTCCAGCTCGTCGATGGTGCCGACTTTATAATGCTCGAACAGCAGCGCGATGCTCTTCGGCCCCAGCCCCTGGATCTTCAGGAATTCGAGCGCGCCGGGCGGAAACTTCTGCAGCAGCAGATCGCGGCGCTCGCACGAACCGTGGTCCACGATCTCTTGCAGCACGACGGCAAGGCCCTTGCCGATGCCCGGGATGTCGGTGACCTTGCGCGCGGGGTCTTTGAGGATGTCTTCGATCCGCTCGGGATGGCCTTCCACAGCGGTGGCGCCGTTGCGGTAGCTGCGGATGCGGAACGAATCCTCGCCCGCGATCTCCATCAAATCCGCGGTTTCCCAAAGGACGCGCGCTATCTCCTTGTTCTCCATCCGAGGTCCATTTTAGCGTGAGGTCGCCGCCCGCGCCGTGTCCCACCAGACACGAGGCCGCCGCGGGCCGCACGCGAAATCAGCCAGATAGCGCTGGCACCCCGCCTGCATCCCAACTGTGCATGAATACGCGGTTGAAATACTTTCCGGCGCTGGCGGCGCTGCTTGTGGCGGCGGGCGAAGCGCTGGCCCAGGAGAGACGGATCGTAATCAGCATTCCGGATCGCAAGCTGGCGCTCGTCGCAGACGGGCGCGTGGTGAAGATCTTTCCGGTGGCGGTAGGCGCGGCGCGCACACCCACCCCGGCGGGCAGCTTTACGGTGGCCGTCCGGGTCTCACACCCCACTTGGTACGGGCCGGGCCGGATCGTCCCTCCGGGCAATCGCAACCCGCTCGGGCCGCGTTGGATCGGACTCAGCCGCAAAGGCTACGGCATCCACGGCACCAGCAATCCGCGATCCATCGGGCGGCCCGCATCGCACGGATGCATCCGCATGCATAACTCCGATGTAGAAGAGTTGTTCAGTCTCGTGGAGATCGGCGACCCGGTGGAATTGCACGCGGAGCGCACCGATGAACTATCTCGCATATTCGGCCAGTAAGCCGTGGCGCGGGCACTCGTGCCTGCCGCGCCGACACTCTTGTCGGCGCAGGCGTGCGAAGAGCGCCGTACGCGGGGCTAAAGACCCCATTTGACAACGTGTGCCGGCTCCTTTTATACTCCAATTTCGTAATCGGATGACGAAAACGAATATCGAGTATACCCAGGACCGGGATTTATATTCGGGTCTGATCCGCCTGCACGTCTTGCATCACGCCGCCGAGGAGCCAGTCTTCGGGCTCGGCATGGTGGAGGAACTGGCCCGCCATGGTTATCGCATCAGCCCGGGAACTTTGTATCCGCTGCTGCACGGCCTGGAGCGGAAGGGCTACCTGCGCGCGACCGAAAAGCGCAACGGCAAGTCGTTGCGCAAAGTGTATCGCGCCACGCCGCTGGGACGGAAAGCGCTGCGCGCGGCCAAAAACAAGGTGCGCGAACTATTCGGCGAACTGATCGAAGGCAAATGAAACCTTCTGCCGCAGTGCGATTACTGGCGACCATCTGCGCTACGAGCGCGCCGCTCCCCGCGCAGTTGACCCTCGCCCAGGCCGTCGAAGACGCGCTCCACAACTACCCTGCCGTGCGCGTCTCCCAGGAGCAGATCAACGCCGCCGCCGCCGGCATCCGATTGGCGCGCACCGCCTATTTGCCGCGCGTGGATGCGGTCGCACAAATCAACCGCGCCACCCGAAACAATGTTTTCGGCCTGCTGCTGCCCACCCAGGGCGTAATTCCGTCCATGTCCGGCCCGGTCATCGGGTCGAATAACTTCGGCACGGCCTGGGGCAGCGCCGTGGGCGGAATGGTCACCTGGGAGCCTTTCGACTTCGGCCAGCGGCGCGCAAACGTCGCCGCCGCCGCCGCTAGCCGCGCCCAGACCGAGGCGGCGCTGAAACGCACCGAGTTCGAAGTGGCGGCGGCTACGGCGGACGCGTATCTCACACTCGCGGCCGCGCAGGAGACCGTCCGCGCGGCGCAAGCGGGAGTAGAACGCGGCGAAACGGTCCTGCGCACCATCCAGGCGTTGGTGAACGCGGAACTGCGGCCCGGAGCGGACGCCTCGCGGGCGGAAGCGGAACTGGCCGCCGCCCGGACGCAACTGATCCAGGCCGAACAAGCCGCGGAGGTGGCGCGCGCCACGGTTTCGCAGTTCGTCGGCATGGAGCCGGCGCGTATCGCCATCTCCGCGCCGGGATTGCTGCAGTTGCCGCCGGAACAGACCGCCGCGCCGCTGGACCCGGCCGCGCATCCCATCGCGCGCGAGCAGCGCGCCCAGGTCGAGCAGGCGCAGGCGCAACTCCGCGCGCTGGAGCGCGCCTACTTTCCGCGCTTCTATCTCCAGGGCGCGGCATACGCCCGCGGCACCGGCGCGGAAACCGACGGGAGAATTCTAGGCGGCCTGAACGGTCTCGCTCCCAACGTGCAGGACTATGCTTTGGGCCTCACCGTCAGCTTTCCCGTGATGGACCGGCCGGCGATCCAGGCGCGGGAAGCCGCGCAGTCCGCCGAGGTCCGCGCGCAGGCCGCCCGGTCGCTGCAGATCGCCACGGATCTGCACGCGCAGTGGAACATAGCCGTCGCCACTGTGCAAGGCGCACGCCGGATCGCGGCCAATACCCCGGTCCAGGTATCGGCCGCGCGCGCTGCGTCCGAACAGGCGACCGCCCGCTACCAATCGGGGCTCGGCAACATCGACGAGGTGGCGGAGGCTCAGCGCCTGCTCACCCAGGCCGAAATAGACGATGCGCTCGCCCGGCTGGGCGTCTGGCGCGGGCTGCTCTTGGTGGCCACGGCGGCTGGAGACATTCGGCCCTTCGTGGCGGAGTTGGGACCGTGAGACTGGTCCTAGCCGCGCTGCGACGGCCGCTCACCGTAGTGGTGGCGCTGATCGCCATCGCGCTGTGCGCCATCCTCGCCGTCCAGCGCATGCCGGTCGATATCTTCCCGCAAGTCGGCGATCCCGCCATCTTTGTCGCGCAGCCTTACGGCGGCATGGACCCGGCCCAGATGGAAGGCTATCTCACGTATTACTACGAGTATCACTTCCTTTACATCACCGGCATCGACCACGTGGAAAGCAAAAGCATCCAGGGCGCGGCCCTCATGAAGCTGGTGTTCCATCCGGACACCAACATGAGCCAGGCCATGTCGGAAACCGTCGGCTATGTGAACCGCGCGCGCGCCTTCATGCCGCCGGGGACCGTGCCACCGTTCATCACCCGCTTCGACGCGGGCAGCGTAGCCGTTGGCCTACTGGTCTTTAGTAGCGCCGCGCATTCGCAAGGGGAGATGCAGGATTTCGCGATCAACCGCGTGCGTCCCTTGTTCGCAACCTTGCCCGGCGTTTCCGCGCCGCCGCCGTTCGGCGGGAATCAACGCACCATCGTCGTCATGCTCGATCCGGCCAAGCTGCGGCAATACCGGATCTCGCCCGAAGAAGCCATCGCCGCCGTCAGCCGATCCAGCGTGGTCATGCCATCCGGCAACATGTTCACCGGCATGATCGAGCGCATTGCCCGCACCAATTCGGCGCTGGGCGCGAATCTCGCCGATCTGCTCAGTACGCCAATCCGGCCCGTGCCGGGCGCCACGGTGTATCTGCGCGACATCGGAACCATCGATAACGGCACCGACTTGGTCACCGCCTACGCTCACGTCAACGGCAAGCGGACCGTCTACATCCCCGTCACCAAGCGGTCCGACGCATCCACGCTGGCGGTGATCGATGCCGTCAAAGCCGCCATCCCGGAGTTCAAGAAAGCCCTGCCGGAAGACGTCGACGTAAGCTTGCAATTCGACCAGTCGCCCTACGTCGCCAATTCGCTGCGCGGCCTGGTGATCGAAGGATTGCTGGGCGCGGCCCTCACCGGCCTGATGGTGCTGATCTTCCTGCGCGACTGGCGCAGCGCGCTGATCGTCATCCTGAACATCCCGTTCGCCCTGCTGGCCGCCGTGATCCTGCTCTGGGCGGCCGGCCAGACCATCAACATCATGACGCTGGGCGGACTGGCGCTGGCCGTCGGCGTATTAGTAGACGAGGCCACCGTCGAAATCGAGAACATCCACAGCCAGATGCTGCCCGGCGTATCGCGTGCGCGCGCCGTGGTGGAAGCCTGTCGCCGGACAGCCATGGCGCGCCTGCTCTCCATGTTCTGCATCCTGGCCGTTTTCGTGCCATCGTTCTTCATGGTCGGCGTGGGTCGCCAGCTTTTCGTGCCGCTGTCGCTGGCGGTGGCCTTTTCGATGATCGCGTCGTATCTGCTCTCCAGCAGCTTGGTCCCGGTATTTTCGACCTGGCTGATGCGGGAAGCGCATCGCGGCGAGGAGCGCGAAGGCGCCTTCGGACGCCTGCGCGGATTTTACGAACGCTATCTGAATGGCGTCCTGCGGTTTCGTTGGCCGCTGGCGATCGTGTATCTGGTCTCGGCGCTGGGACTCCTGTATCTGGTCCTGCCGCGCATGGGGACCGAACTGTTTCCGGACGCCAATGCGCCGCTGCTGCGCATCCGTCTGCGCGCTCCCGCCGGCACCCGCATCGAGGAAACCGAACGCATCGTCCTGCACGCTCTCGATGTGATCCAACGCCAAGCCGGCCCGGAGAACATCCGGATTACCAGCGACTTTCTGGGCCTTATCCCTTCCAGCTACCCCGTGGATCTGATCCATCTCTTCACCAGCGGACCGCAGGAGGCCATTATCCAGGTGGCGCTGCAGCCCGATGCCCCGCGCGGGGAAGCGCTCCGTGAACGGCTGCGCGAGGCGCTGCCCCGCGAGCTGCCGGGCACTCAAGTCTCCTTCGAAGCGGCCGACATCATCACCCAGGTGATGAGCTTCGGCTCGCCCACCCCCGTCGAAATCGCGGTGCAGGGAGTCAGTCTGCAGAACGATTACGCTTACGCGCAGAAAGTCCGGACGCAGTTGGCAAAGCTCGGCTTCCTGCGCGATCTGCAGTTCGCGCAGGAGAACGATTATCCGACGCTCGACATCTCGATCGACCGCGAGCGCACCGGCCAGTTCGGCCTGACTATGGCGGATGTGGCGCACTCGGTGGTGTCGGCGACGTCTTCTTCCCGCTTCACCGATCCCAACTACTGGCGCGATCCGAATACCGGCAACGCCTTCCAGATTCAGGTTGAGCTTCCCCAAAACCAGATGCAAAGCGTCGCGCAGGTCGGCGGCATTCCCGTGATGATGGCCGGCGGCGCCAAGCCCCTGCTGGACGATATCGCCAGCCTGAAGACAGGCACGATGCCGGGCGAGATCGACCGGTATAACGGCCAGCGCGTGGTGAGTCTGACAGCCAACATTCATGGCATCACACTGGGCGAAGCCGCCCGCAAGCTCAACCAGGCGTTAGCCGCGGCGGGCGCGCCGCCCAGGGGTGTTTCGGTCCGGCTGCGCGGCGAGATTCCGCCGCTCGAACAAACCATCTCGGGATTGCGCATCGGCTTGCTGCTCGCGGTTGTGGCGATCTTTCTGTTGCTCTCGGCGAATTTCCAGTCCGTGCGGCTGGCGCTGGCCGTCGTGCTGACGGTGCCGGCGGTGCTCTGCGGAGTCCTGCTGATGCTGCTGGCCACCGGCACGACGCTCAACGTCCAGTCGTTCATGGGCGCCATCATGGCTATCGGCATCGCGGTGGCCAACTCCATCCTGCTGGTGACCTTCGCGGAGCAGGCGCGCCACGCCGGGCGGACCACGCTGGATGCCACCCGCGATGGCGCCGGCGGCCGGCTGCGCGCGGTGCTGATGACCGCCTCCGCCATGACTTTCGGCATGCTGCCGATGGCCATCGGTTTCGGCGAAGGCGGCGCACAAGCTGCGCCGCTGGGCCGTGCGGTTATCGGCGGCCTGATCGTTTCGACATTTGCGACGCTCACCATCCTGCCTGCGATCTACGCTATCCTGCAGCGCAAAGCTTCCGTTACTTCGCCGTCGCTCAACCCGATGGATCCTACGAGCCGATATTATGACGCGACTTAATCAGATACGGATCGCCCGCTCGCCCCTTCGCCCGAGCGCCCGGTCACTCCTGCTTGCGGCAGTGCCCTTCTTCGTCTGGGCCCAAACCGTGGACTTGGTCCCTGTAGTTTCCAAACCCGTCTCGCGCACCGTCGAACTGCCCGCCGAAATCCTGCCGTACCTCACCGTCTCGCTGCACGCCAAAGTGCCAGGCTACGTCGAGCGTGTCCTGGTGGATCGCGGCAGTATCGTCAAACAAGGCGAACTCCTCGCCGAACTCAGCGCGCCAGAACTGGAAGCCCAAAGCGCGGAAGCGGAGTCAAAGGTGCAGGCTACCCAATCCGAAAAGCTACAAGCCGAAGCGCAGCTCGCCGCGGCCGAGAGCACCTACGGCCGCCTCCGCAAGGCCGCCGAAACACCCGGCGCAGTGGCCGGCAACGAAGTGATCCAGTCGCAGAAGCAGGTGGAAGCCGCCCAAGCCCTGGTGCGCGCGCGCGACCAAGCCCGGCAAGCCGCGGCCGCCGCCGTGCGGTCCCAAAAGGACATGGAAGCCTACCTGAAGATCGCCGCCCCATTCGACGGCGTGGTCACAGATCGCTTCGTGCATCCCGGCGCCTTGGTGGGACCGGGCGCGGATCCTGTGCTGCTGGTGATTCAACAGATCTCCCGCCTGCGATTGGTCGTGCCCGTGCCCGAACAGGACCTGGGCGGAACGCTGCGTGGCGCGAGCGTTCCTTTTCGTGTGCCGGCCTATCCCGACCGTACATACACCGGAACCGTCTCCCGCATCGCACACGCGCTCGATCCCAAGACGCGCACCATGCCCGTCGAACTGGACGTGTTCAATCGCGATGGGACCCTCGCGCCCGGCATGTATCCAAGCGTCAAATGGCCCGTGCGGCGCGAACGTCCCGCGCTATTCGTCCCCAAGACCAGCGTGGTCGTCACGACCGAGCGCACCTTCGTCATCCGCGCGCGCAACGGCCGCGCCGACTGGGTGGACGTGAAAAAAGGCGACGCCGACGGCGACCTGATCGAAGTCGGCGGTGCAATCGCAGCCGGTGATAAGGTGGTTCGCCGCGGCACCGATGAGTTACGCGACGGCATGCCCATAGGCGGCGGAAAATGATCTCCCGCCGCAGTCTGATCCAAAGCCTGCTCCCCACCGCCGCGGCCCTGGCGCTGCCGCCGCGCCGCCCGCTCTTTGCCTTTGTAGGCAGCTACAGCAACCACCAAGGCCCCGAGGGCAGCCACGGCAATGGACAGGGCATCTACCTCTTCCAAATGAACCCCGAAACCGGGGCGATTACCCAACGCGCGGTCTTTCCGAATCCCACAAACCCTTCGTGGCTGGCGCTCGACCCCACGGAGACGCATCTCTACTCCGCCAACGAGACGGCCGACGGATCCGTCGGCGCCTACTCCATCGACCCCGCGAGCGGCCAGCTTACGCTGCTCAACACCATAAGCTCGCAAGGCGCAGGTCCCGCGCATCTGAGCGTCCACCCGTCCGGCAAATACGTGCTGGTCGCCAACTACGCCGGCGGTACTGTCGCGGTCCTGCCCATCCTTTCGCACGGCGAACTGGGTCCGGCCACGGACATCAAGCACGACGAAGGTCCAGTCGGTGCGGTGCATGCGTCCGACGCGCCCCCCGGCAGCTTCGCCATTAGCGGCCACGACAGCGTGCATGCGCACATGATCCAGTCCGATCCCTCCGGCCGATTCGTGCTGGCGGCCGACCTGGCCTTGGACCGCATCTTGATCTGGAAGTTCGATGCGGCGCGCGGTGTGCTTTCCCCGAACGATCCCCCGTGGGTGGCTCTGCCGCCCGGGGATGGTCCGCGCCACTTCACTTTCCATCCCAACGGCCGCTGGCTGTATTCGCTGCAGGAAGAAGCTTCCACGCTGGCGACGTTCGATTATGACGCCGCGCGCGGCAGGCTGACGCCCAAGCACACCGTCTCCACCCTGCCCAAGGGTTTCGCCGGTACGAGCTTCACTTCGGAAGTGCGCGTTTCCCCCGACGCGCGATTCGTATACGCCGCAAACCGGCTGCACGATAGCATCGCCTGGTTTTCCATCGGCGACGCCGGCGCCCTCACCTTCGCCGGCGAGGAATGGACGCGCGGCGACTATCCGCGCAGCTTCACCATCGATCCCACTGGCGGTTTCCTCTACACCTGCAATCAGAGAAGCGACGCCATCGCCTGCTTTCGGGTCAACCGCAAAACGGGCGGGCTTACGTTTGCCGGCAAATATACGCCGGTCGGCACGCCGGCCATCATTGTCTTTCTGGCAGTAGGGCGGCGCCGTGCGCCGCCGCCGGGCTTAAGCCAAGCTGGGGGAGCATAGCTCGCCGCAGCGGCACATGGAGCCGCCCCACCTACGTCGCGGCGAAGCGATAGCCTACCCACGGCTCCGTCAGGATGTACTTGGGTTTGGCGGGGTTCGGCTCGATCTTCTTGCGCAACTGATTGATGAAGACGCGCAGATACTCGGGCTCGTCGCCATAGTCGGGGCCCCACACGGCTTGCAGCAACTCGCGGTGCGGCACCGGCTTGCCGGCTTGCGAAACCAAATAGCGCAGCAGATCGAATTCCTTGGGCGTGAGGCGCGTCTCTTTTCCCTTGACCTGGATGCGCCGCGTATCGAAGTCGATCCGCAGGTCCGTGGTGACCACCGAGTGCGGACCGTTTTCAGGCGAGGTGGGCGCGCGCCGCAGCGCCGCCCGGATACGCGCCAGCAGTTCCTCCATGCCAAACGGCTTGGTGATGTAATCGTCGGCGCCCGCGTCCAGCGCGGCCACTTTATCCTTCTCGCTGTTGCGAACGGAAAGGATGATGACCGGCACGTCCGACCCGGAGCGCAGTTGCTGGCAGGTTTCCAATCCGCTCATGCCGGGCATGTTCATGTCCAGCAGCACCAGGTCCGGCATTTCGGCGGAGATCCTGGTGAGAGCGTCTTCGCCGTTACGGGCCTCGATCACCTCGTACTTGTGGCCGACGAGCGTGGCCCGCATCACCCGGCGGATTTGCGGGTCGTCGTCCACCACGAGAATCTTTCCGGCGCTCACGAAATCATTTCACCACGGTACACGGGCAACGAGAAACTGAATACGGAGCCTTGCCCGGGTTCGCTGGTCACCCAGATTTTGCCGCCATGCGCTTCCACGATGCCTTTGGCGATAGCCAGGCCCATGCCGGTGCCCGGCACGCGGAAGCGATGCTCGCGGGCGCGGAAGAATTTGTCGAAGATGCGCAGTTGTTCCTGTTCGTCGATGCCGCTGCCGCGATCGGCCACGCTCACGACCACGCGGCCTTCGCCTGCGCGCGCCGAAATGGTGAGCGGCGACTGGGGCGGCGAGTACTTCAGCGCATTGTCCAGAAGCTGCCGCAGCACCTGCTGGACGAAGTCGAAATCGGCATCGGCGGCGGGCAGAGCGTCCTGCAGCCGGACGTCGACGAAGCGGTCATGCAGCAGCGGTTTCAGCTCCGCGACCGTGGCGCCGACGATCTCGCCGATATCTTGCGCCCTCTTTTCGAGATGTAGTTTGCCCGCTTCGATGCGCACCATTTCCAGCACTTCGGCGACCAGCCGGTTCAGCCGGTCGGCCTCTTCGTCGATGATGGTCATCAACTCGCGGTCCGCATCCGGGCGGGGTTGACCGAGAAGACTGGTGGCGGCGGCTTTAATGGAGGTGAGCGGCGTTTTGAAATCGTGCGCCAGGGCGTCCAGCAGCGCGGATTTGAGTACCTCGCTCTGGCGCGCCGCTTCGGCGCGGCTGGCTTCCTCGAGGGTGCGCGCCCGTTCGATCCCGATGGCCACCAGATAGGCGACCGCGTTAAGCACCGCTTCGGACGGCAGCGGTCCGGTCAGCCCCAGGTTGCCCAGCGCCTGGCCGCCCAGGCGGACGGGAACTATGGCGAAGCCCCGGTTTCGATCGACGAGAGCTTCGTCACGGTCCACTTGCAATTGCTCGTCGGAGAGCAGCGGATCGTCCGGTCCCCAGCGAAAGGTTTCGGGAGTCAACCTGGCGTGGAATGCGGCGGTGGTCACACCCAGGATTCGCACCACGCGCGCGACCAGATCCTGGCTGGCGGTGCGTGCGCTGCCGCTGAGCAGCAGGCTCTGGCTCAGGGCATACAGGCCTTCGACTTCGCGGCGCCGCGCGACCGCCTCCTGGGTGCGGCGTTTGGCTCGCGCCGAGAGCTGGCTGGCCATCACGGCAGTAATGAGAAATGCGGTCAGCGCCACCCAATTCTGGGGATCTTGCACCTCGAATGTGCCGACCGGTGGAAGGAAGTAGTAATTGAATCCGAGCACGGCTGCGAATGAAGCGACGGTGGCTTCCAGCAGCCCCCACCAGGTCGAGATGCCGAAGATGACGAGCAACAGCGTTAAGGCCACCGTGGTGTTGTTAACGGACACCACCCGGAAATAGAATACGATCGCCAGAGCCACGGCGGCGAGCGCGCCGATCAGGTGGATCGCGCGGCGGATGCGGGGGGTGTTCATGTTGTGTGGGGCGGACCTCCAGGTCTGCGCGGGTCCTCCAGGACCCGCCGGCGTGGACACATCAGACTCCGAAGACGCGGTTGAAGAATTCCCGCGTCTTCTGGCGGATCTCGCCCAGCTTCAGATCCAGCCGCTGATCGTGCAATTGGTCGGGAGTCCAACGGCGCACCAGTTCCGCGAGCGTCTCGGACTGGGAAGGCGAGGTGGGCAAGTGGCCTCCCGCATAGCCGCTGGCGACGCGCAACCCGTGATCGATGGCGCGGTAGAACACGGCCGCGTCGCGCAGAAAGTCGGCATCCTCGCGCTCCAGATGGCCCATTTGCTCGATGACATCGATGCGCGCGGGCGTGTTCAGCACCTTATAGAATATCCCCGCGCCGCGCAGCCGGAGATACATTAAGGCGAAGTCGATATCGTAGTATCCGCCGATGGCGGCCTTCAGAGGATTACGGGAGGCTTGCTCCTTCTCGAGGCGCGTGCGCATTTGCGCCAGTTCTTTGCGCGACCGGCCGCTTTGCCCGTACCGCCGCCAATCCACTTCCTGCAATTTGTGCAGGAATTCGGTCGCGCCTTCCAAGTTGCCGGCCACCGCGCGCGACTTCATGTAAGCGATTCCTTCCCACGTTTCCGCGTGTTTGGCGAAATACTCCCAATATGCGCCTTCGGGCTGCACTAGGGCGCCCTCGCGGCCGTTGGGGCGCAGGCGCGTATCCACCGTGAACATGATGCCATCGCCGGTGTACGCGCTGATGGCGTCGATCATGCGCTCGGCGATGGCGGTCCAAAAGGCCTGTTCGGGGGCATCTTCATCGGGAATCACGAAAATCAAATCGGCGTCCGACGCCAGGTCGAACTCGCGCATGCCGAGCCGCCCCAGCGAGATCGCCATCATCTGGCGCGCCGGTAGATATTCAGGATTGGCCGGCCGGGGCGCGTCCTGCAGCGCGATGCGATAAGCCGCCGCGATCACCGCGTCCGCCAGATCGGATGTGCGCTCCAGGGTTTCGAAGATGGGCGCCGGACGCAGCAGGCTATCGCTCTGGATGCGGAACATCTGGCGGCGGAAATAGCCGCGTAGCGAGGCGCTGTCGGTGATGGCTTCCTGGGGGGCTTGCCGGGCGGTATCTTCGGGCGGCGGAGCGGCCGGGTCCAAATCCGCCAGCATCTCGGGATGCCGCAGAAGCTGATCTCCGAAATACTGGCTATGTTCGAAGATGTCGACCACGCGTTCGACCAGTTTGGAATCCGCGTCGAGGCGCGCCAGCCACTCGGCATCCTCGGAGATTTTCTCCAAGAAAATTTCGCAACGCTCGCGGCCTCGGTTCAGCTTCGCGCGCGCCAGGGAGGCGGCCAGTTGCGGCGCGTTCCGCTCCAGATAGCGCGTAAGATGGCTCGGCGCCGACGGCGGGAGGTCCAGATCGAGCGGGCGCCAGCGGTCGTCCGTCTCGCCATCCACGGGAATGTAGTACATGGGCTTGCGCGCCTGGATGACGCGGGCGTACATCTCGCGCACGTTACCCAGATGCTCCTCCAGCCGTATTTCTAGCGATTCCGCGGTAAGCGGCTCGCCGATTTCGGCCGGCATCTTGCGCGCCAGCACATCCAGTTCCTCCGCGCTGGTGGGCAGCGTATGAGTTTGCCGGTCGTCGTAGAATTGCAGCCGGTGCTCGATGTGGCGCAGGAACTCGTAGGCGGAAGCCAGGCGCGCGTACTCGCTGGCGGAGAGCAGGTTCTTGTCGTGTACGCGGGACAGGGCGAAGAGCGTGCCGCCATGCCGCAGCCAAATCTCGCGGCCGCCGTGCAGCCGTTGCAGGCATTGCACCAGGAATTCGACGTCGCGGATGCCGCCGGGCGCCAGTTTGATATCCAATCCGGCGTGCGCGCGTTTGGCGGCCAGTTTCTCGCTGATGCGCTCGCGGGCTTCGGAAACCGCTTCGACGGCGCGGAAATCGAGGGTGGTCGAATAGATCAGCGGCTCGACGAATTCCAAGAGTTCGCGGCCCAAGGCCATATCGCCGGCGCAAACGCGCGCCTTGATCAGCATCTGCTTTTCCCAATCGCGCGCGCGTTCCTGGTAATAGCGTTTGGCGCCATCGAGCGAGATACAGACCTCGCCCAGGCGGCCATCCGGCCGCAGCCGCAGATCCACGCGGTAGCAGGAACCATCCCCGGTGTACGTCGAAAGCCACTCGGTGTACTGATTGGCTACTTTCTTGAAGAACTCCTTGTTGGTGACGATGGCGGGTCCAGTGGTCTCGCCGTTTCCCGAGTACACGAACATCAGGTCGACATCCGAACTGTAATTGAGCTCCTGGCCGCCCAGCTTGCCCAGCGCGATCACGGCAAAACCGCAGGCGCGAGGTTGGCCGTCGGGTCCCTCGCACAGCGGCTCGCCATGGCGCGCCGTGATTTGCTCGCGGATCTGGCGATAGGTGAAATCCAGGATGGCGTCGGCCAGGTTGGACAACTCGCCGGTGATGTCCGCCAGCGCAGCGAGGCCCAGCACGTCGCGCAGCAGGATGCGTAACGACTGCCGCCGCCGGAAGCGCGCCAGCAGCACCGGCGCCGGCAGATCGGGGGCTTCGGCGGCGCGGAATTGCAGCAGGCGCTCCGCGAATTCCTCGGCCGACAACATGCGATGCAAATCGCTAGGGTCGGCGGCTTGCAACAGCCATTCGGGATGCTGCAACACTGCTTCGGAAAGAAACCGGCTGTATGAGAATGTGGTTATCAAGCA
>Ga0302325_10008444_pt1 | contig 22608 bp, 15 predicted proteins | sample Palsa_T0_2_FD_201948 | JGI IMG/M metagenome (GOLD analysis project Ga0302325, IMG submission 201948) | Peat permafrost microbial communities from Stordalen Mire near Abisko, Sweden - Palsa_T0_2 | ecosystem: Environmental > Terrestrial > Soil > Palsa > Peat permafrost | place: Sweden: Abisko...
CCGTTGTCCCATGGATACGCGTGGCCGTCGACGACTAGCTGGTTGTTGTCCGACCATCCGGAGCCGGGGCGCAATCCCACCACAGTCTCAGATCGAACCCCCGGCAGAAGGCTCACGCGCTGCATCAGTTGCTGATAGAACTCGAGCTTTTGCGCGTTGCTCTGCGCGCCCACAGGATGCGCGCCAAAGGCCAGCACGCGATCCGCCTGCATGCCGAGATCGATGTGCTGGTAATTTTTGAGGGTGCGGATCAGCAGCCCCGCGCCAAACAGCAGCGCCACACAAATCGCCATTTGCGCCGCGATCAGCACTTTTCCGGTGAGCATAGGGCCGCGACTCTCCGTAGAGTGACCGCCGCTCGCTTTCAGCACCAGCGCTACCGGCGCGTTGTTGGCTGCGCGCAACGGCGCCAATCCGAACACCAGAGCCGCCAGAACCGAAACTCCCAGCGTGAAGAACAGCACCGGCAAGTCGGGCTCGAGACTCACTTCAATCGCGGACCACAGCGCCAGCAACTTCGTAGCCTCGACGGCGAACAGCCAGCCCAGAACCGCGCCCGCGCCCACCAGCAACAGACTCTCCGCAAGCAATTGCCGGAACAGCGGCCACCGTCCCGCTCCCAGCGCCAGCCGCATGGAGAATTCTCTCTCCCGCGCGGAATTACGCGCCGCCAGCAGCATCGCGATATTCACGCAGGCGATCACCAGCACCAGTGCGACCATTCCCATCAGCACCTGCAGCGGGTGCTGATAATCCTTCGTCGCGGTGCCCAGCCCGCGCGCCGGAACCATTCCGAGTTCCAGCTTTGTGCCATCGCGCTTCGCTTCCTTGCCGACCGTTTCCCACGCCGCGTTCGTAAACAGCGGATTCGTTCTCGCCAGCGCCTGCCGCGTGCTGACACCCGGCCGCAGTCGCACGATGAACATCAAATTCCACCAGTTCGGATTCTTGTAGAGCGTCTGTCCCGTCGCCGGCAGTCCCCACGCATTCAGCTCTGGCCGGTTCTGCAGCGGAATCCACAAATCCGTCGCCGAACCTCCCGACTCAACGCCAAAGAAATGCGGAGCCGCAGCGCCGACCACCGTCATCGGCACGCCATTGACGTAAATCGCCTTACCGATAATCCCGGGATCCCGCTGGAATCGCCGCGTCCAGTATCCATAGCTGATCACTGCTACAGGAGAGTGCTTATCTTCATCCATAGGCGCAAAGGCCTGCCCCGCCGCCATGTTCACGCCCAGAGCGGAGAAGAAATTTCCACTCACCTCGTCCGCTTCGATTTCTTCCGGAGCAGCTCCATACCGCGCCGCAACCTTGTTGAACGAAAGCGGAACGTACGCGATCAGATCCGAAAAGACCGACCGGTCTCCGCGCATCCGGTTGTAGACGTTGATCCCGTACACGTAGCGATAATCGCCGGTACTGCCGACCGTGTCCGGCGCGTTCTCATGCGTCAGGTAGTAGAGCTGTTGCGGATCGTGTACCGGCAGCATGCGCAGCAGCACGGCGTGCATCACGCTGAAGATCGCCGTGTTGGCCCCGATCCCCAATGCCAGCGTCACCATCGCTGTCAGCGCAAATCCTGGCGACTTTCTTAACTGCCGCCACGCATATTTCAGATCGCTCAGCATATTTACTCCTGTCACAGTTACGTTTTCTCAGCTCTTGCCCGCGCTATTCCGTTCTCAGCGCCACCATCGGGTCGACCGACGTCGCCCGCCGCGCGGGGACCACGGAGGCCAAAGCCACCATCACCGCGGTCAGGAGCAACGCAGCGACCAGCGTTACCGGGTCCCAGGTTTTCACGCCGTAGAGCTGGCTGCTGAACAGTCGCGCCACAGCCACCGTCGCCGGCAACGCGACCAATGCAGCAATACCGGCGATCCACGACATTTCCCGCATCACCAGCGCCACCAGCGTATGCCGAGGAGCACCCAATGCCAGACGCACGCCGATCTCGCGTGTCCGGTTCTGCGTGGAGTACGCGAGCACTCCGTACAATCCCACCGCGGCCAGAACCGCCGCCAGCACCGCAAAGCTCGCTGCCAGAATCGCCAGCGCGCGCTCATTCGAAGCGCTCACGTCAACAATTTGTTCCATCGTTTGCAGATCGACTACGACCAGCGTGGCATCCAGGTCGTGCACGGTTTGCCGAATCGGGGTTTCTACCACCACCGGATCATGCGCCGTCCTCACATACAAATCGAGGCCTGTGGGGTGGGCGTTCTGCAGCCACGGCCGGTAGACGGCTGGCCCCACCTCTGTGCGCAAATCCGAGTGCCGCACATTGCCGACCACGCCCACAATGGTGGTGTCCGGCTTGTCTTCGTCGCCGATCATCCGGCCCAGCGCGTCTTGCGCCGATCCATAAAATTGCTTCGCAAAGGCCAGATTCACCACTGCCACTTTCGGAGCGGTCTTCGCATCGGCAAGGGTAAAATCGCGGCCTGCCAAAAGTGGCTGGCGCAGAGTCGCAAAGTATCCCGGCGTGACCCACGGCGATTCGAAGTCGGTGTTTTCTCCTTCGACCGGCTTGTGACCCTGCACCATGAATCCGTCGACTTCGTTGTCTCCTTCGAGCTCCGGATCCGTCGTTCCTGCTGCCATCTCCGCTCCAGGAATCCGGCGCAAACCGTCGAGCGCCGAGGCAATAATCACCGGGGCGCGCGTTTCGTCGTATCCCGACCTTGTTGGGTCCAGAGAAAACGTCAGCAGGTGATTCGTATCGAAACCCACTGGCTGGTCGCGCAAATTCGTCAGTGTGCGCACAAACAAGCCCGCGCCGCCCAGAAGCAGTACGCTCAGCGCGATCTGCACACCCACCGCTGCCTTGCGGAATCGCTGCGACGTCTTCGAAGCCGTCCCTGTGCTTTGCCGCAGAGCACCCGCCAAATCCGGGCGCACAAAGTGCAGCGCGGGCGCGATCGAGAACAGCAGGCTCACCACAAATCCAAGCGCCAGGGTGAAGATAAGCACCCGAGCATCCACGCTGCCCGAATACGGCTCGCTGCCTGGATCGGCATGCGTCATCAGCCGCACCAGCGCCATCGCCAGCATCGGAGCCACTCCAAGTCCCACCAGCGCTCCCACTCCGCCCAGCAGACCGCCCTCAAGCAACAGCTGGCGTACGATGCGACCGCTCTTCGCGCCCAGCGCGTAGCGCATCGACATCTCTCGCACCCGCGCTGCCGACCGCAGCAGCAGCAACGTCGCCACATTCAGCGTGCACATCGCAATCAACAAACCAGCCATGCTTAGCAGGATCACCAGCGGCGTCTTGAGGTCTCCGCGGCTTGGCGAAAAACCTCGTGCATCGTCCTTCACCAGCAGCACCGATTTCTGCACAAAGCGCTCAGCGAACTTCGGCGACGCGGATTTGTACAGCTTCAGTTCGTCGCTGCGCATCGAGCGCCACAGCGGCGCCAGTCCCACCTGCGCCTGGGCCGCGGTCACTCCGGGCTTCAGCCGCGCCACCACGGTGAGCCATACCGACTGGTGGTTGTCGAGGTCATGATTCTTCACCCGCCAGGGCATCGCTACCCCCTCCATCGTCACCGGCACAAACACCGCGGGACGATAGCCTCCAATCGCGGTGTGAAAATTCTCCGGCGCCACTCCGACGATGGTGAAGCCGTGACCATTCAGCAGTACCGCTTGCCCGATCACATCGCGCGACGCCGCGAAATGCGTCCGCCAATAGTCGTTGGCCAGCACCACAACCGGGTTCGCATCCTTCGCAGTTTCGTCGCTGGAGTTGAACAGCCTTCCTACCGCGGGCCTCAGCCCCAGCATCTGAAAGTAGTTCCCGCTCACCACTTCGGCGTGCTTGCTTTCGGCCTGATTGTGCCAGGAGATGCCGACATTCGTCCGCATGGTAGCCAGAACGTCGCTGAAAACCTGATTTCGGGTTTGCAGGTCCTTGTACATCGGGTACGAAAAGTAGTTCCCGATGTCGCCGCCAAAGCTGCTCATGGAGCCGGAAAAGCTCCCGTGCCATTCCAGCCGCACCAGCTCCTGTGGTTTCTCCACCGGCAGCATGCGCAGGAGCACCTGATCGAACATGGTGAAGATCGCCGTCGTCGCACCGATCCCAAGCGCCAGTGTCACCAACGCGGTGATCGCGAATCCCGGCGACTTTCTCAGTTGCCGCCACGCATATTTCAGGTCATTCAGCATATTTGTCACAGTCTCCGTAGCTAATAATTCCCTGTTTTATTCCGTCCGCAACGCTTCCATCGGTTCCACGCTGGCCGCTCTGCGCGCGGGAAGCAGCGCCGCCAGCAGGCCGGCCACTACCATCGCCGCGGTCAGGGCGGCGATCCGCATCGCGTCCTGCTCCGCCTGAATCACGATCACCGACGCAATGTATTTCCTGGCCGCCCAAATCAGCGCCAACCCGATCAGCACGCCCGTGCCCAGCATTGCGCCAACGCGCCGGTAAATTCCGGTCAGAATCCGCCCGCGCGTCGCGCCCAGCGCCATCCGCACGCCGATGTCCCGCGTTGAAAGCTCCACCTCGTGGCCGATCAGGCCCCCCAATCCCACAATCGCCAGCAGTACCGCAAGCGAGGCGAAGGTGCCGAATAGCCAGTTCTCCATCCGCTCAAAGATCAGCGTATCGGCGATGACAGTGTGCATCGTTTCCGGCTCGCGGAAAGGCAGCGTCGGATCAACCTCGTGCCACACGCGCCGCAGGCTGAGAATAATGCTTTCCGGCGGAACACTGGTGCGAATCGTCAGAGTCATATTGCCCAGCGTGCGCAGGCTTTCCGCTTTGGGCACCTGCGAGGAGATGTAATCCATCTCCGCCAGCGGAGCGTCGTAGATGTTCTGCCGGATGTTCTTGACCACGCCGACAATCTGCGTCTTGTCGTCGTCGTCCAGTTGCATCCCGATCGGATCGCGTCCCGCCGGGATGAACTTCTTCACGAACGCCTCGTTCACCACCATGACGGCCTTCGATTTCGGCGTGTCGAGACTCGGGCTCAGCAGACGCCCGCGCACCAGTCGATCCTGGAAAACGTCGAAGTATCCCGGTGAGACGATGCGAAATTCTGCCAATTGCTCCACATTCGGCGGCGCCGGCGGCGTGCCTGCCACGTGAATATCGGAATTCCATCCCCAGTTCTGGATTGGCAGCACCTGGATGATTCCTACCGCCTGCACTCCTGGAATCGCCTGAATCTTGTCGAATAACGGCTGATAAAAGTCCGCCATTACATCGCGGCCGTCATACCGTCCAGGCGAAAGATCGATCTCCGTCGTGAGGATGTTGTCCGGCGAAAAGCCAAGTTCCTTGTTGCGCAGACCTCCCAGCATATGCATCAACAATCCCGAAACCACCAGCAGGACCAGCGCCAGCGCAACCTGCGTAATGACAAACCCAGCGCGCAGCCGGTGCTGGTTCCGCGAAGTTCCCGCGCTGCCACCGGTGCGGAGCGCCACGCTCGGCGCGATTCCTGAAAGCCGCAGGCCCGGCGCCAGAGCGGCAAGAATCGCCACCAACCCCGACACCACCAGAGCCGTCAGCAATACCGGCACGTTCAGCTCGACCTCGGCGCCGCGCGACAGGGCCGAGATCAGCAGCAGGCGAATCGTCCGCAACAATCCATACGCCAGCACTACGCCGCCCGCCGCTCCAAAAGCGGCAAACAGCAGCGCCTCGCTGAGAATCTGCCGCACGATGCGCAAACGGTCCGCACCGATGGCGGCCCGCAACGCCATCTCGCGCTCGCGCTTCACACCGCGCGCCAGCATCAGCCCCGCCACGTTGACGCACCCAATCGCAAGCAGCGCCAGCACTGCGTAGAGCAGCAGTCGCAGTGAATCCGTCGTCTTGCCCAGAATCGCAGTGGCGATGGGGAGCACCTCCATCGTCCGGCCCTTGCTGTTCGGATAGGTGCGGCCCAGGTTAGTCAGCACCGCCGTCATGTCGCCCTGCGCTCGCTTCGCCGTCATTCCCGGCTTCAGCCGCGCTACCGTTTGCAGCCAGTGATTTCCGCGCCCCTCGCGTTGCTGCTGCGACATATGCATCGGGGTGTACACCGCGTTCACGCGACTGATGGGATAACGGAAACCCGCCGGCATCACGCCAATGATCGTGTAGGGCCGGCCGTCCAGCTTCACTGGCCGTCCCACCGCGCCCGCATCCCCGCCGAAGAACTGCCGCCAAACTTCGTAGCTCAGGACCACGACGTCGTTCTTGCCATCCTGGTCTTCGCCCGCCGCGAAGGTCCGCCCCAGGATCGGCTGCACGCCAAAAACGTCGAAGAAGTTGTCGGTTCCCTGTACCGCGTGCAGCGCCACCGGCCCGGCCGGTCCTTCGAAGTTCACGCTTTGATAGCCGTTGTATCCTGCCAGCGCCGCGAATCCATGATTCGTCCTCCGCCAGTCCAGATATTCCGGGTACGAAGCCGGTTGCGTGTAGCCCTGCGGCGACCGCGGAGCCAAAACCACGATTCCGTCCGGATCGTGATACGGCAAAGGCCGGATCATCATGGCATACAGCACACTGAAGATCGCCGCCGTGATCCCTATGCTCAGCGCAAGAGTCGCAACTACCGCCGCCGCAAATCCCGGCGACTTGCGCAGTTGCCGCCACGCATACTTCCAATCAGCGAACATACTTTCTCCTGATTTCGAAAGGGGACCGGTAGGCTGCGCCGTACGTATCCCAAGGGGCAGTTGCAAGGCCAAAGCCGCGGTCTGAAACAACGGCGCTTACGCGACAGCGTGTAACAGATGCTGTCCGCATTCGCACTGTATTGTTCAGAAATGGACAGAAACATACCGTGAAGCGGCCCAGCCCAAGGGACATCCCCTGAACTCGGTTGGGATGGCCGGAATTGCGTCGCCCGGCGCGGCCAGCGCCTACTTCTTGCCGCGGCGCAGGTCGTCCATCAGGATGATGGCCTCGGCAATCTCCCGCAACGGCTTCCGCTTTTGCCGGCTCTGCTTCTGCAGCATCAGATACGCCGCCTCTTCGTCGATGTTCAGCTCACGCTGCAGCAGCCCCTTGGCGCGCTCCATCACTTTGCGCGTCTCCAGCTGATCGGCCAGCTGCGACTTCTCATATTCCATGCGCGCCAGCTCCAGCTCGGCGCCCACCAGGTAGCCGATCATGGTGATCAGCTTGATCTCGCGCTTCGAATGATGGTGCGGCTCGCGATGCTGCATATTGATTGCGCCCACCAGCTTGCCGCGGCACAGGATCGGAACCGCCAGAAACGCCTCGAAGCGGTCCTCAGGAAGACTGGGAAAACGCGCGAATCGCGGATCGGCCCAGGCCTTGGCCGGCAGCGCCACAGTCTGCCTGTGCTCGGCCACCCAGCCGGTCACACCCTGGCCGATGTCCACCACCAACCGGTCCACCACGTCCTCGTGTGGATTCTTCGAGGCGCGCAGCACCAGCTTCTCTTTTTCCAGAACGTAGATGAAGCACGAGTCACAACGCACCGCCGCCGTCACCATATCGATCACCCGCTGCAGCACCTCGTGGAAGGGATCGGCCGCCGCCATCCGGCTGCCGATATCGTGCAGCAAATCGATATCGCTTGTTTCTTCGTGCGTGCGCACCAGTTCGTCCAAGCCTTCATCTCCCCTGAAAACACTGCCGCGCGTTGGTATTTGTTCTGAACGTCTTATCGCGCTGAATTCACAACAGAGTAACAACCCTATCCTGGCACAAGATCAGGTCCCGCGCTCCATCTCTTTGCGGATTTACCTGCTTCCGGCCCGCTCCGTAGCGCGGCGCAACCAGCTCCCCGATCCGGCCATCCCGCCAGCAGAGCCGCTCGTCACTTCTTCGGATGGATCCTCTGCCAGAGTCGTGACATGGCATTGCCAGTGGCGGGCTTGGCCGCCGAAGGCTTCTGCCCGGGCGCATTTTGCGCCCCAGTGGGCCCAGTCCCGCCCTGAGCCCCACCTGTCTGTGCCGGACCCGATTGTGCCGCGCCTGGCTGCGGCTGTCCAGCCGCCGGCTTCGCATACGACCCGCTCTTAGCGTCGCCAGGCCCAGCCTCACCCGGCTTCGACCCACTTCCCGGCGCAGGGATTTCCATCGGCGGCTTGGCGCTTTCCCCTTTCGCGCCGGGCGGAGCTTTCCCATTGGCCGGAACCGGCGGCGCCTCCGCCGTTACATACTGCACGATCAGCGAAATTCTCCGGTTCGAAGGATCCAGCGGATTCAACGGTACCCGCAGCTTCTGATCCGCGTACCCACGCACCTGCGAGACCTGATCCTTCCGAAACCCCGATGTCTGCATCACCCGCCGCGCCGCGTTCGCACGATCCGTCGACAGATCCCAGTTCCCGTACCCGCCGTCCGACGCAAACGGCTGGGCATCCGTGTGGCCTTCGATCGAGATCCGGTTCGGCAACCCGCCCAGCTGTTGCGACAGCATCTCCAGCAATTCCTGCCCGTTTTTGTTCAGCTTTGCGCTGCCGGAGTCGAAAAACGTTCCGTCTTTCGTCTCCAGGAGTTCGATCCGCAATCCTTCCGGCGTGATCGTGATTTGAATCTGATTTTGCAGCGCCTTCAGGTCATTCATCTTCCGGATCGCTTCCTCAATCTTCTTCTTCAACTCCGGGATGTTGTTTTCCGTCAGCGCCAGATTCTCGCTCGTCCCCGACTGATCCGTTCCGGTCTGCGTCGACTTTCCACTGGGATCGTTGAAGTAACCCGCCACCGCCTGCTTCACCTTCTCGCTGGTGTTCATCAGCCACAGCACGATAAACAGCGACATCATCGCGGTCACGAAATCGGCGTACGCCACCTTCCACGCCCCTCCGTGGTGACCCCCGTGCCCTGATTTTTTCTTGATGACGATGACCGGCTTGCTTGCCGCCATGCTCTCCCCTTACGCGACCGCGTCCTTCGCTGGGGCCGCTGCTCCACCGTTGTTGCGGCACGCCTCTTCCACCTCGGCAAACGAAGGCCGCACGTGCGCCGGAATCGCCCTTCGACCCATTTCAATCGCCACCACCGGCGGCTGCCCGCGGATAAACGCCAGCATCAGCACCCGCAGTACATACAGAAATGCGTGTTCCTCCGCCGTGGCCTTCGCCATGTTCTGCGCCACCGGACCCACCAGCCCGTAGCACAGCAGGATCCCCAAAAACGTCCCCACCAGCGCCGCGGCCACCTTATGCCCAATCTCTTCGGCAGGCCCGCCCAGCGCGCCCATCGTGATCACCACCCCCAGCACCGCCGCCACAATCCCCAGCCCGGGGAGCGAATCGGCCATCGTCGACAGCGCCGTTACAGGCTCCTCCTCGCCCTGGTGCTGCACCTCCATATCCAGATCCATCATCTGGTCCATGTCGAATGCGTCCACCCCGCCTGTGATCACCATCCGCATCGTGTCGCAGACAAAATCGCGCAGATGATGGTTCTTGACAAACTCCGGATACGGCTGGAATACCGGGCTCTCCTCCGGTTTCTCCACGTCGGTCTCGATCGTCAGCATCCCGCCGCGGCGCGCCTTCTGCAGCAGGTCGTACATCATGCGCAGCGTCGAGAGGTACCGGGCTTTACCGAATTTCGACGATCCAAAAATCCCCAGTGCACCGCCCATGATGCTCTTCAAAATGCGTAACGGGTTGGCGATCAGCAGTGTCCCCATGCCCGCTCCGCCAATGATCAGCAGTTCCGCCGGCTGCACCAGGACCGCCAGATGCCCATGCTCCATCAGATAGCCGGCTGCTACAGCGCCAAAAACGACAATGATGCCGATGATCGCAAACATGCCTGTCTGAGGGACCTCCCGCGCCGGCACACCTGCGCCTTCTTTCCGCGCAGCCGCCAAACGCCGCCCTGAACGGGCTTCTGTCTCCCTCATCGGCGGAATTTCCTCCGCCTACAGCGATACTCTGGTGTTGAAAACCCTATGCACCAGCACATCGGATATGTCGCCCTCGTCGTCCGCGACTACGACGAAGCCATCGACTGGTATTGCGGCATCCTCGGCTTCGAGCTTGTCGAGGACACCCCCATCGACGGCAAGCGCTGGGTCCTTGTCGCTCCGCCAAGTTCCATCGAAACGCGCCTCCTTCTCGCCCGAGCCTCCACTCCCGAACAGGAGAAGTTTATCGGCCATCAATCCGGCGGCCGTGTCTTCCTCTTTCTCCATACCGACGATTTCTGGCGCGACTACCACGCGCTGATCGGGAAAGGCGTTCGCTTTGTTCGCGAACCGCGGCAGCAAACCTACGGCACCGTCGCCGTCTTTGAAGACCTCTACGGAAACCTGTGGGACCTTCTCGAGCTCACGCATGGAATCCGCTCCAGCATTTCTGTGGTCAATTAAGCGCGAAGCGCCGCCGCCTGGACGGCTAGTCCTGTCCCGAAACGGACACTGCATCCGTTTCCGGACACCGCCCGGCCACCTTCCGCGTCGCGCCCTCTGAAGGAACAACCACTTCCGACTCCCCGTATCTGGAGAAGGACGTGCTGCCTCACTCCTGATTCTCCAGTCATAAGAGGAGCCACCTTTGCTGCGTGATCTGAAGATCGCCATCCGCCATCTCTCCAAATCTCCTGGCTTCTCCATTACCTCCGTCTTCATGCTGGCGCTCGGCATCGGCGCCACGACTGCCATCTTCTCTATTGTCGAAGGCGTGCTCCTCCGACCGCTGCCCTTTCCCGATCCTGGCCACCTCGTCGTCCTCGCCGACGAACTCCACGGAGCCGACCTTGGCGGCTACGCCGTCACCGGCCCGGACATCGTCAACTACAGCCGCGACACCCACAGCTTCACCGCGCTCGGCGGCTACCAGCAGTTTGGGCATGAGCTCTCCGGCGCCGGTGAACCGGCGCAGATCAACGATGCTCGCATGACCGCCGGCGTATTCGCCGCGCTCGAGGTCGAGCCGCTGCTCGGACGCGTCTTCACCCAGCAGGAGGACGACCAAAAGCAGCGGGTCGCCGTTCTCAGCTACGCCACATGGCAGAGCCGCTTCCACGGCGACTCCGGCATTCTCGGGCAGAAAATCCTTCTCGATCGCAAGCCGTACGTCGTCATCGGCGTCATGCCCCGCAATTTTGAATTTCCTCTCATCCCCGGTCACCTCAATCGCAGCGAGCTCTGGATTCCCATGAGCTTCCAGCCGGAAGAGCTGACCGGCGGTGCTCAGGCCAGCTGGGGCTTCCAGATGGCCGGCCGCCTCAAGCCCGGCGTCACACCCGCCCTGGCCCGCGAAGACGCCGATCGCGTCGCAAGGGAGACGATGCGCAGCTACCCGGCCTTTATGGCTGGCCTGCGCATCACCTCCGTGGTGCACGATCTTCATGAAGACACCATCGCCAAGGCGCGCCCGCTGGTCCGTACCCTGTTCCTGGCCGTTGCCGTGGTCCTGCTGATCGCCTGCGCTAACCTCGCTGGACTTCTGCTGGTCCGCGCCATTCGCCGCCGCCGCGAGATCGCGTTTCGCCTCGCCCTCGGCTCCAGCGCCGCGACCCTCCTCCGCCAGGCGCTGCTCGAGAGTCTCGTCCTCAGCGTCACTGGCGGCGTAATCGGGCTGGTCGCCGCCGCCATCGCTCTCCGCGTTGGCACGAATCTTCTGCCCGAGACCCTTCCCCTCATCGGGAACATCGGCCTTGACTGGCCCGTTGCCGCCTTCGCTCTGTCACTCGCCGTCGTCACCGGGGTGGTAAGCGGCGTCGCCCCCGCCTTTGCCGCCATCCGTACCAGCGTTAATGAGACTTTAAAGGAAGGGGGCCGCACCGGCACCTCCGGCGGAGGACACGCGCGCCTCCGCTCCGGTCTGGTTATCGCTGAAATTGCCGTCGCTCTCGTCCTTCTCGCCGCCTCCGGCCTGCTGTTGCGCAGCTTCGAAAAAATGCGCGAAGCTGACCTCGGCTATCGCCCGGACCACACCGTCGTCGCAAACTACAACCTCCCGCGCAAGCAGTACGGCACCCAGGCCGCCGTCGATCAGTTCAATCAGGAATTGCTGCGTCGTGTCGAGGCCCTTCCCGGCGCCACCAGCGCCGGCCTCACTTCCTTCCTGCCCGCCAATGGAACATTCGGCAACGAAGCCTTCGTAGCAGAAGGCTATGTCCCGGCTCATCCCGGCGATATCGACCTCGCTACTCCCGTGCAAATCCAGGGTGACTACTTCCAGGCGATTGGCACGCCCCTGCTGCACGGCCGTCTCTTCACCCCGGCCGACAAGGCTGGCACCCAGCTGGTCGCCATTGTCAATCAGACCCTCGCTCAACGGTCCTGGCCCGGACAGAACCCTATCAGCAAGCGTATGCGGGTCGGCACGACTGAGATGCAGACTCCCTGGGCTACCATCGTCGGTGAAGTCGCGGACGTCAAAGAGGGCTCGCCCGACGCCGCCCCGCGCCAGCAGTTCTATACCCCTATCGAGCAGGCCGAGAATCTCATCGGGTCCCTGGGCAATCCGGCGACCGACCTCAACGGCAATGGCGGCTACATCGCCCTGCGCACCAGCCTTCCCCCCGAGCTGATGGAAAATCAGCTGCGCGCCACGGTGCGCTCGCTCGATCCGCAGCTGCCCCTCACCGCTCTGCAAACCATGGAGCATGCCATCAGCGACTCGGAAGCCCCGCGCCGCTTCAATACCGTGCTCATCTCGTCGTTTGCCGCGGCCGCGCTGCTGCTCGCCATCCTCGGCATCTACAGCGTCATCGCCTTCACCGTCGCCATGCGCCTCCACGAAATGGCCATCCGCATGGCGCTTGGATCGCAGCGTTCCGGCATCGTGAGCCTCATTCTGCTCTCGGGACTCAAACTCGCCGGCGCCGGTTGCGTCATCGGCCTCATCGGCGCCATCGCTGCGTCACGCCTGCTCAAAAGCTTCGTCTTCGGCGTGAGAACGCTCGATCCTCTGGTTCTGGTCGTCGCCTCGTTCATGGTCCTGCTTCTGGCCATGGCTGCCTCCCTGATCCCCGCCCGGCGCGCCGCTGCCAGCAATCCCATGAAGGCGCTTCGTTCGCAGTAATTTGAACGGGATCAGCTTGCCGATCGCAGCGTGACTACCTCAGCCAATCCCAGCACCACAGCGTAGGTGGCAAACAGGAACGCGCCGTACTTGCCTCCCGAGCCGGCGTGGAGCTTCGGCATAAAAGTAGGCAAATGCGAGAGCACGACCGCTTCGCCGATCATCCCCGGAATCGCCAGCAATAACATCGCCGAAGTCCACTGCGCCGCCGGTATGTGTCGCCACCACAGAATCGCGACACACAGCGCCGCCGAAAGAGTGGGCGACACGGCGAACGCTGTCCAGTAGCGCACGCTCGTTGTTTCCAGAATGGCCGGGCCGCGATAGCCGTAGTACACCGTTCCCACCACCCAGATCAGCAGGCCCAATAGCAGCAACAGGGTTACGTCCTGGACTTTCATCGTTCGCCTCCTCGCGTTATGATGTACCAGTTGGTACAGAATTCATATGTACCACATGGTACATGAACGTGCAACCGCAGGAAAAACCCGGTCAGCACGCGCTCATCGAGCGCTGCCTCGCCGCCTTTGTTCAGGCCGGAACCATCGAGCTGAGCCTCGATCGTCTGGCGGAAAGTGTCGGCATCAGCAAGCGCATGCTGATCCACTACTTCGGCGACCGCGAAACCATCGAGGAAGGCGCCATGTCGCTCCTCGAAGAACGCCTGCGCGCCCAGTTTTCTCCCGCCTCGCTTCCGCATGCCGCTTCTCTCAAAACTGCCGTCGTCGCGCTGTGGGATCGAACGACCGCCTCAAATTCGCACAACGTCCTTCTTCTGGTGATGGATCTCTCCCGTCGCGCCTGGAACGGCTCCTTACGCGCCAGGGCTTTTTACGCGGAACAGCAGCGCTTGTGGGTCGATCTGCTCATGAACTTCCACCCCAATCGAATCGTCGTGGAAGAAGTGCTCCAGCTTTTTCAGGGCGCGGTGCTCGCGTACCTCATCACCGGCGACCCTGAGCCAGGCCACCGGTCCTTAGTCCGATTCTTCTCCACCGGGCAAGCGAAGACCGGCAACTCGGCACACTCAAAACGCCCCCGTTAGCGCCGCCTAACCCGCTGGAATCGGAATCCACACCGACGATGCAGCGCCGCCGATCGGGATCGAAGTACAATCATCCCGACCTTCAAAAGCTACTAACTCCTCGTCACTGAAAGTAAGTGCGTAATGGAAGCGCAAACGGTTCACCTCTTCGTGTTCAATGGCATGGCCGACTGGGAGCCGGCGTTTGCCATCGCCGGCATCAATAACCCACGTTATCAGCGGGAACCTGGCCGCTTTCGCGTCTCCACCGTCGGTGCAACCGCAGAAACGGTCACCACTATGGGCGGCGTGCACATTCAGCCCGACCTTGCCCTCTCGGAACTTTCCCCAACAGCCAGCGCCATGCTGATTCTTCCCGGCGGCGACAGCTGGGAGCTGGGTGAGAACCGTGAAGCCATCGAAAAAGCTGCCGAATTCCTGGCGATCGGCATCCCCGTCGCCGCCATCTGCGCGGCCACCCTTGCGCTCGCGCGTGCCGGCTTTCTCGACAATCGCCTGCATACCAGCAACGCGCCCGAGTATCTCAAAGCCAGCCGTTACCGCGGCAGCTCCCTCTACCGCAACATCCCCGCGATCGCCGACGGCAACCTTATCACCGCGTCGGGAACGGCGCCCGTTGACTTCGCCTATCAAATCTTCGGAACCCTCAATCTCTACCCCGAAGCCGCGCTCAACGCGTGGTACTCGCTGTTCAAGAGCGGCGACGCCTCGAAGTACTATGCGCTCGCCGGGGCCGAGCGAGCCCCAGCGTAGTCGCCATCCCGCATACCCCTTCGCTAAACTCGTCGCATGGCGCTCCAATTCACCACCTCGTACCTCGAAGACTCTTTGTCCCTTTTCGCCTATTACAAAAGGCTCGCCGAACGCGCTATGGATCAGCTCACCGACGAGCAACTCTTCGAAGCCATCGACGATGAAGCCAATTCCATCGCCATCATCGTCAAGCACATGTCCGGCAACATGCTCTCCCGCTGGACCGACTTCCTGACCACCGACGGCGAAAAACCCACTCGCAATCGCGACGGCGAATTTGAAGAGCCACCCGCGACGCGCGCCGCTCTCCTCGCCACATGGGAGTCCGGCTGGTCCAGCGTCTTCTCCGCGCTCCGGCCGCTCACCGAGGCCGACCTCACCCGCACCGTCACCATCCGCGGCGAAGCCCACTCCGTCATGCAGGCTATCAACCGCCAGCTTGCGCACTACCCCCACCACATCGGCCAAATCGTCCTCCTAGCGAAACACTTCGCCGGTGACCACTGGCAGTCCCTCAGCATTCCGCGCAAGGGTTCAGTGGAATTCAATCGCAAAGTTGCTGCTGGAAAAGCGAGTCAGCGGTAAGGCTCAGAGATTTGTGACGAACAGCACGACGCGCGATAGCCCGGAGCTCTGCCCCCGGCGATAATTCCTTATGCAGACCCTTCTCCGCGATCTCCGTTTCGGCCTGCGCATGCTCCGCCGCAATCCGGCCTTCACCCTTGTCGCCATGCTCACCTTGGCGCTTGCCATCGGAGCCAACACCGCCATCTTCTCCGTCACCAGCGCGCTGCTGCTGCGCCCCTTCCCCTACAGCCAACCGCAACAGCTCATCAGCATCCGCTATGCGGACTCCGACCAACGCCCCCTCACGCTCCTCCGCTACGAGCTCCTCCGCGATCACGCCCGTACCTTCGAAGCCGCCGCCTGGACCAGCGACAACTTCAACCTCACCGGCGTCGGCGAGCCCGTGCAGGTCCCGGTTGCCCGCGTCACGCCGAACTTCTTCTCGATGCTCGGCGTCCGCCCCGAACTTGGTCGCGGGTTCATTGCGGAGGAAGGACGCTCCGAAGGGCATCCTGTCGTCCTGCTCAGCAATACACTCTGGCGCACGCGCTTCAACAGCAATCCCAACATCGTTGGAACCAGCATCTCGCTCGATGGTGTCTCGCACACGGTCATCGGAGTGCTGCCCGCGGGCGTGCAGTTCCCCTTCGTCGGCAAAGCCGATGTCTGGACCCCGCGCTACTTCGAGCTGACGCTGATGCCCGCGGAGCGAATTCGCAAGGGCGTCGGCTATCTCAACTTCGCAGCCCGACTCGCACCCGGCGCCACGCTCGCCCAGGCCAACTCCGAACTCGGCGTGCTCGACCGCCAATACCGCACGGAGAATCCCACCGCCCCCGACGCCACCTCCGCCCGCACCATGATCGTCACGCCGTTGCGCGACGCCGTCGTCGCCGATCTGCGCACCAAACTCTGGATTCTCTCCGCCGCCGTCGCCGTGCTGCTACTCATCGGCTGCGCCAACGTCGCCAGCCTGCTTCTCTCGCGCGCCCTCGCCCGCCGCCGCGAACTGGCCGTTCGCGCCGCGCTCGGCGCCAGCCGCGCTGCCGTTATCCGCCAGCTCCTCACCGAAAGCATGCTCCTCGCTTGCGCTGCCGGCCTCCTTGGCATCGCCCTCGGCTTCGCCGCCGACCGCGCCCTCACGGCGTGGGGCTCAACGCAACTCCCCGAAGGCATCCCCGTCTCCATCGACGCACGCGTGCTTCTCTTTGCCGTTGTCATCTCCTTCGTCACGGGAATCCTCACCGGCCTTTTCCCCGCAATCCAGCTCGCGCGCACCGATCTCAACTCCACGCTGCGCGACGAAGGTCGCGGTATCGCCGGCAGCCGTTCCCGTGGACGGCTCCGCAGCCTGCTCGTCGTCGGACAAGTCGCGCTCTCGCTCCTGCTCCTCATCTGCGCAGGCCTGCTCGTCCGCAGCTTCGACCGCCTCCTCCACGTCGATCCCGGCTTCGACGCGAGCAACGTGCTCACCATGGGCATCTCGCTGCCAACGGAAAAATACGCCCGGCCCGATCAGCAAACCGCCTTCTTCGATGAAACCATCCGCCGCGTCTCTGCTCTGCCCAGCGTGAAATCCGCCGCCATCTCCGCCGCGCTGCCCCTGAGCTTCACGCGCTTCACCCCAGTACTGCCGGAGGGCCAGCCCGCCGTCCCGCTTGCGCAGCGCCCCTTTATCGACATTGAAGCCATCAGCCCGCAGTGGTTCGAGACGATGCGCGTCCCGCTCCTCGCCGGCCGCCTCTTCACCGCCGCTGACGACGGACAGGCGCCCAAAGTCGTCATCGTCAATCAGACCTGCGCCCGTCGCTTCTGGCCTGGCCAAAACCCCATCGGCAAAACCTTCATCGTCGGCCGCGGTCCCGGACCTTCGCAAGTCGTCGGCGTCGCTGCCGACGTCCGCAATCACGGTCTCAGCGATGACACGCAGCCGCAGCTCTGGCTCCCCTTCAAACAACTCCCCTGGACCGAGATGAATCTCCTCGTTCGCACCGCAGTTCCGCCGCTGCAAATGGCCTCGGCCGTCCGCGCGCAAATCTCCGCCATCGATCCCGACCAGCCCGTCACCGCCGTTCAGTCCGTCGACGACCTCATGGACGCCGGCCGCGCACAGCCCCGTTTCACCATGGTGCTGCTCGCCGTTTTCTCCATCACTGCGCTCGCGCTTGCCGCCATCGGCCTCGCCGCCATGTTGGCGTGGACCGTCGTGCAGCGCCGTCAGGAAATGGCCATCCGCCTCGCCCTCGGCGCCGAGCGCAACGACATCCTCTGGCTCGTCGTCCGCCACGGGCTCGTCCTTGCCGTCAGTGGCATCGCCGTCGGCCTCATCGCAGGGTTCCTGCTGACCCAGCTCATGGCCAGCGTGCTCTACAAAACCAGCGCGCATGACCTCAGCACCTTCGCCCTGGCGCCCCTGGTGTTTCTCGTCATCGCCTGGCTCGCCAGCTATCTTCCCGCTCGCCGCGCCACGAAAGTCGATCCCCTCGACACTCTCAAAGCTGGCTGATTACTTATCCGTACCGACACATAACTTCGTCATCAATATATAATTTGGTTAACACCCTGTCGCATTTCCCAGAGCGCTCAGTGTTCAATATGCGCGCAGATACCTCTGATTCCGACCAGGACCGCCAATCTCTTCCGCGGCCCGAACCCTCCCAAGCCTCCCCGGGCTTTTCCCTCCTCATCTTCGCCGTTACCGCAGCCGTCCTCGCCGTCTTCATTGCCATCGAGCGGCTCTCTGATGGCCTCCCCTGGCGTCAGCTGATCGACTCGCTCGCCATAGCCGTTGCCTGCGGCCTGCTACTGCCGCGACTTCCCAGCATTCGCAAAGCCTCCGCCCAGGCTGGCAGCGAGCATGCCCGCTTCCTCGCAGCCGCCGAAAACACCCTCGACGACTTCTACATCTTCGACGGCGTGGCCGATGACTCCGGCGCCATCGCCGACTTCCGCTTCAGCTACATCAATCCCAACGCCGAGCGCCGCCTTGGCGCTTCCCGCGAGTCTCTCTACGGCAGGATCCTCACCGAGGTCCGCCCCTTCATGATCCAGTCCGGCCTCATCGAAAAATACAGAGAAGTGGTCCGCACCGGCGCTCCCTACATCTGCGAAGTCTTCGTCGACGACGAGATGATCAAAGGCACCTGGCTCAACGTCCAGGTCGTAAAGCTCGGCACTGGCATTGCCATCACCAGCCGCGACGTCACCGAGCATCGCCTCCGCTCCGACCACGTCCATTACCTTGCCCATCACGACCATCTCACCGGCCTCGCCAACCGCACGCTCCTGCACGAGCGTCTTCGCCAGGCCATCCTGCGCGCACAAAATCTGAACCACAGAATCGCCGTGTTCCTCGTCGACCTCGACAATTTCAAGCAGATCAACGATTCGCTCGGTCACGCCGACGGCGACATCCTGCTGGCTACCGTCGGGCAGCGGCTACTCTCCTCGGTCCGCGAGTCCGACACCGTAGCCCGCATGGGTGGCGATGAATTCGTCATCGTCATGCCCGATTTCCGCTCCATGTACGACGTCGAGCGTTGCGGACAGCAGGTCATCCGCAACGCTGCCCAGCCCATCCGTATCGCCGGCCGCGACCTCAGCATCACCCTCAGCGTCGGCGTCTCCATCTACCCCGAAGCGGGCCTCACTGCTGAAGAACTTCTACGCAACGCCGACGCTGCCATGTATACCGTGAAAGATTCGGGCCGCAACAGCCTGCAGATCTTCACCGACAGCATGCTGTCATCCCGTCGCACACTGGCCTGAGCCTCGAGCGCCGGAGTCCGCTTAGAAAACTCCGTTCACCGTGTATAAATCCGAAAGCCCCAGCCGATAGTCGTAGCCATACGCCATACCGTCCGGCGTAATCATGAAGTTGTCCACGCGGATCCCGGCCATCGTCGGCGCGGCAAAATCGTGCCACGGCGATCGCGCTCCCGTATGTGGGTTCATCTTCTCGATATGAAACGCCGTCGTTTCCCCGATCCGTGACCCTACAAACAATTGCCCATCGCTCGTCCAACCCAGAACCCGGTTGTTCGGCTTCAGTCCAACAATCGGCTCCGTCGTCCCACCATCCACCGGCATCAGCAGCGTCGGAGCCAGCCCGTCCGATGGCGCCGTCCCCGCCAGCAGCCACTTCCCATCCGGCGACACCAGGAAACCCACTGTGCCCTCCGCCGTGACCGCTCGCGGCTCGCTCCCATTGACATCCTGGATCCACGACCGCGCCGGCCGCCCGGCCTCCTGCGCCACATACACCACTCGCTTTCCATCTGGCAGAAAGGTCGCGGCAATCGACGGCGTTAGACGCGATGGGCTGAGGCGCTTCGGCTCGCCTGCGCCCACCGGCAGCAGCCAGACTTCATGCACCGGCTCGGTCAGCTTATCCGCCAGCGCCCACTTTTTATCCTTCGAAAGCGCCAGCCCGTAGCCTTCGCCAATCGGAACCGCAGGCGACCCGTCTGTTGCGCGCACGTAGACCGCATAGCTGGCCGACTCGCTGCCCTCTTCTTCAAACAAAACCATCTTCCCGTCATCGCTCAGGTCGCGCAGATACCCAAAGTCCAGCCACGACACATCGTGCTGCACCCTGCTGTCGGCGCTGGACACAATCATTCCCCGACGCACCAATCCCTGATTCACCAGCAGCTGTCCGCTCGCCGAAATATCGTTCAGGAATAGCCGCCCTGCCACCGACAATGGCTCGCGCGATTTCCCGCTCAGCGACAAAGTACGGATCGCACCCGACTCCAGCGGCGATGTGAACCACACCTCATTTCCCGATGGGTTCCACGCCAGCCCCTGCAGGCTGTGGTACATTTGGCTCTCGGCCACTTTCTCGCCGCTGGTGCGAAGAATCACGATGGTGCCGCGATCATCCGTCGGGTCGGCGTGCGTCATAAACGCCAGGTTCTTCCCATCCGGAGAAAAACGAACGTCGTCGACCGCCGGTGCGGTGTAGAGTACCTTCCCAATCGGATATTCCAGCTGGCAAATCGGCTTGTCCGGCAGATACCGAACGATGGCCAGCGCCGAACCATCCGGAGTGAAATCAGCCGCCTCGATATTTTCTATCTCCGGTTTCGGCGCTCCTTCGTTCGTGGATCGCGCCAGCGTACCGGGCTGCAAAAGCGCGGCCACGTTCTGCGGAGACAGCGCTATCGCCAGCACTCCCTGTTTTGAAACCGCGAGCAGACGAGCGTTCTCCACGCCCACCGGATGCCCGCCCACTCCATCCGCCGCCACCGTATAAATCTGCGGCGTACTTCCTTGCCAGGCAGCGGAGTAGTAAATGGCCTTCCCATCCGGCGCGTAGCGCGAGGTGTTGAACATCCCCTGCCGATACGTCACCTGATGAAATTGCGAGCCCATCACCGGATGCGCTCCGGGAATGAGCTTCCAGCCGGCGATCGCCCCAACCAGCACCACGAGTGCCAGCGCGGCCACATACCACCAGATCCGCGTTACTTTTCCCTTCGCGGCCGCAACACCGCCCGAACCCGTCAGGCTCGTCAGCGATTCCAGATCGAAAGCCAGATCGCGCGCCGACTGAAACCGCTGGTCCGGTGATTTCTCGAGGCAATGCCGCACCGTCCGCTCCAGCGCCGGCGGCACCGGCTGCGCCGACTGCTGCAGTTCCGGCGGATCGTCATTCAGGATCGCCGTCATTGTCTCGGCCGCTGTGTTGCGCCTGAAGGCACGCTGCCCGGTCAGCATCTCGTACAGCACCGCGCCAAAACTAAAGATGTCCGTCCGGCAATCGACTGCCGCGCCGCGCACCTGCTCCGGGGACATATACCCCACCGTCCCCATCACCAGGCCCGCGTCGGTTGCTGTGCCCTGCACCGTCACTGTCGCGTCCGACTGACTCGCGATTTGGCCCGCGATCTGGCCCCCGCGCTTCTCGATCGTCTTCGCCAATCCGAAGTCGAGAATCTTCACGCGGCCGTCGCGTGTGATGAACAGGTTGTCCGGCTTCAGATCGCGATGCGCAATGTCTTTGCTGTGCGCGGCGGCCAAACCCTGCGCAATCTGGATCGCATACGCGATCGCCTTGCGATGCGACAAAGGCCCGCGCACCAGCAGCTCACGCAGGCTCTCACCTTCCAGCAGCTCCGAAACCAAATATGGAGTGCCATCGTGCTGACCGATGTCGTAGACCGCCAGAATGCCGGAGTGGCTCAATGCCGCAACCGCGCGCGCTTCCTGTTCGAATCGCCGCAGCCGCTCCGGATCCACCGTAAACGACGCTGGCAGCACCTTCACGGCAACGTCGCGCCCCAGCCGCGTGTCCCGCGCTTTATAAACCTCACCCATGCCGCCCGCGCCAATCAGCGACACAATCTCGTACGGCCCCAGCCGGGCCCCTGCTGTCAAAGCCATAGAATCAGTGCCATAGAATGAGACGGATTATAGCGTGCAGCAATCAGGCGAAAGCCTTGTAGGCTATCGCCTGGCAATTCTCACAGCTCGTCGATGGCCTTCGCTGCCGCGTTGATCGCTTCGGTGATCTTGCGAATCTGCTCCGGCGTCACGTCGCGCGACACTCGCGCCATCACCGCTCCGCGCAGGTTCGTGAAGGCCCGTATGATTTCCGGCGACCGGCCTCGCTCGAAGCCCTTTCCCGCCTCTTCCAGTCGCGCCAACAGCTCGTCGATGCGCTCCTGATTGGCCACGAGGTACTCCATCCCCGCTGCCGTCACGGTATAGACCTTCTTGTTGTCCTCTGACGTCGAGACAGACGCGAGCCCTTCTTCTTCCAGCAGCGTCAGCGTCGGGTAGATCACCCCAGCGCTCGGCGTGTATCCACCGGCCAGCCGCGACTCCATCTTCTTAATGAGCTGGTAGCCGTAGCTCGGCTGCTCCGAGAGCAGCTTCACAATCACCAGCTTCAGGTCGCCCGAGTCGAAAAGACGTTCCCGTCCGCCGAATCCGCGCTCGAAGCGCCCTCTCCGGCCGCCTCCAAAGCCCGCATGCCTTCCGCGACCTTCGAACTCGGCTTCCCGGCCAGCACAAAACCCGCCTTCAAACCATCCGCGTGGACCCCGGTGCTCAGGATGGTGTCCCGCAAAGTGGCGTCTGCGATCACATCCAACTGCTTTTCTTTCAATCATTTGTTCAAACATGCTTATTTCTCCTAAATACAACATATCGTAAGATATATCTTATGTCAAAGACAAAAGATATATCTTCTCTTGCCGCTTCGCCAGTCACCCCCTCTGCGACAAACTCGCCCGCGTCAGTAGCCCTTCCGCCAGCAACACGAGTTC
>Ga0302325_10008445_pt1 | contig 22606 bp, 16 predicted proteins | sample Palsa_T0_2_FD_201948 | JGI IMG/M metagenome (GOLD analysis project Ga0302325, IMG submission 201948) | Peat permafrost microbial communities from Stordalen Mire near Abisko, Sweden - Palsa_T0_2 | ecosystem: Environmental > Terrestrial > Soil > Palsa > Peat permafrost | place: Sweden: Abisko...
CTGGCCACTGTCCTGTGGAGTACGGCGCTGGCTGGAACGGCGGCTTATGCGAACTGTGGCAGCTTTGTGTATGGGCGCGACCCCTCGGCGGTACAGTCGGCGCTCGCCACTGCGGTCGCAACGGTTGCCGGATATGGGGCGGGGCTCGGAAATGCCATGTGGGCGACGGTAGTTGATGCGCAAGGCGTCGTGTGCTTGGTCGTGAACTCCGGTGGTGGCGCCGGGGCAGTCGAATCAATTTGGCTCGGCAGCCGCGTGATTTCGGCGCAGAAGGCCAGCACTGCCAACGCATTCAGCCTCTCCACGGGCTCAACCGGGACGGCGATCGCGCTGTCGACGGCGAATCTCTATACGGCCGTGCAGCCCGGCGGCAGCTTGTTTGGCCTGCAGGCCAGCAACCCCGTCGATGCCGGCGCCGCCTATGCGGGAGCGTCCTACAACTACGGCAATGGCACATCTGACCCGATGGCGGGACAGGTGATCGGCGGCGTTAACGTATTTGGCGGCGGACTGGCGATCTACAGTCCGAGTGGCGTGCGGCTCGGCGCCATCGGCGTAAGCGGCGACACGTCTTGCACCGATCACGCGGTTGCATGGGAGTTGCGCCACACGCTGTCGCTTGATTACGTGCCCGGGGGCGTATCGCCGAATGGTGACGACAACATCATCTACGACATCACGTCGCAATCGGGTCAGATGCCCGGCGTCAGCGCCAGTGGATTCGGGCACCCGCACTGCCTGCACCCCGCGGCGGAAACTGCCGTTCTCGCCGCCCTTCCGCCAGTGCGTAAGATCGCAAAACAATAGAGTTAGGCGATACCCACTGCGTCCCGGGATGCGCACCTGCATCCCGGGACCGCAGTCGATGATCGTTGGGAGCGGGCCTGACTTGGGCCCGCGGCGAGCGTAGGTGACGTCAGCGCCACGTCACGCAGTGGAAATTCGCGCGCTCGCCCTCGCGGCGCAGCTCGGAGGGGGCGTTGATGAGCCATGCCTCATCGGCGAGCTTCAAATGATCAAAGTCGCTTGCGCTGTTGCCGTATGCGACAGTCGCAGCATGCGCATGGCGGCTGCGCAGGGCGACAAAACGCCGCGCCTTCTCCGCGCCCTGGCAGTTCGGGGTGCTGAGTCCCCCATCCAGATGCTCACCGCGCCAGCGTACGCCGGTGCAGATGGTCTCGTTAAAGCCCAGCCGTCGTGCGATCTCCGGCACGTACAGGTCCGGACTTGCGCTCATGAGCACCAGCGTGTCGGTTCTGTGCCGGTGGTTGGCGATAGCGGTCAGCGCATCGGTGAACAACCCGCGCTCTAAAAGCTCGGTCACGTAGCGTGTCGTCCAGGCGTCGATGACCTGTCGAGTGCAGCCGCCGAGCGCGGCCCGCATCAAGGCGGCTTTGAGCTGGCCGCGGTCGACGCTGCCTGTGACAAATCCCAGCAACGCCGGCACGCTGCGGAGCAAACGCGGCCAGCGGGTCCAGTTTTGACGTAGGAAGCCCGTAAGGTAAGCGAGCAGTGTGTCGTGACGGCTGATTGTTCCATCGAGATCAAAGACGACGAGCGTCATACCGCGGCCCGGGGGACTCGGGTGGGGATGGCAGAGGCGGCGCGCGCCTAGGCGGCGCGCGCTGGCGCGGCAAGCTGCCGCAGCACGTACTGCAGGATGCCACCGTTGCGAAAGTAGTCGCGCTCCTTGGGGGTATCGATGCGCACGCGGGCCTCGAAGCGAATCGGATTCGGCCGTCCGTCAGTTGCGCTGACGCTAACGGTGCGGGCCTCACCGCCGTCCAACCCCGTGATGTCGAAGACTTCGCGACCCGTCAGTCCGAGCGATTGAGCGTTCTGCCCGGCCGGGAATTGCAGCGGCAGCACCCCCATGCCGATGAGATTGGAGCGGTGGATGCGCTCGAAGCTTTCGGCGATCACCGCCTTGACGCCGAGGAGCATCGTGCCCTTCGCCGCCCAGTCGCGCGATGAGCCGGTGCCGTATTCGCGGCCGGCGAGCACGATGAGCGGCGTCCGCTCGCGCTGATAGCGCATCGCGGCGTCGTAGATCGAGGTCTGCTCCCCGCTTGGCAAATGCACAGTGATGCCGCCCTCGACGCCGGGCACCAAGAGATTGCGCAGCCGGATATTGGCGAAGGTGCCGCGCATCATCACCTCGTGATTACCGCGGCGTGCGCCGTAGGAGTTGAAATCGGCAACCTTCACGCCCTGTGCGATGAGGTAGCTCGCGGCCGGGCTTGATTTTGCGATGTTGCCGGCGGGTGAAATGTGATCGGTCGTGACCGAATCCCCGAGAACCGCGAGTACACGCGCGCCGCGGATATCGTTAATCGCCTGCGCGGTCATGGTCATGCCGTCGAAGTAGGGCGGGTTCTTCACATAGGTCGACGCGGCGTCCCAGGCGTACACCTTGCCCTGCGGGACCGCGATCGCGTTCCACAGTTCGTCGCCGGCAAACACGCTGCTGTAGCTCTTCTTGAACATGGCCGAACTCACCGACTGGACGATGACCTCCTGAACCTCCTTCGGTCCGGGCCATATGTCCCGCAAGTACACCGGATGGCCATCGCTGCCGGTGCCGAGCGGCTCGGTATTCAAGTCGACATCCAGCGTGCCGGCGAGTGCATAGGCGACCACTAGGGGTGGCGATGCCAGGAAATTCATCTTTACTTCCGGATGCACGCGACCTTCAAAGTTACGATTGCCCGACAGGACCGCGCAGGCGATGACGTCGCCTACTTTGACCGCATTGGAGATTTCCTCCTTCAGTGGACCGCTGTTGCCGATGCATGTCTGGCAGCCATAGCCTGCGGTATAAAAGCCGAGCGCCTCGAGGTCACCCGTGAGGCCCGCTCTATTGAGATAATCGGTCACGACGCGCGAGCCGGGCGACAGGCTGGTCTTCACCCACGGCTGGGTTGCGAGGCCCTTCCGGTGTGCATTGCGGGCGAGTAGACCCGCCGCGATGAGCACGGCGGGATTGGACGTGTTGGTGCAGCTGGTGATCGCAGCGATCAGTACCGCTCCGTCCTTCACCTCGAAGTGCCTGCCGGCGACCGTTGCGCCGGCGTGGCCCACGGCCTGCGGATTCTTGTGCGCGCGCTCCTCGGCCATTTTCTGCCGCGCCGCCTGGTAGACCGCTTTGGCCGCACGCAGCGGCACGCGGTCCTGCGGGCGACGCGGTCCCGCGAGGCTCGGCTCCACGCTTGCTAGATTGAGCTCCACCACATCGCTATAGGCGGCCGGCTGTTGACCATTCTCGCGCCACAGGCCCTGCGCCTTGGCATAAGCGGCCACGAGTTCGATCTGCTCTGCGGGTCGCCCGGTGAGTTCAAGGTAGCGCAGCGTTTCCGCATCAATCGGAAAAATCGCGCAGGTGCTGCCGAATTCCGGCGACATGTTGGCGATGGTCGCGCGATCGGCAAGCGGCAGGTTTGCAAGCCCATCGCCAAAGAACTCGACGAACTTGTCGACCACGCCCTTCTTGCGCAGCAACTCGGTGACGGTGAGCACCAGATCCGTTGCGGTCGCGCCCGGATCGAGTCCGCCGGTGAGTTTAACGCCGATCACCTGCGGGATCAGCATGGTCACGGGCTGACCCAGCATGGCCGCCTCGGCCTCGATGCCCCCGACGCCCCAACCCAGGACTCCCAATCCGTTGATCATCGTCGTGTGCGAGTCCGTGCCGACCAGCGTATCCGGATAAGCGTGGCGCACGCCGTCCTGCTCGTCGTGGAAAACCACGCGCCCCAAATACTCGAGATTCACCTGGTGGACGATGCCCGTGTTTGGCGGCACGACTTTGAAATTGCGAAAAGCCGTCTGCCCCCAGCGCAGAAACCCGTAGCGCTCGATATTGCGTGCGAACTCTATTTTATTGTTCGCCGCCAGGGACTGCGCAGTGCCGTACTCGTCGACCTGCACAGAGTGATCGATCACGAGCTCGGCGGGCGCGAGCGGGTTGACGCGTTCGGGATTGCCGCCGAGCCTGGCGATCGCCTCGCGCATCGCGGCCAAGTCAACAATGCATGGCACGCCCGTGAAGTCCTGCAGAATGACGCGCGCGGGCGTGAAGGCAATTTCATGCGAGGGAGCGGCGCTCGGGTTCCAGGCGAGCAGCGCCTCGATGTCGCTCTTTTTGACGTTGACGCCGTCTTCGAAGCGCAGCAGATTTTCCAGCAGGATCTTCAGGGAATATGGCAGGCGCGCCACTTGCTCTCGGGGAAGCGCGGCGAGGCTCACGATCTGGTAACTCTTTGAGCCTACCCTGAGCGAGGTTTGCGCCTTGAAGCTGTCCATCATGAGTGCCTATCCACGAAAAATATCCAAGTTGTGCAATTATATAACGCAGCGCTGACGCTGCGGGCCGCACGTCGCGCGCTCGTGGTGAACCGATTGCTAGGCGGCGGCGCTCAATCGGCCCTCCGCCTCTACGCATGCGATGACCGCTCCGCCGAGACATTGGTCTGCATCGTAGAGCACCGCGTATTGCCCGGGCGTCACGGCGCGCTGTGGCTCATCGAAGACGATACGCGCCGCGCCGTCGGCCAGCGGCTCGACGCAACAGGGCTGATCGGCCTGGCGGTAGCGAACCTTCGCTTGCGCCCGAAATGTTGTCGACGGCGGCTGCCGCAGCCAGTGCACGGTACCGGTTGTCAGCTCGCCGCTGGATAACAGCGGATGGTCGTGGCCCTGAACCACGACGAGTACGTTACGCTCGGCGTTCTTCGCGGCGACGAACCACGGCGCCTGCGTGTAGCCGCGCCGCCCGCCAACCGACAGGCCCTCGCGCTGCCCGAGGGTGTAGAAAGCAAGTCCGCGATGGGTCCCGAGGTGCGCTCCGTCCGGTGTTTCGATAGCGCCCGGCGCATCGGGCAGGAAGCGCGCGAGAAAGTCGCGAAATGGGCGCTCGCCGATGAAGCAGATGCCGGTGCTGTCGGGTTTGTCGTAGACGTGCAGGCCGGCGCGGCGCGCGCGTTCGCGCACCTCGGACTTTGTCATCTCGCCGAGCGGCATCACGGCGCGCTCGAGCTGCGTGCCTGCGACGGCATGCAGAAAGTAGCTCTGATCCTTGGACCGATCACGCGCCTTGTGCAGCTCGACGCCCGCCGTGCCGGGCAGCAGGCGCGCGTAGTGCCCGGTTGCGAAGCACGCCGCCCCCAGACGCTCGGCGTAGCGCACCGCGACCCCGAATTTTATCTCGCGGTTGCACAGGATGTCGGGATTGCCGGTACGCCCGGCGCGCTGCTCGGCGAGGAAGTATTCGAATACGCGCGCACGATATTCGGCGGCGAAATTCACACGGTGCAGCGCAATGCCCAATTCGCCTGCTACCGCGCGCGCATCCTGGTAGTCCTGCGCCGCCGTGCAATACGAGTCATCCTCCTCGTCCCAGTTGCTCATGAATAGCCCCTGGACGTCCCAGCCGCGCTCCTGCAGGAGCAGCGCGGCGACGGCCGAATCCACGCCGCCCGATAGGCCGACGATGACGCGTGTGGGGGAGGGGCTGGACATGGCGCGAATTGTACGCGCCCTGTGGCAGCGGTGTGCGCGGCTACACCCGGACGGCGGTGACCTGCGCAGCCGAGGCCAGATCAAGGCTAGCCACCGCATCGAGCGGTAGACGCCGGCCGCTCAGGTAATCGTCGATACAGCGCAGCACGAGGGGACTGCGCAGTCGCGCCGTGCGCTCGATGAGCTGCGCGCGGCTGAGCCAATGCGTGCGCACGATGCCGCGGTCGAGGGGCTGCGAGGCATCGTGGTCGGCGACGGCTCCGCTGAAGGCGAATCGCAGCGTCGCGCGGCCTGAGGCGGGATTGCGCCAAAGATACACTCCCAGGAAAGCGGCGGGCAGAAACACCCAGGCGGTCTCCTCGCGCACTTCGCGCACCAGGGCTTCGAGGATGGTCTCGCCGTTCTCGACGTGGCCCGCGGGTTGATTGAAGACTAGCCGATGATTGATGCGCTCCTCGACGACAAGGAAGCAGCCCTCATCCTCGCTGACCGCCGCGACGGTTATGTCCGGTTTCCACGCCACGCTTGCGAGTATAGCGCTCGGCTGCGTGGCCGAGCGGTCGCGATCAGCCACGCCGCGCGACGCGCAGCCCGTGTTCGGGCGCGCTCGCATTCCAGACGGTATCGAACTCCGTCAAATAGAGCTTGGCCACGGGCGGATTATTGAAGTCGGCAATGCCGTCCCAGGTATCCGCGCGCATGCGATACGCGATCGCCCTATCATCCGCGATCAAATATGCCGAGGCGCGTTGCGGTGATTGCGCGGCAACGTAGCGGATGTCGATGCAGCTCGACAGCCGCCGCCCCATCGCTACGAAACGATTGCTGTCGCGCATGACGCGTGTCGGCTCGACCAAGAGTACTCGCACCTTGGAGAAGCTGCGCGCCAGGACGAAGTGTTTGACGATTTCCAGAAACGCCGTCTGATCATAGAGATCCGGTTCCAGGTCCGGCGTATAGATCGACATGAGGCGCTGCGCGCTCGCGGCGGCGCGGTTCACCGCCTGGCGCGCTTCGGGGAGGGTTGTGAACACCATGAGCGATTCGGTCGTGCGCCGCCCGCCCGCCGAGCCGTCGCCGGAGTCCGATTCGGGCGCATAGCGGGCATTGGCAAGCTGCGCCAGATCGGCGGTCAAGTCCGATTCGTCCCCGGGAGCATTCAAGATCGAGAGCCTGTCTTGAGCGCCTGTGCAATCGCAGGCTCCGCGATCTTAGGAAGGGGCGGGGCGCGCGGTTGCCGATCGGGTCACGCTTTTGTAGGAGACCGCGCCCGCGTCCGGCCAAAAACGCGGCGCAGTTCGCACTTTGCCGGGGGATTACACCTCGAGTGCGAGCCGCGCGGCGAGCCCCAAGTAGTCGGATGGCGACAGTGCCCGCAGCCGCGCTTTGTCGGTTGCCGCGAGCGGCAAGGTATCAATAAACGCGCCGAGCGATGCCGCATCAATCGCACGCCCGCGCGTGAACTCTTTCAGGCGCTCATAGCCATCGGGTACGCCGGCGGCGCGCATCACGGTCTGCACCGCCTCGCCGAGCAGTTCCCATGCCGCGGCCACGTCGGCCTGCAGGCGTGCCGGATCCGCCGCGATTTTCTCAAGACCGCGCGCGAGCGCGCCATAGGCCACGAGCGCATGCGCAAGGGCCACGCCTATATTGCGCAGTACCGTCGAGTCGGTGAGATCTCGCTGCCAGCGCGAGATGGGGAGCTTCTCGGCGAAATGGCGCAGCAGCGCGTTGGCGACGCCGAGATTGCCTTCCGCATTCTCGAAATCGATGGGGTTCACCTTGTGGGGCATGGTTGAGGAGCCGACTTCGGCGGCGACCGTGCGCTGCCTGAGGTAGCCGAGCGAAATATACCCCCAGAAGTCCCGGCACAGGTCAATGAGGATTACATTCAGTCCCGCGAGCGCATCGCAATACTCCGCGATCCAGTCATGCGGCTCGATCTGCGTCGTATGCGAGTTGTACTCGAGGCCGAGCGCTTCGACGAAAGCGCGGCTGACGGCAGGCCAGTCGACGTCCGGCGCTGCGACGAGGTGTGCGTTGAAGTTGCCGACGGCGCCGTTCCATTTGCCAAGCGGCACGACGGCAGCCCAGCGGCGCCGCGCGCGCCGCAGCCGGGCAACAAAATTTGCAGTCTCCTTCCCTAGCGTCGTCGGGCTTGCGGCCTGCCCATGGGTGCGCGCGAGCATTGGCGTCGCAGCTTCGCGGCGCGCCATTTGGGTGAGCCGCTCATCGAGCCCGTCCACGGCCGCGATGAGAATCGAGCGCGCCGCGGCGAGCAGGCGCGCGTAGCTTAAATTATTGAGATCCTCGGAGGTGCAGCCGAAATGGACGAGCTCAAGCGCGCCTGCGCTTGCGCCGGCGGCGAGGAGTTCCTGGCGCACGTAGTATTCGACCGCCTTGACGTCGTGGTTGATGCGCGCCTCGATCTGCTTTACCGCGGGCGCGGCGAGCGCGCCGGGCTCACGCGCCAGCTCCTCGACGCGACGGCGTGCGGAGGCGGTGAGCTGCGCATGCGGCAATTGCGGAACAGCCGCACCCAGATGCAGCAGCCAGCGCGCTTCGATGCGGATGCGCTCACGGATGAGTCCGGCCTCTGATAGAAGTGTCCGCAGGGGCTCGGTCGCAGCCTGGTAGCGGCCGTCGATCGGCGAGAGCGTATCGATGGGGCTCGAAGGCATGCGTTCTTTAGGAAAAGCTTCGAGGTGAAACGGCGGGCATCATATCGCATACTGGCGGCCTTTCGGAGCCCGGCGCATGACGACCCCCTCTCGAATCGAGCGCGACAGCATGGGAGAGCTGCAAGTGCCGGCGGATGCGCTCTGGGGCGCGCAGACGCAACGCGCCGTGCAGAATTTTCCCATCAGCGGCATTGCTCTGCCCTCCGCATTCATCGCCGCGCTCGGCCTTGTCAAACAGGCAGCGGCGCGCGCCAATACGGCGCTTGGACTCCTGCCGCCCGAACTCGCCCGCGCGATCGACAACGCGGCTGCCGAAGTCGCGGCCGGGAAACACGATGCGCAGTTCCCGATCGATGTGTTTCAGACCGGCTCCGGGACGAGCACCAACATGAATGCCAACGAGGTGATCGCGCATCTGGCGAGCCGGCACCTGGGGCGCGCTGTGCACCCGAACGACGACATCAACATGAGCCAGAGCAGCAACGACGTCATCCCGACGACGATCCATGTCAGCGCGGCGCTCGCCGTCGAACGCACGCTGCTGCCAGCCCTGGAGCACGCCTGCCGCGTACTGCACGCCAAGGAGGCCGAAGTTGGCGCGGTGGTGAAGACCGGCCGCACGCATCTCATGGATGCGATGCCCGTGACCTTGGGCCAGGAGCTCTCCGGCTGGCGCGCGCAGCTGCAAAATGGAAGCGCGCGCCTGCGGAGCACCATGCCGCGCTTGCTCGCCCTTGCGCAGGGGGGCACGGCAGTCGGGACGGGTATCAATGCACACCTGGAGTTCGGCGCGCGCTTCTGCGCGGAGCTCGTGCGCCTTACGGGACTGCACTTTGTGCCCAGCGCCAACTATTTCGAGTCGCTCGCCTCGCAGGACGCTGCGGTCGAGTTGTCCGGGCAGCTGAAGACGATTGCGGTCAGTGTCATGAAAATAGCGAACGATTTGCGCTGGATGAACAGCGGTCCGCTCGCCGGGCTTGGCGAGATCGCGTTGCCGGCGCTGCAGCCGGGCAGCAGCATCATGCCGGGGAAGGTCAATCCGGTGATTCCGGAGGCGGCAGCGATGGTCGCAGCCCAAGTGATTGGCTACGACGCGGCGATTACGGTCGCGGGCCAGGCAGGTAATTTCCAACTGAATGTCATGCTGCCGGTCATCGCCTACGATCTCCTCGAGAGCATCCGGCTACTCGCCAATGTCGTCGTCGCGCTCGCCGATCGCGCGATCGCAGGCTTCACTGTCAATCGCGAGCGGCTCGCCGAGGCGCTCGAACGCAATCCCATTCTGGTGACGGCGCTGAACCCCATCATCGGCTACGAGAAGGGCGCGGCGATCGCCAAGCGGGCCTACGCCGAAGGCCGACCGATTCGTGAGGTCGCGCAAGAGCTGACGAAGCTCTCTGCCGCGGAGCTCGCCAAGCTTCTGGATCCGCTCGAGCTCACCCGGGGCGGCGTCAAGGGCGGCGGCAGCGGAGGCGGCTGAGCGCTTTGCGCGCAGTGACTGACTGGAAGGCTCGCATCACCGAGCGCCTTGCGGGGAGCGAGCCACGCCATGCACGGGAGGACTGGCTGCTGCCTGGTCTTTCGCGTGAGGAAACCCACGCTCTTAAGCTGCGGCTACCGGCGACGCTCACTCCCGCGGCGGTCCTCGTGCCGCTCGTGGAGCGTGCGCGTGAACTGACCGTGCTCCTCACGCAGCGGGCCATCGAGCTCAAAAGCCACGCCGGACAGATCTCATTTCCAGGCGGACGCCTCGAAGCCGGCGAGAGCCCGCGCGCCGCGGCACTGCGCGAGGCGCGTGAGGAGATCGGCCTCGAAGCCGGGTTCGTCTCGATCGTGGGATATCTTCCTGACCATATGCTTCTCAGCGGCTTTCGCGTAACGCCGGTCGTTGGCTTCGTGCGCTCGGGTTTTGAGCTTCAGCTGGCATCCAAGGAGGTACAGGACACTTTCGAAGTGCCGCTCGCCTTTGTTTTCGAGCCCGCCAATCATAAGACGCGCCTGCGCCGCATCGCCGATGGCGCGGCTGAGGTCGAGGTGCGCGACATTCCCTACGGCGTGCACCATATCTGGGGCGCGACCGCAGGCATGCTGATTACCCTGTACCGAGTTTGCACGAGCGACGAGCCGCCATGAGCGCCGCTGGGTCCGCACTCACCGCGCTCCTCGACGTGATGGCACGGCTGCGCGATCCGCAGGCAGGCTGTCGTTGGGATCTTGCACAGGATTTCCGCAGCATTGCGCCCTATACGATCGAAGAGGCTTACGAGGTCGCCGATGCGATCGAGCGCGCGGATGCGACGAGCCTGCGCGACGAGCTCGGCGATTTGCTATTTCAGGTGGTGTTTCACGCGCGCATGGCGCAGGAGCGCGGCTGGTTCGATTTCGCGGACGTTGCGGCATCCATCCACGACAAACTCGTGCGCCGACATCCGCATGTCTTCAGCGCGCATCCGCAGCCGCTCGACGGGCCGGCGCTCGAGGCGCTCTGGGAAGAGCAAAAGGCGCGCGAGCGCACCGACCTCAAGGGCGGCGCGCAGCAGATAAGCGCGCTCGCCGACGTGCCGCTTGCCCTACCGGCGCTTACGCGAGCCGCGAAGCTCGGCCGCCGTGCGGCACGGGTCGGCTTTGACTGGGCAGAGGCGCCGCAGGTGCGCGCGAAGGTCGTCGAGGAGCTTGCGGAGCTTGATGCGGCGCTAGGCGAGACCTCGACCGACGGGGACAGGGGGCGGGCGCCTGCCGAGCGCGTTGCGGAGGAATTTGGCGACCTGCTGTTTACGCTCGCCAACTGGGGCCGCCATTTACGCATTGACCCGGAGGCGGCGCTGCGCGCGGCGAACCAGAAGTTTGAGGGCCGCTTTCGCCACATGGAGGTCCTGGCGCGTGGGCGCGATCTTAACCTGCAGGCACTCTCGGCCGATGCATGGGAGGAGCTGTGGCGCGAAGCGAAGGAGGTTCGCGTCGGGGATGAGAAAATCTAAAGGCGTGCGCCGCGCGCGCCATATTTTAAGTGTATTTGCGCGGCAGCGACACGCGAAAGGTCGTGCCCACGTCGCGGCTTTCCAATTCCAACGTGGCCTCGAGAAGCTCACACAGCCGTTTGACGATCGCAAGCCCGATTCCTTCCCCATGCACGACGGGTACGCGGGCCTGCGGGTCTGTGGCACCGGGCGCCGGTGCGCCTTGCGCTGCGGACGGTGTTTGCGACGGCCCGTCGCTGCGATGTGCCTCGCGCGTCGCCTCCGCAAGCGCCTGCGCGATCGGAGCGGTTGTCGTCTGCGTGATCCCGGGACCCGAATCGGCGATCGAGATCTGCCAGCGCGGCCGCCCGGCGTCACCGTGAGCTTCCCATTGCACTGTGACACCACCCTCGTGCGTGTAATTGAGCGCGTTCAACAGCAGATTCTGCGCGAGCCGCAGGGCCTTTATGCGATCGCCTTCGACGTTAAGCACGTCAGGTCCCGCGGAGTGCAGAAAGAGATTACGCGTGGCCGCCAGCGGGCGCACCGATTCGCACAACTCACGCAACATCGTCGCGGCATCGAACGTATCCAGGTACAGCTGGTCCTGGCCTGCATCCAGGCGCGCAAGATCGATGAGGTCGGATAGAAGTGCGTGCAGCGAGTGCACGCCACGCTTCAACACCTGCAGCGACTGGGCGCGTACGGCTTCGGGCGCATCCTCCCGATCGAGCATCGTTGAGACGGTTTGCAGCACGCCCACGCTGCCGCGCAAATCGTGGGCCGCCTCGCGCCAGGCGCCCGCGCGCTTCTCACCCAGCGCCGTAAGTCCCTGCAGACCGCGCTCAAGCTCTGCCACCTGCGCGGCGGCTTCCGCCTGCCGCATCTGCGCAAATTGGCTTGCGCTCTCGCTGACCCCGTCGTTGATGAGGCGCACCAGGGCGCGCCGCGCTATCGGCATGGCCGCGCGCGCAGCGTCGTCGAGAGTGCTCTCATAGCTATCAAGTTCGCTCAGCATCACCAGATGCAGATGGCCCCAGTCGCGCGCGGCTTCACGCGGGTTGTAGCCCTGCTGCCAGCGCTGCAGTCCGTGGGCGGCCGCTCCCTCCTTCTGCTCCGCCAGCGCTTCGCGCTTCCCCGCGATGGTTTCCGCGGAAAGCCGTTGCTCGAAGGTATCGAGCATCCTTGGAATGTGATCGATGAACTGCGCCTTCGAGAGCGTCGAGGCGGCCGTCAGGTGCGGGTCCTCGTCAACCGAGCGCCGCCAACCTTCGAGAATCGCCTCGCGTCGGGTTCTTAAGTGCACGGCGAGTGCCGCCAGGACTTCAGCGTGTGGAGATTCGCACACCATGTACAGCTCCCATGTCTAAAATCTGCAGCGCCTATGACACCTTGAACTCGATGCCCTGAGCAAGCGGTAGCTCGCGGCTCCAATTGATCGTGTTCGTCTGGCGCCGCATGTATGCCTTCCACGCATCGGAGCCGGATTCGCGTCCGCCGCCGGTGTCCTTCTCGCCGCCAAAAGCGCCGCCGATTTCAGCCCCGGACGTGCCGAGATTGACATTGGCAATGCCGCAATCGCTGCCAGCGGCTGATAAATAGCGCTCCGCATGCTGCAGTCGATCGGTAAAGAGCGCTGAGGAGAGGCCATGCGCGGAAGCGTTTTGCAAAGCGATGGCTTCATCGAGCGATTGCACGGAGATAACATAGAGGATCGGCGCAAAGGTCTCCGTCTGCACGATCGGCCAGTCATTGTGCGCCCTGAACAACGTCGGCTCAACGAAATTTCCCGGGCCCGCGAGAACTTTGCCGCCGTACAGGAGTTCCGCGCCGGCGGCGCGCGCGGCGGCGACGGCGGAACGATACTGCTCCAGCGCGCGCGCGTCGATGAGCGGACCCATGAGCGTGCCGGGTTCGAGCGGATCCCCGATGCGGATCTGACCGTAGGCATGCACCAGTCGCTTCTCAAGTTCCGCAGCGCGGCTCGTGTGCACGAGGACGCGGCGCGTCGAGGTGCAGCGCTGCCCCGCCGTGCCTGCCGCTCCGAAGACGATGGCCGGCACCGCCAGGTCCAGATTCGCGGTTTCATCGACGATCACCGCGTTATTGCCGCCGAGCTCGAGCAGACTCTTGGCCAGACGCGCCGCAAGGCGTTCCCCTACGTGCCGCCCGACAGCGGTGGATCCGGTGAATGACACCAGCGCCACGCGCCGATCATCGACGAAACGCGTGGCAAGCTCGGTGCCGGCATCAATGAAGAGCTGAAAAACGGGCGGCAGGCGCGCATCCTTCATGACCCGATTGCAAATCTGTTGCACGGCAATTGCGGTGAGGGGTGTCTTGGGGGAGGGCTTCCACACCGCAATGTTGCCGCCGATCGCCGCGAGGCAAGCATTCCAGGACCATACCGCCACGGGAAAGTTGAACGCGGAGATGATGCCGACGACGCCGAGCGGGTGCCATTGCTCATACATGCGGTGCTCGGCGCGCTCGGAGTGCATGGTGAGCCCGTGAAGCATGCGCGACTGGCCCACCGCGAAGTCCGCGATGTCGATCATCTCCTGAACTTCGCCGAGCCCTTCGGCCAGAATTTTGCCGTTCTCGAGAGACACCAGGGCTCCGAGGTCCGTCTTGACGGCCCGCAGCGCCTCGCCGAGCAGGCGCACCGCCTCGCCGCGTTTTGGCGCGGGCACCGCCCGCCAGTGGGCGGCTGCGGCGGTGGCCGAACTCATGACGTCTTCATAATCAGCAGCGGTGGCAGCACGCACCGTGGCGATGAGTTCCGCGGTGGCGGGACTCTTCACGGCAATCTCGCGTCCGTCGGTCGCGCTCGACCAGCCCTGCGAGCCGGACCACGCGCCGGGGTGGGCGCGATTAACCTCGAGGCGCGCGAGCAGCGCCGGAATGTCGAGGGCACTCATCGCGCGATCGCGGCGGCGAGTCTGCGCTGGCTGCCCGCCTTGCCGGAGACGACTACCTCAGCCGAAAGATCCTTGGTGCCGCCCTGCGCGAAATAGCGCCCGAAGCGGTTGCGCAGAATGTCCGGCATGTTGAACTTCTCCTGTGGGACGAACCCCGAGTAGCGCTGCGGATGTTGCAGGACCAGGTCCACGACCGCCGCAATCCCTGAGGCCGTCGTCACCTGGATGGCGGACCAGAGCCGGCCGGCGATCAGCTGCGGGTAGACCTTGTTGACATAGTTTTCCTCGCGCAGTTCGCCGTCCTGCGTGCCAGTCACCGCGGCATAGATGATGACGACGTCCTGCAGCGTCTGCGGCACTGCGTTCTCGAGCACCTGCTTTAAGGTCTTGCGATCGTGATTGAGCTTGAGGTCGTTCATCAGGAAGTGCATCTGTGCGCAGTGGCCCGGGTAGCGGATCGTCTTGTAGTTCATCGACTCGCAGCGCGCCCCATGGCTGTCGGCGAGGGAACCGAGGCCGCCCGAGGTGTTGAAGGCCTCGTACAAAGTGCCGTCAATCTCGATTTCCTCGAGCCCCTCGAGAGGCGCAACTTCCACCGCCCGCCCGTCGGCGATTGCCTGGCAGGCATTGCCATACTCATTGATGAGGCCTTCCGTCGACCAGGTCAGCGAGTATTTGAGGACGTTGTTGGGGTGCTGGGGTAGGGCTCCGACCCGTAGCTTGACGGTGCGCAGCTTATCAAAATGGTTCATGAGTTCATTTGCGGCAATGCTGATGAAACCGGGCGCGAGCCCGCATTGCGGTACGAAAGCCTGCGGTGCGCCTGCGGCAATCTGGATCACCGCGTGTGTCACTTCCACATCTTCGGTGAGGTCAAAGTAGTGAGCCCCGGCGCCGCGCGCCGCCTTGGCGACGCCGACGTTGCAGTAGTAGGGCAGGCTTGAGATGACCGCGTCCACCGGGTGTGCGGCGAGGTGACCTACCAGCGCCTCCGTGTCGCTCGCATCCAAGGCGACCGCAGTGAGGTGCGCGCTGCCGTGCGCGCGCACTACCGAATGGGCGGTTGGACCGCTCACATCGGCGAGGAAAACAGTGTAACTACCTGATTCTGCTAGCAATCCTGAGATGAGTGCGCCGATCTTACCGGCGCCAAGAATGAGTACCCGATGCATGCCAGTCCCCTCAACTGAATCGTCACCTGCGCGGAACGGCGCGCATTCTGCATCCGACTTCCCTGTCGCGCCACCCCCCGGCCGCAGTTGGGGGGCGCCCATGAAATGTGTAGCATCCGCAGCGATGCGCTCCCCCGAGACCCTTCCCTGGCATGCGGCAAGCTGGCAAACGAAGTCGGCCCAGCAGCAGCCGACGTACGGCGACTCCGCGGCGCTCGAGCGCGTCATCGCGGAGCTCTCGCGGCTGCCGCCGATCGTCGTCTCATGGGAGGTGGATGCCCTGCTCGAGCGTCTGGCGAGTGCGCAGCGCGGGCAGGCGTTTCTCCTGCAGGGCGGCGATTGTGCCGAGACCTTCGCGGACTGCGAGTCCGATCGGATCGCCAGGCAGCTGAAGATCCTGCTGCAGATGAGTCTCGTGCTGCTGCACGGCTTGAAGAAACCCATCATCCGCGTGGGCCGCATGGCCGGTCAGTACGCCAAACCGCGCTCTGCCGACACCGAGACCCGCGACGGCGTGACGCTGCCGAGCTTTCGCGGCGATCTGGTGAACCGGGCGGAGTTCACGCCCGCAGCGCGCGCCGCCGATCCGCAGCTGTTGCTGCGCGGCTACGAGCGCGCGGCACTCACGCTCAATTTCGTGCGCGCGCTCGTCGACGGGGGATTCGCCGATCTGCATCACCCGGAGTATTGGGATCTGGGCTTCGTCAAGCATTCGCCGCTCAAGGACGCCTATCATGGCATCGCCGACTCCATTTCCGACTCGCTCGACTTCCTCGAGGGCATCAGCGGCCGCGCCGTCCACGAGACCACGCACGCTGACTTCTACGCAAGCCACGAGGGACTGCACCTCCTGTACGAGCAGGCGCAGACGCGCTTTATTCCGCGCCAGCAGCGCTGGTACAACCTCTCGACGCACCTGCCCTGGATCGGCATGCGCACCGCGCAGCTCGACGGCGCACACGTCGAGTACTTCCGCGGCATCTCGAATCCCGTAGCGGTGAAGATCGGCGCCGCCATGGATTCGGGCTGGCTGCAGGGCCTGGTCACGACTTTGAATCCCCACAACAAGCCCGGCCGGCTAACGCTCATCCACCGCTTTGGAGTGAAGGAGATCGAAACGGCGCTGCCGCGCGCCATAGACGCTGTGCGTCAGACCGGCCAGACGGTGTTGTGGGTTTGTGATCCGATGCACGGCAATACGGAAACGAGCGCCGGAGGGTTCAAGACACGCCGTTTCGAGAACATCCTCGGGGAGCTGCAGAGCGCTTTTCGCATTCACGCCGACACTGGCTCTTATCTGGGCGGCGTACACATCGAGTTGACGGGCGATGATGTGACCGAATGCACCGGCGGCGCCCGCGGACTCACCGATGGGGACCTGCAGCGCGCCTATCGTTCAACAGTCGATCCACGTCTGAATCATGAACAGGCGCTCGAGCTGGCATTACTTATCGCCGAGCACACCCAGAATAGACGCGCCGATCGCCGCCACGCGCGTTAGTGAGGCCAAGTTAGCCTTGCGCAGGGCCGCGCTGCGCCGTTATTCTGTGGGCATACCGAGGACTACCGTGAATCATTCCGCGAGGGAGCGAGCCGAACCGCTCAGGATCGCAGCGCCTGCGCGCGCGGGTTTTCAAGCTATTCTCTCCCCCGAAGCGATCGAATTTCTTGCAGCACTGCATGCGAAATTTGGCGGCCGTGTCGGCGAGCTTTTGCAGGCGCGCGCGGTGCGCCGGCGCGCTATCGAAGCCGGGGAACGCCTCGACTTTCTGCCCGCGACGCGCACGCTGCGCGAAACCGCGTGGAGCGTCGCCGCAATCCCTGCTGACATTCTTGACCGCCGGGTCGAGATCACAGGTCCCACCGATCGCAAGATGATCATCAACGCGCTCAATTCAGGGGCGCGGGTCTTCATGGCCGACTTCGAGGATTCGCTCGCGCCGACCTGGGTGAACATCATCGGTGGTCAGCAGAATCTCTACGATGCCGTGCGGCGTACGATTGAGCTCGTGAGCGCCGAGGGCAAGGTCTACCGTCTGAACCGCGAGACGGCAGTGCTCATGGTGCGCCCGCGCGGCTGGCATTTGTACGAGCGACATTTGACGCAAGGGGATGCGGCGCTGCCCGGTGCGCTCGTTGATTTCGGGCTGTATTTCTTCCACAACGCCCGCGAGCTCATGGCGCGCGGTACCGGCGCCTACTTATATCTACCGAAGATGGAGAGCCATCTGGAGGCGCGTCTTTGGGCGCAGGTGTTCGACTTCTCCGAGCAGTATCTCGCCGTACCGCGCGGCACGATTCGCTGCACGGTGCTCATCGAGACGCTGCTCGCCGCCTTCGAGATGGATGAGATCCTGTGGGAGCTGAAAGACTACGCCACGGGTTTGAACTGCGGCCGTTGGGACTACATCTTCAGCTTCATCAAGCTCTTCGCGCAGCGGCCCGACTGCATCCTGCCCGATCGCCAGCAAATTGAGATGACGACGCATTTTCTGCGCTCCTACTCGCTCCTGTGCATCAAGACCTGCCACCGCCGGGGCGCTTTTGCCATGGGCGGCATGACGGCGCAGATTCCCATCAAGACCGATCCGGTCGCCAACCAGGCGGCGCTCGAGAAAGTGCGCGCCGACAAGCAGCGCGAGGTCACCGACGGCCATGACGGCACGTGGGTTGCGCATCCGGCGCTCGTGCCGATCGCGCGCGAAATATTTGACCGCGAGATGCAGGGGGCCAATCAAGTGCACCGTTTGCGCGACTCGATTGCGGTGAGTGCAGCCGATCTTCTCACGGTGCCCACGGGCACGATCACCGCGGCGGGATTGCTCAACAACGTGAGCGTCAGTGTGCAGTATCTGGCCGCATGGCTGGGTGGCAATGGCTGCGTGCCCATCAATCATCTTATGGAAGATGCAGCGACGGCTGAGATTGCGCGCGCACAGATCTGGCAGTGGAGCCATCATCCGGCCGGTATCCTTGCCGACGGCCGCAAGGTGACCGTCGAGCTATTTCGTGAGCTGCTGCAGAATGAGACCCAGCGCCTTGCAGCACAGCTGGGGCCGGCGGCATATGCACAGGGTCACTACCGCGAAGCGGCTGACCTTATCAATGAGCTGACGAGCGCCGCCGCTTGCGCTGATTTCCTGACTGTTGCGGCCTACCCGCAGCTGCACTGATCGCCATAGGAGTAACCCGCCCAATGACCCGTACCGCCCAGAACCTGGCAAACGAATGGAAGAGCCACCCACGCTGGCAGGGCATCACCCGCGGCTATCGCGCGGAAGATGTCGTGCGGCTGCGCGGTACGGTACAGATCGAGCACACGCTTGCCCGCCTGGGCGCCGAGAAATTGTGGAGTTACCTGAAGGAACGGCCGTTCGTCAGCGCTTTGGGTGCGCTCACCGGCAACCAGGCCATGCAGCAGGTGAAGGCAGGGCTCGATGCCATCTATCTGTCAGGCTGGCAGGTTGCCGGCGATGCCAACCTGTCCGGCCATATGTACCCGGATCAGTCCCTGTATCCGGCAGATTCGGTGCCGAACGTGGTGAAGCGCATCAACAACGCTCTGCAACGCGCGGATGAGCTGCACCATGCCGAAGGCAACGACTCGATCGACTGGTTCAAACCCATCGTCGCGGACGCCGAAGCAGGCTTCGGCGGCGTGCTCAATGCCTTCGAGCTCATGAAACAGATGATCGAGGCAGGCGCCGCCGGAGTGCACTTCGAAGACCAGCTGTCCTCGGCGAAAAAATGCGGCCACATGGGCGGCAAAGTGCTCGTGCCGATGCAGGAGGGGGTCAATAAGCTCGTCGCCGCCCGTCTTGCGGCTGATGTCTGCGACGTTCCCACGGTGCTGGTTGCGCGCACCGATGCAGAGTCGGCAACGCTGATCACCTCCGATATCGATGAGCGCGATCGACCGTTCATCAGCTCGCGCGAGCGAACCGCGGAGGGTTTCTTCACCGTGCGCGCGGGTCTTGATGCCGCGGTCGCCCGCGGCCTTGCGTACGCGCCCTATGCGGACCTCTTATGGTGTGAGACCGGTGTGCCGGATGTGGCGGATGCGCGCCATTTCGCCGAGGGCATCCACCGGCAATTTCCCGGCAAGCTGCTCGCCTACAATTGCTCGCCGTCCTTCAATTGGAAGAAGAAGCTCTCGGATGCCGAGATCGCGAAGTTTCAGCGCGAGCTGGGTGCCATGGGTTACAAGTTCCAGTTCGTGACGCTGGCAGGCTTCCACGCGCTCAACTATTCGATGTTCGAGCTCGCGCGCGGCTACAAGCAGAGCCAGATGAGCGCCTATGTCGAGCTGCAGCAGCGCGAATTCGCGGCCGAGAGCGTGGGTTACACCGCGACCAAGCATCAGCGCGAGGTCGGGGCTGGCTACTTTGATGATGTCACCCAGGTCATCAATGCTGGCACCTCTTCGATCACTGCCTTGAAGGGCTCAACCGAGGAAGCGCAGTTCGCGACAGCCAAGCGCTAAGAGCGCAACAACGGGCGGTCGCCGGCGCCAGCGCACCGCCCCGCGGCGCGACCTTTGAGCCCGTAAAGGCGCTAGTCGCGCGCGTAGAAGCCTGGGTTTTACGGCAATTGTGTTGCGATACAGGTATCGGAAAAAGCCGTTACCCGGCAGTCACTGCAACATTTTTGTGATATTTCCAGCCGCTGACGCCGGTCGCGTCGTCGCAAGATTGAATATCGATCGCTCCGCTGTCAGAAAGCGAGCATTAAGGTGCGGGCGTCCACGATCTAGAGCATCGCTGTGACGAATTTGCGCCGATGCTGTTGAACGAGGTGCAGCAGCAGGCTGCAGAAATTCGTGACCTTTAGCAACAGCTGGCAGAATTGATGGCTCTCAACCGAGCGACGCGGGGTCGCGCTACGCATACCTCAGACGAAGAATAAGTTCGTTGCGCAGCGGTGACAAATAGTTGCCTCGCTACTGACCGTCGCGCCTTCATCCTGCGGCGCGGCGCGGATGATGAACGAGGCGTGCTTCTAAACAGCCCCTTGCATCCGCTCGCTGCGCGGCAACAATAAATGGTGCGACAGTAGGGTGCTCAAGGTCTTGCGACGGGAAACTCAGGAATATTCACGACGTGCGGTTGACTCGGGCTCGCAAAGGCGTAAAAGATGCAAACTCGTTTGACGTAATAGCTGCCACAACGGTTCAAATATGAGCCTTGGAATCTCGCCGCGAGTTATGTCAAATACAGATTGAGTCAACAATAACGGACAAGGTCATATGCCATGAAAACCCTTTATCTGTCTTCATTAGGATTGATCGGCGCGCTCGCGCTTACGGGAGCTGCCTACGGTCAAGTGCCGTCCGGGAACGACAAGAGCGACGCAAGCGCCAATACAGGAGGCGGGTTCCAAGCGCTCGACGGGCCGGCCGCCAAGGCAAGCGGCGAAGGTAACACCGGCTACGGGTATCAAGTGCTGCTTCCCAACTCTGGCTCTTTCAACACCGCCTTCGGCGCATTCGCGCTTTCTGGCAACACGGACGGAACCGAGAACACCGTATCGGGGTATAACGCGCTCGGTTTCAACACCACCGGCAGCTACAACACCGCTACCGGGTTCGACGTGCTTTATTCCAACACCACCGCCGACTACAACACTGCCTCAGGGTACAGCGCGCTCTATAGCAACAATGGCAACAGCAACACGGCTTCCGGCTACGAGGCACTGTACGCGAACACGAGCGGCACACAGAACACCGCGACCGGAGTGCACGCGCTCGCAGCCAACACGACCGGCAGCAACAACATTGCGGAGGGGTATCACGCCGGTTACAACCTCACGACCGGCAGTAACAACATCGACATCGGCAGCCCCGGCGTGAAGGCCGAGAGCGGGGTGACACGCATCGGCACGATCACCGGCACTACCTCTACCCAGTCAGCCGTCTACGTCGCCGGCATCTATGGTGTCAAGACCGCAACCGCGGGCACGGCGGTCTTCATCGATTCGAGCGGACAGCTGGGTACGGTGTCATCCTCAATACGTTATAAGGAAGACGTCCAGCCGATGGCTACGGCGAGTGAGCGGCTGCTGCAACTGCGGCCGGTCAAGTTCCGCTACAAGAAGCCAGACGCCTTGGGTGGGAAGCCGATCCAGTACGGCCTGATCGCCGAGGAAGTTGCCCAAGTGTACCCGGAGCTGGTCGTTCGCGATGGAACGACGGGCCGGATCGACGGCGTGCGCTATGACGAGCTTGCGCCGATGCTGTTAAATGAAACCCAACAGCAGGCGGCGAAAATCCGCGCCCTTGAGCAGCAGGTGGCAGAGATGCACGCTGCACTTCTGAAACTACAGTCCAAAGATGAGCGTGTCGCACAGCGTTAAGAGGATTTAGTAACCGCGCCAATGAGCGCGGCGTCGCGATCTTAGGGCACGGCGCTCGCGGTCCGCGAGCGCCGTAGTACAGCGCGCGTTCGATTCCGGTAGCGCCACGCGCTTTATCTAGAGTGAGATACCATAGTCCAGCGAATGCGATTCTTTGCCGCTCTGGTGCGCACCCAGCATTTCGCGAATGGCGAGAGAATTGCAACTCGAAGATTCAATATTTCCGCAGAGCGCTTGAGAGCATTTCTGTCACACGCATCCCGAGCTCCTCTTCTTTGATCGAAATCATCATCGCACGGCAAGCATCCATCGCCGCAAAACGGTTCTGTGTTATTGCCGCTGTAATTGCAATGTCGAGGGCTGCGACCGTGTCAGGGGCGCTGACTGCCGTCCGACAGAATAGAACGCACATATTTTCGGTGATGGTCTCTGCGTAACTCCACGAATGCGTGGCTGTCTCTACCATACGGCGGTAGCAACCGAGATATGTATGTCTGCGTTGAAGGTGCCGTAAGGACTACTCGCGGTATTGGCGGCTTCAATTAAAGACTGTGCGCAGCCATTGATGTTTGATTGACCATCGCGTGTTATCCGTGATCTTGCGCCAATCGATGCGCTTGGCCTAGCACAAGATAACTGAGCGCGCTGTTCACCGGCGTAACTGTGCTCAATCTTGTCTACGATGCCGCACGCCTCTGCCTGATAGTACGTTCCGCGAACTGCACTCTCGTCGACGATGCGAATCAGCGCCTCGTGCAGCGCCGCCATTTGCCTTTTGGTCGCTCGGACACCGTTTGTAAGGTATGCCGCATAAAGTTCGTCATCTACGAATAACGCGACATCTTAGCTTGTGGGGCATGCCGCATAGAATTTCCTGCGCCGCCGCCTGCTTCCCTCGATCCATATCCCTGTTTGGCTATCAGGTCACCCCGTCGTGCACGGACGTGCCGCCGCTTAACTTCTGCTCGATGGCCGCATGCACAGGCGTCGCGCGCCTTCGACAAGAT
>Ga0302325_10008446_pt1 | contig 22604 bp, 21 predicted proteins | sample Palsa_T0_2_FD_201948 | JGI IMG/M metagenome (GOLD analysis project Ga0302325, IMG submission 201948) | Peat permafrost microbial communities from Stordalen Mire near Abisko, Sweden - Palsa_T0_2 | ecosystem: Environmental > Terrestrial > Soil > Palsa > Peat permafrost | place: Sweden: Abisko...
CCTGAATATGCCTGTTACAAGTTTAGATGCGTGCCGCCCGGGAGGCAATCGGGGATGGTGTAGGCTCCTGCCGCAAAGGTAACCATAGCAGGAACTCGGCTCCGCCGTCCGGGCGGTTGCGCGCTTCGATGCTGCCGGCGTGCTGCAGCGCTACTTTTTGAACTACGGCGAGGCCCAGGCCGGTGCCTTCGGACTTTGTGGTGTAGAACGGGAGGAAGATTTTAGGCAAGTCATTCGGCGGTATTCCCGGGCCGTTGTCCGCGACGCAGATCCGCTGCCATTTTCGGCCGCCAAGATCTTCAATTGTGCCCAAAATCGTGACGCGCGGTGAATTTGTGGACTCTTTTGCCGCTTGCGCGCCGTTTCGCGCCAGGTTCAACAAGGCTTGGCGAAGCAGCGCTTCGTCGCCGGGCAAATCCTGAAACGTTCCTTCGAACTGCAAGGCGCACTCCGGGATCGTTTCGTGAAGCTCTTCGGCAACTTTTTGCACCAGCATTTGCATGGGCACGGTTTCGTAGCAAATTTCGAGCGGTTTGGCGAAGCGAAGAAACTCGGTGACCACGTGGGTCAAGGCGCGGGTCTGGTCCAGAATGCGCTCGGCCGATTCCCGAGTTTCACCGGGTTTCGCTTCGCTGCGAATCATCTGCGCGTAACCTGAAATCGTAGCCAGCGAATTTTTGAATTCATGCGCGATGCCGGCGGACATTTCTCCCAGCGCGGCCAGATTCTCTTTCCAGCGGATTTGTTTCTGCAGCTCGTTAAGCTCGGTCAAATCGCTCATCAGGCAAAGCGCGCCGCTCACTTTCATGTCCGGAGCGGGCGCAACGGAGGAGTCCGCGTTAGCCCGCGTTGCATTTCGTACCGTGCGGTAGATGGGAGAGATGGTCACACCCAGGCGGCGGACTTCACCATCGGTGGTCATGTGCTCCACTTCGCCGCGCTGAAAAGTTTTGGCGTCGCGCAAGCAGGCCGTAAGCATTTTGGAGAGATCTGAATCTCCGCCAAGTATTTCCTGGTACGAGCGGTAGCGCAGAGTCCGGATGCCGAGCGCTTCTTCGGCCGCGGGATTGGTGGAGCTGATGGCTCCGGTGGCATTTACCAGCAATAGGCCGGTGGGCATATTGCGGGTGACCTCTTCCGTCAGACGCTCGGATTCCTGCGCGCGCTCTTGCGCCAGCAAATGCAAGCGGGCAAGCTCCTTTTCCTGCGCTCGCAATTTTTCAATCACACCTTGCATGGACGCAGCCATGAATGCGGAAGCATTGTCGGTGTCGGGATTCGGGCTGGCCCAATCGCCGCCTGGAAGGCGCGAGTCATCGTGCAGCATTTTGCGCATCACGTAGAAGAGCGCTACGACGCCGAGCAGAAGCACCACGAGCAGCGCTGCGGCGTACCCCAAGCTGAACGGCAGAGGACCAGCTGGACGCTTGGGAATGAGCGCGAGTATCAGGGAAGTATTCATTTTTATCGCACCATCAGCAACGATTGATACCAGTTTACGACCGGCGTGCCGAAAAACACTACCAGCAATGCGGCCATTCCAAGAAATGTTCCAAACGGCAACTCGTAGTCGGCTTCCTTGCGCCGCGCCACAATCACGGCTACGCCCAACACGCTGCCCAGTAAAGAACCCGCGAGGATCGTGAGCAGCGTACGTTTCGTTCCCAGGAAGGCTCCGGCCATCAACATCATTTTTACATCGCCGAGGCCCATGCCTTCTCGCCCGCGCAACCGAAAGTAAGCTTCGGACACGAGCCAAAGCAGACCGCTTCCAAAAGCTGCGCCAAAAATTGCGTCGGCGAAAGAGAGCACCGGAGCCGGGGGAGGGAACTCGAAAATGTGATTCGCGATCCAGAGTGCGGTGCCGTCGGCCGGCTTGGTGAAAAAGCTAAGCGCGAGCCCGAGCGCGAGGCCGGTGTAATTCACCAGATCAGGGAGCAGGCGTTCGCGGAGGTCGGTGAAAACGAGAACGATCATGATTGCGGAAAACACGGCCCATTTAAGCGCGTCAATGGTCAGACCAAACGCGAGATAGCAGGCCAAAAAAAGAATGCCGGTGAGCAGCTCAACCAGCGGATACAGGGGCGAAATGGGCGTCTTGCACGCACGGCATTTTCCACCCAAGACCAGATAGCTGAGGACCGGGATGTTGTCGTACGGGCGAATGGGCGCCGCGCATTTTGGGCAAGCGGACGCGGGCATCACAATCGATTTTCCGCCGGGGATGCGCAGGATGCAGACGTTCAGGAAGCTGCCTATGATCAGGCCGAATAGGAAGACGAAAAACCCGATGAAGAGTTCAGGGGGCACCTCTCGAATTTGCCATATCCAGCGCGGGCTCTCAAGCCGCGCCATTCGCATCGTGCCCGACTGCTAACATTTTCCCCACTCGAGTGGTCCTACTCTCAGCCCAGTGAGAGAATTTGCCACGCAATGTCTCAATTTAAATTTGATGATCCAACGCCATCTATTAAAGGCGGGTGCTTTATCGGGGAACTGACTACAATAGTTGTCATGAAGCCCCGAAGATCGCTATTCCCGATCGTGGTCGCCGCCGTCTGTCTCATAGGCCTCGGCGCAAATAGCGCTTCCCTCAAGATTCCACCGGAACTCATTGGGACCTGGGACTACACGTCAATGACTTCTCTCAAGAACGGCAAGCCATTTGGCACAGTGAATTTCCAGCCAGGACAGTGGACGGTAGCATTCGACCAAGATGCGACTTGGGTTATGAAAACGCCTTCGTCAGCGAATCCGCGTGGCTTGAACGGAAGCTATGAAGTGCACGGGCACGACTTAGACATGAAGCTGACTAGCGGGAAGCCCTATTACACGTACCACTTCAATTTTGAACAAGATGGGAAAGTGCTGGTTTTGGCGACCAAAGAATCTACCATTAGGGCTAATAGAGAGTAGATCCGCTACTGCCTCTCCGCTTGGAAAAGCACACCCTCGATTCACGAATTAGGTTAGCCAATTCCGGCCGAGACAGTCGGAGACGCTGAGGTGGTTTGATTGGCTCGCGGCTCTACGATATATTCGATGGTTTCCATACCATGGCTTGGCTCGAACAGAAGATACGGCGGTACGAACACATGCGCTGGGCGCAGGAACCCAACCGGCGCACGCTTCCGTTTTCGTGGGGGCTGGAACACATCGGCGGCGACGCGAAAGAACCGGACCCGCGCGGTTTTCTGGAGGGGTTCGTCGAGCACACACTCGAGCACAGTGATGAATGGTATGCCGTCACGCCGGCCGACGACTATTTGCTGGCCGACGATGTTCTCACGTTCACCAGCGCGCTCGAATCTCCCTGGCCGGGAAATAATCGCGTGCACGCGCAAGTTTTTCGCGCGCGGCATACGGGGCCGGCGGTCGTCGTGCTGGCGCAATGGAACGCGCGTTGGGAGGAGCAGCAGGATGTTTGCCGGTGGCTAAATCGGCTGGGGATCACGGCAGTGAAGATGAGCCTGCCGTATCACGACCGGCGGGCGATTCCGGATCATCCGCGCGGCGATCATCTCGTAGGCCCAAATATTGGGCTCACGCTGCAGGCGAACCGCCAGGCGGTGCTGGATGTCCGGCGGACTCTTCGCTGGCTGGAGAGCCAAGGTTACGACCACTTGGGAATTCTCGGCACGAGTATCGGTTCTTCCATCGGGTTCGTCACCATGTGCCACGAACCTTTGCTGCGCGCGGGCGCATTTTTGCACGTGGCGACTTACTGCGGCGATGTGGTTGCCAGCGGCTTGACCACGATGAATGTGTGGGAATCGCTGAGCACCAAAGTTTCGCATGACGACATCAGGCGCTACTGGTCGCCTATCAGTCCATATCCTTACATTTCGCGGCTGGCCGGAACCAACAAGAAGATTCTCGCCATTACCGGACGATACGACCCGACATTCTGGCCGGAGTATACTGAGTCATTCTTTCACGCCGCGCGGCGCGAGAAACTGCAAGTGGAGAACTTGTCGCTGCCGTGCGGGCATTACTCGATGGGAGTAACGCCATTCAAGTACGCGGCGGGCTATCGCTTCGGGACATTTTTGTTCGAAGCTTTGGCGTGACCGGAGATATTTCTTAGCGCAGGATGGCGCTGAATGACCCTTTGTGGATGAGGCTTGCGACAGCTTCAATATCAGGGGAAAGCGAGCGATCCACTTCTACTGCCGCCGAAACCTTTCTCACAATGTCGTGAGCTTTTTGTGCGTCCGCTCCGGTGCGAAGCGGCGCCAGCAGATCGATTCCTTGGCAAGCGCTCAGCAATTCGATAGCTAAAACGTTTCGTAGATTTGCCATCATCGGTTCGATTCGGCGCGCGGCAGCCATTCCCATGGAAACGTAATCCTCCTGATTCGCGGATGTGGGAATTGAATCCACGGAATGAGGAGCAGCCTGCGTTTTCATCTCGCCGGCGAGCGCGGCTGCAGCTACCTGCAAAATCATGAATCCGGAGTTGAGTCCGGCGTCACGCACGAGAAACGCAGGCAACTGGCTGGTCTGAGGGTTGGTCATCTGTTCGACGCGGCGCTCGGAAATTCCCGCGAGCGTTGCGAGCGCAACCGCAAGCTGGTCCGCAGCCATCGCCAGCGGCTGGCCATGAAAATTTCCGCCGCTGATTATTTCGCCGGCGCCCGTGGCCGCGTCCGGAGTGGCAAACACGAGGGGATTATCCGTCGCGCTATTTAATTCCACGGTGATGGTGGCGCGCACTTGCGACAGCACGTCGCGCGCAGCTCCATGAACCTGCGGAGTGCAGCGGAGGCTGTAAGGATCTTGCACGCGCGGATCCTTTTCCGGCGCGCGGTGCGATTCGCGAATCTGGCTGCCGCGATTCAAGCGGCGCAGGTTGCGTGCGGAGGCCGCGTGCCCCGGATACGGCCGGACCTGCGCGATTCGTTCGTCGAATGCCGCGGGGCTTCCGCGCAATGCGTCTAACGAGAGTGCCGCGGCAACATCCGCGGTGTCGGCTGCGATTTCCGCGGCGCGCAATCCGAGAGCGAGCAAGGCGAGCATTCCTTGCGTGCCATTCAGGAGCGCGAGCCCTTCTTTTGCTTCAAGGGCGAGCGGAGCAATTCCGGCGCTTTTCATTGCTTGAGCGCCCGCGACTCTTCGGCCTTGCAAAACAGCTTCGCCTTCTCCTATCGCCACTTGCGCGAGATGCGCGAGGGGCGCGAGATCTCCCGAAGCGCCCACGGAGCCCTGCGACGGAATCACGGGATGGACGCCCTTGTTCAACATGGCGCAAAGAGTTTCGGCGAGAACCGGGCGCACGCCGGAAAATCCTTTGGCGATGGCGTTGGCGCGCAGCGCAAGCATCGCGCGCGTTTCGTGTTCGCTCAAAGGCGCGCCGACTCCGCAAGCGTGACTGCGTACCAGATTCACCTGCAGCGCGCGAATCTGCTCGCGCGAAATTCGCACGGACGCCATTTTTCCGAAGCCGGTGTTGACGCCATACACGGCTGCGTCCGATTCAATCAGGCGCTCGACCACCGCGCGGGAGCGATTCATGCGTTCTCGCGCCTGCGGAGATAGTTCCACTTGCGCGCCTTCGAGCACGACGCTGTACAGTTGCTCCAGCGTGAAGTTGTCGCCGTCAATTTGGATTGGTTTCATCGGCTGTGCGCTGGAAAAAACTTTCGATACTTTTCGGGCAACGATTTTGGTTTTCCGAGGCGATCGCAAAAAACATGCAGAGTGTCTCCAATTGCGATCAGCTCACCGGATGCCTGGTTTACAACCTCATATCCAAAGCGAATCGTGCGCTTCTGGGACTGGGTAACGCTGGTGCGAATCACCAGGACATCGTCGAATCGCGCGGGGCGCTTGTAGCGACAGTGCGCGTCCGCGACGACGATGAAACTATCATCTTCGGCTTCCATGCGCTTGTACTCGAAGCCGAGGTGGCGGCAAAGTTCGACGCGGCCGACTTCGAACCAGGTGAAATAATTTCCGTGATAGACGACTCCCATCTGGTCGGTTTCCGCGTAGCGCACGCGAATGGTTGTTTCAGCGTATTCATGCATCGGCGGAAAAGTGTATCAGAGTGCCGGAGAGAGCGTGAGCATCGGCTGCGCTAGCGCCCTGACCATTTGGGCGGACGCTTTTCAAGGAACGACGCAAGGCCTTCGCGAAAGTCGTCCGTTGCGCGAATCTGCGCGTTTTCTTGCGTGGCCAGCTCCAGCTCCCGGCGCAATTGTTCTTCGTCGTAACGCAGAAGCAAACGCTTGGTCAGTGCCAGGCTTGTAGGACTGGCCTCAAGAAGCGTGTTGGCAACTTCGCGTGCGCGGTTCATAAGACCGTCCGGAGGCGTGATCTCGGTAACCAGGCCCAGGCGGAACGCTTCCGCGGCATCAATGATGCGGCCGCTCAGTAAGAGGTCCCGCGCGCGCTTCTCGCCGACTTGCCTGCGAAGCATCACGGAAACCAGCGCGGGAATAAACCCGATACGCACTTCCGTGTAACCGAATTTCGCTTCGGGAACGGCCAAAGTGAAATCTGAAAGCGTGGCCAGCCCGCAGCCGCCGGCAATCGCCGCGCCATTTACGGCGGTGATCAGCGGCTTGGGAAAACTGTAAACGAGGTGAAACATTTTCGCCATGCGGCGCGAGTCCGCAAGATTTTGCTCAGCCGTCTGTTTCGCTAGCGCCTGCAAGGTTTCGAGGTCCATCCCGGAGCAAAAGGCTTTTCCGGCACCGGTGAGAATCACAACGCGGACGGATTTATCCGCTTCCGCTGTGCCGAGCGCGGCGACGAGGTCCTCAATCATCGGCGTAGAAATTGCGTTGCGCTTTTCCGGGCGATTTAGAGTCAGCGTCGCGACCTGGCCGTCGCGCTCGAATTTTAGTGTGCTGTATTCCAAAATGGCCTCAGTTCTAGTTCACTGTCGTAGAGGTTATGGGGGGAATGGTTTTCTGCACATGAACATATTTCTCGCGCAGCTCTTCGGTCATGGCGCAAGCGATGGCGAGCGACTTCGTGTCAATTCCCGTGGAAACGCCGCGCGCGGCCAAAGTCGTCAAGATAGCTTCGGTGGGAATATTGCCGATCAGTTCATCGCCCGCGAAAGGACAACCGCCCAGTCCGGTCAACGCTCCGTCGAACCGCCTGCATCCCGCTTCGTAAGCTGCGAGAACTTTTTCCGGCGCGTGTTCAGGGCGGCTATGCAAGTGCACACCGATTTCGACTCCGGCTACCGAATTCTTCACCGCGCTATACAGACGCGCCACGTCTTCCGGAGACGCTGTTCCCACAGTGTCCGCCAGCGAAACGGTGCGTACTCCGACATTTTTCAGCCAAACGAGAGTTTCTTCGATTATTTCCGCACCCCAGGGCTCGTCGTAAGGATTTCCGAAGGCCATCGAAATATAAATCACGAGGTTCTTTCCCGCAGCTTTCGTGTCGCGCTGCAATCTATCCACCAGCTCGCGAGCTTCCGCGCGCGACATATTGGCATTGGCGCGGCGAAAGTACGCCGAGACGGAATAGGGATAGCCGATCGTGGTCAAGCCGGGCGTGGCAAGGGCGCGCTCGAGTCCCTGGGCGTTCACCACGATTCCGATAATTTCCGGAGCTTTCCCGGGACCAGCTTTCACTTCGCTTAGCTGCTGCATCACGGCTTCGCTGTCCGCCATTTGCGGAACGTGCTTGGGCGAAACGAAACTGACTGCGTCAATGTGGCAGAAGCCGAGTTTGAGCAACCGGGTCAGGTACTGCACTTTTTCTATCGTCGGGATAATCTGGCGCAGGCCTTGCCAGGCGTCTCGCGGGCATTCAACAATGGTGACTTCATTTGCCATAGGTTAGTACCAAGGGCTCCGGTAGATATGAGTTGCGTACCACAAAGCTGAGATTCCACCCACAATCAAGAGTGCCATTAAAAAAATAAAAATTCGAGAGATCTCGCGTTGCGAACCGTTAATGATTGTGAGAACCACAGCCACTGTGAGGCCCAAATACGCAATGTATTGCGACACCTGATACATGAACCACATCCCGGAATGAGAGCCGGCGCCGCCCTGCGAAATCACATACGAACTTGCCCAGGCAAAAAAACATGGCGAGACGAGCAGCGCGGTGAATAGTAGCGTTGGGACACCGCCGCGCCTAGGTCCTGCAGTCTCTTCGTCCATTTAAGTCTGCAATACGCCTGTTTTGAACTCCGCGACGTGCGGATTCAATGCTGCCGATTCCAGAGCTTCGATCAACGCCTCGCGTGTGTGCGCGGGATCGATAATCGCATCGACCCAGAGGCGCGCAGCGGCGTAGCGCGGGTCGGTTTGGTGCTCGTAGGTCGCGCGCGTGGATTCGTAAAGCTCCTTTTTCTCCGCTTCGCTGAGCTTTTTGCCCTGGCGCTCGAGTTGCTTGATTTTAATCTCGACGAGCGTGCCGGCGGCCGCGTCGCCGCCCATTACGGCATAGCGCGCCGTAGGCCAGGCGAAAATAAACCGGGGATCGTAGGCTTTGCCGCACATGGCGTAGTGGCCCGCGCCAAAACTGCCGCCGCAAATCACCGCGATTTTCGGTACCACGCTGTTCGCCACGGCATTGACCATTTTCGCGCCCGCGCGAATGATTCCGCTCCACTCCGCTTCTTTACCGACCATGAATCCATTCACGTCGTGAAGAAAAATCAGCGGCACGAGATTCTGATTGCAGTCGAGAATGAACCGCGCAGCTTTGTCCGCGGATTCGGTGTAGATCACGCCGCCGAATTCGATGCGCTTATCTCCCGTCCCGGGTGCGGCGACGGTGACGGACTTTTTCTGATTGGCCACAATGCCAACGGCCCAGCCGCCAATGCGCGCGTAGCCGCACAGCAAAGTCTGCCCGTACTCGGCGCGGTATTCTTCGAATTCGCTCTGGTCCACGATGCGCTCTATGATTTCGTGCATGTCGTACTGTTGCGCCGGATTCGAAGAGAAAATTCCGTAAATTTCTTCGGCCGGATGCGCGGGTGGCGCAGCCGGTTTGTGATCGAAGGGCGCGCCGGCAGGATGGCCGAATTTATCCACCAGGGCGCGGATGCGTTTGATGCACGCGGGGTCGTCCGGCTCGCGAAAATCAATCGTGCCGCTGATCTGCGCGTGCATCTGCGCGCCGCCCAATTCTTCGGCTGAAGTCTTCTGTCCGATAGCGGCCTGCACTAGAGCGGGACCCGCGAGGAACAGGCCGCTTCCTTCGGTCATCAGGATTTTGTCGCACATGACCGGCAGGTAAGCGCCGCCGGCCACGCACATGCCCATAATCGCGGTAATTTGCGGGATGCCCATCGCGCTCATGACGGCATTGTTTCGAAACACGCGGCCGAAATCGTCGGTGTCCGGAAAAACATCTTCCTGTAGCGGAAGAAAAACACCGGCGGAATCCACGAGGTAAATCGTGGGAATATGATTTTCGATGGCGATGTTCTGCGCGCGAATTACTTTCTTCGCCGTCATGGGGAAGAAGGCGCCCGCTTTCACGGTCGCGTCATTGGCGATGATCATCACGCGCCGGCCGGAAACTTGCGCCAGCCCGGTGATCGTTCCCGCTGCCGGAGCGCCGCCCCATTCTTCATACATCTCGTAGGCGGCGTAGAGGCCCAGTTCGAAGAAATCTGTTTTCGCGTCAATCAGCTTGGCAATGCGTTCGCGGGCAGTGAGCCTGCCTTTCTTATGCTGGGCTTCAATGGCTTTTGCGCCGCCGCACTGGCGAATGCGCTCTTCTTCGTTTTTAATTTCGGTCAGCCGATCGACCATTTGCCGGCTGCGCTTTTCGAAGTCAGCGGATTTCGTGTCGGGACGCTTATCGCTTTTTGCGGCGCTCACCGGATCCTTTCTTTCATGGGCATCTGGCTCCAACGACCGGGCCGACGAGGATTACCAAACCATGAATTGTACCACCCACTTTCGCTTTTGACTTGGCCCGCGGATGAGCTAGAATCCTCGCGGTTCGAGACGGCGATCTTGAACCGGCTTCAAATTTCCGAATGGAGGCGCCTATGCGCTGCGATACGTTTGCGAAGGATAGGTCTGCCTCCGGTCTTCTGTTTTAACCTACCCGGACTGCGCCGATCCTTCTACGCTTGGAACGCTTTATTAGCGTTTTGATATTCCTAAGATGATTATATTCCCATTCCCGCCAGCAAAGTTGTCGTGCGGCAACGGCTCAAGCCGAAAGGAAAAGACAAATGGAATTTATCGATTTGAATCTCGCGCGGCGTATGGAGATGGCGGAAGCCCGCGCCTGCCGCGGATGCGCGGAGTCGTTTCACAGCATGCATCCGGATTTCCCGGTTGCGGTGGAAGAAATTGCCGGAGGCTACGCGGTCTTTGCCGGAGTGGACTCGCCGGTCACGCAGGCCATTGGCGCGGGGCTCAACGGGGAAGTATCGGACGCCGAGCTCGATCGGCTGCAGGATTTTTTCTTCAGCCGTGGCGCAGCGGCGGCCGTTGAACTCTGCCCTTTGGTAGAAATGTCTCTTTACGAGAGATTCGCAAAGCACGGGTTTCATTTGCTCGAAGTTTCGGACGTTCTATACCGCAAGCTTCCGATGCCGGATGGAAGCGCCGACGCAATGCCCTCTGACGTGACAGTGCGTCGCGCCGCTCCCGAGGAAGCGAAGCTCTGGACTGAAACGGTGGCGCAGGGTTTCGCCGAACATTTTCCGGTGACACAGGCCATTCTCGATGTAATGGGCGGTTTTTTCCCTCGCTCAGGCGACGAGGCTAGTTGTTTCCTCGCCTTCGCGAATGGGACTGTAGCGGGAGGCGGTGCTGTTTCGGCGCGTGGCGGGGTTTGCGGGCTTTTCGGCGCCAGCACATTGCCGGCGTTTCGGCGGCGCGGCGTTCAGACGGCCTTGATGTCGGCGCGTCTGGCGTGGGCGACGGAGCGAGGCTGCGACTTGGCTGTGAGTGTCGCGCAGCCGGGAAGCGCGTCGCATCGCAACATCGAGCGGCGCGGCTTCCGCGTTGCTTATACGCGCACGAAGCTCATCCGCGCATTGCCGTAGCTTCGGAGCACTAAAGAGTCTGTGTCGCAACCGCAAATTCCGTCCCTCAGCGGCTAAAGCCGCACTGATTTTGTGCCATTTACGGCACGACTAAAGTCGTGCCCTGACGAAAATCATTTGCTCCATTTACGGCACGACTACCCTTCGCAGGCTCAGGGTGAAAAGTCGTGCCCTGACGAAAATCGGAGTTGCGACACAGACTCTAAAGTTCTCGGGAGGGCGGCTGCTATTCGCGGACTACGCTCCCGCAGGAGCGGGCGTAATTCGGTGGCGGATAAAATCCACGATAGCCTGTGTGGGCGTTCCGGGAAGGAAAACTTCGGCGATTCCGCCTTTTTTCAGGGCGGGAATATCCGCTTCGGGAATAATTCCACCGATTAAGACTGTTACGTCATCCATGCCTTTTCCGCGCAGCAGCTCCATCAATCGGGGACAAAGCGTGTTGTGCGCACCGGAAAGAATCGAAAGGCCGATGACGTCCACGTCTTCTTGAACCGCGGCTGACGCGATCATTTCAGGTGTTTGCCGCAGGCCGGTGTAAATTACTTCCATACCGGCATCTCGCAACGCGCGCGCGATGATTTTTGCTCCGCGGTCGTGGCCGTCGAGCCCGGGCTTGGCAATCAGCACGCGAATTTTCTTATCGGTCATAGCAGGCAAGAATACTTCAAATTGCGCTTGAAACGATAGCAGAGCCAACCCTCAGTAGCGGATCAGTATCCGATAACCGCGTTAATCAGGCACACGGAATGGTATTGACCGGAGGCTCATTTCGGCGCCCGCACCTGCCGTTGCTACTTCGTGTATTCCTTCAGTGTTGCGTCGTCGAGTTTCACGACTTCATAGAAGCCACGAATCTCGCTCAGCGAGGCATTTTTTGAAAAAAAAGCACCCTCGCGTTGAGTTTCAAAAAAATCTCTGCCCGCTCCGAAGGTCACTTTTAAGTGTTGCCCGTCAAAAAATTTTACCTCCACGATGGGCACTGGAACACCGTACCAAGGCGTGCCCCAACCTGTTCGGCGCGAATCCACAAACGCAGCAATTTGGGACAGGTCTTTCGGATCAGATATTTTCCAAATATACTTTGAGCCATGACTCGCTGAAACCCAAAGTTCGGCGGTTGTCACCGGGCCCAACGGCGAGAAATCACGTTTGCCAATACTGCAAGCTGCCATGCACAGACAAAACGCAGGTAGCAGCATTCTTATGCGTTGCCTCCCAGTCATCTGGCTGCGGTTCGCTCTTCGTTGGGCCATCATCGCGATTAAAGGTTCTTATAAGGCACAAGTCCGTCGCGGCTTCGCTTCCATGTTCATGCTCCTTTCGGAATGAAACCGGGGACGCCGGTTTTCACTACTGTATTCAGCCGCTGTCTGGTCTGGATGCGATTGATTTCGTCGAGTGCGTCTTGCGGAAGCGCGGAGATGTCGAAATTCTCTTTCGCGCGGGCGGCAGACTTGGGGGTGGTAAGCAAAGCGGTGCCGCGCTGCACGGCCCAAGCCAGCAGCACCTGTGCCGTCGTCTTTCCAACTCGAGCGGCGATAGCCGAAATGACTGGATCTTCGAGCAGTCCCGGCTTCATCCCGTGGCCTAATGGCGCAAAAGCCAAAAGCACAATGCCCCTCTCCTTGCAGTATTCCAGCAACTCCGTTTCCGGGAGATATGGGTGTGATTCTACTTGGACCACGGCCGGCTTGATTCTCGCTGATTCATAGATGGGCTTCAGTTCATTTAGACCGATGTCCGAAAGTCCGATGGCCCGGCACTTGCCGTGATCCACGAGAGTTTCCATCGCTTTCCAGGTGTCGAGCAAAGTCACGCCTTGGTCGTAAATGACATTTCCGTTTTGATCCCGCGGATCCTGATCGTCCCCGGGTTGAAATGCAAATGGAGTGTGAATGAGATAAAGATCCAGATACTTGAGCCTGAGTCTTTCCAGACTTGCGTCGAAAGCTGGTTCGACGCGCGCGGGCCGGTGATTGGAGTTCCACAATTTTGTGGTGACGAAAATGTCTTCGCGCGCGATCCCTCCCGCGGCAAGTCCTGCCTGCAACGCCGTGCCTACTTCGCGCTCGTTCCTGTATCGTTCCGCGCAATCAAAGTGTCGAAATCCGGCTTCCAGTGCGTCTCTGGTCGCAGTTATGGTCACGGCTGGGTCGGGAATCAAGGTGCCAAAGCCGAGTGCGGGCATACGGCCGGCTCCGTGGCTGAGTGGAATTCTCGTCATCCGCAGATCAGAAGATTCGACCACGGTTACACCTCCAAATTCGCGAGACGAAACATTGGCGGACTCCGCAGCGAGTGCCGGTTCGGCAGCCAGTGAAGCCGGGTAGTTTACAACGAAATCAGAGGGCCAAGTCCTGATTAGTCGCGATACGGGAAACTGACGCACAACGAAATCCTAGATTTCGTGGCTAGTAGCGCAAATCGAGGAGGAACTCTTCGAGGAGGGAATTGAACTTATCGGCGTCGTCCACAAATAGAGCGTGGCCGTCGCCATCGAAAACCTCGAGCTGCGAGCCTTGGATTTGTTTTTGCATCTCTACAATGGTGCCCATATAAGGGCTCTGTGCGGCGCAAACGATGCTGGGCTTGTCAATCTTCGGCAGAACGGAACGGTAGTCGGAGACGAAATATCCGACCAGCAGCGTAACCGCGGTATTCGTCGGGACGCGCAGAGAAGCCTGGGTTACCTTCTGAAGATAATCTTCCGATTGAGGCTTCTTGAAATTCAGTTTGCGAACAAAGTTGTTCACCGCGTTTTGGCGGTCCTCCAAAAGTCCTTTGAGCAGACCGAAGTCCTGATCGGCGGCGCCGGGAGCGCGGCCGCCCGCGTCATTGTCAACAAATACGAACCCGGCGAAATCTGCGGTTCCGAATTGATCGATGTAAGCCATGGTTTCAACTACGGCCATGGACCAAGCCACGATTACGACCGGAGCGAGATGCAACTGCGTCACGACTGCTTTGATGTCGCGGGCGCGAGCGGCGGGGTATAAGCCGTCCGATACTTGCGAAGAATCGCCCTGCGATCTTGGATCCATCGCTACCACGCGGTAGTCTTTCGAGAAATACGAGATCTGGTTTTCCCAAATCCAGGCGGGCATGGTCCATCCGGGGACGAATAGGATGGAGGGGAATTGACGTTCGGGCGAAAGCGCAATATTACCCTTAGTGGGAGTTACATCCGCAGGCAGAGGATTGCCCACCTGGGCGCGCTGGGCCGTCACGGAGTGTCCAGCTTCGAGGTAATGAATTTTTACGCCGTCAGGCGTGGTGATGAATCCGCTCTTCACCTTTGCAGGCTTTTCGTCTTTTACCTGCGCGGCGCCTGTTTGCTGAGCAATCGCAAACGAGAAGAACACAAAGCTCAAAGCGGCAAGCAGAGAAGTTCCGGTTGGTCTCAAGCTTTTCAATGTCGGATGGCCTCTGATTTATGTGGCGTCAATTTTCCGGGCTGGATGCCTAGGTGATGGCCACTTCTTCGTAGATGCCGAACACGTCTCGCATGGTATCGCAAATTTCGCCGAGGGTGGCGTATGCCTTCACCGCCTCGTAAATGTAAGGCATGGTGTTTTCCGTGCCCGCAGCGGCTTTGCGCAGCGCGGCGAGACGGCGCGCGACGTCGTCGTTCGAGCGTTCGGCGCGAAGTTTGCGGAGGCGCTTGGTCTGGCCTTCGGCGGTTGACTCGTCGATCAGCAATGTCTCAAGCGGCTTCTCATCAGCGACGTAATCATTCACGCCCACGATGATTTTTTCTTTGCGGTCCACGGCCACCTGATAGCGGTAAGCGGCTTCGGCGATCTCGCGCTGCGGATAGGCCCGTTCGATGGCCGGAACCATTCCGCCAAGGGCGTCAATTTTTTGAATGTAATCCCAGGCGCCGCGTTCCATTTCGTCCGTAAGCGTTTCCACGAAGTACGAGCCGCCCAGCGGATCGGCTGTGTTGGTGACGCCGCTTTCATGGGCGATGATCTGCTGCGTGCGCAGCGCGACGGTTGCGGCGAACTCGGTGGGTAGTGCCCAGGCTTCGTCGAGAGAATTCGTGTGCAGGGATTGCGTTCCGCCGAGGACAGCGGCAAGAGCTTGCAACGCTGTTCTGACCACGTTGTTGTAGGGTTGCTGCGCGGTCAGCGAGCATCCGGCTGTTTGGGTGTGGAAGCGGAGCGCCCACGAACGCGGGCTTTTGGCGCCAAAGCGCTCGCGCATGGTCTTGTACCAGATGCGGCGTGCCGCGCGATATTTAGCGATTTCCTCGAAGAAGTCATTGTGCGCGTTGAAGAAAAACGAGAGGCGCGGCACGAATTCGTCCACTTCAAGGCCGCGTCGCAATCCCCATTCGACGTATTCAATTCCGTCGCGCAGAGTAAAAGCCAGTTCCTGGATTGCGGTCGATCCCGCCTCGCGAATGTGGTAGCCACTGACGGAAATGGGATTGAAGCGCGGTGTGTGTTTCGTTCCGAACTCGAAGGTATCAATGACCAGCCGCATCGAAGGCTCGGGCGGGTAGATGTATTCCTTCTGCGCGATGTATTCCTTCAGAATATCGTTTTGCAGCGTTCCGGAGATTTTCTTCCAGTCGGCGCCCTGCTTTTCGGCCACGGCGAGATACATGGCCCAAATCGCCGCGGCGGGCGAATTGATGGTCATCGAAGTGGTGACATCGGCGAGCGGAATCTTGTCGAAAAGGATCTCCATGTCCGCAAGCGAACTGATGGCCACGCCGCACTTTCCGACTTCGCCCTCTGAGAGAGCGTGGTCAGAGTCGTAGCCCATCAGCGTGGGCAAATCGAAAGCGACGGAAAGGCCCGTCTGGCCTTGCGAAAGCAGATAGCGGAATCTGCGGTTGGTATCCTCGGCGGCACCAAAACCGGCGAACTGGCGCATGGTCCAAAGGCGGCCACGATACATGGTCGAATGAATCCCACGCGTGTAAGGGGGTTCACCCGGATAGCCTAAATCGCGCTCGGGATTCCAGTCCGGCAGGTCTGCCGGAGTGTAAAGACGCCTGATGGGGTAGCTTGAAACGGTGGTGAAATCAGAAGGGCGCTCGGGCGACTTTTCCAGCGTCGGTCGCAGAGTTTTTTCTTCCCAATTGCGCTCCGCCTGCGACGGCTTGCGCTTCGCATCCAGTGCTTCTGCCGGATTAGTCTTCAGGGGATCAGCGGTCTTCTCGCCAATTTTCTCGGCCATGGACAGAGCTCCTTGGACGGCGGGGCAATGCTCAACACGCAAGCGCGCTATCGTTCATTCTAGGGCAACGCGACGGCAGCGGCAAGCTGCGGAAATTGAGGGCGGTGTCCTAATTTCGACGCAAGATTCGGGAGAACGTCAGGGCACGCTTTCAAGCGTGCCGCTTACAAGCGCGGAGAGACGGCTTTAGCCGCTGAGGCCTCAGGGGTTAAAACCCCCTCGGTTCCGATGACGATATGGCACGGCTGAAGCCGTGCCCTGACGGTTCTTGAAATTAGACACCACCAAATTGAGGGTAGATTGTGAAGAAAGAGTCGGCGCAATCGGGAACCGGCTCTTGAAGATGAATCGCCTTCCGGCTTCGACCGGTTACTTTGCTCCGACCGGGCTACCGGCATCCGGCGTTCCAGGAATCAGGTTCTCGCGATAGACCTTTCCCCGCAGGGCATCCGCCATGGTAATGCGGCTGACTTCCAGCGTGCGCCCCATAGCTTGATTGAAATTCACGAGAGCTTCTTCCAGATTGACCTTGGCTCGCAATTCCGTGCCTTGCGCCGCAGTCAGGTCGCGGGAGCGAAGCACGACGTTGTAGCTGGTGGACGAACCGAGCTGATATTTCTTCTGTTCGGCGTCCAGCGTTTGCTGCGCCAGGTTGCGCGCTTTTTCCGCAGCGGCCACCTGGGCACGATCCTGCTGCAAGGCGATGATGGTATTGCGGACGTTGAGCACGATCGTGTTTTGTGTCTGGCGATACTGCGTTTGCTGCTGGCGCTCGTCGAGGAGGGCGCGGGCGTTGTCCGCTTGCGCCGAGCGGTTGCGCAGCGGAATGGCAAAAGTCACCCCGCCCGCATAGGTCGGGAAATTGTTGTTGATCATGTTAGAGAGGGCGCTGCCCAAGCCATTCGTCTGCACGCCCGTAGGAAATACCGGAAACCCCACGACTTCGTTTCCTATTTGAAGTCCGGTAGTAGAGTCCACAATCGGTTCACTCGGGACTGGCACAATCGAAGTGGGAGTTGTGGAAGTCTGAGTGATTGCGTTTCCCGAGAGGCCGGTCTGGCTGAACTGCGCGTAAACATTGAGCGAGGGGAGAAGAGCGTTCTTGGTAGCCTTCACTTCGATGCCCGCGTTCTTCAGGTTCAGATCCGCCTGATATATTTCAGGCCGTTTCTTCCAGGCTTCCTGTACGGCATCCTGCAGCGGAATATTTTCCACGACTTCGGGATTCGAGATGGTTGTGGTCGGGATAATTTCGAGGCCCACCAGCTCCGGCGCCATCAGATTCTTGGTGATGTCATTCAGCAGGACGGTCTGTTGTTGCAGGCGCGTAGTCTGCGCCACGATCAAGTTCTGCTGGTCGGTGGCGACTTGCGATTCGGCGGTGAGCACATCGAGCGGCGCCATGGTCCCGATTTGTAACTGCTTCTTGTTGTCTTCATACAATTTTGTAGAAACACCCACCGCGGCTTCCTGGACGATCACGTTCTGCCGGTCGAAAACCAATTCCCAATAGTCATTGGAGACTTGCGTGACCGTTGCGATCACCTGCTGCGCCAATTGCGACTCGGACACCTTGATGAAATTCTTAGCTTCCAGGATGTAGCGGGTGTTCACCAGTATTCCGAAGCCGTTCAGCAGCGGTTGCGTTAGAGTGGCCGTCAACACGGGCTGGATATATGGGTTAAACAGGTTTTCCGACAAGTTCGACGCTTGCCGAGTGGTATTCAGGGTCACCGAGAAGTTCGTGCCGGTGTGAAAACCTTCGGAGTAACCGAAATTGTAGGTGTAACCGTTAGACGATATGGATTCGGCCGTGTCGGAGGTTGTTCCAGTGCCGGAAATGAACGGGTTATTGACTGGGATCGTTGACCGCTCCCATCCTACCGTTCCTGTAATTATGGGATCGAAAGAAACAGACGGCGAAGTACCCAGCACCACTTGCTGCGTAGCACCCGATTGCGGGATTCCGCCGGCTTTCGCTTTCAAAAGCTGCGTTTCTTCGATCCAGGGCTGGAATTTTTGCACGCTGATGTTCAGATTATTTTCGAGCGCCAGCGATATCACGTCTTCCAGGCTGAGCATCAACTTGTCGCCCTGAATCAGTTGGTCGATGCGAGGGGAGTTCGTCAGCATGGGCTGGGCGATCTGCAGCGACCTGTACGCTCCAGTGATGTCCGGGAAGAAGTGCTTGCCATTCGAATAGTCCGGTCCCATCTTCATGCTCCGCGCTTCATCCGCAGCGGGAGTATTGGGCTGGGCTTTGAGCTCGCCACCCGTCGGCTCTTGCGTTTGCCCCGGCTGAGCTTGCCCAGGAGTCTGCGGGGACTGCGCTCCCTGCGGGGCTTGGGTTTCCTGTGCCTGAGCAAAGACCGGTGAAACGACAAGAGAAGCAGCCGTCAGAAACACCAGCGCAACATGAGTAATCCTTCGAATCATCGTGGTTCCCTCTCAGAGTAGTGAAACGTCGAAATGCCAGCAGGCCTCACCCTATCTAAACGCACGCGCAGGCCCATTTGTTTCAAATGGCCTCTTTCGGTGCAACGCAGCGGCCATGCATATCCAGTTGAAATTAGACGGTTAATCGGGAATTTCGGCTCACGGTTCGTTCATTAGCGAACATTACTGTGCGTAAACGAACAAACGGACACCGGAGTGTAGCATCGCCGCTCGCTCGCTGACAATTCTTCCGCATGGATTGCGAAGTTTGCAACTCCGCGATCCCACTCTTGTCTTGCACCACCAAAGCTGCGGCTTGGGTGCGGCAGGCGCGTACGTTGACACCGTCGTTCGGGTGGGCCTAACATGCCTGCCACCCAACATGTCATCTATGCGCAAGCAGAGGAACTTTATCGACGGGCTGAAGGCCTCCACCGTTCTGCTGGCGTGCTTTGGATGGCTGTTCCTGACGCTCGGCGTACAGGCTCAGGACGGCCTTCCCAAAACCAAGCCTGAGGGCTACGTAAATGATTTTGCGGGTGTCCTCAGTCCGGCGGCTCGTAACTTGCTAACCGCGCTTTGCACCGAGGTTGATCAGAAAGCAAAAGCGCAAATAGCAGTGGTCACGGTTAAGTCTCTAGGTGGAAAGCCCATCGAAGACTATTCGATCGCTCTCGCGACGAAATGGGGAATTGGACCGAAGCAGTCCGCGAGTGGAGTCTTGGTTCTTCTGGCAGTCGACGACCGCAAGGACCGCATCGAGGTTGGATACGGCCTGGAGCCAATCCTCCCTGACGGCAAGGTCGGCGGCTTCCTGCGCGAAGCCGTTCCGTATCTGCGCGATGGAAACTACGACGCTGCGATGCTTCTAATGACTCGCCGCGTCGCGGATGTGATCGCACAGGATCGCGGCGTCACCCTTAGCGCCACGACGTCTCTTCCTGCAGCGCGCACTTCTTATAGCAAGCCGACAAGAAACGGACCTAGCGCAATCGGCGCCTTTCTGATTCTGATTTTCATAATATTTTTGCTTTCCAAGATGTTCGGCGGCAGAGGCGGTAGAGGTGGGCGGGGTGGGTGGATCGGTCCAATGATTGGTGGAATGATGATGGGTGGAGGAGGCTTTGGTGGAGGGGGATTTGGCGGCGGAGGTGGTGGCGGCGGGGGCTTCGGCGGATTCGGAGGCGGTTCTTTTGGCGGTGGCGGCGCCAGCGGGAGTTGGTAATTTTTGGTCGTCGCACGCGTAGTTAGCTAAGGACATCACGAATGGAAGCTAAACTGACAGAACTGGTGGATCGGTTGAAAGCGGCAATTCACGACAACCTTAAGACTGTCGTGCTCTATGGCTCCGCGGTCACCGGCGAATTCCGCGCCGGGCATTCGGACCTGAATATCGTGTGCGTGGTGGATCGAGCCGATGCCGCGCTTCTCGAGAACGCGCACGGCGTGGCGGAGTGGTGGATGCGCCAAGGCAATCCGGCTCCGCTTATTTTCACGGTTGACGAATTGCGGCGCTCCGCCGACGTATTTGCCATCGAGCTTCTGGACATGAAGCTCCATCACCGCATTCTTTTAGGCACGGATTTTCTGGCCGAGTTCGAAGTGCCGCTGCAGCTACACCGGCTGCAAGTAGAACGAGAGCTTCGCACAGCGTGGCTGCGTCTGCGCCAGGCGATACTCGCTGCGCCGCTCAGCAATAAAGTCCACCTCGGCATTATGATGAATTCTGTTTCGCCGTTCTGCGCGCTATTTCGCCACGCGCTGCTGGCGCTGGGTCACGAGATGCCCGCCACGAAACGCGAAAGCGTGGACGCTATAGCGTCGCTGACCGGCGGGAACCCGACGGCATTTCAAGCCATACTCGATCTGCGGGAAGGGAAACGGAAGAAGAGCGAAATTGATGTCGAGGCATCACTCAACGCCTATCTCGAGCTGGTTGAGGTGGTCACGAATGAAGTGGATCGCCGGCTCGAATCGGCCTAGCACAAAAACCTAATTGCGCAAGTGTACCGATGAAACGAGATAGCATAACCCGTATCGTCAGTGTTTGCGTCCAGGGCAAGCCGGCTAAAAGCTGTTCTGAGAACGCCGAACGAACCGGGATGGTCCGAGCAGTTGCCGACGAGATTGAACGAGCGGGGTGGGGTCGGCTCGACGCTGTTCTCTTTCCCGGCGGTTTTTTCTATACCGATGTATATACGGGAGACCGAGATTTTGAGGGACGACGAAAGCACTTAGAAAGTTCACAATTCAGTGAGGATGTTCTTCGGGCCTTCCATAAACTTGCAGGATGCTACTTTGTTTCCGGCGTGGATTCGGCCCCGAGAACACCAGGTTTTGATAATGGGGATGAGTTCTGCGTTGCTTGGAAATCCGGTAGAGTTCAGTCGCTCGCCAGGAAGATATTTCCGACCAAACGTGCAGGGTTGACCTGCTATGCCGAGGGTTTTGACACGAGTCATAGGCTGATTGAGCTCAACAGTGGTCGAGTAGCTGTGCTTTGTGCTTGTTATGATGTATACGGATGTGAGTTCGCCACCCCAAAAGTTACGAAATCCAGCAGGCCGGGATACATAACTAGAATCGTTGATTCCAGCGGGGTGGTGCGGAAAGGGAAAAATCTCCGAATTCTCCGAACAAGATGCGTTGAAAACTTCGCGCAGCTAGTTAGGGGGAACAGAGTTTCAGTATGCCTCGGAGCAGTCCATCGAATCGAGCACGTGGGCGGTGACAATTACTGGGAGCGATTTGGGGTTGCGAATTGCTCTGCAGCCCTTCGGGGGCTGTGCATCTGCGCGACCCATTATTGTAAAGGACTGCCCGACCCAGAGAATCCTCGCGCTTCGACGCTAGCGGCCTGCGACGTACCGGCGCGTCATCTTACGCAAGGACATAACCGGAGGGCACACCGAATAGCTGCGGCTAACCATCTCGTCGCCTTTGACGGACAGCTACTTGTAAGACTTTTCGAGTGCTGAGATTCGGTACTTAGAATTGGAGTGCTTGCTATGCCTTTGACGGATGAATTTGCTAGTATCCTCTGCAAGCAATTGAACAAGACTGTGCCTGCAGGCGGCTGGGTTTGCAGTTACGGAATAGGGTCTGGCCGTTCATCGGTGGACTTGCGCGGGAAATTAGCTGGCCGCCCAGTCTACATCGAAGTCGAATTGCGCCGGGACGAGCCGCTCACGAATGTAGTTAAGCTTTGGAGAGCCATCCAACAAGATAGTCACACAAATGAAGCCATTCTCGTACATGCCTTTTCTGGGCATTACCCTCCCGCCAATTCTCATCGGCTGAATGCTGAATTCATTGGTAAACAGATGCAAGATTCTTGCGGTGCACAATATGTACCGCTTGCTTTTCGGTTTCGACCAAGAAAAGGGGCCAGAATCGTGGGTGACTATCGCCGTCGAGCAGCGATTTCCTTGGCGTCTGATATTTGGGCGGCATTGCAGGCGGTATTACCGCAGGCAGACTGAATTATGGGCGCTAAGCCGTGGGGTTATCAGTTCATCGGCCGCACGACTAGATAGTTTTCTAGAGGAGGATTTCATGAAAGCAGTTGCAGCGATCATCGCCGTGCTCGTCATCTTCGCGCTGATCGTCGGGGGTTCGTACGTTTCACATCGCAATCAGATGGTCACGCTGAACGAAACGGTGAAATCCAACTGGGCTCAGGTGGACGTAGTCCTGCAGCGCCGGTCGGACCTGATCCCGAACCTGGTGGAAACGGTGAAAGGCTTCGCCGCGCACGAAGAAACCGTTTTCGGCGATATCGCGAAAGCTCGTTCCGCTTTGATGGGCGCTCAAACTCCGCAGGACAAAATCGCTGCGAACGGCCAGCTCGACGGCGCGCTCAGCCGCCTGCTCCTGATCGTGGAAAATTATCCGCAGCTTAAATCAAACGAAAACTTCCTGCGCTTGCAGGACGAACTTGCCGGCACGGAGAACCGCATCGCCGTCGAGCGCAAGCGCT
>Ga0302325_10008448_pt1 | contig 22600 bp, 16 predicted proteins | sample Palsa_T0_2_FD_201948 | JGI IMG/M metagenome (GOLD analysis project Ga0302325, IMG submission 201948) | Peat permafrost microbial communities from Stordalen Mire near Abisko, Sweden - Palsa_T0_2 | ecosystem: Environmental > Terrestrial > Soil > Palsa > Peat permafrost | place: Sweden: Abisko...
GCTCGGTTGCGGATCGGCCGCTTCGGTGACGTTCGCCATGACGCTCTTGTGTCCTTACTTGGAGTGCTTCACTTGGAGTGCGGTCGGTCGGACTTCTTCGCCGGGGGGGCGGCGGCCTCGACCTCGTCCCAGCCCGTGGCGAGCTCCTCGGGGGTTGCGAGGTGATAGTCGTACGGACCGCGGGTGATGATCGGCGTCTCGTGAAAGTTCACGAGGCACGGCGGTGTATCCGTCATCCACTCGTAGCCGGCGGAGCCCCACGGGTTGCGCGGCGCCTTCTTGCCCTTCCACAGAGCCTCGAGGAGCGTGTACGCCGTGAGAAACAGGCCGATGCCCAGGATCCACGACCCGATGGTGGACGCCCTGTGGAACGGTTCGTACTGCGGCAGGTAGTCGTAGTAGCGACGCGGCATGCCGCGCGATCCCATGATGAACTGCGACATGAACGTGACGTTGAAGCCGACGAAGACGAAGACGAAGCCGATCTTGGCCTTGACCTCGTCGTGCATCTTGCCCGTCATCTTGGGCCACCAGTAGAGCAGCCCACCGAGGAAACCGATGACGGTGCCGCCCATCATGACGTAGTGGAAGTGGGCGACGACGAAGTACGTGTCCGTCAGGTGCACGTCGACGCTGAGCGTGCCGAGAAACAGGCCCGTCAGACCGCCGATCGCGAACAAAAAGATGAACGCCAGCGCATAGAGCATCGGCGACGCCCACACGATCGATCCGCGGTACAGCGTGGCCGTCCAGTTGAAGACCTTCACGCCCGAGGGGATCGCGACCAGCATCGTGAGCGCCGAGAAGAGCATCGTCGAGAACTCGCTCATCCCGGCCGTGAACATGTGGTGACCCCACACGAGAAAGCCGAGCAGCGCGAGCGCGATCGAGCTCATGGCGATCGCGAACTGGCCGAAGATCGCGCGCCGCGAGAACGTGGCGATGAGCTCGCTCACGATCGCCATCCCGGGGACGATCATGATGTAGACCGCCGGGTGCGAGTAAAACCAGAAGAAGTGCTGGAAGAGCACCGGGTCGCCGCCGAGCTTCGGGTCGAAGATGCCGATGCCGAAGAAGCGCTCGGCGCAGAGCAGGAGCAGCGTGATCGCAAGGACCGGCGTCGCCAGGATCTGCATGAGCGCCGTGGCGTACATGCCCCACACGAAGAGCGGCAGTCGCGTCCACGTGATGCCAGGCGCGCGCATCGTGTGCACCGTGACGAGGAAGTTCAAACCGGTGAGGATCGACGAGAAGCCCAGGACGAACACGCCCATCGTCATCGAGATGACGCTGTTCGTCGTCTGCACGCTGTAGGGCGTGTAGAACGTCCAGCCCGTGTCGATTGAGCCCATGACGATGCTGCACAGCGCCAAGGTTGCGCCGCACAGGTAGAGGTAGAAGCTGAGAAGATTCAGGCGGGGGAACGCCACGTCCTTCGCCCCCACCATGATCGGCAGGAAAAAGTTGCCGAGCGCGCCCGGAACGCTGGGGATGATGAAGAGAAAGACCATGATCGCGCCATGGAGCGTGAAGAAGCGGTTGTAGGTCTCCGCGTCCACGATCGTCTTGCCGCGCGAGAACAGCTCGATGCGCAGCAGCAGCGCGAATGTGCCGCCCGCCAAGAAGGCCAGGCTGATCATCGTCAGGTACATCAGCCCGATCCGCTTGTGATCGAGCGTGAGCATCCAGGAGGCGATCCCCTTCTTGGCGTCCAGGTACATCGCGTCCGGGTCGCCGTGCGCGTCGGACGCGTGGCCCCCAGCGATGGGCATGTCGATTGCTGCCATGACGATGACTCCTGTCAGACCTTCTTGAAGCGGTGTCGTACTACTTCAGTGACTTGATGTAGGCCATGAGCTCGTCGAGCTCGAGGTTGGAGACCTGGCCGCGGAACGTCGGCATGACGGGACCGAAGCCGGTGACGATCTTGGCCTGCGGATCGAGGATCGATTCGCGGACGTAGTTCTCGTCGACCTTCACCATGCCGACGTTGGTCGACTCCTCTTTGCCCCAGATGCCCTTCCACGACGGGCCAATGCCGGGGGCTCCGGTCGTCGTGTGGCAGGCGAGGCAGCCCTTGTTGCCGTAGAGGCGCTGCCCTTGCGCTGCGGCGATCTCGGCGGGGCACAGCTTGCCGGTCGAGGCGAACTCCTCGCACTTGTCGCCCACGCTCTTGAGAAACTTCTCGTAGTCGTCGTCCGTCTCGACGAAGAGCATCGCGTGCATGGCCCAGTGGCCGGTCGCCTGGCCCGGCGGATACGGGTTGCGCGGGTCGTCGCTCGGCTCGTAAGGCAGCTCGCCGCTGGGACCCGTGCTGCGCCCGCCGCAGTATTCGGCGCAGGCGATGTCGTCGTGACCGACGTGGGTCGCCTCGAACCAGACCGAGGTGAACATCCCGGGGACGACGTCGCGCTTCACGCGCAGGGCGGGGACGTAGAACGAGTGCAGCACGTCGCCCGATCCCATGATGAGCTTCACGGGTTTGTGCGCCGGCACGTGAAGCTCCGAGCTGCTTCCGCCGTTCGGGTACACGAACTCCCAGCTCCACTGCTTGGCGTTGACGCGGATCTCGATCGAGTTCGCGGGCGCCACGGCCAGGTCCATGTATCCCTGGAAGCCCTTGTGGAAGAGGAACGCGAGGATGAAGAGAGGCGCGATCGTCCACGCGATCTCGAGCGTCAGGTTGTGTCCCGTCGGCTCGGCCTTGTGGCCCTTTCGCTCGCGGTACTTGATCGCCCAGTAGATCATCGTCGTGACGATTGCGACGAAGAGGACGACGCTCAGCCAGTAGATGAAATAGTAGAGCCAGTCGATGTCGCCGGAGACCGTCGACATCTGCTCCGGTAGCTGGAAAGTGGCGGGTGCGTTCGGCTCGTTCATGGCGACGTCGGACTCTCGCGGGTCGTGGTCAGGTTGTTGGGTTCAGGCTGGCCTGCGGCCGCGAGCTTTTTGTTCCGGCGCCTCTCACGAGCCCACATGATCGTGAGAAAGGAGCCCAGCGCGCCGAGCGTGACGACGCCGCCGAGCCGCATGACGTTCATTGCGACGATCGAGTAGTGACCGCCCTGCGGATCGTAGTGGTAGCAATAAAGGAGGATGCGCTCGGTGGTCGAAACGGACCTGCCCTGCGCGGCCTCGAGCAACCCGAGGCGCACGTCTTTCGGGTCGTACTGGATGCCGTAAAGGTACCGGCCGATGCGCCCGTCGGGCGTAAGCAGGTAGATGGCGGCAGGGTGGGCGTACTGCTTCTGCCGTTCGTCGTAGTGGTACTCGAAGCCGATCGCGTCGGTCACTTTGCGGATGTTCGTCTCGTCGCCGGTGAGAAAGTGCCACCCGGCGACGCTGCCTTTGGACCGCACGTAGCTCTCGGCCACGTTGGCGCGCTTGCGCGTGGCTGTCGCAGGGGTGTCCTTCGGATCGATGCTGATCGAGACGACATCGAACTCGCGACCCACGGTCCACTCGACGTCGTTGAGCGAGCGCACCGTCGCGTCGAGCACGAGGCTGCAGAGCATCGGGCACGTGTGATACGCGAACACGAGAAGCGTCGGGCGCTTGCCGTCGAAAAAATCGCCCAGCCGAACCGCCTTGCCCTCGGTGTCCTGGAACGTGGCGTCGCGCGGAAGCGCGCCGTTCAGGTGCTCGATCAAGCCGACGCCAGTGAGCTCCGGCGCGGGCGTGTTGGGCATGCCCTCGCGCTCCTTTTGCCATGCCTGTGCGTGAGCGTCGCCCTGCGCGACGCACAGGCACGAGGCGAGCACGGTCGCGCCCAGCAGGCTCGGGGCGATCCGGGAAGAGAGCGCTCGGTCCGTCACTGCGGCCTCTTGCCATGGCCCTTGCGTGCGGGCGCGCCGGCATCAGCGGATGGGGCCTTGGCCCCGGCGTCCGGAGAGGCGCTGCTCGCGGCGGCCGTCTCGGGCGCAGGCGGGGGGGCCATCATTGCCGACGGCACGTCGGCCGACATCTTGGACCAGCCCGCGAGCGGCGCCGTGTCGCGCGACGCCGACGCTGCGATGTCCGGGCTGACGGCGACGCGGCCCTGCGCGGCGAGGTGCTGCATCGCCGCGCTGATGGGCAGGGCCCCCGCGGTCAACCGGTCACGCTCGCTCGCACGCAGGTTCTGCAGAGCCTCGGGCTGGATCTCACCGTACTTGCGATGCATCTCGCTCCGCTGCATGTCGTCGAAATACGACATGAGAGACGCGCGCACGGCGATCACCGTGAAGACCACCAGGAACCCAATCCTGAAGATCAAACCCATCTGGGGCTCCGACTTGTCCGTGGCCATGTTGCCTTTGGTCCTCCGTGGGCGCCGTCACGCGCGGGCCACCCCTCGTGCTCCTAAGCGTTCTCGAACTCCAGGGCCCGCGGCAAGCGTGGATCCCCGACAGCGACGAGCGAGTACTCCTCCATGCCGTGCAGCACGAAGGCCATGTAAACACCGAAGATCCCGACGAGGCAGCCCAGGTCCACGATCGCGGGCTCCATCGGCCCAAAGTTGGGCATCACCACCCAGTACACCTCGACGACGTGCATGATCGCGATGCACGCGGCTCCGACGCCGAGCAGCGGGAGGCGGCGCTTGATGTTGCGCGACATCAAGAACCAGAAGGGGATGAAGAAGTTGAGCAGGATGAGGCCGAGGCTGGCGCCCTGCCAGGTGCCGCCGTTGTCGCCCCAGCGCTTGTGGTACCAGGCCACCTCGTCGGGGATGTTCGAGTACCAGGTCAAGAAGAACTGGGCGAACGCGATGTACGTCCAGAAGACGATGAACCCGAAGAGGAACTTGCCGAGGTCGTGGAAGTGCTCGACGGTGACCGCCTTGCCGAGCAGGCCGGCGCTCCGCAGCGCCAGCGTCATCAAGATGAGGCATGCGAACATGAACACGCAGCACTGCGCGAACACGTAGACGCCGAAGATCGTCGAGTACCAGGTTCCATCGAGCGACAGCAGCCAGTCGAAGCCGAAGAACGTCAGGGTAAAGCCGAAGAGGATGATCCCCGCCGGGGCAAACCGCTGGCCCGCCGCGGTGTTCTCGAGCGCACCGCTCTGGTCCTGATCGGTCGACCACTTGAAGTACTTGTGGACGATCCAGCTCCAGATCACCAAGTAGAGGATCAGCCGCGCAAGGAAGAACTGCTTGTTCAGCAGAAAGTGCTTGTGCTCCATGATCCCCGTCTCTTCGCGCTCCTCGGCGCGTTCCATGCGCTTGGGGCTGACGAGGGGCAGGTCGCGCATGGCGGCGGGCTCCTTATCGGCGAAGCCACGTTCTTCGGCCAGCGGCGAGTCGCTCGACGCATGCTCGGCCGACGTGTCGTGCTGCGTCGCTTCTTCCTCGTGGTGCTTGGCGCCGAGCCATGGAAAAAGCAGCTGGATCGTGAGCACGAGCGGGATCGCCAGGACGGCGAAGATCGGCATCGGCCGCATGAGCAGCTCTGCGACGCGCCGGACGGTGACGCTCCACCCGGACTTGGTCGCGTACTGGACCATGACGAAGAAGACGGAGCCGAGCGGCAGGCTCAAGGCCACGAAGTATCCGAACAGGTAGGCGAACGCGAAGCGCTGCGGATCGATCTTCCAACCCATCGCGGCGATGCCGAGACCGACGGCGCCGATGCCCGCGGAGATCTTCCACTTGCCCGCCCACGGCGACTTGGCCGTCATGCGGTACTTGTTCGCGTCCGGTCGCATGGACGCCTTGGTCGAGGTGCTCACTTCTTCGGCTCCGAGGGCGCGGGTTGAGCGTTGGCCGTCATCTGGCTCATCTGCAGGGCGCGCACGTAAGTGACGATCGCCCAGCGGTCGGTCACGGGGATCTGCGGCCCGTAGGCGGGCATCGTGCGAACTCCGTGGGTGATGGTCGCGAAGAGCTGCCCGTCGGGCATGTGCCGCAGGCGCTCGTCTTCGTACGAGGGCAGCGGGGCGAAGCCGCGTGACTCGCACGGGTCGGTCACCTTGTCGCGCTTGCAAACGACCATGCCCTTGCCGTCGCCCGTTTGACCGTGGCACGGCGTGCAGTAGATGCCGAAGCGCTCCTGCCCGCGCGCGAGCATCTTGGCTATGCCGCCCGCGTGGGTGACGATGCCCGCGGGGACCGTCATCGCGTAGCCCGACTGGTCCGGCAGCAGGCCCGTGGCCACCTCGGGATCGTCTTCGTAGTGATCGCGCGCGATGGTCCCTTCGACCGGCGTGCGCATCGTGCGGTGATCGCCGAAGAACTCCGAGTACGACTCCGGGTTGTAGCGCTCCTGGTCGTACATGTTGCGCTCGAGAAGAATCGGCGGATCTTCGCTCGTCTGTCCACGGCAGCCCGCCACCAGGCCGGCCCCCATTGCGACCAGCGCCACCTGAAGCAGCACCACGACGGTTGCGTTGCTGCGAGCCACGAGGCTCATTCCACTTCCTCCTCGACGACTTCGACGTGCGAAGGGTGCATCCCTTCGAGAAACTCTTTGGTCGCCTTCACGTCGAACTTCGGGTCTTCGGCCTCGATCGAGATGAAGAAGCGGTCGATGCTCGCCTTGCGGAAGCGGTCCGACGCGAAGACCGGGTGGTTGTGTCGGGGCAGCTGGTTCAGGCCGAGCATCCCGAGCACCGCACCGAACGCGGAGAGCAGGATGGTGAGCTCGAACAGGATCGGCACCATCGAGGGCAGCGTCTGGGGCGCCCCCGGCGGCTTGTCGCCGACGACGGTCACGTAGTCGACGCCGTTCATCCAGTGCATCATCGTGAACGCGCCCGTCAGGCCCGTGAGGGCGCACGCGAGCACGATCCACCCGAGGCGCGAGTCTTTCATGCCCATCGCCGCGTCCATCCCGTGGACGGGGAACGGGGTGTGGGTGTCCCAGTTCTTGTAGCCGGCGTCGCGGACCTTCTCGGCGGCGTGCAGCGCGTCGCCCGCGGACTCGAACTCCGCAAGAATGACGGTCGGCGCGATCTTGCGGTCGCTGGTCACGTGGGCCTCCATCACTCGGCTCCTTCGGCGGCAAGCCCGCCCTTGGCGGCGACGGGCTCCGAGTGGTGTTCGCCGTGCTTGTCACCGCGGTGTCCGTAGTGGGGATCGGCCTGCGGCAACGTGCCCTTGACCTCGGACATCGCCACCATCGGCAGCCAGCGCATGAAGAGCAGGAACAGCGTGAAGAACACGCCGAACGTGCCCATGTACGTGCCGACGTCGATGATCGTGGGGCGGTAGTAGCCCCACGAGCTCGGGAGAAAGTCGCGGTTCAGCGAGAGGACGATGATGACGAACCGCTCGAACCACATCCCGATGTTGACGAAGATCGAGACCACGAACATCACCGGGATGCTCGTGCGCATCTTCTTGGACCAGTAAAGCTGCGGGATGAGCGTGTTCGGGACCATCATCCACACCCACGCCCACCAGAAGGGGCCCGCCGGGCGGTTGTGGAGGAAGTGCGCCATCTCGTACGGATTGTCCGAGTACCAGGCGATGAAAAACTCCATCGAGTACGCGTACCCAACGAGCAGCGAAGTGAAGAGGATGAACTTGTTCATCAACTCGAGGTGCCGCATGAGGACCACGCGGTGCAGCTTGAACACGCTGCGTGCGATGAGGAGCACCGTCTCCACCATCGCGAACCCGCTGAAGATGGCGCCCGCGACGAAGTAGGGCGGGAAGATCGTCGTGTGCCAGCCGGGGATGACCGACGTGGCGAAGTCCATCGAAACGACGCTGTGCACGCTGAGCACCAGCGGGGTCGAGATCGCCGCGAGGATCAGATACGCGCGCTCGTAGTTGCGCCAGTGCTGGTTACTGCCACGCCAACCGAGGGCGAGAAAGCCGTAGACCGTCCGGCGGGTCTTGGTCATCGAGCGGTCGCGCAGCGTCGCCAGATCCGGGATGAGCCCCACGAACCAGAACAGCAGCGAGACCGTGAAGTAGGTGCCGACCGCGAACACGTCCCAGAGGAGCGGCGACTTGAAGTTCGGCCACAGCGTCATCTGGTTCGGGAGCGGGAACACCCAGAAGAGGAGCCAGGGCCGGCCGACGTGGATGCCCGGGTAGATGAGGGCGCAGATGACCGCGAAGATCGTCATCGCCTCGGCGAACCGATTGATCGCGGTGCGCCACTTCTGCCGGAAGATGAAGAGAATGGCGCTGATGAGCGTGCCGGCGTGGCCGATGCCGACCCACCAGACGAAGTTCGTGATGTCCCAGGCCCAGAAGACCGGCGACGTGTTGCCCCAGACTCCGACGCCCCGGTAGAACAAGTAGCCGACGCAGAGTCCGAAGACCCCCACGAACGAGAACGCGAGCAGGAACGCGATCCACCAGCCGCGCGGCGCGGGTTTTTCGGTGACCCCGGCGATGTCGTCGGTGACCTCGGCGAGCGTGCTGCCTTTTTGGACGAGGTGAGCTTCGCCCAGCTCGGTTATGGGCTCGTAGTACGCCATCAGGCCATCTCCGGATTCGGATTGCGAACCTTGCCGAGGTAGGTGGTGCGCGGTCGGGTCCCGAGCTCCGCCAACAGACCGAAGCGCCGGTCCGTGCGGGCCCACTTGGAGACCTGGCTGTTCATGTCGTTGATGTCGCCGAAGACGATCGCGTCGGCGGGGCACGTCTGCTGGCAGGCGGTGCGAATCTCACCGTCCTTGAGCTCGCGCAGCTCGCGCTTGGAGCGGATCTTCGCGGACTGGATGCGCTGCACGCAGTACGTGCACTTCTCCATCACGCCGCGAAAGCGGACGGTGACGTTCGGGTTTTGCTGCATCTGCAGCGACTCGGGGAGGCCGTCGGTTTCTTTCCAGACCGAGTCGTTGTGCCAGTTCAGGTAGTTGAAGTGGCGCACCTTGTATGGGCAGTTGTTGCCGCAGTAGCGGGTGCCGATGCAGCGGTTGTACGCCATCTCGTTCAGGCCTTCCGGACCGTGCGTCGTCGCGCCGACGGGGCACACGTTCTCGCAAGGGGCCTCCTCGCAGTGCACGCACATCAGGGGCTCGTGGATCGCGAGCGGATCCTCTTCCGTCGCGCCGAGCTTGGAGTCCTCGACCCAGTAGCGATCGAGGCGCAGCCAGTGCATCTCGCGGCCGCGCCACACTTCGCGTTTTCCGACGACGGGCACGTTGTTCTCGGACATGCAGGCGATGACGCACGCGCTGCATCCCGTGCACGCCGTGAGGTCGATCGTCATGCCCCACTGGTGGCCCTGGCTGTAGTCCTGCTGGGACCAGAGCGGCAGGGCGCGCGGCGGCGGCGCGTCGAGCTCGGCGAAGTTCGGCCTCTGCCGGTAGTCGGCGATCGTCGCCTCGTGGGCGATCGGTCGGTTGTGCGTCGTATCGGCCTCCTGCGTCTGCGCGAAGAAGTACGGCTCACCGCCCAGCTTGGAGACCTGCGCGCCGACGGCGAAGCCGAGCGTCTGCGTGGTGCGCAGCGGGTAGACGTCGAAGCCGCGGTCGTTGCCGATGCGGCCCGCCTTCTTGCGGCCCCATCCCAGCTTGAGCGCGACCGAGTTGTCGGCCTGGCCGGGAACCGTCCAGACGCCGACCGTCACCGATCGCTCGCCCACGCTGATCTTGACGAGGTCCTTGTTCTCGACCCCGAGCGCCTTGGCCGTGGCTGGCGAAAGGATGGCCGCGTTGTCCCACACGAGCTTCGTGACGGGGTCGGGCATCTCCTGCAGCCAGGTGTTGTTCGCGTGGAAGCCGTCGACCATCTTGGGGCACGGCGCGAACGTGACCTCGAGCGATCCCGGCCCCACCTTGGCCGGCGCGGGCGCCTTGTCGAGCGACGCGGCGACGTCGGCGGAGCGAAGCGCGGGGGCGGGAGCCGGAGCGGGCGGCCGCGTGAGGACGCCGAGCGCGAGTCCGCGGTTCCAGTCGCGCGTCACGTCGACCCCGCGAACGGGGACCAGCGCGCCCGAGGCTTCGTGGCACTCGTACCCTTCGCCGGCGGGCGTGCATCCCGTGAGGTTGTGCCCGACGAGAACCTGCGCGCGCGACGTGGCGACGACCGCGTCGTGTCCCGTCTTTTCGGCGGCGTTGGCGAGCTGCGCGAGGAGCTCGATCTCGCTGCGTCCACCGTAGAGCGGCAGGATGAGCGGCTGCTGGATGCTGACGGCGCCGTCGAGCGACCGCGCGTCGCCCCACGACTCGAACGTGTGCGCGAGCGGGACATGCCAGGCGCATTTCTCGCTGGTTTCGTCGACGAAGAGCCCCGCGCGCACGCTGAATGGCACGGTGGCAAGCTTCTCGGCGAAGCCTAGATCGGCGGGCGCGTCGTAGACGGGGTTGCCCGCGATGACGACGAGCGCGTCGACCTGTTTGGCCGCGATCGCGTCGGTGAGGGCCTTGATGTCCGTTGCAGCGTCGAGCTCGTCGGCATCGGTCACGCTCCCGTAGTTGACGGTGGCGCCCACGGCGCCGAGCGCCGCGTTCATCGCGTGCGCCAGCGCATGAACGACAGGTGGCTGACGAGAGCCGACCACGACGAGCGCGCGAGACCGGTTGGTGGCGAGGTCCTTCGCGACCGCGGCAAGCCACTTGGCGGGGATGCCGTCGGTCGACGCGTTCTTCGCGGCGCTCGGCGCCACGTCGCCCAGCGTGACGTTGTTCTTGCCGAGCTCCACGGCCAGAGCGCGCGCGTAGCGCTCGACGTCGGCCGCGGGCAGACGGAGGCGATGGTCGGCGCTGTTTCCCGTCGTCGTGCGCTCGGGCTCGACGACGTACAGGCGGCTCATCGTGTCTTTGGCGGAGCGCAGGCGTCGCCCGCCCGCGAACAGCTTGTTCGCACGGACGTTCCCCGTCTCGGTCTGCAGGAAGTCGCTGTCGAGCGCGAGGATGACGCGCGCGCGGTCGTACGCGTTGAGCGACGACACCGGCTGCCCGAACGCGATTCGCGCGCCCTCGCGGGCGTTGCTGTCGTTCGCCGCGGCCCAGGTGTGCACGCGCGCCTTGGGGAACCGCTGCGCCAGCGCGGCTCGCATCCGCAGCACCGTGGGCGACAGCGTGGGCGGCATCAGGAGACGCAGTCGCGCGCCCTGGTCGGCCGCGTACCCAGCGAGCTTCGCCTGCAGCGCCGCATCGAAGTCGGCCCAGGTGGCCGGGGCGCCGGACTTGAGCGGCGTCGTCGAGCGCTCGGGATCATAGAGATCGAGGATCGTCGCCTGCGTGACGAGATCCGCCGCGCCGAGGCTCGAGGGATGGGACTCGTTGCCTTCGACCTTGGTCGGGCGGCCCTCGTGCGATTCGAGCACGAGGCCCACAGCATCGCCCCGGCGCTGGAGCACCGTGGTGTAGTGGGACGGGACACCCGGGATGACGTCCTCGGGCATCTTGGTATACGGCACCACGCGCTCGAGCGGGCGCCGGCACCCCTCGGCGCCGACGACCGCGAAGGTGGCGGCCATTGCACCGAGCAGGCCGCGGCGACTGAGCTGCCACGCTTCGTCCGTCGGCGGCGTCTCGATGTGGCCCTTGCGAAACTCGGGCCCATTGATTCCGTGCTTGGCGGCGTCCTCGGCCGACTCCTGCGCGAGGCGTCCTCGTTCTTCCAGGTCGCGCCAGTACTTGGGCGAGCCCGGCCAGGTCGTGTCGTTGACGGGGTACGGTGCTCGCTTGCTCATCGGTGGCACCCCGCGCAGTTCTCCGGCGGATTGAGCTTTCGCGGCGGGTCGACGTGGTCCGTGTGCACGAACGCCATGTTCGTCATCTCGCTGACCGGACGAATGAAGGCGCTGTCGCCCTGCTTCGCCTTCACGTCGCGGTGGCACTCGAGGCACCACCCCATGCTGAGAGGCTTCTCCATCCGAACTCTTTCCATCTGGTCGATGCGACCGTGGCAGGACGCGCATCCGACGCCGGCGGTCACGTGCACGCTGTGATCGAAGTACACGTAGTCAGGCAGCTTGTGGATGCGAGCCCACTCCATCGGCTTGCCCGACGCCCAGCTGTCGCGGATCGGCTGCAGCTCCGCCGAGTCGGTCTTCACCAGCTGGTGGCAGTTCATGCAAGTCTCCGTCGGCGGCACCATCGCGAGGGGCGCCCGCTCGACGTTCACGTGGCAGTACCGGCAGTCGAGGCCAAGCTGGCCGACGTGCAGGCGGTGCGAATAGGGGACGGGCTGCTTGGGCGCGTACCCCACCTGCGTGAACGAGGGGGAAAAGTAGTACCACATCAGGAACACCACCGCGACGAGGCCAAAGCTGGCGCCCCCGGCGACGATGAGGGGCAGCTTGTTCAGGGACCGAGGGAAGATTTGCATTGGGGTCGGGGGGCTCGCAGCGCTGCTCTACGGACGGCGAGCGGGTTCGAGGCTCCTCTTCGCGGCGACGTGAAATACCCGGTGGCCAGCGCGCGCTTATACGAAATCGGGACAGCCGAGACAACGGGAGTTTTGCGAAAGAAATGCGCGAACCGAATGGCAGCGCTTTGCAGGGCTTTTTTCGGGGTGTTCTTGGGCCGTGGCGGTACCCGTGCCGGGGCGTTGTGGGGGAGCGGCGCCGGCTCGTCAAGAGCGCTCAAGAGCACGAAGAGCGCGAGCGAGGCATCCGATTTCCACTACTACGTGGGACCGTGCCGTACCTTGGCGTAACGGACCGGTTGGGCGCGATGCGCGCGATGCGCTGGTGGCGGTGGTGGGCCCCGACGGTCGCGATGATGTTGCTGTCGCTCCTCAGCTATGTGGACCGCACGGCGCTGGCGCTGCTCTCACCCACGATCCTGCGGGAGACGGGCCTCAGCGCGACCCAGTACACATCGATGGTCAGCGCCTTTTCGATGGCGTACCTGATCGGAAACCCGTTCTGGGGGCGGCTCCTCGACCGGTACGGCGTCCGAGTCGGCCTCGCCGTCAGCGTCGCGGTGTGGACGGCGGCTTCGGTGTCGCACGCCTTCGCGTACGGGATCCTTGCGTTCGCGGTCGCCCGATTCGCGCTCGGTTTTGGTGAAGGGGCCACCTTTCCGGCCGGCCTGCGTACGGCATCCCTGACGCTTCGCCCCGAACAGCAGGCCAGGGGGCTTGCCCTGGCCTACAGCGGCGGATCGCTCGGGGCTGTCGTCACCCCGCTGATCGTCACGCCCCTCGCGCTCAAGTGGGGTTGGCGCGGGGCGTTTCTGGTCACGGGCCTCTTCGGGGTGGGGTGGCTCCTCGTCTGGGCACTCGTCTCGCGCGATCCCCGGCTCGCACCGAAGGACGCGAGCCTGGATGGCCGCCCGCCGCCAGCGGTGCCGCGCCTGACCGACCCCTCCGTCCTCGGCTTCATGGGCGCCTACGCGTTCGGAGGATTGCCGCTGGGTTTCGTCCAGAACATTGCGCCCATTCACCTCGCTCGCGGCCTCGGGTGCGACCAGGCCACGCTGGGCCACATCCTCTGGATCCCGCCGCTCGGCTGGGAGGCGGGCTACTTTTTCTGGGGCTGGATCGTCGACAGGGCAGCCACCCGGGGCCGGCTCGGGCCCGAGTTCTTCCGGCGACTTTTTGGATGGCTCGCCGTCGGGGGCGTCTTTCTCGTCGCAGCCGCGCTCGTACCTTCTGTGCCCGTCGTCATCGGGCTCTTGTTCCTGGCGATGTTCGTGTCGGCCGGATTCGTGATCGCCTCGCTGGCCGAAGTCACCCACCGGCACACCACGGCGCACGCCGCCTACCTCGCGGGCCTGGGCGCCGGCTCGTGGTCCGGCCTCATGACGCCGGTGATGCCGGTGTTCGGGTTGCTGCTCGATCGCAGGGCGTACGTGGCGGCGTACGCCATCGCTGCGGCCTCGTTCACGGTCGCCTGGCTCACCTGGCGCCTCGCCTCGCGGCACGTCACCCGAGCAGGTGGACCTCTCCGGCATTCCAGCGCGTGAGCGCGCCATCCTCGCGGCGCACCATGAGCCGCCCGTCCTCGTCGATCCCCGCGGCGACGCCCTCATTCGAGGGATCGACGGCATCGCTCCGCTCGCCCAGGTCGCGGCGCACCGGACGGCCCTTCAGAACGTCGGCCGCCGCCAGACGCCCCAGGACGAGCCCGAGCCCCCGCCCGATCACCAGGTGCAGATCGTGCTCGATGCGCCCGAGCACGTCCGCCAGGATCGACGCGCGGTCCGGCGGCGCTGCGGCGACGAGCGCCACGGAAGTCGCGCGATCCGCGATCGCATCGGGAAAGACGCGGGTGTGCACGTTGATCCCCACGCCGACGATGACCGCGTCGATCCGCGACCCGATGGTCACCGCTTCGACCAGCACCCCCGCCACCTTGCGGTCAGCAACGAAGACGTCGTTGGGCCATTTGATCCCTACCGACACGGCGGGGGCTGCGACGGCAACCGCATCGCGTACGGCGAGGCCCACCGCGAGGGCCGCCGGCGCGATCCGCGCGGGCACACACGACACACGCACGAGCACCGAGAAGAGAAGCCCTTCGCCCGGGGCACACACCCACGCGTGACCGCGCCGTCCGCGCCCGGCGGTCTGCACCTCCGCGACCCACGTCGATCCGTGGGGTGCGCCGTCGCGCGCCGCAGTCTTCGCGAGATCATTGGTCGACGTCGTCGTGGCCAGCAGGTGCATGGGATGACCGAGCGCGCTGCCCGATGCGGCCACGAGATCCGGCGCTCGCGCCATGTCCTCGTTCACGCCGCGCGGCACGCGACCTCTGCCCGCGGGCATCATTCGAAGTCGAGACCCACGTCCGACGCGCGAACCGAGTGCGTGAGCGCGCCGATCGAGATCGCGTCGACACCGGCCTGCGCGACTTCGGGGATACGCGCGAGCGTCATCCCACCAGATGCCTCGAGCAGCACACGTCCCTTCGCCCTGGCGACCGCCGCGGCCATGTCGCCGGTGGTCATGTTGTCGAGGAGCACGATGTCCGCGCCGGCGTCGATCGCCTCGTCGAGCTGCCCGAGCGACTCGATCTCGCACTCGATCTTGGCCGTGTGCGGCGCCGCCGCGCGCGCGCGCTCGACCGCCGCCCGCACGCCGCCGCACGCCGCAACATGGTTGTCTTTGATGAGCACCGCCGCGCCGAGGTCGTCGCGGTGGTTTCGCCCGCCGCCGACGCGAACCGCGTAGCGCTCGAGCGCCCGCAGGCCCGGCGTCGTCTTGCGCGTATCCGTGATGCGCGCGCGCGCGCCCTGCGGCAAGGCGTCGACGAACTCCCGCGTGCGCGTCGCCACTCCGCACATCCGCTGCACCAGGTTCAGGGCGACGCGCTCGCCCATCAGGATCGCGCGCGCGCGCCCGCGGACCGACCACAGTCGCGCCCCCCACTCGGCGCGAGTTCCATCAGGTACGTGCGGCTCGATGACAAGCGATGGATCGATGGCGCGGAACACTCGCGCGAAGACCGTGCCTCCGCAGACGACGAGCGCTTCGCGCGTGACCGCGTGCGCCACGGCTTGCGCGTGGGCATCGATGCATGCCTCGGTCGTGAGATCCCCCGACGCGAGATCCTCTTCGAGCGCGATCGCGATCACGCGATCGACGACGGACAGGGGCAACTCGAACATGCGGCCGGAAGACTAGCATCGGGCGGCGTCAATACAGCCCGTACCCTCGACCGAGGAGCAGCGAATACACGTTGCACCCGGCGTGGAACGCCGTCGACGCGCCAATCCCCCCGGTGCGTGCCCGCAGCCATCCGAAGAGTAGCGCCGGGAAGAATACCGCCAGCCGCGCCGGCACGGGCACCGTCGCCAGATGCCCGAGCGCGAAGATGGCCGCGGACGCGAGACATCCCGGCCCGAGGGTGGCACCGAGCACGCGCCACCGCGGTGCCCACGCCTCGTCCAGCTTCGACTGCAGGTACCCGCGGTAGAACGCCTCCTCCGGCAGCGCGATGATCAGCACCTGGGCCAGGAGCTCGCTCTCGAAATCGAGCGGATGCTGCCCGAGCGAGAACGTGAGCCTCGGCGCCCACCACGACCGCCACGCGAAGAAGAAGGGCACGGCCACGATCGCGAGCGCCGCCGCCGCCCACGCCAGCGACGACCCCGCCGCGCGGAGCAGCGCTGGCACCGCAAGCGGACCGGGCATCACCAGGCCGCCGAGCGCGAGCCCCGCGCGGCGCACGCGCTCGTCGTCACGGCGCCACACGGTCAGCCACACGGCTCCGAAGAAGATGAACGCCACGATCGTGGTGTTCCAGGCCGGAGGCAACAACGCCCCCGCCGCCGCGACCGCTAGCGTGACGGCCGCCGACACGATCAGCGCTTCGCGCAGCGAGCCCGCTTCGCCCGCGGTCAGTTGCGGCATTGCAGGCGTGTCACGAACGCTTCTGTGTGGCTGGCTTCGAGATCGAGCCACGATACGAACCACTCGCCGCGCGTGCGTCCGGGCGCGATCCAGGGCCGCGGTTGATCGCCGGTCACCTTGGCGAACGTGCTCGTGGTTCCCACGCCGTCGCGCGAGATACCCGCAATCCGGACGCGGCCCCCGTCGTAAAACGCGAGCTCGGCCAGGCCCTCGGGCGAGATCGCGACCGCCGGGTGACCCCCCTTGGGCGTGAAGCGTTTGCGCCAGAGGACGGTGCCTCGCGCCGGATCCACGAGCGCGGCTTCCGCGCCCTTCTCGAGCTCGTGCCACACGAGGAAGCACGCGTCCTTGCCGCAGACCATCGACGGATAGTCGCCGCCAATCTTGTCCTCGTTCACCGCGGCCGCGTCGCCCAGCTCGCGCGAAACCTTGGAGCCCTTGTCCGAGAGACCGCCGGTCGCGAGGTCCGGCATCGCCAGGGGAACGCGCATGCGCTCGACGACGTGTTGATGGTCGCGTTCGAGCGCGTACGCCAGAAATACGTTTTGACTCGCAATCGCCACGCTCGGCGATCCCACCTGCGGCGCCCTGCCCTTCTCGGACGCGTACGCCGTGGCGCGCACGGCGGGCCCCGACGGTGCCAGCTCGGCGTCGAGGTGGCGCAAGAACAGGTCCTCCGGGTCGCCTTCTTGCCACGCGACCCAGAACCCGCTGCCGTCGAGCGACCGATCGATGGCCGGCCAGAAGAGGCCCGGCTTGGACGCGCCCACGGCGACGCTCATCCCCCCGATGCGGCCGTCGGCGTCGAGCCAGCGAACCTTGACCCCAGGCTCGCGGCCGCCCTTGTCCCAGAAGAGGAGCAGCACGCGGTCGTCGACCGTGAGCAGCGCGGGCCGCATCGCGTAATCGGCCTCCGGGGTGAGGTCGCGCGGCGCCGTGGCGGGGCGGCCCGCCGCGTCGATGAGGACGGAGTACACGTGATCGTGGCCGGCCTGCTCGTGGTCGTCGGTCCAGGCGACGATCGCGCCCTTCGACGTCGCGGCCACCGCGGGCCGCCCGACGTTGCTCGCAAAGCCGAGGCGCGGCTGCGAGAGCGCCATCATCTTGCACGGCCCCGTCGTGGCGGCGCCGAGCTTCACCTGATCCTGGAACGTCTTGGCCACGACGCCGCCGCCGAGGTCCGCGGCGTCCTTGAATTTGCGCTGGGCGCCGTCGGCGTCGCCCGTGGAAAGGAGCTGCTGGCCCTCTTCCAGCGCGGCGACCCACTTGGGCACCTCCGGGGGGGACGCAGGCGCAGGGACCGCCTCGACCGCCGATGCGCTCGCGGGCACCAGGTTGATGGCGGGTGCGGTGTGCGCCGCTGCGATGCGCGGACGCACCACTTTGATGTACGCGAACCATCCGCCGAGCGCTGCGCCCCCGAGGACGAGCAGCAACGCGAACGCTCGACCGACGGACGATCGTTTGGGCGGCGGCGTCGAGGCCAACGTGTCGGGCGTTTCGGTCGCGGAGAGATCCGTCGCGCTGCGGCCGGGGCCCCGGAGCTTCGCGAGGTCGAGCGGTTCGCTCGCCTCGCCCGGCTGCGGCACCGCCAGGCCCCGCCCGGAGCTCGGTACGTCCCCTTGCGATACTTCACGCAGGCCGGCGATGGCCTCGAGCTCGATCTGGCTCGTGGCGCCGGCCACGCTGACGAGCGAGATCGGCGCGGCGTCGAGGGCCTGTGCGAGCGCCTCGGCGAGCTCCTTCGCCGACTGGAAGCGGTTGGCGGGATCACGCTCGAGGGCCTTCCGGAACCAGGCGTCGAAGGCCGCCGGAAGGTCGGGGCGGACCTGGCTCGGGACCGGCAGCGACGACGCCGCGATCGCCGCGAACGTCATCGCGACGCCCTGATCCGTGTTCCAGACCGGGCGGCCCGTGAGGCACTCGTACGCCATGCAGCCGAGGGCCCAAAGGTCGGCGCGGTGGTCGACCGTGCCCTGCCCCTTCACTTGCTCGGGCGACATGTACGCCGGAGTCCCGAACACCGCGCCCTCGCGCGTGAGGCGCGCCGTCTTCTCGTCGGTGTGCACGGGCGAGTAGAACTTGGCGAGGCCGAAGTCGAGGATCTTGGCGACCTCTTCGCCGTCCTCGGTCTTGCAGATGTGGATGTTCTCGGGCTTGAGATCGCGATGGACGATGCCCGCCGCGTGCGCCTTGACGAGGCCCTTGGCCACCTGGCCGATGATGCGCACCGTGGTCGCCGGGTCGATCAGGCGAACATGGGCCATGCGATCGTAGAGCGATTCGCCCTCGAGCAGCTCCATCGCGATGAAGGGACGGCCGTCGTCGAGCCGACCCGAATCGTACACCTCGACGATGTAGGGACTCTTCACACTCGCCGCGGCGCGCGCTTCGCGAATGAATCGCTCGATCACGATGGCGGAGCTGGAGAGCTCCGCGGCAAGGACTTTGACCGCCACCCGCTTGCCGATGTTGACGTGCTCCACCTCGTAGACGGCCGCCATGCCCCCGCGCCCCAGCTCGCGCGTGACCTTGTACTTGCCCGCGAGGATGGAGCCGACGTCGATCTTGTTCTCGGGTTGCACAGAGGCCATCGGGTTCGAGCCCGCGGTGGGGCGGCCCCGAATCGGAAACTTACGCCGATTCGCGAGCCCGGCCAAAGCCCTTCGCTCAATCCTGCCCAGGATGCGGCTTTCCTGACGGCTCTGATACGCTGGCTCAGGTGGCAGACGAAGAACGCGACGGGACGCGCGAGCGCCTCGCCGCGATCGGCGAGATCGCGGCAGAGATCGCGCACGAGCTCCGGAATGTTCTCCAGATCGTGTCTTCGAGCGCCTATGTCGCGCGTCAGGACGTCGACCGAGGCGACGCAAGGGCCGCGCAACCTCACGTGGCCAAGGTGGAAAAATACGCCCGGATCGCCCACACCATCGTGGACGATTTGATGCTGCTCGCGCGAGGCGACGCGCTGACGCCCGAGCCGGTTCTCGTGGCCGAGGTGCTCGTGGCGGCTCGCGTGGACGTAGCCGCGGGCACCGCCGAGTGGAACGACCAGATCGATCCGTACGATCTGCGCGTCGAAGGTCACCCCGGCCTCCTCGCCCGCCTCCTTCACGTCCTTTACGAGAACGCGATCCACGCGAGCTCGAAGGCTCCGCGAATCACGACGCTGGCTCGCGCAGAGCCCACCTCGTACGTCATCGAGGTGCACGACGACGGGCCGGGGGTGCCGACCGACATCGCGCCCCGCATCTTTGATCCGCTCGTCAGCGCGCGACAGGGCGGCACCGGCCTGGGGCTTGCTCTCGCCAAGCGCGTGGCAGCGGCGCACGGCGGGTCGATCGCGCTGGCTGATCCGGTCGCGTCGGAGCCGGGGGCGCGCTTTCGCATCGTTCTTCCACGGCAGCGCTGATTGCAAAGCGGACTTCTGCGCTAAGTAGCGTCGGACGATGCGTCCCTTACGCCTACGCGGCGCTCGCACGCACAACCTGCGCGGGGTGGATCTCGACCTGCCCCCCGGTCAGCTGGTGTGCATCACGGGGCCGAGCGGCGCGGGCAAGTCCTCGCTCGCATTCGACACGCTGTACGCCGAAGGGCAAAGGCGCTTCGTCGAGAGCTTCAGCCCCTATGCGCGACAGTTCCTCGAGCGGCTCGAGCGCCCACCGATGGACGAGCTCGCGCCCATCGCGGCGACGGTCGCGGTGGATCGTCGCGCTCCGGTCAAATCGAGCCGTTCCACGCTCGCGACGATGACGGACCTCGAGCCCTACCTCGCGGGCCTCTTCGCCCGCGAGGCGATCCCGCACTGCCCCGATTGCGGGGTCGACGCGGTCGACACGTCGCCGCGCGACGCCGCGACGCGGCTCACCGAGCAGCTCGAAGGCGCGCGTGCGATCGTCACGTACGCGGTCGGCGTGAGCGACGCGGAGCAGTTCCTCGAGCTCCGTGAAAAGCTCGCCATCGACGGCTACCGGCGCATCGTCGTCGGCGGCGCCGTGCGCGCGATCGAGGAGGTGCGGCCGAGCGAGGCCACCGCTCCCGGGGTCCGGGTCGAAGTCGTCGTCGATCGCGTGGGCGTCACGCGCGGAGACGCGCGACGCCTTCAAGAGGCCATCGAGGCCGCCTGGGCGCGCGCCGACGGCCGAGCCGAGCTGCGCGTCGAGCACGCGGCGCCTGCGCCAAGCTCCACGGGCGCCAAGAACGGCGCCGCCGGGCAGCACGCCGGGCAGTCTCACGGCGCTCACCTCGTCGTCGCGCGGGGGCTCGTGTGCCCCGAGTGTGCTCGATCGTTCGAGCCGCCGCGGCCGGGCCTCTTCTCGTACAACTCGCCCTTCGGCGCGTGCGAGGCGTGCCGCGGGTTCGGCCGCATCATCGCCATCGACTGGGACAGGGTCGTGCCCGATCCGCGCAAGTCGATCCGCGGCGGCGCCATCAAGCCGTGGAGTGGACCGAGCACCACGTGGGAACGCGGCGTGCTCACCAAGTTCTGCCAGGCGCGGTCGATCCCGATCGAGGCGCCCTGGGGCGATCTGACGGACGAGCAGCGCGCGGCCGTCATCGACGGTGAGGGCACGTGGCGCAAGGGCAAGTACCCCGGTGTGCGCGCGTGGTTCACGTGGCTCGAGACGCGAACGTACAAGATGCACGTTCGCGTGCTGCTGTCGCGGTATCGCGAGTACACGGTTTGCACGGGGTGCGACGGGGCTCGCCTGAACGCCAATGCCCTCGCTTACCGCGTGGCGGGCCTGAACGTCGGCGGGTGGCATCGGCTCACGGTGTCCGAGGCGCTCGGCCGCGTCGGCGCGTACACGCCGCGCGATCCTCAGGGCAAGCGCGTCAAGGAGCAACTCGCGTCTCGGCTGGGGTATCTCGACGCCGTCGGCATCGGATATCTCACGCTCGACCGCCAGGCGCGCACGCTGTCGGGCGGCGAGGCGCAGCGCGCGGGGCTGACGACGGCCCTCGGCGCGGCGCTCACGGGCACGCTCTTCGTCCTCGACGAGCCGACCGTCGGCCTGCACTCCACCGACGTACCCGCGCTCGCGGGCGTGATGAAGGCGCTCTCGCGCGGCGGCAATTCGGTGCTCGTCGTCGAGCACGATCCATCGATCGTGCGCGCCTGCGACCGCGTGGTCGAGATGGGTCCCGGCGCCGGGGCGCGCGGCGGCACGATCCTCTTCGACGGGACGCCCTCGGAGCTGGCGCGCCGCGAGGACCTGCCCACGGGGCGCGCCTGGGCGCGGGCGCGGCAGGCGACGCGCACGGCACGCAAACCACGCGCGTGGCTCGCGTTGCGCGGCGCGCGGGCGCACAACCTCCAGGGCCTCGACGTTCGCTTCCCGCTGGGCGTGCTCTGCGCGGTGACGGGCGCGAGCGGATCGGGCAAGTCCACCCTCGTCGGCGACATTCTCTATCGCGGCGTCGCGCGCGCGCTCGGCAACATGAGCGTCGACAAGCCGGGCCAGCACGACGCGATCGACGGCATCAAGCACCTGAAGCACGCCGTGCTCGTCGACCAATCGCCGCTCGGGCGCACCGCGCGCGGCAACGCCGCCACCTACGTCAAGGCCTGGGACCGCATGCGCGCGCGCTTCGCCGCGGAGCCCGCCGCGCTCCGGGCCGGCCTCACGGCCGCCCATTTCTCGTTCAACGTCCCGGCCGGGCGATGCGAGGAGTGCGCGGGCGAGGGTTACGAGACCGTGGAGATGCAGTTTCTGGCCGACGTGCAGCTGCTCTGCGCGGTGTGCCAGGGGCGGCGCTTCAAGCCGGAGGTCCTCGCCGTCACGCACAAGGGCCGGTCGATCGCGGACGTGCTGGCGATGGGCGTCGACGACGTTCTCGCCACGTTCGATCCGAAGGCGGAGCCGGACTACGTGCTCCGGCGATCGCTGCAACCGATCGTGCGCGTGGGCCTGGGGTACTTGCCGATCGGCCAGCCGCTGTCCACGCTCTCGGGCGGCGAGGCGCAGCGTCTCAAGCTGGCGCGCGCCTTGGGCGAAGAGACCAAGGGCGGGCTCTTCGTCGTCGACGAACCGAGCGCCGGCCTGCACGCCGAGGACGCGTCGTACGTCGTCGACGCGCTGCACGCGCTGGTCGACGAAGGTGCGAGCGTGGTCGTCGTCGAGCACGACCTCGACGTCGTCCGGGCTTGCGACTGGGTCATCGACCTGGGCCCCGGCGGAGGGCCGAACGGCGGGCGTCTCACCGCCGAGGGCACCCCGGACGCCGTGGCCAAGAGCGACACGCGAACCGGGGCCGCCCTGCGCGACCGCAAAAACGCGGAGCGGTCCGGGGCGTCCGGGCGAAAGGTTTCCGCGTCCGACTTTCCCGAGCTCGCAGCGTGGACGCCGGCGATCATGGTGTCGCACGCCCGCGAGCACAACCTCAAGGACGTGAGCTGCTCCA
>Ga0302325_10008450_pt1 | contig 22598 bp, 22 predicted proteins | sample Palsa_T0_2_FD_201948 | JGI IMG/M metagenome (GOLD analysis project Ga0302325, IMG submission 201948) | Peat permafrost microbial communities from Stordalen Mire near Abisko, Sweden - Palsa_T0_2 | ecosystem: Environmental > Terrestrial > Soil > Palsa > Peat permafrost | place: Sweden: Abisko...
TCGCACAGACCGCGCCACTCGCGAGGGAGCCGCTTCAACTCAAAAACCCAATGTCCTTCCCAATGTACAAACCTCCTTAAAAGGGGCTTGACCGAAGTCTCCCCATATTAGGTGGGCGCGGCCGGCCACCACTGGTAGAGGAACAGGTAGACGAGGACGCCCGTCACCGAGACGTAGTACCAGATCGGGAACGTGACGCGCGCCCAGGCGCGGTGGCGCTCGAAGTTCCCATTCAGGGCGTAGATGAAGGTCCGCGGGACGAGGAACGCGATCAGCGCGGCGAGCGGGATGTGCGTCCAGAGGATAGTGAAGTACACCCAGCGTATGGCGCCCGTCCCGCCAAAGCGGGTGTGGAGCCCGTGCATCAGGGCGTGGTAGGTCACGTAGAAGACGAGGAAGAGCGCCGACGCGACGGCCGCCGACAGCATGCAGGCCCGGTGGGCGCGGCGGTCCCCCCGTTTTATAAATATGAACCCCGTCGTGATGAGCACGGTGGCGACCGCGTTCAGGGCAGCCTCGATCGGCGGAAGGTCGTGGACGGTCATGGTAGGCCCAGGAGCATCCTGTCCGCGACGAGGGAGCCAAGCAGAAGCGGTAGGTAGGCCAGAGAAAAATGGAAAAGCCTGCGCGCCGCCGCGTCCCGGCCCACGGGCCGCAGGAACTCCGCGGCCCTCCAGAGGAACCACGCGCCGACGACTGCCGCCGCCCAGCCGTAGCACCATCCGCAGAACCCGAGGAGCGCCGGCAGCAGGCTCGCGGCGACGAGGCAGAGCGTGGCGGCGAACGACCACCATGCGACCCGGCCACCGGCCTCGTCCCGCACGGGCAGCATGGGGAAATTGACCGCGGAGTAGTCCTTCCTGTAGATCCACGCGATTGCCATGAAGTGGGGGATCTGCCAGAAGAACATGATGCCAAAGAGGATCCAGCCGAGCGCCGAGACACTCCCATCGGCGGCGGACCAGCCGATCAGAGGGGGCAGCGCTCCGGCCACCGCGCCGATCTCGGTGCTCCAGCGGCTGATCTTCTTCGCGGGCGTGTAGCAGCCCAGGTACGAGGCGATCGTGAGCAGCGTGAAGAGGGCCGCGAGCCTGCCGACCTGCGTGAACATGATGATGAGCGCCACGAAGCACATCCCCCAGCCGAGGACGTAGGCGGAGCCCCCCGCGATCCTTCCGGCCGGTATGGGCCGCTGCGCCGTGCGCGCCATCCGTGCGTCAGTGTCGCTCTCGATCCACTGGTTGAGCGCCGCGACGCCGCCGGCCGCCAGAGACGCGCCGACGGCGAGGAAGGCGACCTTCGCCGGGTTGTGGGCGGGCCGCGCCGCGAAATACCCCACGAGCGCCGTGAGGACCGAGAGCAGGCTCAGCCTCGGCTTCGTCAGTTCGACATAGTCCGAGAACCGCGCGGGCGCGTGAGCCGCCTCGGTCACGCGGCCCCCATCCGCTCGACCGCGTCCCGGTGGGCGAGCCAGGTGAGCCAGAACGCGGTCACGAGCGTCAGCGCGCCGACGACCACGTGGCCCGTCGTGATGAGGGGGTCGCGCATCGTCCTTATGACCGCGGCCCCGAGGAGGATCTGGAGCGCGACCAGGCTCACGAGGAAGGACGCCCCGGTGCGCATCGCGAGCGGCGCGGCGCGGTCGCGCCAGATCGCCGCGGCGTACACGGCGGCGGCGACCGCGATCGCGCAGGCCATGACCCGGTGCGCAAAGTTGATCCCCACGCGGAAATTCCAGGCGGCGGGCAGGACCCCGCCGGCTGGCGTGGACCACGGGAAGGTCGGGATCGCGAGCCCGGCGCCGCTGTGGCGCATCACGGCGGCGATCCCCAGCTGGACGAAGATGAAGGCGCAGCATGCCAAGCCGGCGCGCCTCGCCCCGGCGCCGACGCCGTTCGGCCGCTCGATCCAGCCCCTGGAGCAGGAGACCGCGATCGCGACCAGCGTGCAGGCGAACGCCTGCGCTAGGCAGGCATGGAGCATCGCGAAGAGCCTGCCGAGGCTCGTGTCGACCGCCGCCACCTGGACCGGCTCAAGCCGGACGCGCAGCCCGCCCACGACCGCCTGGGCGACGACGAGGCCGGCCGCGAAGTACGAGAGGCGCCGGAGCCACCCGCGCGACTCGGTGCGCCAGATCCAGACCGCGAGGATCCCGGTCAGGATCGTCATCAGTCCGGCGCTAAGCCTGTGCGAATGCTCCGAGAACATCGCGTTGTCGGTGAGCCAGCCGCGGGGGTTTAGGGAGCCATTGGAGAGCGGCCAGTCCGGGAACGCCATGCCGGCACCGATGCTGGTCGTGTAGGCGCCCAGGGCCACCAGGATGAAGACCCACGCCGCGGCGCCGGCGGAAAACGCCGCCAAGGCCGGCTTGTAGCCGGCGGTGCGGGGGAGATCGGTGGTCGTGGCCATGGGAGCGGGACGGGAGCGGGAGCGGGAGGGTGCCATGGTGCCCGTCGCAAACGCTTTGACAATTTTTTCCTCCGGGGGATTGGTGGTACAGTGAGAGCTAATGCCGCCCGATACATCGCCGCATGCGCGGCGGCCTGTGCGCTCCTCGCTGCCCCGGGCTGCGGACGGGCGGGGGGCGGCGCGCAAGCCCAGGCGGCCGCCCCGGCCGACGGCGAGCGCAGGTTCCCGCTCACGGGCGAGGTTCTCTCCGTGGACAGGGCCCGGAAGGTCCTCACCGTCCGGCACAACGACGTCGCCGGCTACATGCCCGCCATGACCATGGAGTTCCCGGTCTCGGCCGGCGACGCTTCGAGCGCGTCGGCCGGGGAGAAAATCCGCGCGGAGCTCGTGGTCGCGAAGGATGGCGGCGTCCGGCTCGAGGGCATCTGGCCGGACGACAAGGTGGAGCTCGCGACGATCGATGCCGGGGCCCGCATGCTGCGCCAGGACACGCTCGAGAAGGGCAGGCAGGCCTACCGCGAGGTCGGCGACACCGTGCCGGAATTCGTCCTCTACGACCAGAACGGCCGCCTCGTCGACGCCGCCCGCTTCCGCGGCAGGCAGGTCATGCTCAACTTCATCTACACGCGCTGCCCGGTCGCCAACATGTGCCCGCTCTCGACGACAAAGATGATCGCGGCCCAGAAGCTCGCGAGGGAGGCCGGCGTCCACGGCGTCGAGTTCGTGTCGATCACGCTCGACCCGGCCCACGACACCCCTGGCGTCCTCAGGGAATACGCGGACGACCGGGGCATCGACACGTCGAACTTCTCATTCCTGACTGGCCCCGAGCCCGCGATCCGCGACCTGCTGACGCAGTTCGGCGTCATCGCCGAGTTCAAGGGCGACATCCTGGACCACACGCTGGCGACGCTCCTCATCGACGAGAAGGGCCGCGTCAAGTGGAGGGCCGACGGGAGCGAGTGGCAGCCGAAGGACTTCGTGGAGCGGATGCACAGATGACGGACCGGGCGCAGGGCAGGGGCCTCTCCACCTCCCAATGGAGGCGAATCGCCCTCATCAGCGCGGCCGCTGCGGCCGTCTTCGTCGTCGTCCGCGAGCTGCCGACCGGCACCAACCTGAGCCACATGGACTTCCGGGTGCAGGGCGGCAACGTGATCGAGTTCTGCGACCCGGCCAACCCGCAGTTCCTCCCGGTGGTCGCCGTGCGCTCGCCGGTGACGCTCGCCGTCTCCTCCACCGAAACGCCGCGGGCCGGGGAGGACGTCCGGGCGACCCTCACTCTCACGACCTTCAGCGGCAAGCCGATCGCGCCGGAGGACCTACAGATGGTCCAGACGAGGAGGATCCACCTCCTCATCGTCGACCCATCCCTCGACGACTACCAGCACGTGCACCCCGTCCCGGGTCGAAGGCCCGGCGAGTGGGTGTTCCAGTTCACGCCCCGGTTCGGCGGCGCCTACAGGATTTTCGCGGACTTTACTCCCGTCGCGACGAACCGGGGCCTCTACTCGGAGACGGAGATGGCGGTCGGCGGGCCACCGAACCCCGTGGCCGCGGGAACCCAAGCGACCTCCTGGACGGCCGCCGCGGGCGGCTACGCGTTCTCGCTCGCTCCGGCGCCGCTCCCGGTCCGCTCCCGCGTCCCCGCCGTCCTAACGCTTTCCGTGGAGAGGCCCGGCGGCGGCCCGGTGCCCCTCATGCCCGTCATGGGCGCCTTCGCGCACCTCGTGGCCTTTGACGCGGGCCGCAGCGGGTTTGCGCACATCCACCCGGACCAGGCCGACCTGTCGAAGGCCCCCGACCCGCTGCGCCCCTCGTTTACGTTCCGCGTGACGATCCCAAGCCCCGGCCGCTACGTCATCTGGAGCCAGGTGAACCTCGGCGGCTCCGAGGTCTTCGCGCCCTTCTGGTTCGACGTCCGGGAGTAGCCCGCGCGTCAGAACTTCAGGTGCTTCACCGTGAGGCCCTTGTTGATCAGCTGGTTCAGGGAGTCGGTGCCGATCGTCAGGTGGACGGACACAAAGTCGTCGTCCACCTTGCGGTCGCTCTCGATCGTCTTGACGCCCTCCGGGACCATGGGCTGGTCCGACACGAGGAGGAGGGCCCCGGTAGGGATCTCGTTTGCGAAGCCGACCATGAAGATGGTCGCGGTCTCCATGTCGACCGCCATGACGCGGATCCGCTTCAGGTACTTCTTGAACTCGTCATGGTGCTCCCAGACCCGGCGGTTGGTCGTGTAGACGGTGCCCGTCCAATAGTCCAGGGCGTGGTCCCGGATGGTGGTCGAGATGGCCTTCTGGAGCGCGAAGGAGGGGAGAGCGGGCACTTCCGGCGGGAAGTAGTCGTTGCTCGTGCCCTCGCCGCGGATCGCCGCAATCGGCAGGATCAGGTCGCCCACCTCCGCTCGGTGCTTGATGCCGCCGCATTTCCCCAGGAACAGCACGGCCTTGGGCTTTATCGCGCTCAGGAGGTCCATGACCGTCGCCGCATTCGCGCTTCCCATGCCGAAGTTGATGATCGTGATCTCGCCCGACGTGGCGTTCGGCATCGGCTTGTCGCGGCCGCGCACCGGCACCTTGTGCGCCTTCGCGAAGAGGTCCACGTAGCGCTGGAAGTTGGTCAGGAGGATGTAGTCGCCAAACTTTTTCAGCGGGACGCCCGTGTAGCGCGGCAGCCAGTTCTCGACGATCTCGCGGCGTGAGTTGAGGGCGCACATCGCTCGTCAGGCGCTTGCGAGCGCGTTGCGCGTGTTCAGGTGCTCCTCGCCCGTGTACTTGAGGGACTGCTCGTCGGCGTGGTAGCTCGAGCGCACCATGGGCCCGCTCTCCACGACCCCGAACCCGATCGAGAGCCCGAACTCCTTCCAGCGGCGGAACTCCTCAGGCGTTACCCAGCGGTCGACCGGCAGGTGCTGCCTCGTCGGCTGGAGGTACTGGCCGATCGTCAGGATGTTCATCCCGTCGCCGGCGAGGTCGCGCAGCGTCCGCTCGATCTCGTCCTGGCGCTCGCCGAGGCCCAGCATGATCCCCGTCTTGACCGTGAAGCCCCGGCCCTTTGCGTGGCGCAGCACGCTCCTCGAGCGGTCGTAGCGCGCCTGGACCCGGACCGGCTTCTGCAGCCTCTCGACCGTCTCCACGTTGTGGTTGAAGATGTCGGGCTTGGCGTCGAGCACCGTGTCGACGTCGCCGAGGCGGCCCTTGAAGTCGGGCACGAGGACCTCGATCGCGGTGGCCGGGTTGCGGATCCGGATGGCGCGGATCGTGGCCGCCCACACCGCGGCGCCGCCGTCGGCCAGCTCGTCGCGGGCGACGCTCGTGATGACGCAGTGCCTCAGGCCCATCGTGGCGACCGCCTCCGCCACGCGGGGCGGCTCGCCCAGGTCGAGCTCGGTCGGCCGGCCCGTCTGGACCGCGCAGAAGTTGCACGACCGGGTGCAGATGTTCCCCAGGATCATGAGCGTCGCCGTGCCGCGCGACCAGCATTCCCCCAGGTTCGGGCACTGGGCGCTCTGGCAGACGGTGTGGAGCCTGTGCTCGTCGACCAGGTCCCTGACCGCGGAATAGGCCGGCCCGGAGGGCAGCTTCGCCCTCAGCCAGGCGGGCTTGCGCGTCGTGTCCGCGGGCGTATTTGGTTCCGGGTTAATAGGCTGAAATGGACACGAACGCCCGCGGATCACAAGCAAGGAACCTGCGGAAGTTTCCGTTTGCCCCGAGGGGCGCCCCCGGGAAGGATGACCCGCTCCCATGAGCGAAATCCCGGCCGACATAACCCACGACCAGCACGCGGTGCGCCGGCAGAAGCTGGCGGAGCTCAGGGCGGCCGGGACCGACCCCTTCCGCTCCGAGTTTGCGACGACTCATTTCTCGGGCGAGGCGCTGAAGGCCTACGTGGAAGGACAGGACAACGCGGTCGCCGTGGCCGTCGCGGGCCGTCTCGTGACGATCCGGGACATGGGCAAGAGCCAGTTCGTGAAGATCCTGGACCAGGAGGGCGAGATCCAGCTCTACATCAAGAAGGACGTCGTCGGCGACGCCGCCTACGCCGCGTTCAGGAAGCTCGACCTGGGCGACATCGTCGGCGCCAGGGGCACCCTCTTCAAGACGAAGACCGGCGAGACCACGGTGCGCGTCGAGTCCTGCACGCTGCTGGCGAAGGCGCTGCGGCCCCTGCCCGAGAAGTGGCACGGCCTCGCGGACCCCGAGACGGTCTACCGCCAGCGCTACCTGGACCTCGTCGTCAACAGGGAGTCGCGCAGCCGGCTCCTCCTGCGCTCGAGGGTCGTCTCGGTGATCCGCAGGTTCCTGGAGGACAGGAAGTTCATCGAGGTCGAGACGCCCGTCTTCCAGGCGGTCGCCGGCGGCGCCGCCGCCAAGCCATTCAGGACCCACCACAACGCGCTAGGCGTGGACTTCTACCTGCGGATATCGCTCGAACTGTACCTGAAGCGCATGCTCGTCGGCGGCATCGACCGCGTGTTCGAGATGGGGCGCATCTTCCGCAACGAGGGGATCTCCCGGAAGCACAACCCCGAGTTCACGATGCTGGAGCTCTACCAGGCCTACAGCGACCACCGGGGCATGATGGTCCTCATAAAGGACATGCTGACGACCGTGTGCCGGGAGGTGCTGGGCACGGACAAGATCGCCCACGAGGGCGGCAAGGTCATCGACTTCGGCGGCGCGTGGCGCGAGGTGACGTACAAGGACCTGGTCCGCGCGGAGACGGGCGACCCGGAATGGTTCGGCCGGAGCAAGGCCGAGCACGTCGCGGCCGTGGAAAAGATGGGCCTCAAGGTCGAGGCGGGCTGGGAGGACTTCGAGGTCACGAACGAGGTCTTCTCGAAGCGGATCGAGCCCGGGCTCATCCAGCCGACCTTCGTCCTCAACCTGCCGAGGGAGCTGAACCCGCTCGCGAAGATCAACCGGCAGGACCCGTCGACGCTTGACGTCTTCGAGCTGTGCATCGGCGGCATGGAGATCGCCCCGGCGTATTCCGAGCAGAACGACCCCGACGTCCAGCGCGAGATGTTCGAAAGGCAGGCCGGCGGCGAACCCCAGAGCATCGACCACGACTTCGTCTTCGCCCTCGAGCACGGCATGCCGCCCGCCGGGGGCATGGGCGTCGGCATCGACCGACTCTGCATGCTCCTGACGGGCGCCGAGAGCATCAGGGACGTCATCCTCTTCCCGCAGCTTCGCCCCGCGGAGGCGAAGGCCCCGGACGGCGCCTGACCCCGTGCCCTGGTACCTACACCTCGCGCTGCGGCAGCTCTTCCCGACGGGGCGCAGGTTCCCCTTCTTCACGGTGATCTCGGCGCTCGGAGTGACGCTGGGCGTCGCGCTCCTCGTCATCGTCATGGGCGTCATGGGGGGGTTCGCCTACGAGATAAAGCACAAGATCGTGGACACCGAGGGGGACGTGCAGATCAAGGCCCGGGGCGCGATCGAGGACTACCCTGCGGTCGTGAGGCGCGTGGAGTCGGTGCCAGGGGTCGCGGCGGCGACGCCCTACGCGAGCGACGTCGTTATGATAAAGTTCGGCAACAAGCCCGCGTACCCGATGCTCCGGGGCGTCGACCTCGCCAGCGTCGCCCGCGTGACGCCGCTGGGCAAGTACATGCTGGTCGGCTCCCTCGACGACCTGGACGACGACTCGATCATCCTGAGCGCGCAGCTTGCGGCCAGCATCGGGGCAAGCGTCGGCGACACGATCGAGGTCTACTCGCCCCTCATCATCAACAGGCTGAGCGACGACGAGCTTTTCCTGCCGAGGCAGGTCAAGGTCGTCGGGATCCTCGAGATCGGCCACCAGCAGCTCGACAGCAGCACGGTCTACGGGACGCTCCGCCTCGCCCAGGACCTCTACGGGCTCGGGTCCACCGTCCACGGGATCGACGTGAGCCTGAAGCCCGGGGTCAACGAGGACGACGGGGCGGCGCGGATCAACGCCGTGCTGCCGGAGGACATCCGCGCCTTCTCCTGGGAGGACAGCTTCTCCGACTTCCTCTGGGTCCTCAACCTCGAGCGGAACATGATCTTCTTCCTCCTCCTCTTCATAGTGATCGTGGCGGCGTTCTCGGTCATGAGTTCCCTGCTCATCTCGGTCGTCAGGAAGACCCGCGAGATCGGACTCCTGGGGGCCCTCGGCGGGCGCCCGATCCACGTCGCCGCCTGCTTCTGCGCTCAGGGGCTCATGATCGGGGTCCTCGGGACCGCGGCCGGGCTCGCGCTCGGGTTCACGGCGCTCCATTTCCGCAACGACGTGGTCCTCTGGATCACGAGGGTGACCCAGCGCCAGGAGGTGATGCGGCGGTTCTACCAGTTCAGCGAGCTGCCCTCCCACATCTCCCTCCAGACCGTCGCCCTGATCGTCGTGATGACGATCGTCATCTCGACCCTGGCCGGCCTGCTGCCGGCCTGGAAGGCCGCGCGACTCAAGCCCGTGGAGGCGCTCCGCAGTGAGTGAGCCGGTCCTGAGCGCCCGCGCCATCCGCAAGACCTACAGGAGCGGCGACGCCCTGCTGGAGGTCCTGCGCGGCGTCGACCTGGACATAGCCCCCGGCGAAAGCGTCAGCATCCGCGGCGAGTCCGGCTCGGGCAAGTCGACGCTCCTGAATCTGCTCGCCGGCCTCGACGCACCGGATTCGGGCACCGTCGCCTGGGACGGCTCGCCCGACACGGGGGCCCGGCGCCGCGCATCCTTCCTCGGCATGGTCTTCCAGTCCTTCTACCTCGTCCCGGAGCTCGACGCGTGCGCCAACGTTCTCCTCGCACGCCGGATCCTCGGGCGCGCGGACGCCTCCGCGCGCGCCAGGGCGAGCGAGCTCCTCGGCCAGGTCGGGCTCGCCGGGCGCGCACACCACCTGCCGTCCCAGCTGTCCGGCGGCGAGCGCCAGAGGGTCGCGCTCGCCCGCTCGCTCATGAACAACCCGAGGCTCATCGTCGCCGACGAGCCCACCGGCAACCTGGACGAGCGCACCGGAAACGCCGTCGTCGACCTGCTTCTCGGCCTCTGCACCTCCGCGAACACCGCGGTGATCCTCGTCACCCACAACGCGGCCCACGCCGCCAAGACCAGGCGGAGCCTCGTCCTGACCGCCGGGGTGCTTGGGGGCTAGGGGCCCGGGCTTTGTGACTCGCCCCGAGTGCGGCCGCCGCCAACCATCCACGCCATGCCCGCCCCAAAGATACGCTGCGGCGTCGCCGGAGTAGGCTCGCTCGGCCAGCACCACGCCCGCATCTACGCCTCGACCCCAGGGGCCGAACTCGTGGGCGTCTTCGACACGTCGGACGCCCGGGCGACAGAGATCAGCGCGAAGCTCGGCTGCAGGAAATTCGCGTCGATCGACGAGCTCGGGGCGTCGTGCGACGCGGTCTCCGTCGTGGTGCCGACGGACCTCCACGCGAAGGTCGCGCTGCCGCTCCTCGCGCGGGGCTGCCACCTCCTGATCGAGAAGCCGCTCTGCGCCTCCCTCGAGGAGGCCGAGCGCGTCCTCGCCGCGGCCCAGGCGAACAAGTGCCTGGTCCAGGTCGGCCACGTCGAGCACTTCAACCCGGTCATGGCCTTCCTCGAGAAGGAGGCGGCCCGGCCCAAGTACATCACGGCCGAGAGGCTGGGGACTTACCAGGTCCGCGGCACCGAGGTCGGGGTCGTGCTCGACCTCATGATCCACGACATCGGGATCGTCCTCGCCCTCGTCAAGTCGCCGATCGCCCGGATCGACAGCGTGGGGATCAACGTCCTCTCGAAGACGGAGGACATCGCCAACGCCAGGATCGAGTTCGAGAACGGGTGCGTCGCCAACCTGAGCGCGAGCCGGATGAGCCTCAAGAAGGCGCGCGAGATCCGCATCTTCCAGGACAACGCCTACCTGTCGCTCGATTTCATGAACCAGTCGGGCCACCTGGTGCGCAAGAGCGACATCATCGCGTACGGCTTCAAGATGAAGGTCGGCCTGGTCAAGGCGGGCGACGCGAGCTCGGTGCCCGTCCACCAGATCCCGATAGAGAAGGGCGAACCGCTCGCGCTCGAGCTGGCGCACTTCGTCGAGAGCGTGGCCCGCTCGAGGCAGCCGAAGGTCGGCGCCGCGCTGGGAAAAAGCGCGCTCGAGGTCGCGATCCAGATCACCGAGCAGATCCGCGCCAAGAGATGACGGGCGACACTCGCTTCCGGCTGCCCCCTCCCCGGGGCGAGACCGACCTCCTCGTGGTCGCCGGGGAGCACTCCGGCGACGAGCACGCGGCCCGGATGGTGGCCGGGCTCCTGCGCCTGAGGCCGGGCCTGCGCGTCGCGGCCCTCGGCGGCCCCAGGCTTGCCGCCGCCGGCGCCCAGCTCCTCCACGACCGGACGGGCGTCTCGGTGGTCGGTTTCGCGGAGGTGCTAAGGAACCTGGGCTATTTCCGGGCGCTCATCGAGGAGACGGTCCGCTGGATCGGGCAGTTCAGGCCGAAGGCGGTGTGCTTCGTGGACAACTCGGGCGTCAACCTGCGCATCGCGGAGGCGCTCAGGCTGCGCGGCATAAGCGCCAGGGGCGGGGGGCCGGTGCGGACGCTCTACTACATCAGCCCGCAGATCTGGGCCTCGAGGGCCGCCAGGCGCTTCGAGATGGCCCGCAACCTCGACGCCCTCGCGGTCATCTTCCCGTTCGAGGTCGGCTGCTACGCGGACACGGGCCTCGACGTGGAATTCGTGGGCCACCCTTTCATGGCGCCCGACTACGCGCCCCCGGTCCGCTTCGATCCCGCGGGGCCCGTCCTGCTTCTTCCGGGGAGCCGGCCGAAGGCAGTCGGCCTCATCATTCCCGCGCTCCTCGGGGGATACCGGGAGTTCGCGCGCGGCGCTCCGGGGAGGGGGGCGGTGGTCCTCTATCCTAGTGCCGCGATCCGCTCCCAGCTGGAGGCCCTGGGCGCCGGAGCGGAGGCCCGGCTCCAGCCGAGGGGGGAGGTTGCGGCGGCGAGCGCGGTCCTCACGAGCAGCGGGACCATGTCGATGCACTGCGCCCTTGCGGGCATCCCCGGGGCGATCGCCTACCGCACCGACCCGCTGACCTACCTCATGGCCCGCTGGCTCGTGCGCGTTCCCTACCTCGGGATCGCCAACATCCTCCTCGGCGAGCCGATGTACCCGGAGTACATCCAGGGCTCCGCCACCGCGCCCGCGCTGGCCGCTGAGCTCGCGGCCTGCGTGGCCGACCCGTCCCGCCGGGCCCGCACGGCCGCTCAGTCGGCCGAGCTCAGGGCCATGCTGGTCAACCCCGCTGGCGTCACCGAGGCCGTCTGGCTCTCGCGGAACCTGCCGTGAATCCCGCTCAGGGTGCGGCGGCCTGGCCGGCCGCACCCGGGCTCCGCCCTGCGGGATCGGCCTGCGGGATCGCGCCCGACGCGAGGTACGGCTGAACGTGGCTCCAGACCCCGTCGGCGCGGTGCGCCAGCATGGCCCTGCACCGCTCGATCTCCCCCTCGCGGGCCGCGCGGTTCGCCTCCGCGATCAGGGCAAGGTCGTCGAGGTTGTAGAGGAACACGTTCTGGAGGTCGGCCGCGGACGGCTCCACGTCGCGCGGGAGCGCGAGGTCGATGACCAGGAGCGGGCGCGCCGGCCTCCTCCTCATGGCCCTGCCGATCGCGGCCGCCGAGAGCACGGCCGCGGGAGCGGCGGTGGAGCACACGACGACGTCGAAGTCCGCGAGGCGCGAGTCGAACCCGTCGAAGGGCAGCGTGGCGGCGCCGAGGCCCGCGGCGATCTCCGCGGCCCGCTCCGGCCTTCGCCCCGCGACCGCGAGGTCGGCGGCGCCTCTGCTCCTGAATGCGCGCGCGGTAGCCTCGCCGATCTCCCCGGTGCCGAGGACAAGCACCCTCGCGCCGGCGAGGCTGCCGAAGATGTTGGCGGCAAGGTCGACGGCGACGTTGGCCACGCTCACGCGGCCGGAGGCGATGCCCGTATGGGTGCGCACGTGCTTGGCGGCCTGGAACGCCTTCTGGAAGACCCGGTTCAGGACCGCGCCCGCGGTGCCGCTCGCCGCCGCGGCGGCATAGGCCTCCTTCACCTGCCCGAAGATCTCGTTCTCGCCGACCAGCTGGGAATCGAGCCCGCTCGCGACCTCGAAGAGGTGCAGCGCGGCGTCCCGGCCCGTGAGGCTTATCCTGATCCTCTGGAATTCGGCGGGGTCGAACTTCTGCCGCGCGCAGAACGCCGCCTGCACGAGGTCCGCCGCCGAGGCGTCGGAGGCGACTCCGTAGAACTCCACGCGGTTGCAGGTGCTGAGGACCGCGAGCTCGCGCAGCCCCGGCACGGAGGCGAGGTCGCCGCGGATCGCGGCCTCGGACTCGAGGACGAGCCTTTCCCGGACCTCGAGGGGGGCGTTGTGGTGCGTCGCCCCGACGACGAAGAGCGTGGGGGCGCTCATGGCGCGGCCCTTTCCGCGGCCTGTGCGGCCCCGGGATGCCTGCTGTCGTCCACGGCCTTGAGGGAGAGGAGCGCCGCGGCGAAGAGCGCGAGGCACGCCCAGGCGAAGCGCCTCGCGAGGAGGCGCCCCATGGCCCTGAGCCCGAGGGCGGCCGCCGCGGCGGCCCAGACGGCGACCGTCGCCGCGAGCTTGGAATGGTTGACCGTGGCCGTGTCCCGGGACCAGTACACCGAGCCGAAGGCGAGGGCGAGGGTGAGGAGCGCGACCCCCGTGCCCAGGAGGCGCACCTCGATGTGGTCCAGGTCGAGGATCGAGGGCAGGAAGGAGAACCAGCCGCCGAGGTGCTTCGACTTGAGCGAGAAGTGGCGCAGGAGGAAGAGCCCGGACGTGAGCGCCAGGAGCCCGAACACGCCGTAGCTGAAGATCGCCAGGGCCGCATGGAGCTCGATCCAAGGGTTGCCGCCGAAGATGTGGGTCCTGCGGACGGCGTCCCAAGCGGGTATCGAGAGCGACAGGAGCGTGAGGGCGGCGCCCAGGCACGACGTGAAGTAGCCGAGCACGCTCGAGCGGAACGTCACGCCGACCACGAGGTAGAGCGTGATCGCCGACCACGCCGTGAACTGGAAGATCTCGAAGCGGTTGCCGAGCGGGCATCCCCCGGTGGCGTGACCGCGGATCCCGAGCCCTATGAACTGGAGGACGTAGCCGGCCAGGATCGCGCAGAAGATCGAGACCCCAGAGGTCCTCTGCCCCCGGATGAGCGAGACCGTGCCCAGGAGCAGCCCCGCGGAGTAGAACCCCGCGGCGCACCAGAGCCATTGCCGGTCGGACAGGACGGAAAGCATGGAGGGACGACCCTGCCCGAGGCGGGTCGCCCGGGCAAGCCTAGGGGAGGGGCGCCGGGTACCAGGCTGCGAGGAAGGCCATGATCTTTGCCGGGCTGTGGCCCTCGCCCTCCTCAAGCTCCCCTGAATCCTTCGTGGTCAACTGCTTGCCGTCTGAATCGAGCACCACCAGGACCGGAATCCCGTGCTGCACCGGGTTGCCGTATTTCTCGACCACGCCGGCATTGCGCTTCTCGCCCCTGCGGGTGTTCACGTCGACCATCACCGTCACGAATCCCTTGTCCAGCGCCTTGGACACCGCGGCGTCGGTCTCCAATGTTGAATGGAGCCTGTGGCACCAGATGCACCAGTTCGCCCCGAAAATGAGGAGCACGCGCTTGTGCTCCGCCGTGGCCCTTGTGAGCGCAGCCGCGATCTGCCCCGCTGCGTCGGCGTGCACGTCATAGATGTCCGGCCCCATCTTGGGGTATTCGGGATCGGCGCGCAGGCCCGCTGCGGAGAGGAGGGCGAGCGCCGCCAGGGCCATGACCGGGCGCAGGAACGGGCATCTCATTTTCATGGCCAAAGATTCCCCAATTCGGGCACGCCGCAAGGGCCATTCCCCTAAAGGGGCCCGGCGCCGACCCGCCTCCAGGCGGCGATGAACATGCCGTTGGCGTCCACGTCCTGCGGCAGGAGGGTTACGCGGGAGGCTCCAGGGGCCAGCGCGAGCGGTGACGGCGCAAAATCGGGATGGGCCGCCGAAAAACCGTCGGCGACGCCGGCCGTCTCGCTTCGCGTGAGCGTGCAGACCGAGTACACCAGCCGGCCGCCGGGCTTCACGGACCGCGCGGCATGGCCAAGCAGGGTGGCCTGGACGGCCGCCAGCTCCCTCACGTCCTCGATCGTGGTCGTCCAGCGCGCATGGGGGTTCCTCTGCCAGGTGCCGACGCCGCTGCACGGGGCGTCGACCAGCACGCCGTCGCACTTCGTCCTGAACGGCGCGGCGCCCGTCCCCGTCCAGACCGCGGCCCGGTAGTTGAACATGCCGGCCCGCGCCGCCCTCCTCCTCAACATCGCGATCCTCCGGACCGACCTGTCGGTCGCCCATAGGAGGCCCTTGTTGCGCATGAGGTCCGAGAGGTGGAGCGCCTTCCCGCCCTCGCCGGCGCAGGCGTCCCACCATGTCTCGCCGGGCCGGGGCGCGCAGGCGTGGCCCACCAGCTGGGAGGAGAGGTCCTGGATCTCGAACGCGCCCGACTGGAACGCCGGCGCCTTGTGCAGGTCCGCCGTGCCCCGGTAGCGGAGCGCCGAGAGGTCCGGCGGGGCCGAGAGCGGGGAGGGGACGGCGGCGGGCTCCGTGGACCCGAGGCTGCGGCCCACCTCCCCGGCCAGCCCCGCCTTGGCCCGGATCCAGAGCGCGGGTTCCTGCTGGAGCTTCCGCAGGAAACCCGCCGAAAGCTCCATCTCGCCGGCGAGCCAGGCCGGCACCGCGCGCGCGGCGAGGGCCTCGGGCTTGACGCACGCGGGGTCGCGGTCGAATCGCGCCTGGTAGTCGAGCGCCCTGAGGACCCGCTTCTGGGCCGACTCCCCGGTCGCGAGCCAGTTCAGCCACCTGAAATAGGCGAACACGGCCCGGCTCACGGAGCGCCTCCCGACGGCGCCCAGCGTGCGGTTCCCCGCGAGGTATTCACGGAGCGCCGCGTCAGCCGGGAGGCCGGGGCTCAGCCTCTCCAGAACGCGCGCAGCGTGGTTCTCTAGCGTCTCGCCCATCTCGGTTCCGCCTTAAGCTCGAGCGGGCGGGTCTCTATCCGCACCCCCGCGACGGAAGGATGGCCCCTCAATTCCTGGAATGCCGGCGCGCTCAGGCGCCACGCCAGCGCGGCGCTCGCCTCCGCGACAGGGGCCACGCCGCCGTCGAGGACGACGGCGAACTCCATCCGCGTGTCCCCCGGCTCGCGCACGACCGTCTCGCGGAGCGCCCTCAGGAACGGCTCGAGCTCAGCGCTCTCCGGCCTGATGAGCCAGGTGACCCTGCGCACGGCCCGCGCCACCGCCTGGTCGAGCGGATAGCACTCCTTCACGTTGACCCGCGGGCCGTCGGCCCCGCGTATGAGGTTGCCCTGGATGAGAACAGGCGCGTTCTCGGCGAGGACCGAGCCGTAGCTGGCGAACGCGTCGGCGAACATGTTGAGGGCGACCGTCGACTTCCGGGTCGCCAGCGTGAAGGCGACCCAGGGCCGGTTGTCCTTCTTCGCGTATTTCTTCACCAGGTTGCCCGCGATCCCGCACAGCCGGAACTCGCCCCTGTCGGGCAGTCCGGAGAGCTCGTCCGCCGGCGCCGTGTCGATCGCCTCCCAGAGGCACGCGTAGCCGTTCATCGGGTGGCCCGAGACGTAGAACCCGAGGAGCTCCTTCTCGAACGAGAGGCGCTCCTGCGCGCTGAAGTCCGCCGGCGCGCCTCCGTTGGCGCGGTGGGCCCCGTTGCGCTCCGCGGGCGCCGCCGCGAAGGCCCCGAGGAAGTTGTCCTGGCCGGCGGCCTTGTCCCTTGCCTGGGCTGAACTTGAGGCGATCGCCGCGTCGATCCTCTCGAAGAGGCGCCTGCGGCCCTCCCGGCCGAACTCGAACGCGCCGGTCTTCACGAGGTGCTCGAGCACCCGCTTGTTCACCGCCCGGCCGTCCACCCGCGACGCGAAGTCGTCAAAGTCCGCGTAAGGCCCGTTGGCCTCCCGCTCGGCGATTATCCGCTGCGCCGCCAGCTCGCCCACGCCCTTGATGCCGGCGAGCCCGAACCGGATCTTGCCCCCGACAGGCGTGAACATCTCGCGCGACTCGTTGACGTCGGGGCCGAGGACGCCGAGGCCCATCGCCTCGCACTCGGCGACGAAGTGCGCGACCTTGTCCGAGTTGCCGAGCTCCGAGCTCAGCATGGCCGCCATGAACTCCACCGGGTAGTTCGCCTTGAGGAAGGCCGTCTGGTAGCTCAGGAGCGCGTAGGCGGCCGAGTGCGACTTGTTGAAGCCATAGCCGGCGAACTTGTTCAGGATGTCGAAAATCGCGTCGGAGGTCTTCTCGTCTATGCCGTGGAGCCGCTTCGCCCCCTCGACGAACTTCCCGCGCTCCGCCGCCATCGCGACCGGGTCCTTCTTGCCCATGGCCCGGCGCAGCATGTCGGCGCCCCCTAGGGAGTAGCCCGCGATGATCTTCGCCGCCTCCATGACCTGCTCCTGGTAGACCATGACCCCGTAGGTCTCGCTGCAGACATCCTCGAGGAGCTTGTGGGGGTAGCGCACGGTGCTCGGGTCCTTCTTGCCCCGGATGTACTCCGGGATCCATTCCATCGGGCCCGGCCGGAAGAGGGCGATCAGCGCGATGATCTCGTCGATGGACGAGATCTGGAGCTGCCGGCAGAGGTTCTGCATGCCGCCCGACTCCAGCTGGAACACTCCGGTCGTCCGGCCGGTGTTCAGGAGCGCGAACGTCCTCGAGTCGTCGATCGGGACCTTCTCGATGTCGAACGCCGGGTCGGCGGTCCGGTGTATGTTGTCCACGGCGTCCGCGATCACGGTCAGGGTCTTGAGCCCAAGGAAATCCATCTTCAGGAGCCCGAGCTTGCCGACGGCGTTCATGTCGAACTGGACGGTGACATCGCCCTCCTGGAGTGTCAGGGGCACGAACTCCTCGAGCGGCCGGTCCGTGATGATGATCCCGGCCGCGTGCTTGCCGGTGTTCCTGACCATGCCCTCGAGGACGCGGGCCTGCTCGAAGATCTTCTTCGCCGCAGGGTTCTTCGCCACCTCGTCCCGCAGCTCCGCGGACTTGGCGACGGCCTGCTCGAGCGTGATGTTCAGGTCGTCCGGGATCATCTTCGCCAGCCTGTCGGCCTCGGCGTAGGGCAGGTTGTGGACGCGGGAGACGTCGCGGATCACCATCTTGGCCCCCATCGTCCCGTACGTGACGATGTTGGCCACGCAGGCGTCGCCGTACTTCTGCCTGACGTAGCTTATCACCTCGCCCCTGCGCCGCATGCAGAAGTCGATGTCGAAGTCGGGCGGGGACACGCGCTCCGGGTTCAGGAACCGCTCGAAGAGCAGCTTGAACCGCAGCGGGTCGAGGTTGGTGATCCCGAGGAGGTAGGCCACGAGGCAGCCGGCGCCGGAGCCCCGCCCCGGCCCGACGGGGATGCCCTGCTTCTTCGCCCAGTCGATGAAGTCCCAGACCACGAGGAAGTAGTCGACGAAGCCGGTCGAGGCTATGACGCCGAGCTCGAAGTCGAGCCTGTCCACGAGGACCCGGGCCTGCGAAGGGTCCGCCGCCTTCTCCGGGGCCCCGAAGTCGACGCCGTAGCGCACCTGCAGGCCGCCGATGCAGAGCCGCCTCAGGAAGCCGACCCGGTCCGTGCCTACCTCCACGGGAAGCGGGTACTTGGGATAGCGCTCGCTTCCCTTCGGGAAGGGTATCGCGATGTCGCACATCTCGGCCACGGCCTCGGTGTTGGTGACGGACTCCGGCACCTCGGCGAACAGCCGCTCCATCTCGGCGCGCGACTTGAGGTAGAACTGCTGCCCCTCGAAGCGCATACGCTTCTCGTCCTCGATCTTCGCGCCGGTCTGAATGCAGAGCATCGCGTCGTGGGAGCCCGCGTCCGAGGCGTGGACGTAGTGGACGTCGTTTGAGCACACCACCTTCAGCCCGAACTCCTTGGCGAGCTTGAGGAGCCCCGGGATGATCTTGCGCTGCTCGGCGATTCCGTGGTCCTGGATCTCGACGAAGTAGTTCTCGCGCCCGAATATGTCCACGAACCGGGCGGTCGCCCTCCTCGCGTCCTCCCACCGGTCGTGCAGCAGGTGCTGGGGAACCAGGGACGCCAGGCAGCCGGTGAAGCCGATCAGCCCCCCGGCGTGGCGGGCGAGCGTGTCCAGGTCGGTGCGGGGCTTGTAGTAGAAGCCCTTCAGGTGGGCGTCGCTCACGAGCTTCAGGAGGTTCTGGTAGCCCTCTATGTTGCGGGCAAGCAGCCCGAGGTGGAAGATGCTGCGGCCCTCGTCGCTCCTGCCCTGCTTCTCGAGCCGCGAGCCCTCGGAAAGGTAGAGCTCACACCCGATGAGGGGCTTGATGCCCCTGTCCTTTGCCGACATGTAGAAATCTATGGCGCCAAACAGGTTGCCGTGGTCCGTCAGGGCGAGAGCCCCCATGCCCAACTGCCCGGCCCTCTCCGTCAGCTGGTCGATCTTGCAGGCGCCGTCCAGGAGGCTGTAGTCCGAATGGACGTGGAGATGGACGAAATTCTTGTCGGCTGGGGGCACGCTTGGGCTAAGCAAGATCAGCGCCCCGGATGCGCAAGCCGGAAGAGCGGAAAGTCCCCCTTGGCACCCCTTTTAACCGTTGACGGAGGAGCGCCCGCGTGGCCTATTAGCCGGCTTTTCCCCACGCAAGCAGACCATGTCCATCGAAATCAAGATACGCAAAAACGAGCCCATCGACCGTGCGCTGCGGCGCATGAAGAAGAAGCTCGACCGCGAGAACATCATCAAGGGCACCCGCGCGAAGCGCTACTACGAGAAGCCGTGCGAGAAGCGCCGCCGCAAGGATAAGGTGATGGCCTTCACCGCGATGCTGCGCCGCCGCTACGACAGCTGAGGCTGCCGGATCCCCATTTTAAGCCGCGCCACGACCCCGGTCGGGCGCGGCTTTTTAACGTGCAAAAGGGGCCGCTTCTTTGATCGTTGTGGCGTCGTGACCCCCGCTCCCGCGCTTTCCACAAGCTGGTGTTCGAGTCGCCACAAGGACGGCTACGAGATGCTCAGGGAGATGGCGGGCCTCGGCTTCGGGCGGGTGGAGCTGAGCCACGGCATCCGGATTTCGCTTGTCCCGGGGATCTTAAGGGCCGTCGAGGAGGGAGTGGTCAAGGTCGGGTCGACGCACAATTTCTGCCCGCTCCCGATGGGGGCCTTCCAGGCAGCGCCCAACTTCTTCCAGCCGTCCTCCCCAGACTCCCGCGAGAGGGACCAGTGGCTGAGGCAGACGAAACGGTCCATCGACTTCGCGGCACAGGTCGGGGCGACGCTCCTCGTGTGCCACCTCGGCAGCGTGAGGTACCTCTGGCTCAAGCCGGACCGCCGCCTGGAATCCTACCTGCGGGACCACCCGGACGCCGTGAAGTCGGGCGACAAGGCCTACCGGGCCCTGCTCGAGAAGACCCTGCTGAAATTCCGGAGGCGGATGGCTCCCTCCTGGCAGAGGACCCAGGACGCCATCCGGAGCGTGCTCGACTACGCGGCGGAGAAAAAAGTCCGGCTCGGCCTCGAGAACCGCGAGAGGTTTGAGGAGCTTCCGCTCGACGCGGATTTCCCCGGATTCCTCGCGGGGATGCCCGCACCGTCGCCCGCGGGCTACTGGCACGACACGGGCCACGCCCACCTGAAGGAGGGGATGGGGCTCATCAGCCACCGCCAGCAGCTCGAGGACAACGCATCGCGCCTTCTCGGATTCCACCTCCATGACGTCGATTCGGAGGGCCACGACCACCAGGCGATCGGTTCGGGCAGCGTCGACTTCGAAATGGTGTCCCGGTTCTGGCGCCCGGAACACCTCTTTGTGATCGAGCTCAGCCCCCGGGTGACCATGGAGGGGCTCCTGGCCTCAAAGGCGAGAGTCGAGGCCCTCCTCGCAAAGATGGCCCCGTGACGATTGCCGGTCAGGGATCAAGGTTTCGGGCCGAGTCCCTCCAGAAGATCGTCAAGGGGATTGCCGGCCTTATCGACGACCGGATGGAGGTAGGTCGCCGTGGTCTCCAACGACGAATGACCAAGAAGGATCCGGAGCGCATCCATCGACTCCTTTGAATGGGTCGCGTAGGCGTGCCGAAGGACGTGCGGGGTGATCAGCCCGCTGAGGCCGACTTTCGTCGCGGCGCGTTGGACGCTTCGCTGCAGGTTGTCCACGAGGATGTGGAACCGGACCCTTTTTCCGGTGCGCGGATCCGTGCAGTGATTTTGTGCCGGGAACACCCAGAACCACTGCCATTGAAGCGGGGCCTGAGGGTATTTGTGCTCCAGTGCGTAGGGAAGGGGAACACCGACGTCCGGAGCATGGGCCCGGTCGCTTTCCCAATGAGACCGGGCGCGGGCAAGCTGCTGGCGCAGCGGTGCGGCGCACGAGTGTGGAATCGGGAGGCGTCGATCTTTTCCGCCCTTCGCCCCCCGCACAAGCAACTGCCCGTTCGGGCCCTCCGACCAGAGAATGTCCTTCACCCGCAATTCCAAAGGCTCTGAAACCCGAAGCCCGCACCCATAGAGCAGACTCGCGAGAAGCCTCGAAGGGGTCGAAGCTGTGTCCTCAACAGCGCTCAGAAACAGCCGGATCTGTTCGCGAGACGGAGAGGTGCGCTCATGATGGGGGCGCTTGGCCCTCAGGGCATCAACCTCTCCCAGGGGCTTTCCCAGGACATCCTTGTAGAGGAAAAGGACTGCCGCAAACGCCTGGTCCTGGGTGCGTGCTGCCAAATGCCTGCTCACGGCCAGATCAGTGAGGAACGACTCGGCTTTCTGCTCCGGCGTCCGATCACCAACAAGGTCCCTGCAAAAGTCATAGTAACGGGCAATCCATCCGCAATAGGTGTCCTCAGTGCTGTAGGACAAGTGCTTCATGCGTATCTTTGCCCGAACAAGGGTAATGACCTCAGCACGGGATTTCATCTATGGCGAACGATGGGCATTCTTCGGGTCAATAGCCAGCTAGTTAGACATGTCTAATTTATGTCAGAAGTACGGGTGTCCAAGACGATTCGAGGGAGGCCATTCATTTTACCGCGCTCCAACCCGAGATCCGTGAATTATTATTGCCCAATTCTTGGGAATCTCGACGGGACTATCTTATAGCACGCTAACCATTAAGGGCTAATGAGACCGTTAATGCCGCACCGAAACGGCTCAAGCAAGGTGGCGAATGTGGCCCTTTAAATGGATCGACGCGGTTTTGTCTAATGACATCTGCCAGAATCAGGAGCAGAACTATTCATGCCGCACCGTGCGGCATAAACAACGTTAGGCACAAATGCCCGATCTCTATCTTCCGTTGTTCGCATTATTGGGGGTTTGCTGCGTTACCGGGCTGGTCACTATGCAGATCTTCTTCTCCCGTCTCCGAAGATACTACGAAGACGAATGGATTCAGCTTGGTTGTCCGGTCGTGTTCTTGAACAGCCGCGGTACGGTTACGGGCGCTGTCATCCGGTATCTTTGGCGGAGGGACTACGCCAAGTTGGATGGTGGCGGGGTAAATAGGCTGGGCAATTTTCTCCGGGGATTCATAATTTTCTATTTCGCATTGTTCGCACTCGTCCTCTTTGTCTTGGGAATCCCCACCAGGAGATAAACCGTGCCTAACCAATCGACGGATCCGACGTTGGCGTCAGGCACGACTGGTGCGGAGCACCAGTCCCGCCATCCTTAACGCGGATCAATTCAACGTTACACCGATCCGAGCAATGCATGCGCCCGATCGCCCTCCAGAATGGCGCCGGCGGTGGGCAGATCGCTTCGCGAGATCGCATGTGGGAATATGGGCGGCGCTCGATCGCTCGCAGGCGTTTCGCCGCCTGGAGGAGGGAGCATGAAGCCGCCGCTCCCCATGGTGATCGGTTTTGGTCGAGTGACTTGGGGATTGGCGGGTTCTCCCTCGCAGGGTGGCTCGCTAATCCAATCGAAAGGTGTTTACCTATTCGGACCGGTTTCAGTCCGGGACTTCGTCATGTGTAACCATTCATCGGACCCGATGTTCGCGTCAGTCACGCCGGCTGCTGGGCATCCGGCGCGCCTTCCTTAACACGGGTCATTTCAACGTTACACTGCGCTACCCATGACGCTACGCCCAGAAGCTCACCATGAAGGCGGCGCCTCAGGGGATTCGGCCTGGTGGCGAATCATCCCCGATCAGTTGGCGGCGCCAATCCTGGGTTCGCA
>Ga0302325_10008452_pt1 | contig 22597 bp, 20 predicted proteins | sample Palsa_T0_2_FD_201948 | JGI IMG/M metagenome (GOLD analysis project Ga0302325, IMG submission 201948) | Peat permafrost microbial communities from Stordalen Mire near Abisko, Sweden - Palsa_T0_2 | ecosystem: Environmental > Terrestrial > Soil > Palsa > Peat permafrost | place: Sweden: Abisko...
TCACTTATTCGCTTTTGTGGTACACCGTCTGCTCGATCGTTATGGCCTTCCAGACCAGCGCATCGGGAATCCTGTTCTGGCGAGTGATTACGGGGATCGGTATCGGGATCGAGCTTGTAACGATCGATACATACATTGCTGAGCTCATGCCCAAAGAGGTTCGCGGCCGCGCGTTCGCGATCAATCAAGTCGTGCAATTCACCCCCATACCAGTGGTTGCGCTCATCTCTTGGCTGCTTGTGCCGCGCAGCCCTTTCGGCATCGATGGCTGGCGCTGGGTCGTGCTGCTCGGCTCGGCCGGCGCCATATTCGTCTGGTTTATCCGGCGGAGCATTCCGGAGAGTCCTCGCTGGCTGATTGCGCGCGGCTACATATCCGAAGCGGAACGCGCGGTCAAGAGTATGGAAGAGCGAGTGGCGGCGGAGTTGGGAGCCGAACTTCCGCCCATCGTGGTGGAGACTTCCATGGAGGAGTCCCCGCGTACTCAGGTCAAATTCGTTCAAATTTTTCGTCCGCCATACCTGAGGCGGACGCTGATGCTCATGATTTTCCATTTGACTCAGACAGTCGGCTACTACGGCTTCGCTTCCTGGGTTCCCACTTTGCTGATTGCCGCGGGCATCCGGACCACCGCCAGCCTGCAATACTCTTTTATCATTGCCCTTAGTGCTCCCGTCGGCCCGCTGCTGATTCGCGGCATTGCCGACAAGTTCGAACGAAAGTGGCAAATTGTATGGAGCGCCGTCTGTATCGGCGGCTTTGGTCTTTTGTTCGCACGCCAGAACCAGCCAGCCTGGCTAGTTCTGCTTGGCGTGATGTTGACCTGTTCGAATAACTGGATGTCGGTGGCTTTTCATACGTATCAGGCTGAGTTGTTTCCCACGCGAGTGCGGGCACAAGCCGTCGGCTTTGTCTATTCTTGGAGCCGCTTCAGCGCAATCTTTACGAGCCTTATGATCGGCTTTTTTCTACAACGCTTCGGTGTAGGCGGAGTTTTCGCGTTCATCGCGGCTTCTATGCTGGTCATCGTTCTGGCCATTGGTATTTTCGGTCCCCGGACGCGCGGCCTTGCACTCGAGTCGATCTCCCATTGATGTGTTCGGCAAACGAACGCCATCGACGAATTGTTCCTCGGTCGGAGCAGCTGAATTCAAAGCCATTCTGAGCCACCAGCTCTTGGACGTCTTAATGCCGCATCTTCACGGGCTCGTCTCGCGTGCTCACACGGCCTTGCTGCGCGCCATTTGTCACGTCATTTCCTTCAGGTATGCCCTGGCGCTATCGATGATCAACTTGGACGGCGCAACGACGGACCGGAGCTCTCTAAGATGAGAGACCGCATCGTCGAAGTTCTCGTAACCGATAACATCCATGTACAGAGCAACAATGACAGGCGAACGAGACGAGCCAGCGGCGCAGTGGACGAGTACCTTCCCTGCGCGAACAAGTTCGCCGATCGTCGTTATCACCTGTTCGAGCCTCAACGGAGGCACTCTGCATGATTCACCCAAAGGAAAATGAACATAGTTGATTTCGTCACGCTTTGAGTGGTTCGGGGCAGTGTTCACATTCACTACTGCGGTGATGCAGAACGGATTGGAAACCGACAGATGGTCGGCATCACGCGCGTCACCCAAATAGAGCCGCTCCAAAACTCTGGTCATCGCCATCTTTCTTTTCCGCTCCTGTGCCGTGCTTGTGCGAGTATCGGTCGGTTTGAGGCTAGTCAGCCCGTTCGCTGCTTTCGCGACAGTGCATATCGCCGGCTCGGATTTGCACGAGAATCTGTAGCCGAGCAATCGAAGCCCGCGCCGCCCGTTGCATGTCGGGCATGGATTCTTCGACAGACACTCGCAAAGCATCGGGAGCGAACGCATCAGAGTTTTCCACAAGCTGCCGGAGCCGTTCAATCTGTATCAACCACTTATCGAGGCAAGTGCGGCACTCCTGCTTTGCAGTTTCAACGTCCAGATGCCATTGCGGTCGTTCGCTCATTTCTCTCCTCCCTCAAACATTGGAAACCTTAAACTCTGCCTCCCGCGAGGTTGGTCTCTGGTCTTCGGTGGGATGTAGTAGCCACCGCCGCAAAACTCCCATTTCCATTCTTGGTAAATCAGCAAGCCAGTGCAGATCGCTATCGCTGAGCCCGCTGCACGAAGGCAGAGTAGCTCGTGGGCAAAGCAGAATACTTTGAGATGTTCGAGGGTGAGGAAGGCGGCCAACGTCAAGAGTTGAAGCAATATGACGAAGCCAGCCCACACCTGCTGGGGGAGCCAGGTAACGCTGTTTGCGAAGCTGAAGAACTCCCTGGACTCCGACCCCTCGCGTTGGGATTCACGCTTTTCCGGGTTGCCGCTCCATTCCGAGGCAGGGGCCATGAGCAGAATAATACCGACAACGGCGAACAAGCAGATCGCCAAGGCCGCCTTGGAGAGACGCCATCCAATTTTGAATGCGACTCGCAGGTAAGCACACGGCTTGCTATGCAAAGCAGCGTCTGCATTGAAGAGCCAGAGCCAGAAAACAAAGAACGCCACTAAGCCGAGAAATGTTTCTCTCATTGGAATCATGTCCTTTTCGTCCCTTCAATCTCGCCAATGAGTGGATTTTGGACTCCGCAAACGGGACAGCGAGTGAGCGGACCGTAATTCTGGAATGTCGTGAGGGGCGCCTGCTCACAAGCGAAGAACAGCGTCCCTTTTTCGCCGTTGCCCGCTATGAGATGAAATCTCGCGTTCGGAGCGTTCTTCACGATAATTGCCAGCCTCTGGTCAGGGATGGATGCCATCAGTGGTTTGTTCCTCCATTCCTTATCGAACTGATACAGCGCAGCCACCAGTGCAAACTCAGCTTTACGCAACTCGCGTCGCAGCTCCCGGAAAGATTCTCTGAACGTTAGACAGCTCTGGGTCTCGGCGTCCGTTATCAGGCCACGAGTCCTCGCGAGCCAGTAGTACATCTGGTCGAATCGGATGAAGCAATTCAGCTTGCTCGGTCCTACTTCCTGTCTCGCAGGCGCTGCCACAGTGGGCTCCAGGGGGTGAGCGTCTACCTTCCCATTGTAGTTATACCACCGGGATTTGCCGAAAACCCACACTTCGGGAATGGAATAGAGAGAAATTTGAAAAATGTAACCAACGTACTAGGAGTTTCCAGGGCGCGGTCGAACAAAAACCTCTCTCGAGACTTTACGACGGAACTTGACGACTCCGAACAAGGGGCTCCACGAACGGCACCGTTCATCCCATATCGCCCGACTAGAACGCCTCCAACAAGAACGCGAGGCACAATCGGACCAATTCGAAACCTCCGAGTTCGAAGCGGGCGAAGTCCCTAAAGAACCGCAGGACGTCAACGGCTCAATCAATACATCCGAGGTGTTCCAGATAGTTAAAGAGCCCCATGTCGAAACCAGCGCTAAGCAACCGGGGCTTCTAGGCCCCGAATTGCCCTGCGCGGGTCCGCATTGCCGGCAGCTGGAAGGGTGCGGCGCCCCCAAAACGTGTCCCGGGCTTCTGGTGTTACGAATCTGCAATTCAGAATTACTTATATCGAGCGATCACCCAACTTGACCGCTTACAATAATCGTAGTGAGGCAAATTTGTCCGCGCGCTCGAAATCTTCGATGTATCAAGACACTCACAATGCGAACGCAGTCCCTCAGCGAACCGGTCTTGGTCAATGAGTGACTTGATGAAAATCGTGTTCTGGTCGTCTGTGTTTGTGATCGTTTACGCGTACGCTGGCTACCCACTGGTTTTGCTCTTCCTTCGCGTCTTCATCCATCGACGCGTCCGCAAAAGCCCTATCGAACCCTACGTGACCTTGGTGGTTCCGGCGTACAACGAAAGCAGAGTGATCGAGGCAAAAATTCGCAACGCCGCATCATTGGACTATCCACCGAATAAACTGGAAGTCTTGATCGCCTCCGACGGTTCGTCAGACGGCACCGTCGAGCTCGCAAGCAAGTTTTCCGATGGAAGTCGAATCCGTGTCCTGGCATTTCCCCAAAACCGCGGAAAAATTTTGGTCCTAAACGACGCCGTCCGGGAAGCAAAGGGAGAGATTATCGTCTTCTCCGACGCTTCAGCAATACTGCAGGCAGATTCGATTCGCCAACTTGTCGCCAATTTTGCCGACCCGAAGGTCGGTGCCGTAAGTGGGATTTATCGAGTTCAGCATGCATCCGGGGCTCGGTTGGGATCTCAGGAGGAGATGTATTGGAAATACGAGACCTTCTTAAGAATGCAGGAATCCCTCCTCGCGTCAACTTTAGGTGGTCATGGTCAGATCCTCGGAGTCCGCAAGGATCTCTATCCTTTTCCCGCGCCCGGAACGATCAATGATGATTTTGTGATCCCTGTCCGAGTACTCGCGGGCGGCAGTCGAGTGATTTACGAACCTCTGGCGGTCGCTTTTGAGGAAGCCAGCGAGATGGTCGGCTTCCAGCGGAGAGTTCGAATCATGGCGGGGAATATGCAGCAACTCCGGGAGATGAAGGGTCTTCTTTGGCCGCCGCAACCACTTCCCCTGCTTTTTTTCTTGTCTCGCAAGGTCGCGCGCTCGGCCATACCATTCTTCTTGGTGTGTCTGGCAGTATCGAACTGCTTTCTCTTGCATGGAAGGTTCTACCAACTAGCAGGAGTGTTGCAATTGATGTTCTATGGCCTTGCACTCGTTGGAAGCCGATGGCAGCTGAAACCGCGTGGTCTGCGCTTACCCTACTACTTCTGCTTTGTTAATGGAGCCTACCTGTGGGGCGCCTATCAATCGCTTCAAGGGCGAGGAAAAGTGAACTGGAAATAGAAATATGGGTCGAAATGAGTGAGGTTCTCGATAGCAACGTGAACGCGATCTGTTCTTCCTCATAGCCGGTCTTCCTCAACCGACAAATTCGTTCCTCTGAAGCTTCAACTTTGCCCGATTTTCTCTCTTTCGTCGACCTTCGCTGTCCTACGGGCCACGTTTTCGCCTGACCCAATTCTAGACCAAGGTCCAATTGATGCGCATATGGCGAACGGTTGACACTCCCTTGGCAGAAAGACGTTGCGACGTAACGACGTCGAGCGGGAGAAGACCGTGGAGAGACTGAGCGCGCTTGTCCTGGGATTCGTTCTCCTTCTAACCGGTGCTCCGGCAAGTGCATTGGGCCAGAGCGGCGCGGCTCCAGGTCCGGTGGCCCCGACGGATGCTACGAGCGCGTCCAATGAGCATTCGAATTCTGACCGACCGGCCCTTCAAAAGCGAAATCCCCGCTATCAGGTTCATGCCGACGACGTCCTGGCATTAACGTTTCCGCTCTCTCATGAATTTGATCAGCCGAACGTCATGGTGCAGCCGGACGGATACATCAACATCCAAGGCGAGGACAGCGTGTATGTTCAAGGGCTGAGCGCTCCTGAGATTGCTCAGGTCCTGAAGAAGGCTTACGCCGGCACGCTTCACGACCCGATCATCAGCGTGGACCTGGTAGATTTTCAGAAACCATATTTTCTTGCCTCGGGTCAGGTGGGTAAGCCCGGCCAGTATGACTTGCGCCACGAGACGACCGTTTCCGAAGGGATCGCAATTGCTGGAGGGCTGGTACCTAGCGCAAAGACACAAGTGTTCCTATTCCATCGTGTTTCGACAAACTGGGTCGAAGTCAAGAAGCTCAACCTGAACGACCTGCTGCGCGGAAAAAACGCGAACGAAGATGCGTATCTGTCGCCCGGAGACTCCATATTCGTCCCGGAGAAATTCATCACGAAATTTCGCAAATATATCCCGTACGGCATCGGAACGAGCATCAGTCCGTCTCCCGCATTCTACTAATCGTGCAGGGGGAAATAGTTAACATACCGACCGAAGAGAGATCAGCGAGGAACGCATAATGCCGAATCAAAAGAATCCAGGCCAGGAAGCAGCACGCGAACTAACGATGCGAGACCTGGTGACACCGATATTTCGTCATCGGCGATTGACGACGCTGGCTTTCTGCATCACCGTCGTGGCTTCTAGCGGTCTGGCTTGGAGCTGGGCAGCGAGATATTACGTGGCCAATATGCAAGTTCTGGTTGAGCAGGATCGCTCGGACCCGGCTATTACAACCGCCCAGAGTCCGTCCGTTCCGATGACGAAGGCGCTGTCCTCCGACCAGATCAGTTCAGAAGTTGCGCTTCTTCAAGGGCAGGACATGCTGCGTTCTGTGGCAGCGACGTGTGGCCTGGCGACCGCGAAGCCTGGTTTGCTGGATGTTTTGCTGCCTCAGGATCCGGAACGGAGGCAGGCAGCCCGACTGGAGATTGCCGCAGACAAGCTCGCGCGGGCCTTGAGCGTGGAGGCGGAGAAGAATTCAGACGTGATCAACGTAAAGTACGGAAAGACGGGCGATCCGAGGAGGCCCGCCTGCGTTCTGCAGACGTTAAGCAAACTCTATTTGGATAAGCATCTCCAATTACGGCGGCCTCCCGGTTCCACTGATTTCTTTACACAGGAAGCCGAGAAGTACCAAAAAGCTCTGACGGATTCCGAAGCGCGCTTAACCGACTTTAGCCGCACCTCGGGAATCGCTGCCCCGGACGAAATCCGCTCGAATATGGCTCAGCAGGTCGCCAGCACCGAAGCGTCACTCTATCAAGTGAAGCAGTCCATCGCCGGAGACCAACAACGCATCGCCAACGTGCAAGACCAAATACGCGCCACGCCCATGCGATCGGCTACCCAGCAAACGTCGAACTCCGCGAGCGTCCTTCTTCAGGATTTGGGAGTCAGTCTTCTCGCGGCTGAGAACAGCCGGAGTCAGCTCTTGATGAAGTTCGATCCTTCCTATCCATTAGCTCGAGAGGCCGATCTGGAAATAGCTAAGACTCAGGAGGCCCTCGGACAAGCGGAAAATACGAAGTACGTAAACGAGACCACTGACCGTGACCCCACGTATGAATTGCTTCGCGAAGATCTTGCCAAGACACAGGCTGATCTCGCTGCTCAGCAGGCCGCGGAGAAATCCCTTACAAGCGGCATTCACAGCATGAATATGCAGATGGTCGATCTTGACGTGAATGCGGTACAGCGAGGGGCGCTGCTCCGCGAGGCGAAAGCGGACGAAGCTAATTATTTGCTCTACATCGAGAAGAGAGAGCAGGAACGCTCCTCTGACGCGTTGGATAAAAAGAGCATTGCAGACGTTGCGATTGCCGTTCCCGCGGTCGTCCCCGCACTGCCGGCCTACAGTCCGGTGCTCGTCACGTTGGCGGGGTTCATTCTTGCCATCTTTGTCGCTGTTGCCGCCGGTTTTGTGGCGGACTATCTCGATTCGTCGTTCCGGACGCCTGCCGAAGTGGCGGATGTTCTAAAGATGCCAGTGCTGGCTTGCATGCCAAGGCGGGTGGCGTAAATGCTTCTCGACTATTACAAGCTTGCCGAGGAACCTTTCGGAGTTACGCCTGACCCACGTTTCCTCTATCTCAGTCAGCAACATCGCGAGGCTATGGCCTCGCTTGCCTATGGTACGGAGGCCGGTCGAGGTTTCCTGGCGCTGATTGCCACGCCAGGAATGGGCAAGACCTCGTTGCTTTACCAATACCTGGAATCGCAGCGCGGCAAAGCACGCACCGCCTTCTTGTTTCGCACAGATTGTGATTCTCGCGAGTTCATGCGGCATCTTTTGTTGGATCTCGGCATCGATGCTTGCGACAGAGATCTGCCCTGGATGCATGAGGCGCTGAACCGCGTCTTGTTGGAAGAAATGAACGCCAAGCGACACTTCGTTCTCGTGATTGATGAGGCGCAGAATTTAGAAGAGCATGTGCTTGAATCCATCCGATTGCTTTCGAATTTCGAAACGCCCTGGGCGAAGCTGATTCAGATCGTCATCGCAGGACAGCCCCAGCTTGCCGAGATCCTAAATAGGCCTTCCGCGGCACAGGTGCGTCAACGAATCTCGATGGTCATACGGATTGAACCGCTTTCCGCGCAAGATGTCGGCCACTATATAGATCATCGGTTGCGAACGGCGGGCTGCAAGGACGTATCCATTTTCAGTACCGGCGCGCGGCTTTTGATTGCTGAGCGCAGCGGGGGAATTCCGCGCAACATAAACAATCTCTGTTTCAACGCGATGTCTCTGGCATGTGCTTCGAAGCACGAGGTCATTGACCGTGACGTCGTTCTTGAAGTTCTTGCCGATCTGGACTTGGAGTCACTTGTCAAAAGGCCGGTCGCCGCGGCGACAGTGATTACGGAACGGCCGATCCATAACGTTTCGGCCCTGGAACAGACGATGGGGGCCAGGAGACCGAGTTTCCAATGCGTGCTTTCCAGGGCTGTTGTCACCGCTGCGTTGGTCTTGGCGGTCGTGACTGGTGTTGACAAGAGCGGAGCGCGGCCCGCAAATCTTGGCGCAATTACGGAGGATGGCGCCAGCCGGCAGTCGGCTTCGCAGATATTCGGTCCCGTCGAAGTAAAGGATAATTCGACCTCGGAGCTCCCAGTTTCGGCAAGCATGGCGCCTGTTCAAGCTCTCGGCGCGGCTCGGATGAAAAATCCGAGTCGCGACGTTCAACAGATTCTTCCAGAAACCGTCCCCGTTGACCGGAGGCTGAAGCGTTCGGAGCACCTTGATCCAGGGCAAAGGTTCGAAATGTCCAGGGCGCCCGTGATCCTTTCGCCTGCTGCGAATTCGGCCCTCCAGAATATTGATTCCTCCCAGTCGGAAGGCGGGAAAGAATGAGCAGGAACTTTGAACTCATGCTGCAGGCAGGCCGCACGTTTGGGCCCGACCGGTCTGTTACCGACAACCCTGCCGCTCCGTCCGCCGAACCTATCGCCTCACCTGCAGGCAGAGTTTCTACCCGACGCGCAAGCCCTCTCAGCGTTGACCCGGTAGCTCATGAAGAAGCCCTAAAGCTCGTACAGCAACTTTTCTCATCACAGACTCAGAACGCGCCGCGCCTGGTTGTCTTTGCCGCTGTCGAGAAGGGAAGTGGCTGCAGCCAAATTTGCGCTCGAGTGGCCGAGGCTTTGCCGAACAGCGTGCGCGGATCGGTCTGCTTGGTTGAGGCTAATTTCCGATCGCCGTCGCTGCCGGAACTGTTCGGAATGACCAATCATTACGGCCTCACAGATTCGTTGCTGCAAGAGGGGCCGATTCGTTCTTTCACGAAGCCGCTTCATACCGAAAATCTCTGGCTACTTTCGAGTGGCTCTCTTGCCGCTGACTCCCCGAGTCTTCTCAATTCCAATCGTATCAAGGCCCGTTTTGAGGAGCTGCGGAGGGAATTCGATTACACGCTCGTTGACGCTCCGCCTTTGTCTCGCTATGCGGACGCCGTAGCCTTAGGGCAGTTTGCGGACGGTCTCGTCCTGGTCCTGGAAGCGAATTCCACTCGGCGGGAAGTAGCCCAGAACGTCGCAGCGAACTTGCAGGCGGCGAAGGTTCGAGTTCTCGGTGCCGTCTTAAATAAGCGGACGTTCCCGATTCCAGAGGCGTTGTATCGCAGATTTTAGAATCGGTGTCGTTTAGGCCTTCCTACTGCTGCTGCATGATCGATAGCAGCCGGGCAGTCCGTTCTCCGGGAGTGGTAAACGAAAACCGGAAACCGACCAGCCCATCAGGGTCACCTGGCTATGTGACCCGGTCCAGCGGAGCTATGCCCGACCCAAATCCAATAACTCCCGCGGTAGCAAATCTCACGGGACCGTCCGCAACGGGCGCGAACCCGTCCTGGTTCGCCCTTCAGACCTGGCCGAGGTATGAGAAAAGAATCGCCGAGCGACTCCAGCAGAAGGGAATCGAGGTCTTTCTTCCGCTATTCACTGAGCAGCATCAGTGGAGCGATCGGCGAAGCGTAGTTCACACGCCCCTGTTCCCGCATTACGTCTTTGTGCGAATCGCCGAGACATCCAGCACACGCGTGTCCGTCCTGCGAACAAACGGGGTAGCACAATTTGTTGGCGGGCGTGGCGCTGGTGTTCCCATTCCCGACAGCCAGATCGAATCGATACAGACTGTGCTTTCCAATGGTCTTCCGTTCTTTCCGCATCCATTTATTGATATCGGATGCCGCGTCCGGATTCGGGGAGGGAGTCTGGATGGAATCGAAGGAATCCTCGTCGCGAAAAACGACGATCCGAGCCTTCTGGTCTCCGTCCAACTCATCCAGCGGTCGCTTTCCATTAGGCTCAAGGGCTATCAAGTTGAGCCGCTGTAGTTCGCCGGATCGGTCAATTCGCCGGCGCTCCTGAAGCGTAGACGCACTTCGCCGTCGCCAATCCTAAGCTGACCCGTGCTGCGAGATAAATCCCGTGAATGAAGCCAGACGACGATTCCTGTTGTTGTCGCTGAAATCGGTTGATCTGGGGTTGTTGGTGTTGTCGTTTGCGCTGGCGACCATATTCATCGCGCATTCGGATGCAAGTGTCTCCCTGCCGGATTTTCTTTCGATGAGGGTGAAGCTCTCGAACTGCGTAACCTCCCTGGTGCTCCTGATCGTGTGGCACGGCCTTTTTTCGCTCTGCGGCCTGTACAGGTCAAGGCGGCTGTCCTCGATGCTCGCGGATGCAATTGATATAACGAAGGCGTCGGCGCTTTCAACCGCATGTCTGGGATTCGCCGCAATCGTTTTCTCGATCAGCATGGTGAAAGTGCCCCTCCTGTTCCTGTTTTTCTCTTTCACTTTGTTTTTCGTGTTCGCTTCTCGGGTCTTTCTCAAGGGTGTTCTAAGCAGGGCAAGGCGGCGGGGCCGGAATCTGCGTTACGTGCTTATTTTGGGCACGAATCCCCGCGCCATAAAATTCGCCAAGAGGATCTCCGATCCGGACCTCGGATATCGGATCCTCGGCTTCGTGGATGACAAGTGGCACGGATTCGATGATTTCAAAAAAACGGGCTTCACGATTGCCTGTGACCATGACGGTCTGGCGGAGTTCTTGCGCCGCAACGTGGTTGATGAAGTCGCGATGTATCTGCCGTTCGGCGAATTCTATGACCGTTGTCTTCAAGCAGCTGCCCTTTGCGAACAGCAGGGGATCATCCTGCGGTTCGAGGGAGATATTTTTGGCCTGAAGACGGCTCGGGCTCACGCAGAGGACCTTGAAGGCGACCAATTCATCGTAACCAACACCGATGCTCGCGATTGGGGAGCGCTCATCGCCAAGCGAACATTGGACATTGTGCTGTCCTTTACTTTGCTTGTTCTCCTGGCGCCTTTATATGTTGTCGTCGCCCTCTTGATCAAATTGTCGTCCCAAGACCCTGTTTTCTTCCTGCAAGCCCGCGTCGGCGTCAATAAGCGAAGATTTATGATTTATAAATTTCGCACCATGATCCCACACGCGGAAGACATGCTATCCGAATTGGAAAAGCAAAATGAAGTTTCCGGCCCAGTCTTCAAGATTAAGAAAGACCCGCGGATTACACCCATCGGAAGAATCCTGAGGCGCACCAGCATTGATGAACTACCCCAGCTCATCAATGTTTTAAAGGGTGACATGAGTTTGGTGGGGCCTCGGCCGCTGCCATTTCGGGATTACGAAGGATTTAACGAAGATTGGCAGCGGCGTCGTTTCAGCATAAGGCCTGGAATCACGTGCCTCTGGCAGATAAACGGCCGAAGTGCGATCCAGTTCGACGAGTGGATGAAACTGGACCTCCAGTATATGGATCAGTGGTCGCTTCTGCTGGACCTCAAGATTCTCGCGCAAACGATTCCGGCTGTATGGAAAGGCTCCGGCGCAGCCTGATCGCGGGGCCACACCAGGCAATTGGACCTCAACGACGCAAGGCACTGCGAAGACCAGCAGCAAGAACTTCCAGAGGGAGAGTGAGCCAATGAGCGTTGCGATTATCACCGGGTCGGCGGGGCTGGTGGGATCTGAGGCGGTAGCATACTTTGCATCGCTGGGGATGGACGTCGTGGGCATTGACAACGGAATGCGGGCAGAATTCTTCGGCGAAGAAGCCTCGACCATGTGGGTACGAGACCGTCTGTCTGCTGAGATTGCCGGCTATCGCCACTACGAAGTTGATATACGCGACCCGGACGGAATCTCGCGAATCTTCGGCCGTTATGGCGCCGACATAGCTCTCGTCATACACACCGCCGCTCAACCCTCCCACGATTGGGCCGCGACGAATCCGAGCGTGGACTTCAGTGTCAACGCAAACGGGACCTCGGTATTGCTTGAGGCGACTCGGATGTTCGCAAGAGATGCCGCGTTCATTTTCACGTCAACGAATAAAGTCTACGGTGACCGTCCTAACTATTTGCCCCTGGTCGAGCGCGAGACCCGCTGGGAGCTCAGTCCGGATCACGCGTACGCAGGCAAGGGTATCCCCGAGACGATGTCAATCGACAGAACGATGCATAGTTTATTCGGCGTTTCGAAAGTGGCCGCGGATCTCCTGGTGCAGGAATACGGCCGCTATTTTGGAATGAAAACCGCATGTTTCCGTGGAGGCTGCCTGACGGGTCCGAATCACTCCGGGACGCAGCTGCATGGATTCCTCGCCTATCTGATGAAGTGCGCGGTCATGGGGACTCCGTACACCATTTATGGATACAAGAAAAAACAGGTGAGGGACAATATTCACAGCGCCGATCTGATCCGCGCCTTCCACGAGTTTTTCCAGGGACCTCACTCCGCCGAGGTCTACAACATCGGCGGCGGCCAATACAGTAACTGTTCGATGCTCGAAGCGATCTCGTTGTGCGAGCAGATTAGCGGGCGGGCTCTTCAATCCCGGTACGTGGAAGAGAATCGTCTGGGCGATCACATCTGGTGGATCAGCGATCTTTCGCGTTTCCAGGAACACCATCCAGGTTGGAAGCCGCGATATGACGTACCGCATATCCTTCGCGAGATATTTGAGCTCAATGCTGAACGATGGGGAGAACAATGCGCGACGAAGGCAAGAAAAATGTCCTTGGTATCTTAATCAATGCGCTGGATTACGAAGAAGCGGTGGACAGCATCCTGTGTGCCGCTCGCGAAAATCGCGGTTTTGCGGTCTCAGCGGTGGCCGTCCACGGATTGATGACCGGAGTGCTTGACCCGGAACAAAAATTCCGCCTGAACCACTTCGATTTGTTAACGCCGGACGGCCAGCCGATCCGGTGGGTACTCAATTGGCTTTATAGTGCAGATCTGCGCGATCGCGTTTACGGGCCCAACCTCACTCTGAAAGTGTGCGCTCGTGCGGCCGAGGAGGGCGTAGCCGTCTACTTTTATGGGAGCACTCCGGCGATCCTTGCAGAACTAAAGAAGTCTCTAGCGAGCCGGTTCCCCAGGCTTGTCATCGCGGGCCTGGAACCTTCGCGCTTCCGTCCGCTCACGCCGGACGAGAAGGCGGACCTTGGCGCCCGCATTCGCGCATCCGGGGCATCCCTTATATTTGTCGGGCTCGGGTGTCCGCGTCAGGAGGTGTTTGCTTTCGAGTGTCGCGACATTTTGCAAATGCCGGTCCTCGCTGTCGGTGCCGCATTTCCGTTTTTGGCGGGGTTGATTCCTCAAGCACCCGGTTGGATGCAGAATGCTGGCCTCGAATGGTTATTTCGACTCGCTTCGGAGCCAAAGCGGCTCTGGCGCCGCTATTTGTTCCTGAATCCGGCATATATATTGTTGGTCCTGCTGCAGGCGACGGGAATATCGCGGTTCTCGACACAAGGACAATCGCCGACGGTTGAACTTCTCCACGGATAAGTTGAGCCGGTACCCATTCGCGATGCATGTAGTCTGAAAACGAACATGATCCGACTTATGAAGTCTTGGCGAAGTCGAATTGGGCAAAGCGTGCTGGCCCGGAATACTCTTTGGACGTTCCTGGGGCAAGCGTTGCGTTTGGGCATCCAGGGGGGGTGCTTTGTCGTCATCGCCCGAAGTCTGGGAGCCGGCAACTACGGCGCTTTCATCGGGGCCGTGTCGCTGGTCGCCATCGTCTCCCCCTTTGCCAGTCTCGGATTCGGAAGCGTGCTCATCAAGAATGTGGCTCGTGACCGTAGCCTGTTTCCTCGATGCTGGGGAAATGCACTGCTGATGAGCCTTGTGACGGGCGCCATCCTGTTGGCTCTGATCACGGGTGTCGCCCGATTCGCTCTGCCGGCAAGTATTCCGACAGCGTTGGTATTCATGGTAGCGGCGTCTGATCTTTTCGCGGCCAGGGTCACGGATGTGGCCTGTCTCGCATTTCAGAGCTTTGAGGAAATGGGATGGACGGCTCGGATCAACGTTACGCTCAGCGGACTTCGTTTACTGGGTGCGATTGTCGCCGTAAAGGTCTGGGCTCATCCCACGGCCCTGCAATGGGGATTCCTTTACTGTGCGGCTTCTTGTATCTGCGCTGTGTTTTCCATTGTTGTCGTAACGCAGCGATTTGGAAAACCGCGGCTCGACACAGCGGAAATGGTGTCCGAACTTGCGGAAGGCTTTCATTTCGCCACTGGTTTGAGCGCGCAGACCATCTACAACGATCTTGATAAGACAATGCTTGCTCGTCTATCAACGCTCGAAGCGACCGGGATTTACGCAGCGGCTTACAGGCTGATTGACGTCGCTTTCGTTCCGGTGCGTTCGCTGCTTTGGGCGGCCTCTCCGGGCTACTTTCGTGCGGGAGAGCAAGGGATTCGAGCGAGCGTCGGATATATGAAACGGCTTCTGCCGAGAGCCGTAACTTATGCGCTGCTCGTCTTTTTTGCGCTAATTTTTGCCGCGCCGCTGATTCCGCGCATTCTCGGGCCGGAGTACGCGCGATCGGTCGAAGCTCTTCATTGGTTAGCCTTGATACCCTTGATGCGAACAATTCACACTTTTTGCGGCGACGCACTAACGGCGGCGGGGCGCCAGAAGCTCAGGATGCATTTTCAGGTGTTCATCGCGGTGGTCAACGTCCTGATCAATTTAGTCGTTATTCCGATGTATTCTTGGCGCGGAGCCGTGTGGTCAAGTCTCGCTTCCGATTTCCTGCTCCTGGTCGCCATGGTTTCCGCAGTCACTTTGTTGTCTCGCGAAAGCGATGCCAAATCAGTGGTCCCGCAATATGCTCTGGATCCCTAGGTCAAATGAGGTCGTGCAGAAAGCGTCTTTCATTATGAGTAAGTGGGTTTGCATTTCGCTGGCTGCGATCGCTTTGTCGATATTCTCGCTCGCGGCTCAAGACGAAGCAGGTCTCGTCCTGACGCCATCCGCCGGTCCGGTTCCACCGTCTTATTTCGCGTTGAATATTTTGTTTCATCCCCTGAATAAAGTGCCATGGCCGGCGGTTCCATTCGGTGGTTGGCGGCTGTCCCACGTAAATTGGGCGGACCTCCAACCGCAGAAGGACAATTGGTATTTTACTTTGCTGGATCGTTACGCGGACTGGGGCCAGCAACACAACACCGAGATTCTGATGCCGCTCGCCTACACGCCTCAATGGGCCTCGAGTGCTCCCGATGCGCAAACTGACGTCGAAACCGGTAGCCCCCCCGGCCTTTCCGGGGCGCCACGGGATATGGAGGATTGGAGGACATTTGTACGGACCGTAGCCACGCGCTACAAAGGCCGAATACACGTGTATGAAATTTGGAATGAGCCGAACCGTCCCCAGAGTTGGGTCAGCGACGTAGATACCATGATCGTCATGACGCGGGAAGCTCGAAAGATTTTGAAAGAGGTTGACCCGAACAACATTGTAGTGGCGCCTGCGCCTGAAGAAGAAAAAGGATTGCCTTGGCTGAACGAGTTCTTGCGAAAGGGCGGCGCGCAGTACGTGGATGTTATTGCGTATCACTTCTACATCGGACCAAGGCCTCCTGAGGAAATGGTGCCGCTCATTCAAAAAGTACGAAGCGCGATGGCGCAATATCATACGGGTGACCGCCAGCTCTGGAATACGGAAGCAGGCTGGCTTGGACCCACCACTTTGCCTTCGGATCTGGCTGCGGGTTATGTCGCGCGTGCGTATGTGCTCAACTGGGCCGCCGGTGTGAGCCGCTTCTATTGGTACGCGTGGGAAAATCACCATGGAACGTTGATCGAGCTAACCGAGAAGGACAACGCGACCTTGACTCCCGCGGGGAAGGCATTCGGCGTCATCCAGCAGTGGATGACTGGCAGCGTGTTGAACCGGTGTGCGGCTTCCCGAGACGGCATGTGGCTTTGCGATTTGCAGAAGAATGGAGTTCGGTCGCACATCGTGTGGAGTCCGGCAGGTGATCAAACGCTGCAAGTTCCACAGAACTGGAACGCGGTTCGCATAGAGACGCTCTCAGGCGACCGGACCCAAATCCAGAACGGATCAGCTCCAGTCGGAACCCAGCCGATTTTGATCCACTAGACAAACTTTTCTCTATCTTGCCGCGCGGAATGCCACCGAAAAAGATTCTCGTTTCTGCTTATTCTTGCTCGCCGGAAGCCGGCTCGGAGCCAGGAATTGGGTGGAACTGGGCGCAGTCCATCGCCGCCGATGGGCACGAAGTAATCGTGATTACTAGAGCCGTCAACAGGGTGACCATCGAGATCTTTTGCAAAGGACAGTTCTGCAATCCAAAGTTTGTATTTCATGACCTGTCCGCTCGGGTGCAAAAAATCTACAAGCTGCCTTTCGGAAACTACATTTACTACCTGCTGTGGCAATACACGGCCGCGAAACGAGCGGTTGATCTTCACCGCACGGAGAAATTCGATCAGGTGCAACACATCACCTGGGGGAGCTTTCGAGCCGCTAGCTTCATGGGCAAACTCGGAATTCCCTTCGTATTCGGTCCCGTCGGCGGAGGAGAAGACACACCGAACCAACTGAGAAGAGGTTTGGGGTGGCGCGGCCGCCTCTGGGATTTCTTGAGGAGGCTTTCCAATAGTTTCCTGCTGGTTGATCCGTTCATGCGATCTACCTATGCCGACGCGAGCGAGATCCTCACGACAACGCCGGAAACCCTGAGCAAGATCCCGGCAGCTTACCGTTACAAAGCCAGAGTGCAGCACGCCGCCGGTGTCTGCCCGGCCACTCTCCTCGATCGACCGCCCACAAAGGTACTCAGCTCATTTCGGAGAAATGGGGCGACGTTGCAGATTTTGTATGTGGGCCGCCTCGTGCCATGGAAAGGACTGCATTTGGCTCTCCAGGCTCTTGCCGCTCTCGGTGAAATGCGTTCGGCCGTTCGCTTAACGGTGATCGGCGATGGCTACGACGCACCGCGCCTCAAGCGTATCGCCGACCGGCTAAATTTGGGAGATACGGTGAGATTGATCCCATGGATGCCGAGAGAAGCTCTGCTTCCCATCGTCCCCGATTTCGATTTATTTCTCTTCCCGAGCCTCCACGACTCGGGGAGCATGGCTGTCCTGGAAGCCCTGAGTTTCGGGTTGCCCGTCGTTTGTTTGGATTTGGGGGGACCTTCGGAATTTGTGAATGATTCGTGCGGTCGAGTGGTATTAACCGCCGGGACCGATGAAAGCGGGGTCGTCGAGCAGATCGCCGCGTTCCTTTCCGACCTCATTAGAGATCCAGACACGCTGAAGCGACTATCAGAAGGTGCCCGCAACCGAGCGAATTCGTTTACGTGGGAAGCATATGTTCGCAACGTGTACGGTGAATCTCTCTCTCTGCAGGCCAATTGAATCATGAAGTCCCGGACCACCTCAACATTCGAGAACATTGTGCTGTTTGTCCTGCTGGTCATCGCGACCGGCGCAGGTTTAGGCGCGTACATCGCAAGACAAGAGGGTAGTACTACAGCCTACGCGTATAGCGGCGGCAATCGCCTGATCCAGGTGATATTCAGCACCATGTATTTGTATTTCTTTTTCAAGCTCATTGGACGATACAAAGAGGCCCTGGCTCTGATCAAGGAGGAGAAATTGATCGCGGCATTCTGGCTCTGGGCTTTGGCTTCTTCCGCATGGTCAGTCGCCAGTTCCTTCACGATTGTCCATTGGATTGCGTTGCTGGGCACAGGAATTGTCGGCCTTTACATTGCTTTGCGTTTTGAGCCAGGGGAGCAGCTCAAGCTCGTTGCCGGGTGCCTGGCAGCAGTTGCCATCGCAAGCCTCCTGGTTGCTCTGTTTCTTCCGGGCATCGGCTTGGCCCCCGGCGGTGCTTGGCAGGGCGTTTTTTTCCCTAAGAACTCACTCGGCCGGATGATGGCTCTCGGAACGTTCATCTTCGTCTTACTTGTAATCGAGCGGAGGCGGAAGCGTTGGATTTGTATCTCCATGGCAGTTCTTTGCGCCGTTCTGTTGCTGCTATCGCAGTCGGCAACGGCAATTGTCGTTTGCGTGTTGATGCTGGCCCTTTTGCCGTTCCGGAAGCTCCTGACCATGGGGAACCGTCTGCTGATCCCGCTGCTCGCTTTCTTCAGTATGTTGGTAATGCCTTTTATCGCCTGGCTTGCGGGAAATTCGAACGCGATTCTGCGCGTTTTGGGTCGTGATAATAGCTTCACTGGAAGGATTCCTCTTTGGAACGTGGTTCTGCAGGAAATTGGTTCGCGGCCGCTATTTGGTTTTGGCTACGGGGCGTTTTGGACCACGGGAGAGGCGGACCGTGTGCGGGCGACGATCGGATGGAATGCACCCCATGCGCATAATGGCTTTCTCGAGATGCTCCTCGGCGTTGGCTTGATCGGAGGAGCCTTCTTCTCGATCGGATTGCTACGGAACTTGGGGCTGGCGGTTCGGGCCGCGAGGACGCGCGGCCAAATCGGAGAATCGTGGCCTCTGTTCTTTATAGTCTTTAATCTTCTCTACAGTCTTACGGAATCCTCATTGTTGGGGGCCAACTCCATATTGACGATGCTGTTCGTCGCGAACTCCTACTGGGTCGTCCGCGCGCGATTTCAAGCAGAAGAAGCCACCGACGAGACGCTTGAGGGTGCGGAGAATTCGCCTGTGCCTGATTCACTTGAGTATGCGCCGACTGAAATCTAAGGCGGACGGCTCCAGTCGCTGAGCCGCTTCTTTTCTCGTATCTCTAAAAATATGTCAGAAAAGTCTAAGACTTACATTCCTGGATTAGACGGAATTCGGGCCATTGCCTTTCTACTGGTGTACGTCGCGCACACAGGTCTCGGAGTCTTAATACCAGGAGGCTTAGGGGTCACGATTTTCTTTTTTCTGAGCGGCTATTTGATCACCACGTTACTCCGGATGGAATCGGAACGGACGGGCACGATTTCGATATCTCGATTCTATCTCCGGCGGACGCTAAGAATTTTCCCGCCGATGTATGTAACGCTTCTGGTCTGGTTGGTCTTGACTTCCATCCATGTGTTCGTGGGGCAGGCTCAATGGCAACCAACCGTGCTCGCGAGTCTCTATCTAACGAACTATACGGATTTGTTTATGTTGCACAGAATTCAGGGCGGCCTAAACGTTCTGTGGTCCTTATCGGTCGAAGAGCATTTCTATCTTCTGTTCCCTTGGGTATTTCTACTTTTCCTGCGCCGACGATTGTCGCCCGCCAGGCGTACGGCGATGTTGGCAGCGCTTTGCCTTCTCGCGCTGCTTTGGCGCTGTATTCTTACATTACACTTTCATTCGAAATTTAACTATCTCCACACCGACACGCGGTTTGACTCCATTTTGTTTGGCTGCCTCCTGGCAGTTTCTCTCAACCCGTTTGTGGATCGCACCCCGGCGTGGGTAAGCCGCCACTCGAATGCCTTTGCTTTCGCAGGCCTGTTAATGCTACTGGCAAGCCTTTTGTTTCGAGGTGAAACTTTTCGTGAGACTTTTCGCTACTCCCTTCAGGGAGTGGCACTTGCATCTATCTTCGTATTTGTTCTCAGCTGTCCAACAAGTTGGGCAGTCCGATCGCTTGAGCACCCCATATTGCGGCTGTTGGGCCAGCGTTCGTACGCAATGTACTTGATCCACTACTGTGTCATCCAGTCCGTCGAGCAAAAACTGGGGGTGGGCATGTTCACGGCGTGCCTCGTCGCTGCGCCACCTGTATGCGGGTACGCGTGGGCAATGTGGCGTTTCGTGGAGGCGCCACTGGCGGGCATCAGAAAGGGATTCCACTCGACTCGTATCGTCGGAACCACGAAAGTGCTTCACGGCATTGCCGTCGCCGGAGACAAACAGATCGGAATCGCTTCGGCTGAGAACCACGGATGAGAGAGTTCGCTCGACACCGCAGCGCCGATTCGACGTTGTTGCATTCCCCAATGAATCCTGAGCATCCCATCATGCGCGTTTTAGCTTGGCCAATTCAATCGCCGACGAATCCGTATACTCCCTTGCTGTATTCGAATCTGGACCCCGGTGTCCAGGCGGAGGAGTTTTCGGCGGGCAAAGTGCTTGAAAAATACTCCGTGTGGCACGTGCACTGGCCGGAAGCGTTGCTGAATATCCGCAATCCGGTGCTCGCGGCCTCTAAAGTTGCGGGGCTTTTCGCTGCCGTGGATTGCCTGCAGATGCGGGGCGCGAAGCTCGTATGGACCATTCACAATTGCAGTTCGCATGAAAAACTTCATCCGTCGCTCGAAGCCTGGTTTTGGCGCCAATTCATTCCTCGCGTTGACGGCATTATCAGCCTTAGTTCAGCCGGCCTGTCGAATGCGCTGGAGTCCTTTCCCGCGCTGAGGAAAATCCCGCAGGCCGTAATTCCTCACGGCCATTATCGGAATGAGTACCCACAAGTGAGTCTCGGTGCACGCAAAATGCTCGGAATCCATTCCGAGGCGAAGATGCTTTTGTTCGTGGGCGCCGTTCGGTCATACAAGAACGTTGAAATGTTGGTTCGAGCTTTTCGGGAAGTCACTACACGCGATGCGATTCTCCACGTTGTGGGCAGCCCCAACTCCGCGAAACTGGCGCAGAGCATTCTGGGGCAGGCATCGTCCGACGATCGCGTAAGCGTGTTGTTCGAGTTTGTGGAGCCGGAAGTTCTCTCCGCCCACGTCAGCGCGGCGGACCTTGTAGTTCTGCCCTACCGCGAGATTCTGAACTCCGGTTCAGCCCTTTTGGCGCTGTCTTTGAACCGTCCAATTCTCGTTCCTGATCTCGGGGCGATGGGCGAGCTGAAAGCGGATTTCGGTGACGAATGGGTGCGCACCTTTAGCGGAGAACTCGACAAGGCAATTTTGGAAAGGGCATTGGACTGGGCTGTTCGGAATCGAAGTTCTATCTGTCAGATGCCGGAGAAGTACGAATGGCAAAGTATCGGCCGCGAAACTGCCCGCTTCTACGGAACGGTCGTTTCGGAAAATCTAAGCCAATGAGGGTGCGATGGCGACGCAACCGCTAAGACTGAAACACGACACTGCCGGAGATGCCGATGGCATCTCGACGGGCGCTTCGCTCAGGTCTCGTATGCGCCGTTTTGTGCCCGATGCGCCCAGGGAATTTGCGTCGGCTGTATTGCGCCGCGTTCTGAGATCTTATTGGACGTCGATAGGTTTTCGGCACATCGATCGCACGCCCCTTAGCGCGCTTTCAAAGAGCAAACTGTTCGAGCCGGAATTAAAGCTCTTGCCCTTATTAATTACTAAACCCGGTTTCGTTTTCGATGTTGGGGCAAACATAGGCGAGTACACCTATGTTCTGGGAAAGGCGGTGGGAACCGAAAACGTCTATGCGATCGAGCCCTTACCGCATCTCTGCTCCCGGCTAAAGACGCTCTTTCCCAAGGCCCACGTTTTGAAGATGGCTTTATCGGACGCCGCGGGCACGCTAACCCTCAAGACTCCCATCATCAAGGGTTCGCCCCTCTGGACGAGAAGCACCCTCGAGCACTTTATCGATGATGGAGAAACGGGAGCGGTATTGGAATATGTGCCCGTAATACCGCTCGACCTTCTCTGCGAGCAATTGCAAGTGCGCGATGTCGCACTGATCAAAATTGATGTGGAAGGTCACGAAAAAAGCGTGCTCCTTGGCGCGCTAAAGATGCTGCGAACCTGCCATCCTGCGCTTTTAGTTGAGATTGAGCAGAGGCACCATACGGAACCGATCGCAGAACTGTTTTCCTGGATAGGGGCCCAGGGCTATCGCGGCTTATTTTTTGACAGCCAGACGATGTCACTGCGATCCGTTGAGGAGTTTTCAGTTGGCCGCCATCAACAGCTCGAGAATTTGGGTAGCGGGCGTTACATCAATAATTTTTTCTTCCTCAATGAGCTGTCGGCGAAAACCATGTTGGGCATCGTAAATCAAGCTGTAAGGTGAAAGAGGACCCGGATGAAAGATTACAGGCACATTAAAAAGCGCATTGATCGATATCTACGCTTCAATTTTTATAGAACGGATGGATTGATTAGCCGCCTGGACGCGTTGATTTTTCGCGAGCTCGTTACCGGACAGGTCAAACAAGGGGTTCGGGGATCGCTTGTCGAAATAGGTGTTCACTACGGCCGTTCATTTTTTCTTTTGGCGTTGGGGCGCTCCGGATCGGAAAAGGCCCTGGCCGTCGATTTGTTCGAGGACGACGCATTGCACACGAATCGAGAGGGGATAGGACGCTTCGGTGGGTTCAGGAATAACTGCCGCAAATATCGATTCGACTTTTCCGATGCTGAGATTCTAAAGAGCAGCTCGCTCGAAATAAGCGCGGAGGAGATTCTCGGCCGTGTGGGAGAGGTACGATTCTTTAGCATCGATGGAGGTCACACGTACGAGCATGTGGCGAATGATCTGCGCC
>Ga0302325_10008453_pt1 | contig 22594 bp, 22 predicted proteins | sample Palsa_T0_2_FD_201948 | JGI IMG/M metagenome (GOLD analysis project Ga0302325, IMG submission 201948) | Peat permafrost microbial communities from Stordalen Mire near Abisko, Sweden - Palsa_T0_2 | ecosystem: Environmental > Terrestrial > Soil > Palsa > Peat permafrost | place: Sweden: Abisko...
CAGGCCGTAGCACGTGATTCCAGCTATAGAAACGTTACCCTGCTCACTGGTTCACTCGCGGACCTTCGCTTGCCTGAAAAGCTTGATCTGATATGGATGTCGCAAAGCTATCACGACCTACATGACTCCTTTCTGGGGCCGGCGAATGTTGCGGCTATAAACAAGGTCATCTTCGACGCATTGAAACCTGGAGGAGTTTTTCTGGTCATCGACCATGTCGCCGAAGCGGGCTCGGGACTGAGGGATACCGAGACGCTGCATCGGATCGATCCAATCCGCATGCAGAAGGAGATCGAAGCAGCTGGTTTCGCGCTCGAATCGCATAGTGATGAGCTTCGTAATGCCGACGACAATCACAAACAGGCCATTTTTGATCCACACATTCGTGGCAGGACGGATCAAGTGCTGTTCCGGTTCCGTAAACCGCAATAAATGTCCGAAGCCCATCTCTGCCAGCAAGCCGCTCATGAACCAGGGATTCGGCTATCTGAAGCTCGCGTCGTTGCGGAGTTGAAGGAGGGTACACATCACGCGGCATTACGATTAGCGCGGTGTTGACTCCGATCCGCCTACTGCAACCGGCAGATTTCGAGCTGAGCATCACTCGACACGATCGTGTTTTGCGTTTTAAATGCGCTTATGAACCTCAACGACGTGCGTCGCATCGCAATATCACTGCCCGAGGTGACAGAAGAGCCCCACTTCAAGTACACGTCGTTTCGCGTAAAGGGAAAGATTTTTGCTACAGCCCCGCCGGATGGCGGGCACGTGCACATTTTTGTCGCGGATGAAGACTGTGATTTAGCCCTGCTTATGGACCCGCGGTTTATTGAGAAGTTACTGTGGGGCGGTAAGGTGCGGGGGGTGCGCGTCGCGTTGAGCAGAGCCAAAATGGCGGTCGTCGCGAGGCTCCTGAAGAAGGCTTGGCTACTCAGGGCACCAAAGGCGCTGGCGGCGGCGGTGCGAGCCTCTGAACGAACGTGAGGCTTGACGCGAAAGGGGGACCCGAAGTCCACTGCGGAGAGTACTCAGCAGCCGTTCCTTCCCCGGGTAGCCCTAAGTTCCGGTGCAGCTGCGCGTTTTGCGGCATCATTCTTGCCGCCGGTGTTTCTTGGTATTTGGGATGGTTTATATGCGATACGCGGTTGTGATATTCCTCCTGCTTGGCGCGAGCGTGACCGTCGCGGCAGAGGGCAAAGGCTTACCTCCGCAGGATTGGCCTATGTTTGGCGGAGATGTGGAAAGCACCAGCGCAAACTCTCAGCCCACCGGCATCACTGCTACCAATGTCCTTCAACTCGCGCACCGCGAGGTCAAGCTGGATGGCACCGTAGATGCCAGCGCGATTTACCTGCAGGGCATCACCGTTCATGGCGCCCGCCGCGATGCCATCTTTGTCACCACCACGTACGGTAAAACGGTGGCGCTCGATGCCAATAGCGGCGCAGTCTTATGGGAATACACGCCGGTTGGCTACCAAGCCTTGGCAGGCACGCGACAGATCACCAACTCCACCCCCGTTGCCGATCCAGATCGGCAATTCATCTATGCGGCCTCGCCCGACGGCTATATCCAAAAACTGACCGTCAGCGATGGCGAGGTTGCTTGGCGCACCTCCATCACCAAACTGTCACAGCGAGAGAAGATGGCGTCGCCCCTGAAGTTCTTCCGAGGACATGTAATTGCCGTTACGGCAGGCTACATCGGCGACAAGCCGCCCTATCAGGGTCATGTCGCTATTCTCGACGGCAACTCTGGCAAGCTCCTGCAAGTGTGGAACTCGCTGTGCAGCGACCGCACTGAGCTACTTGATCCTGTATCCTGCGCGCAGACTCAATCGGCCATCTGGGGGCGTGCGGGTGCCGTGATCGATTCCGGCAACGGCGATATATTCATCGCCACCGGTAATGGCGTCTGGAACGGCACGACCGACTGGGGCGACGCGCTCATCGAGATCGATGCAAGCGCCACTAAAATCCTAGGCAACTACACTCCAGCAAATACCGACGAACTGAATGCGCGCGATCTCGACCTAGGTTCGACCTCGCCCGCGCTGCTGGGCAGCGACTTGATTGCCCAGGGCGGCAAGGATGGCAAGGTGCGCCTGCTCCGCCGCAACGCCATCGCCGGCGCCGCTCCCCACAAGAACCACGAACTGCAAATCGTTCCAACTCCCAGCGGCAATCGTCTCTTCGCCCAGCCGGCGGTGTGGAAGCACGACGGCCAGACTTGGATGTTCGCCGCCGACGACGGTGGCACTGCAGCTTGGGAGCTTAGGAATTCCAAACTCAAGAGAAAATGGAAAAACCGCACTGGTGGCACGAGTCCTTTCGAGGCTGATGGGATGCTGTTCGTTTACGCGCGCGGGGGCGGCCTCAATGTGTATGAGGCGGGCTCAGGCAAACTCATCGCAACACTGCCCTGTGGCCCGGGCCACTGGAACAGCCCCATCGTGCTGCAGGGGAAGATCATCCTTCCCGAAGGCAACGCGAATGAACACGCAACAAGCGGCGTGTTAGACATCTGGAGCCTTCCGAGCGAACACTAGCGATGCCGAGGCCAAGTCCCTGGTCCGGAACTAGGGCCTTGATTTAATAGAATCCGCTGCTTACAGGCGGTTCCAAGGCCCAGGCCCAACGTCGAACCTGTGTTACGGCGCTCCGCTGAACTTATAGCTGAAGTGCAAACCGATGGTGCGAGGACGACTCACCGTTACGGCTTTGTACCACTGCGCGTAGTTCGCATACAGTTGGGCTCGCGTGTCGGTTAGGTTCTCTCCGTAGAGTTGCACCAGCCACGCGTCCTTGCTGAAACCGAGTGCCGCATCGTAAGTTGTGAAAGCTGGCAGGTCATAAGCCGCGGAATTGCCCTGCGGGTCGTAGAGCTGATTGGTCGTGGCGAGGGAGTGCGACTGATGCACCGCCCCGATCTGAGCGAACGCGTCATAGCCGTTAAACGCGAACTCATAGCGTGCGCGGAGGTTGCCCTCAAAGGGGGGTGCCGCGGCGAGCGAGCTGCCGAGTGACCCGCCCGGATTCGGGAGCCTCCGTCCGGTCGAGGTCTGCAGCTGGCTAAAATTGATCGGTGTTCCGTCCGACCACAGGAATGTCGCCTGCTTGACCAACTCGCTCTGATTCCAGGCGGCGCTCGCCTCGACAGTTAGCCCGGTCGCGATCCGGGCTACGCCGGAGGTTTCCAGCCCGCGCGCCCTGTAGTTGCCACCGTTGAGGACTACGCCGTAGCTGATGACATCGGTTGCGCCCACATTAATCTGTGCGTTGTTCCAGTCCTCCTGATAGATCGCGCCGTTCCATTGAATTCGCCGGTCCATCCACGTGGTTTTCCAGCCTAGCTCATTGTTGATGAGCGTGTCGGGTCCGTAGGCCAGGGGTGCCACCCAGCCCCCGTACGTCCTTGCTTGCGCTTGCCAGGAATTATTGCCTGGTGACAGCGCTGAATTGGCATCTGCTGCGAACGCTGCTCGATTAAAACCGCCTGCTCGGAAGCCCTGCGACCAAGTGTAGTACAGCAGCGCATCGTCGGTGACCTTCCAGCTGACATTCGCGCGGCTTGTGAAGCCGGAAAAGGTCCGGTCAAGGTTTTCTGCGTTGACGTTGGTGAAGTTGGAGTGATTCACACACGGATTCGGCGCCGCCGGGGTCATGATGAGCTGGCAACCGAAACTGCCCACGGTCGAGCCAACTTCCGAGGTATCGGTACGGAAGTAGCGCGTGCCGGCCGTCAGTGTCAGCGTCTTCGGAATGACATCGAAGTCGACAGAGGTGTAAGCGGCCTGCTGTTTGTAACCGCGCGTGATGTCGTTAAAGAAGCCATCACCCAACGGCCGGATGTTCGGGTTGTTCGACGTTACAGATGTGGGTACAAAAACCCCGTTCAGGGTGTAGTAGCCGGTGGGCGGACCGATGGGATGGAAGTACGGCAGCGCGGTGAGATAGAAAAAGTCGGCTTGGTCCTGAATCTGATAGTCTTCATAAAACAGACCGCCAATGCCGCGGATCCGCCCATCACCAGGTGTGCTCAAGCGCAGCTCATGACTTTGGTGAGTGTTGCGCTCCCGCTCACGCCAGGTAGCGCTTGGGGTGAAGCATTGCGCAGTAGCAGGAGTCGGCCCTGGATTTGCGCACTGATAGAAGTCGACATGCGGGCCGCGTGCGTAGTTCGTGTAGTCCTGAACCTGCTCGATATTGCGCACGAGGTAGGCACCCGCATAGAGAAGCTTCAGCGCACCGATACGGCCGTCAAGCGTCAGCGAGGTATTCTCAAAATTGTCCTTGTTGTACGACGGGTTGTAGAGCTGCACACTCAAGTCGGGTAGCCGCTCACCGAGTGAGTTCGCCGGCGTCTCGACGAAGACGCCGTCCGCCTCCATATTCTGATAGGACTGTGCGAGTAACGCATTCCAGGCGTCATTGATCCGGTAGAGGGCCTCGACACGCAAGCCCGTGTAGGAGACCGGATTGATATCTTGTGCCACAACATTGAAGTTGTTGATGACGACGCTGTTGGCAGGGACTTGGCCAGCGGCGTTAGCGTAGTGGATGCCGAGGTCTGTGGCAGCACGCGCAAAGGTCGCAGGGATGTTATTGATGTATCCGCCGCGCTTCTCGTTGTAGACTACGCCGCGCACGGCGAGCGTATCGGCAATGATCGGCACGTTGAGGGTGGCGTTGCCATTGGTGCTCGGATCACCATGCGCGGTCGTTGCGTAGCCCGCGTTAACCAGGCCTTCGGTCACGTTGAGTTTCGGCTTGTTCGTGATGTAGCGCACGACACCCGCCTCGGCGCCCGCTCCGAACAAGGTGCCCTGCGGACCCTCCAAGATCTCAATGCGCTCGAGGTCCGCGGCGTAGATATCAAGATTGCGGCTTGGAAGTTGCGCGGATTGATCATCGAGGTATAACGCGACGTTCGGGAAAGTACCAGCGATACCCGATCCCTGAATGCCGGTGGCGGTTGTCCCAAGGCCGCGCACGTAGATGTCGTTCTGACCGGGGCCTACTCCGTGTGCAGTAACGCCGGGCAGGTAGCTCACGAAGTCATCAAATGTCTTGGCGTTGAGCTTGGCGAGTGTCTCCCCGGTCAACACCTGAATCGTAATCGGTACGTTCTGCAAGTTCTCCTCGCGGCGGTTGGCGGTGACAATCACCTGTTGCAGTTCGTCTCCCGCCGGGTTCATTCGAGCATTCTGCCGCGGCGAACCGATCACTACGGCGACGATGCGGATGCTGCGCGGTGTGAGGTACTCGAACTTGAGTCCGGTGCCCTGGAGCATTCGAGTGAGCGCTTCATTGGCGCCCAGTCCCGCAGAAACCGCGTTGGATCTCTGGTCACCCAGCACTTCCGACACATAGATGAGCTGCAGGCCGGTCTGGCGGGCAAACCCTTCAAGCGCCTGCGCGAGAGGCGCTGCAGGAATGTCGGCGGTGAGCGCCGCGGGGTCAACCGCTTGGGCTAGCGTCGGCGGAGCATCCAAGAGCGCAGCGGACGTGCAGCTCGAAAGAGCGCGCAGTATCTCTGACACCACGGTCGCTATGCCCGCTGCTCGGTGACGCGATTGCCCTCCCATGCACTTCCCATTTGGACATTCTTGCGTGCCCTGACCTCAAGCATAGCGCAGGGAGGCAGAGTTAGGTATCGGGCGCAGCTACGAGTCCTTTCACCACACGCGAATCCGCGTCTCCGTCACTTCGACGCGCACCCCTTTGAGGCTACGCAGGAAGGCAATGAATGCTTCGGGGTCGTCGGTGGCGAAGACCCCACTAATTTGTAGATTCCGTAGCGCGGGGGTTGCGATCTCGATCGGTTTTGAAGTGTAACGGTTGTATTCAGCCGCGACCTGCTCCAGCGGTTCGTGATCAAATGCAATTTGTCGGTGCAGCCAAGCCGTCGTGCGCTGCGCGTCGACCGTTACGGGTATCGTCGGCCCCTCTACCTCAGTTACGCGTATCTGTTGGTTGGCGCCCAGCTGGACAAACCGTGGCGCATGGTTCTGGCTCGAATTCGATGCTCCGACGGCAACCCGCCCCTCCACCACAGTCACCACAGTCGAGTCATTCTCCAAGCGCACATCGAATTTAGTGCCGAGGTCGACGACTTCAGCTGATCCGGCGATCACCCGAAATTTCCGATCGGGCTCGTGGGCGATTTCGAATTCCGCCTCGCCGGACCGGATCATCGCGAGCCGCTCCGTCTTGCCGTATCGGATAGTGACTGCGCTGTCAGTATTGAGGTGCACTACAGAATTATCCGCCAGGCGACGGGTCAGCTGTTCCCCATGTCGTGTCTCAAAGTGCAGTGCCGTTATATCGTCGGACGCCAAGGGGTGCTGGATGGGCCTCACGTCCCACATCAAAACCAAGCCGAGACTCAACACGGCGAACGCCGCCATCACCACTGCGGCCGGGAGCCAGCAGCCTGGGTTTCTGCGTCCAAAGGCCTCAATCACGCGCGGCCAGAGGGGCCGCACCGCAGTGTCGTCCGCAATCCTTGCGCGTGCGAGAATCGCCTCGAGGGAGTACTCAGGATTGGTGCGCGCCTCCTTCAGATCGCGTGCGATCGTCGATACGGCGAGGAACTCCTCGATGTGGACGGGTGAGGTCTTGAGCCACGCCGCCAGGGCCTCGAAGTCATTCGCATCCAGTGGCTCCTCATCATTCGCGACGAACCACTCGCCGGCCTGTTCGGCGATTGCGGCACGGACTTTCTCTTTGTTGGAAGTCATAGATTCAACCCAGCGCCGCCATGCGGCGTCGACAATGACTTAACGCCTGCGCCACGTACTTTCTCGCCATCTGCGGGGACACCCCGAGGTGCGTCGCGACTGCCCGGTAGGAGAGTCCATGCGTGAAGCGCAGCTCGACTGCGGCGCGGCATTTCGGGCGAAGCTGTTTCAGCACGATCCCGAGCCGCGCGATCCGTTGTGTCGCATCGAGCTCGCGGTCGAACGCGGGCAGCGTCTCGAGCGCCGCGTGCGCCGGAGCCTCGTCGATGTCGATGCCGCTCGCCTGGCGACGGTCGAGCACCGCGTGCTCCTTCACCAGATTGTTGGCCACCGTGTAGAGATAGTGGACAGGATTGCTAATCGCCCCCTAATCGCTGATCCGCAGCATCCGTACGTACACCTCCTGCGCTAGATCCGCCGCATCGGCCTTGCCACGGATGCGCCGCAGGAAGAACGCTCGCAGAGCGGCCCGGTGATCGGCAAAGAACCGCTCGACCAAGGATGGTTTGGGTTCAGCGACAGCCATGGTGACACATGAGATTCCCTCTCTCTCTCTATGTATATGAGTTCCCATGGTCTGAAATGGCAACCAGAATGTTTGGTGCACCCCAAGTTCCTTGCGCCGCCGGCCGATCACGACATCCGTCATTTCCGATATTAAGGTGTCCAATTCGAGCCTCGAGGACTCGTTGTCAATGGACCGAATCATTGCCGACGCATTCGTGAGGAGATTCTTATGCACCCCAAGACAACCGCCATGAGTGCCTGGGCGATCCTTGGCGCCGCCATAGCTGCGTGCACCGTTTTCGCCGGGAGTGTTGTGGCTAAGGATGATGCGGTCATAGTTTCTGTCCAGGAGAACACGCAGGGACTCGATGCTAGTCAGCCTCGCGGCGCGCAGGAACTCTATTGGCGACTTGAACAAGCTGCGCGGGTGGACCGCACGCACGGCAACCGGGTCGGCCTGGCGCCTTCCCCAAATCCAGTGGCTTGTCGTGAGAAGGCGCTGGCGGATGCGATCCGGGGCGCCCATTTAACGCTCCTCACACAAGTCTATCTTGCATGACATACATTTCGGGAAGCCGCGGCGCACGGGATCGATGTGCCTGCAGTGGCTGCGAAGTGAGCACTGCCACGAGTGCGGTTACGTGGCCTGCGCTAGCCAGATCCTCGGCATCACCAGTGGCAAGACATGAGACGAGGGATGCCAGGCGGGATTCGGTTTGGTTGCATTGGCGACAAACGCCCCTCTCGAGAGCAGCCGATATGAAAACAAGCATCCGTCGGATGGCGCGATGTGCGTGTGGCGCGGCCGCGCTGGCAGCGCTTACTGCGTGCGGCGGTGGTGATTCTACTGAGACCGGTCCAGTCACTCCCGCCATGTACACGGTCGGCGGCAGGGTCACCGGGCTTACCGGCTCAGGCCTAGTATTGCAAGCCTCCGGCGTCAACCTCCCGGTCAGCGCGTCAGGCGCGTTCACTTTTGGCAAACCATTGCTCACCGGCACCGGTTACGTGGTTGACGTGGAGACGCAACCGATTAACCCCGCCCAGTTTTGCACGGTTGCCAACGCCTCGGGATTCATCCGAGCAGCGAATGTGGCCAACGTGCTCGTGAACTGCGCAGCGGTGTACACGGTCGGTGGCACGGTTTCGGGGCTTGTGGGCTCCGGATTGGTGGTTCAGCTTCACTCGAACGATATCGTAGACGGCCCGGAGTACGACGGCAGTCCACTGCAAATCAATGCTGACGGGGCTTTCACGCTAGGCGGCGTATTTCCAGCGACGCCCGACCCCCCCGAGGTCGTCGTCGTAAAACAGCAGCCTTCCTCACCGACGCAGCGCTGCATGGTCGAAAACGGTCAAGTCAACATTCAAAGCGCCAACGACACCAGCGTCGTCGTCGGATGTTCGGAGTTCTCCTATGTCACCAATGCCGCGGACAATACGGTCTCCGCCTATCGGGTTGACGCGACCACCGGTGCGCTTGTGGCCGTGGGCACACCGACCGCCACGGGCAAGTCCCCTTACGCGGTGGTCGGTACGCAAGCCAGGCAGTTTGTGTATGTCAGCGATGCGGGCGGCAACGATGTTTCCGCTTTTACCGTCAATCTTGAGACTGGCGCGTTAACTGCAGTATCAGGTTCGCCCTTCGCCGCGGGTACGGATCCTCGGGGACTTGCCCTATTGGAATCCAGACGCTCCTATCTTTACGTCGCGAACAGCGGGTCCGACACCCTTTCTGCCTTCGCCATCGATGCAACAACGGGAGCGTTAATTCCACTGTCGCCGGCGACGTATGCCACGGGCCACGGCCCGTCATCGGTGGCCCTGGATACCGCGGGCCTATTTCTGTATGTGGCTAACAACGGTGGCTCAAACGACATTTCGGCGTTCGCGATTGATGGATTCACCGGCGAGCTGATTCCAGTGGCCGGATCACCATTTGCGGCAGGCGCGAATCCACTCGGCTTGGCATTTGGGGCGTCGGGCCAGTTTCTCTACACCGCAAATCCAGGCGGAGCGAACCCGAGCATTTCCGGCTTCGCCATTGATTTATTCAACGGTACTTTGAGTCCACTCAGCGGTTCTCCCTTTCCTGCGACGGTGACAAACTACATTGCCGCGGATCGTACGGGCAGCTACCTGTATGTCACAACCGGTGCAGGCGTCGTCGGCTACGGCATTGATGCGAAAACGGGACTGCTGACCTCGCTCCCGGGTTTTCCCGTCTTCTCAGGCGCCAATGCCTACTCGGTTACCTCAGATCCCACCAATCAGTTCCTCTACGTCGCTAATAACGGCTCAGCGAATGTTTCTGGCTTTAGATTTGACGCCGCGACGGGCGGACTCATTCCCATCACCGGCTCGCCATTCACCACTGGTAACGTGCCGGACTTCGTCGCGACCTTCTGAAGCCGGAGGTAACCTCTGGACGGGGGGAACCCGCGCGACTTTGACTCTTAAGCGGGAATCTGGGGAGGGGGACCCGGGGCTTGGGCGTTCGAATCTTTGGCGACGCAACATGGACTTTCCAACATCGTTCACGTAATTGAAACAAGGCTTATACACTTGTGTTTTAAGTATGACGATCAAGCACAACATTACTGTCGCAATTGATCCCGGACTCTTAAAAAAAGCGCGGGCTGTCGCGGCGCGCCGCGGGACGAGCGTCAGCGCGTTGGTGGCAAGCGAGTTGGGCGAACTGGTGAAAAGTGATCGAGAATACGAAGCCGCCCGCAAACGTGCCAAGGCAACTTTGCAATTCGGATTCTCCTTTCAAGGCGCGAGAATGAATGACAGGACCGTGGCGCATGAGCGAAGTCGTATTCGTTGACACGAATATTCTCGTCTATGCCCATGATCGCGACGCGGGGTCGAAACGCGAAAAGGCTGCGCAGGCATTGAACCGGCTTTGGGATGAACGCCTCGGGCGGCTTTCCGTTCAAGTGTTGCAAGAGTTCTATGTCACGGTAACTAAAAAACAGTCGACCAGCTCTGTGCGCGCGAGCGCGCGCGAAGTTGTGAGCATGTACGCGCCATGGGTTCATCATTTGACGACCCCGGACACCATTTTGCGCGCAACGGAACTCGCGGAACTGGCTCAAGTGTCGTTTTGGGATGCCTTGATTTTAGCCTCTGCAGAACAGGCCGGTGCCGAGCAGCTGTATTCTGAGGACCTGAACTCTGGTCCGACCATTGCCGGCGTAAAGATCGTAAATCCGCTAATGACCGGGTGAGCCTGGTTGCGTCACTTTTAGTTCACGGCCGTTTCCTAATTACTCGACCAGAGACGTATTGCGCAGCGAGCGCTTGCAACGTGCGCCTCTGCGGGCGGTCGAGAAGGCCCTTACCGCAGACGTGGAGGATGAGGCTCTCCGACGAGATATATCAGGATACTGGAGCCGACAAAGATCACCTGAGCTCGGCCACACCGCACCCGTGCTCGATTTCCGCCAGCATTGTTCAATATCCGCCGTCGGAAAAGAATGGCGTGTCGCAGCACGAACGACAAAAACAGAAACAGAAACAGAAGCTGAAGCTCCTGTACCGTCGAAAACACGATGGCAAGACAAGCACCTGGTCCTTACTAGGAGCTCGCGGCATCCAACTTCCACGAATAAAAGCTTTGTAATCGATTGGCCCATCCTGGACTTCGCGAGCGAGGAGCGCGCTTCTACGGGCCGCCCGAGTCGCGGCGTTTTAGCGCGAGCCTGCCTATCAGCGGCAATTCTCCCGGAGCGTACAGGCTTTTCCGTCAATTCCCACGTAAGACTTGCGCCGCAGCGGCGCCAGCGTATGCTTTTACGTCAGCCGGGGTGCGCCGACCGTGCACCGCGCCAAGCAATAAAAAGGGGGGGGCGTGAACAAGAAATTTATACTTGCCTGGATTGTACTTTTCGTCGCTTGGTTTATGGGCAGCTTTGTCGTTCATGGCCTGCTGCTTCATTCCGACTACATGCCTCTGACCAATCTATTCCGGCCGGAGAGCGACCAACAGAAGTACTTTCCGTGGATGATATTGGCGCACGTCATCTTGTCCGGCGCTTTCGTTTGGATCTACGCGCGCGGCGTTGATGCGAAACCGTGGCTGCCACAGGGCGTGCGCTTTGGCGTCGCCGTTGCACTGTTGACAATAGTGCCAACGTACATGATCTATTTCGTCGTGCAGCCGATGCCAGGGGCTTTGGTCGTTAAACAAATCGTATTCGACGGCATTCTGACCGTGATACTCGGGATCATCGTCGCGTGGCTGTATCGAAACACCGCGGCCCCACTCCAGCGCGGGTGACAAAAAGGGACGCAGGCCAGTCTAAACTTACCAAACTAGTTGAGTCCGCCGTGTAGGTCGCAAGCACGCCTGATATCGCGCCATGAACGATAAGCCCAGCAGCAGTCTTCGCTACACAAATGTTGCTATGTGTCTGCGCTGGGCGATCGCACTTCTAATTCTTTTCAATCTGGGTTTGGGATTCTTCATGGAAGGATTCAAACCGCAGCTACGCGCGGTCATCGTTACCTTGCACCTCTGATCTGGTCCATATTGAGCTAATGCCCCTTCGCTTCTGGCCGGGCCACGTCCGTCATTCCCGAGCCACCAGCAAAGGACGCATCTTGCCCGAGCAATCCGATCGCACCGCATCTTTTGGTCCTGCTGGTTCCGGAAAATCGCCTGAGATGCGTTTTTGTCGACAAGCCCAGCCTCGCTTCGTCAACCGCCTGATTGGTGCGCGCGCAGTTGTCGGCATCCAAGCGGGGCGATCGAGTTGGACGCAGAAGCTGTGAACTGTCCCGACATATGGTTAGCGGCAACGTGACATCCTTCTTTAGGGCAGGCGCGAGGTGCAATGAGACTAATGAACAGCAGCGACTTGGGCATCCTAATCCGCTCACGCGTTCCAATTCTCGCAGTTGACTCAGTCGATGAAGCGCAGGTCATCAAGGCGATCCTGCGTACGAACGGCCAGGGCATCGTACCGGCGAAACCGGCTACCTCGCTATCTTCGAGACCCACTGACACGCCGCCTGTATTCTAGTGGACGGTTACAGATGGTCTAAAACGACTGGATGTACCCTTCTCCACGCCGCAACGGACCATTAACGATCCAGCAGAAGTTCTTAAGCACATCCGTGCGACTAACGTGGCGGGGATCTACATCCTCTTCGATTTCCATCCTTATCTCTCCGATCCCGTCAATGTTCGGCTTCTGAAAGATATTGCCAAGGAGTACTCGCAGTGTGCACGCACAGTCGTACTCGTGAGTGCAGAATTGACGATTCCACGAGAGCTGGGATCGCTGACAGCGCGAGGGACCCTCGAGCTGCCCGATCGAGATGAGCGGCGCAAGATCGTAGAAGAGATCGCAAATCAATGGGTGCTGGCGCATCCGAACGAATCGGTGAAGGCCGACCGGCGAGCACTGGATATGTTGATCGAAAACCTGGCTGGGCTGACAGTGTCGGAAGCCCAGCAGGTGGCGCGCCAGGCGATCTTTGCTCATGGCGCGATTCGCACCGTGGATATTCCAGCGGTGATGGAAGCCAAGTACAAGTTATTGAATCGACACGGTATCTTGCACTACGAGACGGTGACGAAAGGGATGGCGGACGTCGGCGGCTTTGAGCATTTTAAGGATTGGCTCCGGAAGCGCGGTGTTGCCTTTGACGGATCCGCACCGGAACTCGATGTACCGAAGGGTGTTCTTCTCCTCGGAGTACAAGGCTGTGGTAAAAGCCTGGCAGCACGGGCGAGTGCCGGCATCCTCAATATTCCACTCTTGAGTTTCGACTGCTCCGGACTCTTTGATAAGTATATCGGGGAATCAGAACACAATCTTCGCGAGTCTCTGGCCTCTGCCGATCTCATGGCACCTTGCGTGCTGTGGATCGACGAAATTGAAAAGAGCTTCTCCTCCGGTGAGGCAGACGGTGGAGCAGCACGGCGCGTTCTCGGAGGGTTTCTAACGTGGCTGGCAGAGAAGCGCACACGTGTTTTCGTTGTTGCCACCGCCAATGACATCGAGCAGCTGCCTCCTGAGCTGATCCGCAAAGGGCGGTTTGATGAGATATTCTTCGTCGATCTACCGGAGCTCGAGGTGCGGGAGCAAATCTTGGAGATTCATGCAAAAAAGCGTGGAATTGCTCTCGATGCAGCCGCTCTTCAGGCCCTGGCGCAGGCGAGCGAGGGATTTTCCGGCGCTGAAATTGAGCAAGCGGTAGTCGCCGCGCTCTACACGGCGCATGCGCAGCACGCGAATGCCAACGCTGAAATGATCCATAGTGAACTGAGCTGCACCCGACCGCTCGCGGTCGTAATGGCAGAGAGAGTCGCAGCGCTGCGGGCGTGGGCGCAAGAGCGCACGGTCGCTGCGGGGTAGTCAATCGTCGGAGCCGCTGAAGTTCTTTGCTGCGACTTGAGAATTCTCATCGAACCGGTCTCGGCCGCAAAACAAGACTCTTGTAGAACAGAAGATTCCCGGGGTCGGAGTCTCGACGACCGAGATCGCCGTTTATTCGGATGGGTCGTTACGGAGTACCCTGGCAATCGCCTCGATTGTATTCCAGTTGCGAGTGGTCACTGGGACACCGTAAAGCCGGTCCAGTGCACCGAGATAGCCGATGACCTTCAAGTGGCGCCTGTACATTCCGATCACGAATCGCCCTCGTCTCGCGAGAATCTTCATCAGCCATTGACCGCTGGACGGAAATTGCACCGGCGTTGACGGCATCAAGCGCGGGCGCTGTGACAGCACGCTGACGAAGCGGACAACACCTTGCCTCACTGAGTGTCCCTCAAAAGGGTTCTTCGAAATTAGACTTGTGACGTCGCGGCCTTGGCAAACGACTATCTCGGTCACAAATGGAAGCTCCCGTGCCACTTCGGCGCGTGCATGGGCCTGGGTCGTTGACTGCCGAAGGACTAGTGTGCCTGCCGCGCCAATATTGACGGCATCCAGGTGCTTCAGTGCTTCGGCCAGCTTTGACGGTCGGAATGTCCTATGGCCCCCGACATTAACCCCCCTCAGAAAAACGACGAGTGCCACTCGATTCCCTCAACGAGTCCTCTCTATAAGCTACATTATACCAGCGGTGAAATGTCCGGTTCTGGGCGACCGACTAATTGTCGGACTCGGCCGATGTTGACGGTAGTTGCCTTTGACGCTACCGCAGGGCGGTGAGGTCTGACCTTCCGCGACCGAGTTCGGAGAGGATTCGACGCCAGTTCCTATGCGAGGCGCGTCAACACATCACTCAGGCGCTGGCGGTATTCAACTGTTCGATCGCCGCCTGGTCCAGTTCCAATTGCGTGGCGGCGACCAGCTCATTCAGTTGACCTACTGCCGTTGCGCTTGCGATCGGCGCGGTGATGCTGGGGCGCGCGATTTGCCATGCAAGCGCCACACTTGCGGGCGACGCGGCGTAGCGGTTCGCCACATCGTCAAGTGCTGCAAGAATTCCCAGGCCGCGCTTGTTCAGGAACTTCGCAACTACATCCTCACCGCGCGCGCTCTTCGCGGCATCCTCAGGCGTACGATACTTGCCGCTGAGGAATCCGGAGGCGAGGGCGTAGTAGCTCACGACGCCCACTTGCTGGGCGAGACACAATGGCTCGATGGCAGATTCGTAATCGGCACGCTCGTACAGATTGTAGAGCGGCTCCAATACTTCGTACCGTGGCAGCCCCCGTTCGCGACTGACCTCGAGTGCTTCGGCAAATCGCACAGCCGTGTAGTTCGAGGCGCCGATGGCACGCACTTTCCCCTGGTTAATCAGTTTCTGATAAGCGCCGAGTGTTTCCTCGAACGACACATGCGGATCGTCGCAGTGGGCAAAGTACAGATCGATGTGATCGGTCTGCAACCTACGCAGCGATTCCTCGACAGACCGCGCTATATGGACGGCAGACAGCCCTTTGCGATCGGGCGCCATGGTCATACCGACTTTCGTCGCGATGACCACGTCGCTGCGCCTCCCGCTTCGTTTCAACCAATTGCCAATGATCGTTTCTGATTCGCCGCCGTGATGTCCAGGTATCCAGGTCGAATAGACGTCGGCAGTATCGATGAAGTTGAGCCCGGCAGCGATAAATGCATCCAGCACTTGAAAAGACGCCGCTTCGCTTGCAGTCCATCCGAATACGTTACCGCCCAGACATAGCGGCGCAACTCGCAGACCGGAACGTCCTAAAGTACGAAATTTCATAGGGCACCTCTGACTGCAGCAGTCATTGATCAGCCGGTGGAGCTTTCGCGTGAGCGATGCTGCTGGCGAGGGGCATCATCCAGGCGAATGCACTCAAAAGCATTAGGGCACGCGAGGCAATTAGTTTCCAATCGTGCGACACAGACCAGTCTCCGTTCGCGGTGTTCATGCGCACGTGGTTTGAGCTGCCTCTGCATTCCCGAAAGCACCTGGCTTGGAACCAGGAACTTGGGATATCAGAATAAAGCTTGTTGGGTTCTATTCGCATCGCCGGATAGCAATGCATGTTTCAAGCCGGTCCTGATGCGAAGCGCTGCCGCGAGTCACTCTTGACACTACATTGATGGCATTGCAGCTGGCACCCTCATTGATGGCTGCTTGCCGTACTTGCTCTGTGTGATTCGCTCGGGGCGCCGTCAGAGCAACCTGCCTGCATTCCGGGAGCCCTTTTTGGAAGGGGCTTCGGGCGCGGCTTGACCGTTTAGGGTGTCAGAGCTCGTGCGCAACGCACAGCCATTGAAGCGTCTTTGGTGTTACCGAACTGCTGTTGGTCGAACCCGAAAATCTGGCCGAAGGCATAATCGGTGGCGAGAGACGAGATTTCGGTCGAACCCCAGTAGGCCCCAGATGGAGCGTTACTGACACCCGTCAGGACCAGATCTGATTCTATATTTTGAATCAATGGACTCGAAGTAGAGCCGCAACCAGTGCCCTCCCCATATGTGTCAAAGCCCAGTTCGCAGATCGCGGGCAAGTACCAATCGGAGAAACCGCTGATGCTTGCGGTGCAGAGGCCGGCCGCATATGTCGACGCCGAAGAGCCCGCATAGTGTGTCGTGATCTGAGTGCTGTTGCAGGCTCCATCGGTGTTGCCAACACAAGGAGAGGTCGAGGTCTCGGTGATTCCAGGGATATCGAAGAAGTCGCCACCGGGACTCCAAGAAATGTTTGACGCCTGATCAGTGGCAGTGGCGACCTTGCCGCCGATGCTGCCGGTGCTGGGCGTGGTGTCGTCGACGGCAAACACGTTGCCGCCTTCTAAAACACAGCCGTAGCCCAGGACCGAGACCGCGACGAGCGTCGCGGCCGATTCAGCCGAGGTGATCGACACCACGCCCGGCGTAGGCGCAATACCGCTCGTGCAGGCGGTTGTGGAGTTGGCACCCGGAGTTACCGTGATGGTGCAGGATGCGGCTGGAGCAAGCGTGGTGCTGCAAGTCGACGCTGCTGTCGTGCCCGTGGGCCATGTCGGATAAGAGATCGCAACATTCGTCGCCGGGATCGAGCCGGTATTGGAAAGGACGATTTGCCGTGAGTTGCCGGTCAGAGCCGCGTTAAGGCTCGTGTTGTTAATTGAAAGATCAAGTTCCGAAACGCTCGGCGTTAATGTGGACTGCGCGGAGGTGACGCGCAGCGTGTGGTTGGCCAGGACGTGGGATAAGGTGTAAACATCGCCGCCGGTTTGCACGACGCTACTATCGAGTATCCATTGGTAGACGCCGTAACTGGCATTCGGAGTGGCGAGGAAGTTTTGGCTCGCGCCACTCGTGACGGTGACCGAGCCATTCGGAGAGACGATGCCATTGGGCCCGCTCGACGTGGTCACGATGAACGTTGGAATTGCAGTGCAGGTGACAGCTATATCGGTGACATTGGCGGACGCCGTGCTATGCCCATCGGTGACTAGACAGTTCTCGCCCGGGGGTTGTGTCGACACGGTGACCAAATAACTGCTCTCGTACGCAACGGGCGTTGGGAATTTAAAAGTCGTGGCATGCGCCGCGATGCTAAGGTCGTCGGTCCCATTGCTCTGGAGGACCAGACCCGCAGCGGTAAGCCCCGTGACGGTTCCACCCAGGGTCACCGTGACAGGGCTGCAGGTCACGTGGATGCTCTGGCTGTCGGCGCGGACGTTGCTCTCGACGCCGCCGCTGACCGTGCAGGTGAAGCCTGCGGGCTGCGTGGCAACTACGACGTGGTAGCCACTCGTAGCCGAGATCGCGGTTGGGAACACGAAGGTCGTCGCGTCGGCGGCAACCATGAGGTGGTCGGTGCCGTTGTTTTCCAGGATGAGGCCGCTCGCCGTGAGGCCGGTGATGGTGCCGCCAACTGTATAACTCTGAACGCTGCACGACACGGTAACGTTGCTGATGGGGCCCTGCACGTTGCTGCCCGAGCCGTCGTTGACCGTGCAGGTGAGCCCCGCCGGCTGCGCACCGACCTGAACGTCATAGCTTCCGCCCGGGGAGATTTGCATCGGGAACTGGAAGGATGAGGCGCCCAGCGCTACGGTGATGTCATCGGCGCCATTGTTCTTGAGGACCAGGCCGTTTGCGCTGAGTCCTTTAACGGTGCCGCCAACGGTATAACTCTGAACGCTGCACGACACGGTAACGTTGCTGATGGGGCCCTGCACATTGCTGCCCGAGCCGTCGTTGACCGTGCAGGTGAGCCCCGCCGGCTGCGCGCCGACCTGAACGTCATAGCTTCCGCCAGGGGAGATTTGCATCGGGAACTGGAAGGATGAGGCGCCCAGCGCTACGGTGATGTCATCGGCGCCTTTGTCCTCGAGGACCAGGCCGTTTGCGCTGAGTCCTTTAACGGTGCCGGCGACAATGTATCCGGACTCGCTGCCGCAGCTACTCATTATCAGAGCTGCGCACACTACCAAACCGTATGCTGAAATCCTTTTCATGTGGTCGGAGTCTAGGCATCAGCATCCGGCTTGTCGTCGTCAGCACTGCACGAGGCATGGGAACTGTGACCTGACGCTCGCTAAAATCTCGTCTGCGGCGCCGCGGAGGATGCGCGCAAAGTAACTTTCGCCTTCGGCAACCCCGTACGCCATGCGCGACGGCGGGCGAGCGCGACAACGGTTTGTTCAGTACGCAATGATCGCGCAAACTTCATAAGGATGAGACTCTCAAGATTATGGAACGGGCTCGGGTGTCTGGTTACGTACAGGGTCGCTCCGCTCACGCTTGCTGCGTGCGATTCTCGATCAAACACGAGAAGCTGAAGACCTCAAGTACCTGGGTCTGAACCAGGTACTTGGGGTATTCGCACCTAGGCAAGGACCGTAGCCTGGACCGTGTCGCGATAAAGAGGATTATCTCAGGAAAATCAGCATCGTCCTCATTCAGGCGCTGGTTCAATGGGCCATTCCCACGCGGCGCAAACAGGCAGAGCTCGCGAGACCTGCTGGGCCGGGAGCAGGTCCAATATTCAGGTCCCCGACGAGCCAGCAGTCGCGCCGCCGTGTTGCCGTTCGAGGTCCTTACGAGGCGGGACTGCCACCTCTTGGGCAGCGTATGCGAATCACATAACATCTGCCCGAGACTCAGATGTCGGAGCATAATCCGCATTTACGACAACGCTGACGGTAGGGAGGGCGGGCCTATGTGCGACAACGACGATTTCAGCACCATGATGAACTACGGGCATCGTGGCGCGCTGTCGCGACGGCAATTCGGTGCCTTGTCCGTGGGCGCTAGTCTGACTTCATTGCTCCCGCCGTTGGCCATTGGCGCTGAGGTCACCGGCTCGGACGTAGACATCCAGACGCCTGATGGGACTTGTGACGCATATTTTGTACATCCATTGAAAGGCACTCACCCGGGAGTGCTGGTGTGGCCGGACATCTTCGGACTCAGGCCCGCGTTCAAGCAAATGAGCGAGCGACTAGCTGGGTCGGGCTATGCGGTGCTGGTGGTCAACCCGTTTTATCGAGTCAAGAAGGCGCCCACGTCTCCTCCAAGTCCTGATTTCGATGATCCCGACGTTCGCAAGATGCTAATGGGTCTGATGGGTGCTCTCACGCCGCAGACCGCCGTCACAGACGCAAAGGCCTTTATCCCTTGGCTCGACCAGCAAGGCGCCGTCAGCAAGAAGCGCAAAATGGCGACCACGGGTTACTGCATGGGCGGACCGTTCACAATGCGGACGGCAGCAGCGTTTCCGGATCGCATCGGCGCGGGTGCGACTTTTCACGGTGGCGGGCTCGTGACCGACAAGTCAGACAGCCCGCACTTGCTGATACCGCTGATGAAGGCGCAGTTTCTCATTGCGATCGCCGAGAACGATGACCAGCGGCAGCCCGAGACGAAGACTGTCCTTCGGGAATCTTTTTCGAAGGCGCATCTGCCGGCGGAGATCGAAGTGTACGCGGGCACTATGCACGGTTGGTGCCCGACTGATTCGCACGTCTACAACCACGATCAGGCGGAGAAGGCCTGGGCCCGACAGCTCGCCCTTTTCCAGAAGGCACTCGCCTAACGGTAACTTCACTGATTTCGGCATTTTTTCGCGATGTTCGCGTCATGCAGATGCGGATCCCAGTTCGCCGATTGCCATAACGTCGCCGAGAAAGACCTAAAGGGCGAGCTGAGCGGCTGCTAGCGGTGCGGCGGCACTTCGGGGACGCGACGGGCTCCTGTCAGACTCCCCTTACGCTCAAGAGCGCCGTTATCTGGCAGATCACGTCAGCGGTTAGGTGTAGGGTTTGATTTTCGCCCGTTCCGCAGCGAGGTCTATAGCAATGATTTCTGAACGTCCTAGCGAAACCTCTGAGTTGCCGGTCAACAAAGCCCGGCCGACGTCCGACAACCAAGACACCAAATCTGGCGCTGATCATGAACTCTCCAAAGATGCCGCTGCGTGCCATCAAGCGACGGTCATAGTGCGTGGTGAGACTGTTCGCGATCAGAATCCAAACCCACCTCCCAAGGATTCGTCAGCCAAGGATAAGAAGGAGGAGTCTCCGGGCAAGGAAGTCTCCGAAGCTAAGATCGAAATGCGGAGTCGTCTACCCGGCCTCGATGACGATGCCGACGTCGGGGTTCAAAAAGAACAGGTTGTCATCAGGGACGGCAAGGCCGACCTAACGTTTACCGGAACACTGCTTGCCTCAGCGGCTCCACCTTCGGAGGGTCAGGAGCACTGGGAGGAGTATCGGATTTATGAAACGAATGGCGGAAACCATGTGTTTTCAAAGGTGACTCGTAGCGAGTTCGCAGAAGAGGAAGATCATCACAAGGCGGAAGTATTTGAGCCTTCTCCGTCTTCGGTTCCGTCACAGCTGCTTAGATCGGCGCGCGATCTTACGCGCTCGCGGCCGCTCGAATGGACTGATGCAGCGGTCACCTTTTTTGGATACGACCCGCTTGCAAAGGCCCTGTATCGAAAGCTCGGTGATCACTTCGAGGAACACATCAGTTAAAAAACTCCTATTGGGCGAGCAGCCGATGGATTGCGCGACGATCCGACGCGGCGTGGCACCCTGAGACGGCAGATCGGCGATATCCTGGCGTCGACAGCTATAACAAATGCATCTTTTGACCGAGTGCCGTGAATCTCGGATCTGCCCGTAGGCCGCGAAGGGATGGGTCCGACCGGAACATGGTTATCTGGGCCTCACGATTTTCGTACGCGCGGTCGAGCCACTTGAATGCTTCATCCTTCTGGTCGCGCAGCGCGTAGGATTCGGCGATGTTGTATGCGCGGGCGCTGCCGTACTTCGCCTGCCCCTCCGTAAGCAAAGCGGTCGCCTCTGGGCGTTGGCCAAGCACCCAAAGAGCGTCAGCCATGCAAAAAGTGCGGGCAGCCTCATCTGATTCGTCCCGCGAAATCGCAAGGGCGGCATCGGTCTTGCGCTCCGCAAGAAGTACTTCGCTCAATTCGCAGTGCGCCCCGGCGTAACTCGGATTAAGTTCCAGGAGACTGCGGAAAGCGGCTTCCGCCTCCGGCAGTCGGTCAGCCGAAAACAGTGCCCAGCCGACCAACTCCTGTGACGCGAACACGCGATGTGCGAGCGCCAGTTGCGGGTCTATTTTCAAAGCTCGATCGGCGGCTCCCCGAGCCTTGGCGTATGCCTCCTTGGGCGACATCTAACCGTTGAGACCGCTTGTGTTGTATGTCGCCGCAAGCTCAGCAAAGGCGATCGCGTAGTTGGGGTCAAGCCTCAAAGTCCGACGGCGGTAGCCATATTGGCCTGATGATGGTTCCGACGACGGCCGCTGAGGCCTGGGGGTGGATTCACAATGTGACCGCTGGCGCCTCTTTATTTCAAACCAAGCTAACGACCGCCGCCACCAACGCTAACAGCATAATTGCAACTCACCCGGGCTTACCGAATCTAACGCCTGCGGAACTTGAAAACATGGCATTACTATTATATGGGCCATATGCTACGCAGGACCTGCAAGATCAATATTACATTCCCGTAATGGTAGACGGGGCATGGGCGTGGACGGTCAATACCGCGAACAACCAAAATGGCGTCAGCTATTCCAATTCGTGCCGTGCAGATACGCAATAAAGGATTGCAAAATGCAAACGCCTACTCTTCTGTGTGCTGTGTTGCTTTTCTTGAGTACGACAGCTTCGGATGCGCAAAACTCGTCCGCAGTTATTGACGCTGCCAGTGCCATTGGATGGACTACTGAAAATGCCGCTAAGCTGAAAGCCGTGTTTCATGATACTAATACAGTAACTGCGCTTTACAATCAGACTTTCTCCCCGGGAACTGTGGGTGCCCTTAATCCGCAAGCCGTAGGTGAGTATTTGATCGTTGATCTTAGCAACGACGGCCAACTCGAATTGCTTTGCACTGCCGACGCTAGCGGACGGGCCTTTTATACAGACCTCACAGTATTTTCTCAGCAAAAGGGAAAGATCGTGCGATTTGACGTGTCGACGCATGGTGCCAACTTCGTGCACCTTAGCTCGGGCCTCGCTGATTTGAATCACGATGGCAAAAGAGAAATTCTAGTTCCTGATCTGCTAGGACCGTATAACGGTGGGGACCCGGCGGTCATTCTTCCTGATATTTACAGATTCCACGACGGCAAGCTGGTAAAGGCGAATGAAGAGTTCTCTAGCTACTACACACAATTCCTGTTGCCGCACCTTAAGGGGAAGCTGAGTAACTCTACGGACGCCAAAGAAATCGCCGTAACAAAGGAGGAGATCAACATCATCCAAGGCATCTACGGTGAGTAGGAGTAGTGGAACCGGCGACAATCAGAAGTATCGCGGGGACAGCGAGCTTAAGGATGGTTAACCGGCGCGTGCGCCGAGTTCTCGTTTGCGTCGGAGCCGTCGACTTCTCGCCGCGCGCGACGATGGGAACCCCACGTTCGGGCAGGGGGG
>Ga0302325_10008456_pt1 | contig 22588 bp, 13 predicted proteins | sample Palsa_T0_2_FD_201948 | JGI IMG/M metagenome (GOLD analysis project Ga0302325, IMG submission 201948) | Peat permafrost microbial communities from Stordalen Mire near Abisko, Sweden - Palsa_T0_2 | ecosystem: Environmental > Terrestrial > Soil > Palsa > Peat permafrost | place: Sweden: Abisko...
TGCAAAAAGCCTCAAGCAGGTTCGATACAGCCGGCGAGCTGAGGTGGTCCCGATGTGCTCAAGGACTAAGCCAGTATTTTGAAGCCGTCAGCGCTTCGCATCTGGCAACGAGCGTCGAGGGGGCCGGCCGCGAAAAGGTGGTGAATATGGCAAACGATAAAGCTCGAGATGCTGCCGCCACCTTTCGACAGGCCGGGTTCGAGGAACGCGCTCGTGAGGTTGAAATTTGGGCGAGTGGCAACACGACGAGATTCGATCCGCTTCTTAAAATGTTCGCATTGCCCAAATTGGTGGATAGCTTCGAGGCCGCCAACAACCCGGCTCAAGGCTTGCTGGGCCAGTACACGCCGGAATTCAAAGAGAATCCATCGGAAAAGAAAGTAAAGGACAGACTCCGCAGTTTGCAAGCGCGAGCCATGGCATTAGATGGCTCGCTCAAGAGTCTCAAGGAGCGCAGAGAACGCGGGCGCGTGGATTTAGGTCAATACACCGAGCTGTCAACGGATTTGGATCGAGAGAGGATCGAAATCCTCATGGAGATTAACAGCATCCAAGAAGGAAAGAGTGTTTCGGCGTGAACAATATTCAAAGAGAATCATATGGATACTAAATTACAAGACAAACTCAGGAGCTTGCAGGCGCGAGCATTGTCATTAAATCGAACGCTTGAGGATCTCAAGAATCGCAGAGACCGAGGGCGCGTGGATTTAGGACAATACACTGACCTGTCAACGGATTTGGAACGAGAGAGGATCGAAATCCTGATGGAGATCAAGACTTTCCTCGGCGGAAAGAATCAGCAGCTAGACCACATTATTGGAGCGGCCATCAACGGCGAAAGCGACGACGTGCTCTTTCAACAGATGGCGGTTGTGGCCGAAGAAAAGGGATTCGGCAAGCAAATGGTGGACCAGTTGAACGAACACAAAGGCACGATCGTCTCGTGGCTGATTGAGATCGGCACGCAACTGATCTCGCATGTGTGATCGCCATTGTGCAGTTGACAATTAATGCCCGCCTTGCAGTTTTATGGATTAAACCGATTGAGGATCGCCGAGGCGGAATTGAGCAGGGAGGTCTCGGCCTCCAGGACTTTGGCGACGCGGACAATTTCCTGATCGGCCTCTTCATAGCGGCCGAATTCAATGGCTTCGCGCACGCCGGGCATGGTCTTGGCGCCATAGCCGGAATAAACTCCCGGCGCGTAGAGCAAATGCTTGTACCACGAACGACGCGGGAGACCCTCGGGGTTCGTCAGACAGCGTTCGGCTTGCAAGAGAACCTGGTTGAGTACATTCACGTTGGCCGCCTGCTCCGGATCGCCAAATTTTGGTTGGGCCTTCATGACGGCCTGCTGATATTTTCGGGCGCTGGCGGTCAAGGCTTTGGCCGCGTTTTGCAGCGGCGCGAAATTCAGTTCGGGCGGCGCCGCTTCATCCTGCGGCGGACCCTTTGGATGCTGCGGGTCGGATATGGCCAGAAAGACGCCCTCCTCGATCTCCTTTTTGCGCTCCTCGATTTCCTCCTGTTTATGCTTGAGAAGTCCCTGCAATTCCTCGGTGTACTTTTGCACGGTGGCGGCAAGGTCATTGAATTCGTAGGGGATGACTTCGGCATCCGCCAGGCGCAGGACGGTTGTGCCGATGGTCTGGGCCAAGGCCCGGCCAAAGACAAAATTAGTGTCGCCGAAATGGGTGTACCAATAAAAGTCGTCGTAGATGGAATGGTAAACTCCGCCGTCGCTGCTTTCGCCGTGGAACTCGACGCTCAAACAAGGGATGCCGAGAAAATCCAAGAAACTGGTGTAATCGCTGCCCGAACCAAGCGCTTCCAGAGGCAAGTCAGAATGCTCCCGCAGTTCGCGGCGTTCCGCGGGATTCTCAGCTTCAGCAATTTGGACGGCTTGGGCGCGTTTCCAAATGTTCATCTTTACTTCAGGGTCGGCGATTTCACGGGCCACGCCGTTGATCAAATTTTCCAGAATGTGCGATCCGCCCAGGCTCAGGAAGCCGCGCCCGGTGTCGTCGGAATTCACGTAGGCGACGGCGTGGCGGCGCAGTTCGTCGGCGTGTGTTTCGACCCATTCGGTGGAACCGAGCAGCATCGGTTCCTCTCCATCCCAGGAGCAATAGATGATCGTGCGGCGTGGCTTCCATCCTTGTTGTGCGAAATGTCCCAAGGCCCGCGCCTCTTCCAGCAGGCAAACCTGGCCCGACACGGGGTCATAAGCGCCGTTGACCCAGGCGTCGTGGTGATTGCCGCGGATGACCCATTCGTTGCTGGCGGAACCGCCCGGAATGCGGGAAACAACATCGTAAATAGTTTTAAGATCCCAGTTGAACTCCAGCTTGAGGTGGACTTTCGCCGGGCCTGGACCGAGATGGTAGGTAATGGGCAACGCCCCGCGCCACGTCTCCGGCGCGACCGAACCCCGGAGCTGGGCGAGCAAAGGCTGGGCTTCGCCACTGGCGATCGGCAGGACGGGTATCCTGGTGATTCCCGCCGCATCCTTGCGCGAAATCCTTTTGGCGCCAGCGACTGCGCCATATCCGGGGGTCAACGGGTCGCCAGGACTGGTGGACGGAAAGTCCATGACGCTGCCGCGCTGCACGCCATTGGTGTTGCGCATGGGGCCATCAGGAAACACGTCATTCACCGAGTATCCGTCGTCCTTGGGATCGGAAAAGAGAAGGCAGCCAATCGCACCGTGTTCCGCGGCGACCTTGGGCTTGATGCCGCGCCACGATTTCCCATATTTGGCGATGACGATGGCTCCCTGGACCGAGATGCCAAGGCGATCCAACTCTTTATAATCTTCGGGCAGGCCGTAGTTGACAAAAACAAGCGGGCCGGTCACATCGCCATCGGTCGAGTAGGCATTGTAGGTCGGCAATTGCTCCGTTACCTGGCCGGAAGTGGGATCCACCGGCAGATTCGCCTCCTGAAGGGGTGCGGTGAATTGGACGGGCTCGGTCATTTCCAGCAAGCGGATTTTTGGTGTGGGAAAAAGCACGTCGAACGATTCGATGGATGCGTCCCATCCCCAAGACTTCATCTGCGCGAGAATCCACGCGGCATTTTCCTTGTCATAAGCAGAGCCGACGTGGTGGGGATGAGCGCTGAGTCGCTGCATATATTGACGGAGACGATCCGAATCAGGAAGAGAGCGGAAATCAGCCTCAAGTTTAAGTTGCGCAGCCGAATTGCTGGGCGAGAAGCCGTAGAGAGGGAGGGATTCGGCGGCGAGTGCGCGCGCTGGAAGGCCGCACGCGATGATGAGGCCAATGAGCGTGTAAATCGGATTTTGGTGTCGTGTCTTAGATATGTTCATTGCAGTTGCAATAGGCTGCCATTTTTGTTCCGCCGATTTCAAACCGCAATCAATAAAAAAATCAGGCTGGCAAAGGCCAGCCTGAATCTTGCAAAAGAAAACGAGAATGGCTTGCACGCCTTTTTACTATACCGACATAAACTTGCGCCTTCTCAATACGAGCGCAGCCAACGGCAGGAGCATCAAAACGCCAGTCATCATCCCCATGTCATCGGGAGCCGAGGGAGTCTCAACGCTTACGTCATCGATATCAAGCGTCCCAGGAACTCCGCCTGCGCTCCAAATGAAGTCCAAAATGCCCGACGCGGTGCCTGCGGTCGTCTGCAAGGTATATTCTTTGAACGGAGTGTTGCCCGCAACATTAATGACACCGGCCACATTTCCGTTGAGGTCAACTGTCAGAACCCCTCCATTTCCAGCAGGAGTCGCCAGCCAAAAGCTAAGGTTATAAGTCGCGCCTTGCTTGAGAGACATGAATTGAAAGAGAACCGCATTTTGGTTCGCGGCCGGCGCGAGCACTGCATCATACGAGCTTGGGGCCAATGGGTTCGCAGCAATCGAAACATTGTTCTGGCTGGTAATGCCTGGAAAATAACCCGGGTTGACCCAAGGGCCGCTGGTAGCCGCAAGGACACCAGTTTCACCGCTTGAAAAGTCCGAGTCTTGAACCAGATTCAAATCGATCGGATCGGCATGGACAGATGATACTGCCAGCAAACAGGCCGAAGCCATGGCGGAAACGGATGCTGTTTTCATTTATTGAGCTATGTATTTTGGTTTGGTTAATGCTCAAGATTGGCTTAATTTATGTAAAATTGTCAGAAAGTCAAGTTTTCCTGCGTCGTGTCGCCAGCCAAGTCACCGAACCGGAGCCCATCAGAATCATCGCGCCAGGCTCGGGAACTTCAGTAAGTTCACCACTCATTTCTCCGGGTTGGGCCGCCATCTCAGAGACGTCGGTTTGAATGTTGATGTAAAAATCGCCATTTTCGAGATCGGTGACTTCTGCTGAAGTCAAAACGCCCGAACCACTGAAAGTACCGGCAAATAAACCTCCACCGACGGGAGAAACATCGGGGTCTATGTTAAGTTGGAGCAACGTAGGCCCTGACACGGGGCCATCATAAAGGGAAATCTCGGCCACCGGATAAGAATAATCATAAAAGCCGCCAGTAACGCTGAGCGTCAAGCCCATCAAACTGAAATAGCCCACGCCATAGGTCCCGTCCATAGTGGACAAATTGTTAGGCGGCACCTCATTGAGGCTGCTAAGCGCCGCAATAAAAGACTGCCGAGCCTGGCAAAGATTTCGCCCTCCAACAATCGCAATCGCAATCACAATTAGAATTAGTTTTTTTCGCATATAAGGACGGATTGTATCTTGTCTTGAACAACTGATCGAAGGTGATTGCTTCTCCCTCATCAGAAATGCAAATACAATAGTACTAGGCCGTTTATGACTCATCGCAACATTACACCACTTTGTGGAGTTTCGTCAAATGAAAAATGCATTATTCCGTAATGCCTCCCGAATCCTTAGCGACTTAAAAGTCGCTAAGGATTCGGGAGGAGAGCAGAATCTGTAGTTCTGGGATGCTTCATTCTATGTATAAACTATATCATACATACGCATGCAACAAAAAAATGGAAAACCTTTATCGCCCGTTTTCCCGCCCTCACTGAGGCATTAGTTCGGGCCGCTCACGACTTGATGTCGCGCACCTGGAAGCCGACGCAACCAATGATCAGCAAGGTCAGATTGAAGCCAAATAGGTAGCTCAACGATTGGACGATCTGCGCCCAGGGCACGCGCTGCTCGAAAATCCTTATCCAAAAACCCATGTGATACGTGGGAAACCATTCCTGCAAGTCGTGAAAATAAGGCAGTTGCTGAATGACCCAACTGATAAAAAAAACCGATAATGCGAGAATCGTCGCCGCCGCCGGTTTGATGTTGAAGCAGGAAAACATGAGCGACAATCCCATGATGGTAGCCGCCGAAATGGATAGAAGCAGCGTTACCATAACGTAACGATACCATCCCTCGCCCGGCTCAAAAACGCTAAAGAGGTTATCCATGGGCAAAAGCGCGAACAGGCCGCCGCTAGGAAAAAGGAAGGAGGCAAAGGCCACGCCAAGTCCCCCGAGCGTCAAAGCCAATAAAAATGAAAAAATCAGCCCTGCCAGCCATTTAACCAAGGCAATGCGAAAACGCGAAATCGGGCGGGCCAGGATCATGCGCAAGGTTCCATCCTCGGCCTCTTTGGCCAGCAAGTCCCCGCCCACCAACGCCACATAAAGTGGCATCAAGAACAGAGCCACTGGGATGAGAACGGCCACTGCCATCGTAAGATTGGAGATGTACCTTTCGGTGTCAAATCCCATCAAACTGAGGCGTCGCGCCATATCGAGGCGCGGCCCTTTCCAGAAGCGAAAGAGCAGCAGAATGGTTGCGTGAGCCAGCATAAAAGCCCCAAAACCGATGTAAGTGCGTTTTTTGCCGAACATTTTCCACAACTCGTTGCGCAATTGGTAGTAAATCATTTCTTCATCAAAGTCAGATAAAAGTCTTCCAGCGTATCCTGCTCGGGCGCGATTTCATAAACAGGCTGCCTTCGCTCCACAAGGCGCTCCACCAATTGGTGGGTGCCAACTCCCTTTACGGGCAAAATGAATTGCCCGTCGCGCTCCTCCGCGAGCAAGCCGGACTCGCGCAAAATCTTGACCGCTTCGGCAAAATCGCCCGTGCGGAGCCGCACCCAACCGCGGTGCTGGCGGGTCTCGGCGATGTCACCCTGAAAAACCTTGCGCCCATGGTTCATGACCGCGATGGAGAGGCAAACCTGCTCCACCTCCACCAGCAAATGGGAGGAAATCAAAATGGTCAGCCCAAGCTCACGATGCAGGCGCTGAATGGTCAGACGCATTTCGTGAATGCCCTCGGGGTCCAGGCCGTCGCTTGGTTCGTCAAGAATAAGCAACTCGGGCCGGGGCAAGAGCGCCTGGCCCAGTGCCAGCCGCGCTCTCATGCCGTGCGAATAGGTCTGCACCTTGTCCTTGATCCGGCCAGTCAAACCCACCCAGTCCACCACTTCCTGGATGCGTTGGGCGGAAGTCGGGGCGGTGTAAAAGCTGAGAATTTCCAAATTGCGCCAGCCACTCAATTCGTTGTAAAAGGCCGGGGCCTCGAAAATGGCGCCGACTTTTTGCAGAGCCTGCCGGCGGTTGCGCGTGACCTCGTAGCCGCAAATTTTGACCTCCCCCGCCGTGGGCCAGACCTGGCCGAGCATCATGCCGATAGCCGTGCTTTTGCCCGCGCCGTTGTGGCCCAGCAGTCCGAAGATCTGGCCAGGCGGCACAACCATCGACAAATTGTCCACGGCCGTGTTGTTTCTGAATTTCTTGGTGACGTTGCGCAATTCGATCATTGCGGGCCTGAGAGAGTGAAGAGGTTTTTGATATGGCCGTCGGCGTAGAGGAAATTCTGCGCGTGATTGGCGCCCAGGAGGGCGTGAAAAGCCACTTTGTCATACACCAGCGGTATCCGGGTCGGGCCTAGCGGGAGCAGCATCATTTGCAAATTGTCGGCCTTTTGGTTATTGAGCGTCGAGTTCCATCCGTAGCTGGAGAAAGTCGTCTGAAAAATCTGCTGATTATCCGAGGGGCAGCATAAGACGTTGGTTGAGCCAAGTTGCGGGGCCAGTACGACATTGATGTTCGTTTGGTTGGTGGGCGCGACGTTTTTGTTGTAGTCCGTCATAGTCGGCATGATGTTTCGGTTGTCATCGACGTAAAGCTGAAGAGCGAGGCCGATCTGATGGAGATTGCCCTGGCAGAAGGTGCTGCGGCCGCTTTCCTGGCTCCGGCCCAAGGCTGGCAAGATCAAGCCCGCCAGCACGGCGATAATGGCGATGGTGACCAGCAATTCCGCCAGCGTGAACGCCCGGATCGATGCGCGCGTGCCCCGCATCAGCGTCCTCCGCGGAACAACCGCCCCGATTCCATATTCTTCTGAATTTCCTCCAGCAACGGGGCCAACTCCGCCTTGGTCTCGGCGGAACTGCTGGTAAAAACCGAGTTCAGGCCGATGGTGGTGACTTTTTGCTGCAACTCCTCGCTTAACACGGGAGGGGCGTTGGTGTCGTTCGGGTCGGCTTGCTTGGATTTTTGCGACGGATTATCGCGCTCCTTGCGGAGTTGTCTGATCGCATCGTCAATGGCTTTTTGCCGTTTCTCCGGCGCCTGTTGTTCAAAAGAGGCGAGCATTTGATGGAAACCGGAAGGGAGCGTGGCGTCCAGGAAATCGCCTTTTTCCTGTTCGGTCATGTCGCGGAACCATTCGTTCCAGAGGCGGTCCACACGGGCCTGCCGCCGTTCGTCGGGGGAGAGGGCATTGATTTTGGCAGCCAGGTCGCGCAAAGCCTTGGTGCGGGCGTCACCGGATAATTTGGAGAGGTCGGTGCCTTCGACAAAGGCCCGCAGTTTTTCCACTGTCATTTTGAAATGGTCCGAGAGAGCGTAACCTCCCAGGGCCGCCAGCCAGACTCCCAGCAGGGCGGCTAGGGCGATCTTAATGGGGCGATAGCGCGCATTCATAAGTAAACCATAGGCCCGGCCATGCGAGAAGGCAACTGTTCTTACTACAATTCATCCTCCCGCTCGGTATAAAACAGCCCGTAGGCCCGCTCGTAATCTGCCTCATCCACCATGATCTCGGTCAGGCGATTGAGGTCGCCATCATCCGGGGCCGCGGGATCGACCCATTGCTGGCGGGCGGGGATGCCGTGCTTTTCGAGCATGACCAGCAACAGCTCGGCGTTGACTTGCGGGCCTGTGTAAAAAAGCTTCATCGCGCGACCCCGGCGCGGGCGGCGCGAAACTTTTCCCGCAATGGTTGTTTAATTGTGAACAATGGTCTGATATGGATGGTAGCTGCATGAAAATGCTTTTGAAAGGCTCTTTTAAACAAAGGCGGGCTTGGTTGTTGATCGTGGTTCTATTGGCTGCGATGGCCCCTGCTGCGTTCGCGCAGGTTTTGATCACCAATTACAACGAGTTCATCACCAATTTGGAACACGATGTCCCGGTCAGCAATTTGGTGACGATTGCCAATTTCCAAACCAACGCCTATATCTTGTTGCAGGGGGACCATACCATTCAAATCACCAACAATGTCCTCATAGACGGCACCACCAATGGCGTGGTCTTCGATGGTTCCTCCTTGCTGCGCATCTTCACCGTGGCCACCAACGTCACACTCATCCTCAAAAATCTCCAGATATTAAACGGTCAAAGCACCAACGGCGGCGCCATTTATAATGAAGGCGTCCTGATCATCAGCAACTGCATCATTGCCGGCAATGCGGCCACCAACCTTTCCGGCACCAACGGCATGACCAACTCCAGCGGCGGCAATGGCGGCAACGGCGCCAACGGCAGCTCGGCCGCAGGCGGCGCCATTTACAGCCGCGGTCCGCTGAGCATTTTCAACTCGGTGCTGTGAACCAACACCGTCCTCGGCGGCAGTGGCGGCAGTGGCGGCGGCGGCGGGAGCAGCCTGCTTTTTGGCGGCATCGGCGGCAATGCCGGCAGCGGCGGTAGCGCCAATGGAGCGGCGGTTTACAGCACCGGCAGTTCCAATATATTTGTTTCCACGGAATTTTTCAACAACACCTGCAAGGCGGGGGACGCAGGCAGTGGCGGCGCCGCGGGCGCAGGCGCGTTCGCGGGCACAGGCGGCCAGGGGGCTTTCGGCGGTTCGGCCGCGGGCGGCGCCGTTTATGTCACTGGGGCGGTCTTCTTGACCAACTGCGTTTTCGCTGAAAACACCGTCACCGCCGGGGCCAGCGGGGCGGACCTTTCGGGAAACAACAGCGGTTACAACGGCGGTTCGGCTGAAGGAGGCGGTCTGTATGTCCCCTCTTCGGTGACCAACGCTTACATGGAAAACAGCGTGTTTTTTCAGAACACTTGCACAGGCGGGGGCGGCGGCAGCGCCTCGGGCGGAGGCTACGACGGCGGGAACGGCGGCGCGGCTTTGGGAGGCGGCGTGGCCAGCGCGGCGGCGTTGATGACCATCCGAAATTGCACGGTGGCCAGCAATACCCTCTCCGTCGGGGCCAACGGCGCCGGCACTGGCACCAATGGCTCAAACGGCTCCGCCAGAGGATGGGACATCTGCGAGACCGCCGGTATGGTGAAATTGAGCGGTTCCATCCTCTCTGGCGGAACTAATGTAACACCCAATCACATGCCCAATGCTTACGATGTGACGGACGCAGGCTACAATATCAGTACGGATTCAAGCCTGACGCGGACTTCCACCAACACCCTGACCAATGCTATTTATCTGGATTTGGATACCTTGGTCTCAGGCGATGGCAGTGTGGCCGTCGGTCCGACCGATGTCTCGGGGCCGCCTTTTGAAACGGAGGATATAACCAACGGAAGTTTGGCCTCCGATTTTGTCCCGGGCGTGCCGGGCGTGACTTTTCCTGCGACCGATGGGTTGGGGATGCCACGCGGTTCACCGGCGAGCGCAGGAGCGTACGAAGTTAACCCCATCACGTTGGACACCAACGCGGCTGCTCCCACCGTGAGCAGCGGCTTGGGCCAAACAAACCTTACCGGAGCCGGCGCCACGGTCACATTCACGATTGACGCCACGTCCAATGACACGAACAACAACGCCCTGGGCTATCAATGGCAGTTAAACGGAACAAATCTGTTGGACAACAATACCTTCAGCGGCTCGACCAGCCCCACTTTGACCATCAACAAGTTGACGACAGCCGATGTGGGCATGTATCAGGTCGTCTTGGGTGTTTCCACATTGGAAAACATCACCATAGTTTCCAATTTTTTCCTGATTATCACCAACCCCGTGAAAATCACGAGTCAGCCGGCTAGCAAAAGCGACGTGCCCGTAGGATCGGTGGTGACTTTCAATGTGGGTGTGAGCGGCTCGCCGCCTTTTACTTTCCAATGGTATTCGGGGACAACCCCACTTGCCGACACCCATGATATTTCAGGCTCAACCACCAGTAATTTGACGATCAATCCGGCCAAGACCAATTACGCCGGCAGTTATTACGTGGTGGCGTCCAACCTTTACAACTCCAAGACCAGCGCGGTTGCCACCCTGACCATTGATCCGGTGGACACAACCAAACCCACGGTGTCCTTTACTTCACCGGCCGCCGGCGCGCGCACAAACGCCCTTGTTATCACGGGCAGCGCTTCCGATAACGCGCAGGTGACGAATGTCAATTACTGGGTTACCGATGTTGATAACGGGCGCACCGTGACCAATAATGGCATGGCCGGCCTCAGCACCAATGGAACAACGACCAAGACGTGGTCGATCACCAATGTGTTTTTGCCCGGCACAAATTACGTCACGGTGCAGAGCGTCGATTATTCCGGCAATGTATCCACATTGATCTCGCGCGAATTTTTCTACCAGGTGAAGGCTCCCTTTATTCTGAGCACCAATCCTTTGTCGAGCGCGGGCGGGGTCACGGGTGTCGCGTCCGTCGCGGGCGGTCCTGCGCCGACCAATGGGGCTTTGCTCTACATCGGCGAAGGTTACAAGTTGACCGCCAAACCGGCCAAGAATTGGGAACTGACCAATTGGCTGGTTGGCACCAATATCGCCAACTCTGGAACGACGCTCTCCTTCATCATGCAATCCAATCTGTTCATTGCGGCCAATTTCGTTTCCATTCCAGAGACGACCAAGCCGACCGTGGTCATCACTTCCCCGAAGGCCAACAGCCGCTCCACGATGCCGATGTTAAGCGGCACAGCTTCGGACGCTGTCGCGGTGGAGGACGTTGCGTTTTGGATAACTAATCTGAACAACGGCTTGACCACAACCCAAAGCGGTCTGGCTCTTCTGGCCAACGGAACCAGTTGGTCGATCACCAACGCGCTCCTTCCCGGCAGCAACACGCTGGCGGTGCAAAGTTCCAATTATGCGGGCCTGGCTTCAACGGTCGTCACGGCGACTTTCTTTTATGAGGCGCCGACTCCATTTTACTTAATGGTGAATCCCCTGACGGCTTCGAGTTGGATCACCGGTGTGGCGGCCGTTACAGGGACCTCACCCTCCAATGGAGCCGAGGTGAACATCGGCGAGGGTTACAAATTGACCGCCAAGCCGGCCAAGAATTGGGTGCTGCTCAACTGGATGGAAAAAACGAACATCGTCAGCACCAACATTACGTTGAGCTTCATTATGGAAACCAATCTGATCGTGACGGCCAATTTCGTCAGCAACGCCGTTTCCAACCCATAGCCCTGAGAATAATAATATGACAAAAACCGGTCCTCCCGTCTGGCGCGCGCGCGCCCTTCACCTTCATTTTTGTCGCCACATTTGCGGTTTTGTGGTCATGGCGCTGGCCGTGAACATCGTGCAGGCGGGAAGCACCAATTTGGGCACGTCATCCCTTCTGGTAGGTCCGGCGGCGGGAACTAATAGCGTCGCGCTCACCGTCACGCCCCAAACCGGCCCATGGACGGCCACAGCGAATACCAATTGGCTGCAATTAAGCGCGGCCAATCAGAGCGGCCAGGGCGGCACGAATGTGGTTTTCACGTTCTCCGCCAATTTGAATTCTACCCGCACTGGCACCCTTACCATCGCAGGCCAGACTGTTACCATTACCCAGGCCGGTTCGGCTTATGTCAGCGCCCGACCGGTGGCGTCCCTCGCTTCCACCAATCTTAACGAACCCTATGGAGTGGCGCTGGACAGCGCAGGCAATGTCTATTTCGCTGACACCTATAACAGCGCGATCAAAGAGTGGACGGCAAGCAGCGGCCAGGTGATTTCTTTGATGGTTACGAATCTGAGTGATCCCGTCAGCGTGGCGGTGGATGCGGCGGGAAATGTTTATATCGCCGACACCGGCCACAGCGCGATTAAGGAATGGTTGGCGGAAAATGGCAATGTTTCCAATTTGGTGACCTCGGGATTGTTGTATCCTTATGGCGTGGCGGTGGATGCTTTAGGAAACGTTTATATCGCCGACACCTACGACAATGCGATCAAGAAGTGTTCGGCAACCAACCACATCGTGACCACCTTGGTGTCCTCGAATTTATCTTATCCCCACGGCGTGGCGGTGGACGGCGCGGGCAACGTCTATATCGCCGACACCGACAATAGCGCGATTAAGAAGTGGTCGTCAGCCAACAGCAACGTCACCACCCTGGTGTCTTCGGGATTAGCCTATCCCTCTGGCGTGGCGGTGGACGGCAGCGGCAATGTCTATATCGCCGATACCTACAACAGCGCGATCAAGGAGTGGACGGCGGCCGGCAACTTCGTGACGAACCTGGTGTCGGCGGGATTGTTCTATCCCTTTGGCGTGGCGGTGGACGCCTCGGACAATGTTTATCTCGCCGATACCTTGGACAACGCCATCAAGGAGCTTCCCTATGCCTTCGTGAATCCGGCCCCCAAGCAGGAAACCCAGTTTGCCGGCAACGATTCCTTGCCCGTCGTGCTGGCGGCCATGGAGAGTCTGCTCACTCCGTTCGCTCCCGCCAGTGGTGCGAGTTGGCTGACCATCAGCGGCATCACCAACGATGTAGTGAGCTTCTCGTTCACGAGCAACACTACCGGCTCCGTCCGCGCGACCAGCATAACTTTGCTGGGCCAGAGCATTTCTGTCACCCAGAGCGCGCAGCCGCCCTTCGCCGCCACTTTGGCAGCCACGAATTTCACCTCCAGCGGCGCCACTTTGAACGCCTCCATCAATCCAGAAGGAACAGAGACCACGGTTTATTTTGTTTTCGGCACCAGCACGAATTACGGCAGCACCAATATCCTGAGCGACATCGGCAATGGCAGCGCCGCCATTGCCGTCAGCACTAACGCTGCGGGACTTTTGTCCGACACCTTGTATCACTTTGAGGCGATTGCCAGCAACAGCGCGGGCATCGCCTTGGGAGGGGATCAGACTTTCACCACTTCGACGGGTGCGCCGAGTGCCACCACCTCGAACGCCACGGCCATCAACTTTGGCAGGGCCACCTTGACCGCCTCGGTGAATCCCGGTGGCGCGGCGACGACGGTTTATTTTGCCTATGGTCTTACGAGCAGTTACGGCAGCACTAATATCGTGAGCGACATCGGCAGCGGGAACGGTTTCTTAGCCGTCAGCAATGTTGTCGCAGGGCTTTTGGCCAATTCCCTCTACCATTTTGAGGCAATCGCCAGCAACAGTTTTGGCACAGCTCTGGGCGGGGATATGACCTTCAGTAACAGCAGTTCGGCCACTTATACTCTCGGCGCCATTTCCCTCGTCGAAGGTCCGGCGGCGGGAACCAACAGCGTCGTACTGGCTGCCACGCCGCCGAGCGTCACTTGGACGGCCACCAGCAATGCAACCTGGCTGCATCTCACCCCCGCCAACCAAAGCGGCACAGGCAGCGCCAATGTGGTTTTTAGTTTCGATTCCAATACGACCGGCGCCACGCGTTCCAATACCCTTAGCATCGCCGGGCAGACGCTCACCATTATCCAAGCCGGCTCCAATTATGTCGCGGCCCAGCCGTTGACCACCCTCGCAAGCGCGGGATTGGCCGATCCCCTAGGTGTCGCGGTGGACGCCTTTGGAAATGTCTATTTCGCCGACGCCGGCAGCAACGCGGTCAAGGAATGGACGGTGGCCAGAGACACCGTGATTACCTTGGTGTCCAGTGGACTGGACCAGCCTTCGGGAGTGGCAGTGGACGCGATTGGCAACGTGTACATTGCCGATTCCGGCAACAACGCCATCAAGAAATGGACGGCGTCCAGCGGCACCGTGACAATTCTGGTGTCAAACTTGACCAGCCCCAGAGGCGTGGCGGTGGACACTGCGGGAAACGTGTATATCGCCAATACCGAATCCAATACGATCCTGGAGTGGCCGGCAGCCGGCAGCAACTTGATTACGCTGGTGTCCAATGGACTGGCTTTTCCCTCCAGCGTGGCTGTGGATGTCGCGGGAAACGTCTATATCGCCGACACCGTCAATAACAAGATAAGAGAGTGGTTGGCTGCCGGCAGCAACCTGATTACCTTGGTGTCGTCAGGCTTGAGCAATCCGTCGGGCGTGGCGGTGGACGGTTCTGGGAACGTCTATATTGCCGACACCGGCACGAACGAAATACAGGAGTGGTCGGCGTCCAACAACAGTTTGATCACGTTGGTGTCCAATAAACTGGCGTATCCCTCGGGCGTGACGGTGGATGGCTTGGGCAATGTCTATTTCGCCAACACGGGCAGCAACGCCGTGGAAGAACTGCCTTACGCCTTCGTGGACATCGCGCCCAAATATGAAGGCAATCTCGCCACCAATGACGCCTTGCCGCCGGTGCTGCCTTCTACGGCCAATCTCACCGGCCCGTTCGCTCCCGTCAGCAGCACCAACTGGCTGACCCTTGGCGGCCTCTCCAATGGCGTCGTAAGCTTTTCTCTCACCACCAATACCACTGCCGGTCGAGCGGCCACCATCACCTTGCTCGGCCAATCCATCCCGATCATTCAGGGCGGTCCCTCTTTTTCCCTCGGCACGACCAATCTCCTGGAGGCATCAGCGGCGGGAAGCGACAGCGTGGTGCTGGCAGTCAATCCGAATTTCGGCTCGTGGACGGCGGCGGCCAATGCCAGTTGGTTGCATCTTGCTTCATCCGGCACAGGCGGCACGAATATCGTTTTCACTTTCGATGCCAATACCGGCGACACGCGCTACGGCGCCCTTGCCATTGCTGGCCAGACGCTCACTGTGACGCAGGCGGGTTTAAATTATGTCGCGGCTCAACCATTGACTACCCTGGTCTCTTTGGGGTTGTCCAATCCTCGCGGGGTGTCGGTGGATGCCAGTGGCAATGTCTATATCGCCGATGCCGGCCAATCCGAAATCAAGGAATGGACCTATGCCAACGACATGCTGACCCCATTGGTCACATCGGGATTGTCCAGTCCTCGTGGCGTGGCGGTGGACGGCGCGGGCCATGTTTACATCTCGGATTATGTCAACAATGCGCTTTACGAGTGGACACCCTCCAACGGGTCCAACACCACCCTGGTTTCTTCGGGATTGTATAATCCCGTTGGCGTTGCGGTGGACGGCGCGGGCAACGTTTATATCGCAGATTCTGGCGACCTCGCCATCAAGGAGTACTCAGCGGCCAATAGCAATTTGACCATCTTGGTGTCCTCCGGTTTGCTTTATCCATCCGGTGTGGCGGTGGACGTCGCAGGCAATCTCTATATCGCCGATACCGGCAACAATGCCATCAAGAAATGGACCGTAGCCAATAGCAACCTGACCACCCTGGTTTCGGGGTTGTCTGCCCCTTCCAGCGCGGCGGTGGATGGATCGGGCAATGTCTATTTCGCCGACACCGGCAATGGCGCGATTAAGAAATGGACGGCGGCCACGGGTAGCGTGACCGCCTTGGTGACAGGGTTGACCGCTCCCGCAGGAGTCGGGGTGGATGGCTTGGGGAACGTTTATATGGCCGACACGGCCAGCAACACCATCGAGGAACTGCCGTATGCTTTTGTTGACACAAATGGCATCGTTGCAACCGAGGCCCAAGGAAGCGGGACACTGCCCACGGTGCTGCCTCCCACCGAGAATCTGCTCGCTCCATTCATCCCCGCCAGCAGCACGAACTGGCTGGCCGTCACCGGCGTCGCCAACGGCATTGTCAGTTTTTCGTTTACCGCCACCACTTCATTCCGCACGGCCTATATCACCGTGCTCGGCCAGGAGATTCCCGTCACGCAGTATGTCATTGGCACGCCGCCGATCTTGACGGGCGCGCGGCTGCTTGCAAATGGCGTTCTCCAGTTTTCCTTCACCAATAATCCAAACGCCTCCTTCAGCGTGCTCTCCACCACCAATCTCTCCCTGCCTTTGAGCGAATGGACTGTTGTGTCGAACATGCTCCCGAATACCAGTGGCGTATTCCAATTCACTTCGCCTCCGACGACCAACGACATGCAACTTTTCTACGTCGTCCAATCGCCTTAAACGGGGTGTCAATACGCCGCCTTGAGCGATTGGCGGATTTGTTCGATTTGCTGGTCGCGCTGGTCGGTCGTTTGCATAGGCATCATCTTCACCGGCCGCCCCAACAGCGTGGAGATCGTTTCCGCCGCCCGGTCACAAATTCGCCATTCCCGTCCCGGCATCGGGCGGCGACCGGGCACAATGGTCGAATCGTCCAGCAGCGCCACCAACTGCGAGGCCGAACCGCTGACGGGCGGCGTGCCCAGGAGCTGCAAGGCGCGGTCCCGCGAAGGCGCGTCGGCCTTCTTGTCGGACGCCTGCGCCACCAGGCGGCGGGCCAGTTTTTCCGGGGCCAATTGCTTCAGCGCCTTGGCCGCGGACGGCGCGTGCGGGCCGTCCAGCAATCCGAAAATCAACTCCTCGGCCGGCTGATAATGGAGTTCGCCCAAAGACTCGATCATCGCGGCCGCGGCCGGGGGTTCCTCCAGATTCCTGGCCAATCCTCCGCCGAACCGCCTCATGCGCATGTTGTCAAAAAGCCCCAGCGCGTTGGGCGGCGGGCGCCCCTGCTCGAGGGCGGAATTGAGCGGGAAATCCCGCACGGCATCATTCTGCCTGCGCAGATCATCCAGAGACGGCTCCGGCTTTTGCAAACGCTCCGCCAGATTCGTCAGCAGCGCCGGCGCGACGTTCGTCGCGTTGATCCGGCCCAAGGCGGCGGCGGCGACGGCGGCCACATAATCGTTCTCATCGTTCAATCGCTCCAGGAGCGGCGCGGCATTTCGCGGCGCGTTGCCGGTGGCTGCGCCCAAGGCCGTCGCCGCTTGCCAGCGCACGGCGGGCGAGGAATCGGACAACGCGCGCAACAGGGCGCCGCGTGTCTGGCCGGTCTGCGGGACGCGGCTGAGCAAAGAGCAATAAACGCGGCGCGCGCGCAACGGCGCGTGGTCAAAGTTGGTGCTCAGAAAAACCGCATCCAACCCCTCGGGCCGTTGCAATAGAATGGGAGCGATGATCTGGGCTTCCTGCCCGTCGTTCTTCTCCAGCAACGCAAAAAGCTCCCTTTGCTCAGGCTCCCAATGCAACTTGCCGATGGCCTGGGCGATCCCATCCGCCACTGGCTCTCCTGCCGGAACTTTGCCCAGCGCGGCGATCAATGCGGGCAAATCCCGGTCCGTCACCCGCAATTGAAGTTCCTCCAATGCTTCGGCGATCTCTTTATATCCTTGCCTGTCGGAGTCAATCTCCGTGAAGGATTTGATCAAATCCTCTGCGTCCCTTTCGGTTTGGAAACTTTGCGTGAATATCGGTGGCGGCGGGACTTCGCCTGTGCGGGCCAGCGCGCGCCACGCGGTGTCATCCAGCGGTTCGGCTTGGGCGCGGACAAATTCCCGGTAAGCCAGCACCGCGCCGCGATAGAGACGCAACCTTCCTTCGGCGGGCAAAATGATATAAAGCGCCTGCGGACGTCCCAGGCCGTCGTAGAATTGATTCTTTCCCGTCGGATCAATTTGAAGGCGATTTACAATGGGAAAATCATCCGCCGGCCCATCCTGGGAAGAACTAGCATGGAATTGGAACCGCGCCAGCGCCGTTCCGTAATCCCCCATCCACTTTGAGTCATCGTCCGTCAGGGCTGTTCCTTCCAAATGTTTGCGCGCCAGCCCGGCCAGTGTGTCGCAGAATGGGGCGAAATCGCGCAACATTTTCGGGATCGTCTGGCGCGCCTGGAAAAAATTCAGCAACACCTGGCGGTCGGCCTCGGCGGGCGCCGTTTGCGTCGAGCAACGCCGGGCCAGGACTTCCAGATCGGTGACGAACTTGAGCGAGACGGCGGGGCCGTTCCCTCCTTCGCCCTGGTGCGGCTCCATATAGCGAAGGGCGTATTGGTTGAATTGCGCCATGGGGCCGGCCATGCGTTCGGTTTCTTCCGCAGATTTGTTCCCCAGCCCTTCCTGCCAGAGAATGCAATCAAGCAATTTGCGGGCGGTTGATCTGGCTTCGAACGGTTCGTCAATGCCTGCTTTTTCAAACACCACCGCGGCCTCCAACGCCAACTTGCCCAGGCCCGCGAAAAATTCCGGATACGGCGCCACCACGCTCGCGACGGACTTTTCGCTTCCTCCATCCTCCAACCTCGCCGTGCCGTGGGCGGACACCGTGTGCTCCTCTTCCGCCCAGCATCCGAGCTGCGCCCAAAGCTGCGCCTCCGCCCAGGCCTCCGAACGCAAAGCCGGCCCCACGCGCACGGGCAGTGGCGTCTGCAAAGCCGCCAGCAAACCCAGCGCCCTGCCTCGCAGCGAATCGGGCAGCGGCCCGGCTTGCGAATTGCGCACTGCGTCCTCCACCGCGCCGCCTTCCGCCGTCCGCAGCGCCTTCTCCGCCGCCGCCGAGCGCAAGGACAGCGTGGCCACAAAAAAATCTAGGCCCGAAGGTGCCGTTCGCCCCGGAATTCTGGCCGTATTCTGTAAACAAAGCGCACCTGGCGAAAGTCGCGGCGGCAGCAAACAGAAGCCCTTGGCAGGGAGCGACTTGGCCAGGCGCGATTGCAACGCGGGCGCGCTTTTCAGCAAGGCAGCGAGGGTGAAATTGCCGCCGAGCATTTTCCCGGCCTCGTTCCAATAAGAAAACGCCGAACCTTCTTCCGCCGGGCCTAGCAGCGCATCCTCAGGCTCGGAAAGTTGCTTCCAGGCCCGGAGCAAATCCGGCTCCCTGTTGACAAGCCACGAGAGGCACAGCGCCAGGCGCGTCTCGCGGGGGTCGGACAGACGAAAGACCACCGTCTCATACCACGTGCGCCCGGCCGAATAGCCCCCCGCACGAAACGCTTGCGCAGAAAGTGGAAACCCAATTTCCGGCCGCACTTCGCCCTGACCCGACAGCAGCGCCTCGGCCAGGTGTTTCTGTTCCCCCGGCAACGAAGCCCGAAAGGACTTGTCCTGCAGTGCCAGGCCAACGGCGGCAAAGCGCGCGACATCGGAAAAATCCTGGCCCTGAGATTTGGCCTGCTCATTGGCAGTCGCCCACAGGCGGCGCGAGAAATCCGCCAGCCGCGGGCTTTGCGCGGAGTCCAATTGGCGCATCCCCTCCTCAAGCAAAACATGGTACGCGTGCCAGGCCGAATCGGTGGTGATGAAGAACGGCATGGAGTCATCGAGGTAAGGTTCAAACATTTGTTTGAAAGAAGGATCAGTCACGACGAACCCGTTTTTTTCCAGCAGATGCCAGGCCGTGGTCGAGCCATCAAACCTATCCAGACCTTGGACGAGAGTATAAGTCTGGGCCGTCGCCGCCCCCGCCGAAAAGCAAAACGACATCGCGCCTACCAAAGCAGCCATCAGGCATGATTTAGGAGAAATCATAACCAAGGTTCCGTTTCAGAGTTTCATATGTTGATTCCATGCTTGGCGAACCGCTTCGAGATCAAGAGCGCTGAGAAAAGCCGAGTCGCCTTAAAAAAATAGCTTTCTCGGCAGTAACAATTCGGTCAAGTCGCGCGATTGATGGCTTGAGGAGACCCGCTGCATTCCAGTCGTTGAGCAGGATGTCTAACGGGTCTGTTCGGAGGACGGAGGTGATTCGGCAGAAGATGGCATCCTGCTGAAGGTCGAAGAGAAACAAGGCTGGACGAATTTTACTGGCCGATCCTGAAGTGAAAGGAAATTCGCAAATGAACACATCCCCGAACATATCAGCGCATCGAGTCGTAAATGGCGTCCTCCGGCGGGTCGTCGCGCAGGAATTGTTCGTAAGCGGTTGCGCGCCACTCATCATCGTCCATCGGACCTTCCGTCAGAACAATCACACGCGCTTTGCCAGTCTTCGGCAATTGCGCGGCAACGTCACTCGGAATGTTGAGCATGACGTCGCCTTTCAACTCGGTGACAAACTCGACTGCATTCATCAGTACAGGATATCGCAAATAATTTGGGGGGTCAAACCATGAAAGTAATCTTCAAATCCATGGGGTACGCGGCGCCATTTCAACTTGTAGTGCCACTCGATTTGTTAAAGGCCAGCCCGTCAACCAATAGTAATTCGGCGACTCCGGAGTGGAATCAGGCGAGAAGCCAGGAAACGCCGGGTACAGGTTTTGCGGGCTTGGACTCGTATCGGTGCCACATCCAACAAAAAATATTGCCAGTAACGGAAGAATCAGTAATGGGGTAAATTTCTTTTTCATCCAATTAGGATAACTTAAAGAATCCGGGGACGGTATGGGGTGTTTCCCCATATCCTCCCTTGTAGGGTTATACCTAATGGCTGAAGGCCAGTTAATGCCGTATTCATCTCAGTGGAGCGCTACATCACCCGTTATTGACTCATGACTTCATTTTCGCCGACTGCTGATTCTGTGGCAGGCCAGGAACTGTGGCCAGGTGTGGCTCGCATGCCGCGCGTTCCGCAGGGTTGGCGGGTTTTCATGTTCTATTCAAGCGCCCTATTCTTGACGGGATTGACTTCCTGGCTCTTCGCCGATTTGCTGGGGCGCACGGGGTGGTCGCTCTCGGCCCTGGTTCTGCTGTGCCTCTTCACCGCGCTGTGCCTGCTGATCGCGGTGGGTTGCATGAACGGGGTCTTTGGATTTGTTCTGCGGCTGGTCGGCGATCGGCGCATCACCCGGCTGAAAGACTACCGCGCTCAGAGCATTCAAAACGCCAGCACGGCGTTGGTTTTTCCCATTTGCAACGAGCAAGTCGCGCGCGTTTGCGAGGGTCTGCGCGCGACTTGCCAGTCCCTGCAAAAAACGGGCCTGCTGGAACAGTTCGATTTCTATATCCTCAGTGATTCCTCCGATCCGGACAAATGGGTCGAGGAAGAACGCCGCTGGTTTGATTTGGTGCAAGAATTGGATTTGTTGGGCCGGGTTTATTATCGCCGTCGGGTGGTCAACGAGGCGAAAAAGAGCGGCAACATTCGCGATTTTTTGAGGACGTGGGGCAAACGCTACCGTTATTTCGTCATCTTCGATGCCGACAGCGTCATGCGCGGCGATACACTGGTCGCCCTGGTCAAATTGATGGAGGCCCATCCAAACGTGGGTCTGATTCAAACGGTGCCGGCACTGGTTAACGCGGCCTCGTTGTTCGGGCGCATGCAACAATTTGCCAACCGGCTTTACGCGCCCATCTTCATCACCGGGCTGAATTTCTGGGCGCAGGCTTTCGGAAATTATTGGGGGCACAATGCCATCATCCGCACCGAGCCATTCATGCAGCACTGCGACCTGCCGCAATTGCCCGGCGCCAAGCCGTTGGGTGGCCATATTCTCAGCCATGACTTCGTGGAGGCGGCACTCCTGCTCAAAGCCAACTGGGAAGTATGGCTCGCTTATGACCTGGAGGGCAGTTACGAAGAAGCGCCGCAAACGATGATCGAGTGCGCCCAGCGCGACCGGCGTTGGTGCCAGGGCAACATGCAGCATGGCATGGTGGTGTGGGCGCGCGGATTGCGCTGGGGAAGCCGGCTTCATCTGGCTTTGGGCATCGTTGGATACCTGGCCAGCCCATTGTGGTTGCTGTTTCTGCTCACTTTCAACTGGATGCTCTGGTACGACGGCCGTACCGACTTATCCACTATCACGGCGCGCCCATTGACTCCATTCCTCAAAGTCAACGCCACCCAGCACGCCTTGCTGATCTTCGTGATATGCATGGCCATGCTCTTCCTTCCGAAAATCCTGGCGCTGGTGGATTTGGCCCGCGACCCGGCGCGGCGGAGGGCGTTTGGCGGTATTTTCCACGCGTCCTGCAGCGCAGCCGCGGAAACAGCTTTTTCCACGCTGCACGCTCCCTTGCAAATGCTCTGGCATTCGAAATTCGTCGCGGCGTCTTTGTTGCTCTTTGGCGTGCAATGGGGCGGCGGACAGCATCGCACCGCGGACGGCATCCCATGGTCGCAAGCCCTCCGGCAACATTGGGGGCATACGGCAATCGGGTTGCTTTGGGGCGCGGCGATTTGGAGTCTGGACCGTCCCGTGTTCTGGTGGTTTACGCCCTTGATGGCGGGGATGGTTCTGAGCATTCCTCTGAGCGTGCTCACCAGCCGTTCCAGCCTCGGCGAAAGGGCGCGGCGTCTGAATCTTTTTGTGACGCCGGAAGAAGCGGCCCCTCCGCCTGAATTGGCCGCCCTGCGCCATCGCATGACGGCGTTGGAGAAATCAGGCCAAACCCTCCGACGCCCGGCGGATGCCGGTCTGGCGGATGCGGTGCTGGACCCGTATGTGAACGCAGTTCAT
>Ga0302325_10008458_pt1 | contig 22586 bp, 20 predicted proteins | sample Palsa_T0_2_FD_201948 | JGI IMG/M metagenome (GOLD analysis project Ga0302325, IMG submission 201948) | Peat permafrost microbial communities from Stordalen Mire near Abisko, Sweden - Palsa_T0_2 | ecosystem: Environmental > Terrestrial > Soil > Palsa > Peat permafrost | place: Sweden: Abisko...
TCGATGCATCGCGTACGACCAGCTCCGGGAACACCTCGGCCACTTCCTCGGCAATGAGTCCGTACTGGATCGGCTTCTCACCTGAGGCGTCTGCCTTCTTGTAGCGAAACTTGACCGGCCGCAGCTTCAATAGCCGCTCGCTCGCGCTAGCCATCGGTTGGATGTCTTCCTTGTACCGTATCGAGGATGACACCGTACCCAGCTGTCCGCTCGAATCGATGAAGACTGCCGTGCCCGCGGTTGCGGTCTTAACGCCGTAGATGCCACCGATATAGGCGGCTGACTGGGTCGAGGTCGTGCCGGTGATCGTGCCAATGCGGATCACGCCGCTCTCTGCCTTCACCCCCGGACTGCCGATGTCGATGTTGTTACTGCCGGTCGTGAGGTTGTATCCGCCGTGATATCCCTCCGCAATGTTGTTGCTGCCGGTCGTATTGGCAGCGAGCGCGTGCACACCGGAGGCGGTGTTGTCGGTGCCGGTCGTGTTTGCATACAGCGACTCGTACCCCGAGGCGGTGTTGCTGTTAGCGTTATTGCTATAGAGTGCGCCGTAACCGGAGGCCGTGTTGTAGTCGGCAGTGGTATTGGAATAGAGCGCACTGTACCCCAGGGCAGTGTTGTTGCCGCCGGTCGTGTTGAACTGCAGCGCGCTTGTCCCGGAGGCAGTGTTGTAGTTGCCGGTCGTGTTATCGAAGAGCGCTTCCATTCCCGAGGCGGTGTTGTAGTTGCCGGTCGTGTTTCCCTCGAGCGCTTCCATCCCGGAGGCGGTGTTGTAGTTGCCGCTCGTGTTGTGATAGAGCGCGTACTCGCCGGAGGCGGTGTTCTCGGTGCCGGTCGTGTTGGAATAGAGCGCACTGTCCCCGAAGGCGGTGTTGTTGCTGCCGGTCGTGTTGGAAATGAGCGTGCTATCCCCGGAGGCGGTGTTGTAGTTGCCGGTTGTGTTGAAAAAAAGCGCATCGTACCCGGTAGCGGTGTTGGAGATGCCTGTTGTGTTGGAGGAAAGAGCGTGGAAACCGGAGGCGGTGTTGTTGCTGCCGCCGTTTGTAGCGGCCGGCCCGCCGAGCGAACCGGTTCCCATTCCCGTGTTTTGGCTTCCATCGCTCGTGTCGTTCGAAGACGGCACTTGAGCGTAAGCCGTGCCTGCAAGCGCAAGCGCGCCGACTGAAAGGCTTAAGATCTGATAGAGAGTTTTCATGGCTTTTTGACCCCCAAGTTCGTTTTTTTAACTTAATCTAGTCTTGTCTTGCCGTTCTCTGGCGCCAAGTTCCCTGGCTCACCGTTGGCCGACAGCAGTCGTGGCGGCTATCGCGTCAATTTAATCTGTTCTTGTACGCCGTTGCGAGCGCGAGTCAATTGCCTTGCGTTGTTATTGCACTGCGAGCGCGCGCGCCTTCATGAATTCTTCGAGTCATGCAGTCATCGTACTCAAGCGAACGCCGCCGCCGCAGCGGCCTCATGTTCGAAGACTTGCTCCAGGATCTGCGGCACATACATCGCGCCGAAGTGACAGGCGATGTGAGCCTCGGCGTAGGCGTCGCCGCTGATCGCGGGCAAAATCGTCGCGGCATTGAGAGTCAACGTCTTGCTGCCACACATACCAGATAGATCCGAGTAATAACCACCGCGGGAACAGTGATACGACTGCTATCGGGTGCCGAACGTATAAAATTTGGCAGACTAAGCCAAGGAAAGTGACGACCGAGAAACCTTATCGAAATGTGCCACGCATTGTGAGCGAGGTAACCAATTGGCCGGTCACTGAATGAGATGACGGATCATCAATGGGCGGTTTTAAATCACTCGTTTCAAACAGCACATTCATCGAGCCATACTTGGGCACCATTCCGTTCAGTGCCTCGAGAGTCTTTGGCAATTGGCGCCGGCCTGATAGTTCTTTTGGGGCATATCCAAGATTGATAAAATTGCTCAGCATTTGCCCCATAACCGCCGATTTGCCCTCAAACAGGTACGGCGCCCATTCCATCAGAACACGAGGTCGAAAGCGTCGAAGTGTGTTTGCAGCCCCAGCAAGAACATCAGCTTCATTTCCATCAACATCGAGTTTCACAAAGTCAATGCGATCGATCCCTTTTCGGTCGACAAATGCGTCGAGAGTGATCGCCGCGGCATCCGATGTGCTCATCAGTTTTCCGCGATGTCGTTTATGCAGCCCGTGCCCTTTAATTAAGGGCCAACTGGAGTAGATCTCTGGAGTAATGGAATTGCAGCCTTCAGGCACCAACATGGCGTGTACAAGTTCAATGCTGGAGGAGATGGTCGGATTGGCATTAATATTGCGTTTAAGTTTCTCAAATGCATATTGCGTAGGTTCAAATGCGTAAACCCTGCCATTCTTCCCCACAAGTCTTGCAAACGGAAGAGTATGCGCACCTACATTCGCGCCTATATCTAAGACAATATCTCCCGCTCCTAATATGGAGTCAAACAGTCGTGAGGTTGCAAGCTCAAACCTGCCGAGAAGAAATATCGAGAAATCAATTCCTTCGTGCAGGTCCAATGCCCAGGTAATGCCGTTTCTGCGGATCACGGCTTGATCGGATTTACCCAATACCCAACCAGCTCCGGACACGAGCCTATAAGCAAAAGTGGCGATCTTAAACTTCTGTGACGTGTTTAAGTGGATCATGCGTGTTCGGTCTAGAACATGTCTCAAATTTCCGCATTCGATAGAAATTGCGTAGAATTCATGCATGCAGCGCTTGAGTGCTGTGCACTGGGGACGATTCGGGAACATTTTTCCGAGGAGCTTCTCCTAGATGATCGCCCAGGTCGCGAAGCAATTCCCTCGCGCATAGTGCCCGAAGTGCCTAGTACCAATTGGTTCTTTTGATCCCAGCTCGCGAACAAGGTAAAGAACCATCTGAGCGTGATGCTCCTGATCCTTCTCACCAAACTGGGTTTGCCATCCATAGTTTTTGTCCGAAACCCGGGCCATTTGCTAAACCTCTGAGAGTCAGCGGAAGAGATTTGAGCTGCAAGAGGTTTCAAGTTGCCCTTTCCCTTTTCGGCAATCTGCTCCATTCCATGAAGAGGTGGAGTCTGCCTCTGCGCGCTGTTTCCCGCAACTTCGATCTGGCCATACACCAGAATGCCGCTAACTTAGGAAACTGTGCACTCGTCAGCCGGGAGCTTCCTGAGCCTATCGACGGCCGAAGCGCCGAAGGCGCTCCAGTAGCCGGCGTCTCACGTTTAGCTTCCGTCGGCGCGCCATCCCGTGGGATTCTTCTTTTTGGCGGCTAGTTTATTCTTCTCCTTAACACGCTGATGCGCCTTATGCAGAATCTCAAGATTCGCCGGTGCTCGCCTGGAGTCATAAGGTTTTACCCATGTCCTTGACGATTGTGCAGCCTGGGATCGAACAACTGGCACAGCGCCCCGATTTACGTCCCGCAATCGCTGCCTGCGACCGGAGAGCACGGCTGTTGGGACTGCCTGCGCGCTGGCGCGTCACGGCGGTCGCGGCCGTTATTGCATTGAGCGGTGCGTACAGAACGCTGGCGCTGGAGCCCAGCCAATCCGATGACCCGTCGGTACCGCTCACTGGCGGTCCATCTCCTGCGAGCGGCGATGTCACAGCGGTGGGCAGCGTGCCGCAACGGCTGCCCGCGTCTGACCAGCCGGTGTTTCATATACTGTCGGGCGACCAAAATCGTTTCCCGGGTGGAACCTACGCCCTCGGACAGCGCACCTCCGCATTCAGCATCATTTACGAGCAGCCGCACGTCTTTTTTGGCGGCCAGTTCGGTCTCGCGACGGTCTACGTGAACGAGGGATTTCTTGGTCCGTCGGAGAACTGGCTGGTACGACTGACCGCACCCCTGCATTATCGCGACGCCTACAGCGAACAGCTCGACTACTGGTGGCCCGGGAACGCGAGGTGCCGGTTGGGAGCCTCAATGGGCCCGGAAATCTATTTCGACACGACGGCGACTCAATTTCGTTCCCTATACTCGGACAGATACGGGATTGGCCTGCAGATGAGCGTGACCGGGCAATGCCATGTGACTTCCAGAATCGCTGTGGAGGTCAGCGCCGGTAAATCCCTTGACGTAGCGAGCTTCAACTCCCGCACTGTCATGCTGGGGCTCGCCTATTCCCCTGGAAATGCCGACAATCCTGAGTTCAGCGACTATCCGGGGGCCAGGGCAGGTGATCAGTATGTTGAGATCGCCACTGGAAGAAGCGAGCTTGATGATTTTCGTTCCGAGCTTGATTCAGGATGGGCCGAGTGGCTCGACTATGGAGAATCGCTCGGCGGCCTGTTCGGATTCGACGTCTCGTTGCGGCATGAACAGGTACACAGGTGGCTGGATCGCACAGGCGTCGCGGGATTGTTCAACGCGCACCAGGGATTTGGCGGTGGTCGGGTACAGTTCTTTGCGGCAATCGGGCCGGAATTGGCGCTAACGGATGATCGCGTGCTGGACAGAAACGGACCGCGAGTGGATCTGTTGGCGGTCTTTGGCGTGAAATTTCACCTCAGGAAGAGAATGTTTCTGCTGCTGCAGTACGGGCGCGTCGCCGAACACTCTGAACACGGCGACACCGATTTTGTAATGACGGGAGTTGGCGTCGATATAGGCTCCGCAACACATCAGCATTAATAGCTGTCAGTGGGTCTACTGACTGGAGGTCACGCAGTCGGGCAGGTCAATTGCAGGTCGAGACAACAAAATTGACCAACTGTTCCCGAAGCTTCTCAGCCTTTCGTGAATTGGCCATGACGGCTCGGTACTCAACGGCCCTGGTGAAATGCTCCTCGTTCCGCAGCGCCGCGGGTTGTTTGCGCATCGATTTCAGAAACGTAGCGGTGTCGAGGAACAGACTTTTAGCGGCTGCGGGCAAGCTCGTCGCGGGTATTCCCACCGGCGCACAGCCCGCCTGAGCACATTCCGTGTACTTTAGAAATTCTAGGTCGGCTCTGGATGGGCAAATATAAAATGTTTTATAACCGGCGATGAATCTCAAGAACTCGTCAAACACGAAATTATGGCGTCTTGCCTGCCCAAGGTTTGGATAACCCGGATGCTCGAGTAAATCAAAACTGTTGCGATATTTCGCGAGAATATGCCGCAGCCGGTGAATTCTTGCGCGCTGAGGATATTTGCGGCCGCTGCGCGCACCGGTCAGGACCGCTCGGTCGCGCCGCGCAGCAAAATTATCAGGCGTGAGCGCCTGCTCCGCTTCAGGTAGGTAGGGGTAGGGCAAAACGATCAACCTGGGCTTGAGCTGGTCGACTACTTCCTTCAGCCATTCCTTAGGCTCGTAGGGAGACAATATTGCTACGTTGGGTCGGCAGCAGCGGGTTTCGACAAGCCGGGTATAGGAGCTGCGGTCGCTGCCGCGCGTGTCGCGACTCCAATAGGGATCCACCACCTTCAACAATACGAGCGCCGTGTCGCGGTCAATAAATTTGCGCACTCGCATGACTTCAGCGTCATTCAGGGTGCTATCGACGACGACAGCGCTGTTGTCCGACAGGTCGCCCAAAGAGTCCACATCCGACCACGGTAAGCGCAGCGAGCGCGCATAAGCGGGTCCACAATCCCTGCAGATGAGATTGGCGTTCATCCGATTGTTTGCTGTAATGAAGCGGAGCTGTGTGCTGTTATCCATATATTTATGAGCGAGATCTGGATACGTCTCGATTTTAGCAACCCGACTCAACGGCTCATGAAGAATAGCATCGGATTTTTAATTTAAATTACAGAAAACTGTCCAGTTATCGGAGGGAGTGATTCGGCACTGACGCTTGGTCCGATCCAGTCACCGGACTGGACATTAACCGCAACCGCGTGGAGCTGCTGGTGGTGGACAAGCACGGCCCTATCACAGGCACTTGAACATACCGTCTCTGTCGGGAAACCGCCAGCTTGAGCGATGCGCTCATACTCGATGCCGTCCCGAGGAACCGAATTGAGCCAGCAGCGGGCGCTGCCGCGCGCTCGTCGTAAGCTTGGCTAACCGGCTAGCGCGACCGTGCTAGCCGACGCCACTTGTCTCATCGCCACGAATTGATAAAGGGGATCCGCATATACGCGAAATTCGGCAAGGGCTGTGTACACGAGCTTGATCACATGCTCGTCGTCAGACTCGACCGCCCGTGCTGCGCTATCGGCCCACTCCATCGTGTGAGCGCCCGCCTTTGGCCAGTCGTTGTGCAGCGGCAGTCCCGTGGATAGCGCGGCGATCATTATGGAGCGCCAAAGATGCCGTGTTGCGAGCTCTGAAGCTGCAATGTAAGGGATGATTAGCCGAAATGCATGAGTAGCGGTCACGGCATGCAACAAGGTGAAATCATCAAAACTCGCGTACGCTGAGATCGCGAAGTCCGCCACATCCGCGAGGCTCAATTGTCGCGGCTGCGCTTCAGAGAACAGCAGTGAATTCAGCGCTGCGATGCCAGTCATTCGATCCACAATCAACCCTGGGAATACTGGACGATCCGCGCTCAATTTCGAAAGACGCGTCACGATGGCCGCTGGCGTCTCATCAACGAGATGGCCGGGCGCGCCGAGTGAAGTAAAGGCTGTAGTCCATAAGGCGAGTGCGGATGCGATTTCCGCATTGTTGGATGTCTCAATCGCGTAACCTAAACGGATCAAGCCGTGGAACGAGGCGGCGGCGATTCCCGGTATCAGCTCCGGCACCCAGCGCCGCAACACATCTGCGGGACCGTCCTCAGCAATGGCCCGCTGAAAATAGAGCAGCACGCTCGGAAAGTGATCAGAATTACCCATTGCGTCAATGGGATGCATCGGACGGGCTGCGGGCTTGAACGCAACCAAGCTGGGAATCGACGCTGCGTAAAACGCCTTAAGCTGGCCCGCGCTGCCCCCGAGTCGATCGAGCGCTACCAAGGCCATCGGGAGATGGTTTGAAAGGCCATCCCCATAAAACGGATGAAAATTCGTCGACTGGGTCAGTAACGCCCGGCACGTCTCTGACAGCTCATCAGCAAACGCGTTCATGCCAAGAGTCTAAGGCAAGACCATGGCGAATTCACTTCGACGAGTTGTTTCATGGCTTCAGGTGGATCTGATGCAGAAGATGCCTGTTGAGGATTCTTTGTAGACGTCCACCAAAGAGCTCGAATCCGGAATACCCCGCCGACGAGCCTGTGAGCTTCATATTTGTTCTGCCGAGTCCGGTCGCGCCGCAGACTCAGACTGACGTGTCTTAGTACCGGAGAATCGCGACGGCGTCGTCCCAAAGGCGCTGCAGGATTTGTCGGGCCGGCTCCGCGCGAGCCAGGCCTGCGGACTGCCCCGCCCATGCCTGCATACGGCTCACGTCTCCCGCCTTCGTTGCGGCCACTCGCATCGCGGCCGTGAGGCCGCGCTGGACCGGATAGGGCGCGGGTTGCGGCGCGCTGTCGGACATGGCGGCGCGTACGTAATCGGTTACAAGACTGCGTCCCGCGCGGCCGCTGAAAGCGCGGCTGACGACAGTGTCCTCCGGTGCCGCACGCGCGAGCGCCTGCGCCCATGCGGCATGAATCCCAGCCTCCGGTGCTCGCAGGAAGCCTGTGCCCACCTGTGCCGCACTCGCGCCTAAAGCAAGCGCGGCCGCGACTCCTCGACCGTCGGCAATGCCTCCGGTGGCCACGACCGGAATCTTCACAGCGTCGACGACCGCCGGAACGAGGGAAGCGAGTCCCACCATTTCGCGCTCGGCCTTGTTGGAATCAAAACAGCCCCGATGGCCGCCGGCCTCCATTCCTTGAACCACAATCACGTCTGCGCCGGCCGCTGCAGCAGCTTTCGACTCAGCTACGCTCGAAGTATTGGCGAACCAGGCGATGCCAAGCGCCTTCAGGCGAGCCACGAACTCACGCGGGTACAGTCCCATAACCGAAGAGACAATGGGTGGACGGGCCTCCAGCAGCGCTTCACATTGCGCCGAGAAGTCTGGCGGAGTGGCATCACCCGCGTCTTGCGCGATTGCCGGTCCCCACGTCGCAAGGAATTCGCGCACCAGATTCTCCTGGCCCGCATCGCGGACCGGGGAGGGGTCAGGAATCCACAGATTGATCTGAAATCTGTCGTTGCTCGCATTGCGCACTTCATTCGCCCAGGAAACAATTTCGGGGCGCGACATGAGAAGCGCGCCACAGGCGCCGAGGCCACCTGCGCTGGCAACGGCAACCGATAGGGCGGGGGCGGGGACGCCTGCCATGGGAGCCAGGAGAATCGGCACGCGAAGTCCAAATCGGTCGCAAAATTCGGATGTACGATTGCGGATACTCACGGCGTGACCCTATGGCCGCTACTGTTGCGATGGCTTACGGAGATTAAAGCTACCATCGAGAATGTCCATTTCTCGGGTGGAGTTTAAGACGTTTTAAGCCACCCATGTGGCGTTCCTGGCCGGGGCGCGCGGTGGCGCCTGTTAATCAAAAACCGCGCGCTGCGGCTCACAAACGCACCGCCAAGAATCCTTTTTGTGCTCAGCTCGTTAGCAGACGCCGCCCGCGCCGGCGATTTCCGAAATAATCGCGCTCCGGGCGGGCAGCTGACAGGTCCTGACCTCGGCGCAGCGTGATCTGCGCATAGGCTAGTTACATTTTTATTGGCGAATCATGAGTCGCAATGCACTGCCACTTGCCATTGGGCATTTTGAGCCATGTGTCGGTCCAGCGGTCATGATCGTTAAACGGTTTGCCCGACGCATCCGTACCCTTTCCCGTGAATCCGCCCGTCGCGATGGCCGTATTGCCGAATACCGTCACCTGCACGTCTTCGTATTCGGCACTGGTATATTTTCGCGACTTCGCATCGGCCAGCATCTGAGCTTTGTTTTCGACTTTCCCGTCATTTCCCGTGCTCACGATCTTCTCGGCCAGGAGCGGCGCGACCAGGTCGGGATTGTTCGTCTTCTGTGACTGCAGCCACTGATTTTCAAGTGCCGTGACAGCTTTCTCGGTCGCGCTGCTGCTCTGCTGAGCATGCGACAGCGAAGAGCCAGCGAGGGTAAGCAATCCCAGTAAACACCACACATTAGTTTTATTCATAGATTCCCCGTGCTTTTTCATTGCGAATGATATCGTCGGCGATGGGCCAACTTTGCGCCCACGGATTAAATGCTCGATCGAATCGAATGTCCACCGGTTCTCATGCGCCATGTTGGTGCGATCCAGCAACGCTGACCCTGGCCCTCCAAGGCCGACCTACGGCGGTCGCGACCGCCAAATCCTGCGCGGCGCAGCCTACGAATGCATCGCGTGAGCAACCGGCATGCGCTGCTGCGTCTGACTGGATCGACGGCGGCATTTGGCTGGTCGGTGATGTGCGGGGCTCTGGCATAAATCCTCATCCGGCAGGTTCACGTGCATTAAACTGCGGCTAAGAATCGGGGCGCAGCGACGCAGCCCTGGCACGAGAAGGCGAAACCCCAAATCAAAGCGCGCAGCTTTTTGCCGGCCGCGGGCGATGCGCAAAATGGAATTCATCGCATGAAACTTGCAATTCTGCCGATATCAGTTTGTGCCATGGCCATTGCGCTCATGGCATCTGCGAGCCCAGGCCCAACCGCGATTGCGCCCGCCGCGGCGATCGCGGCGCCCCAAGATCGCCCTTATCCGGGCGTGCTGCGCGTGGCCGTGGATGCATCCGATCTGGAACGCCGGATCGTCCGCGTTCACGAGACCCTGAGTGGCATCGGTGCGCATACCGTTCTGCTGTATCCGCAATGGCTGCCCGGCCATCACGCACCGCAGGGTCCGATCGATAGATTGGCGGGGCTCAGGATCAGCGCAAATGGAGTGCCTGTCGCGTGGACGCGCGATCCGGTCGACGTCTTCGCGTTTCACGTGCAAACGGCACCGGGGGTCAAGTCGATCGACATCGACTTCGACTACCTGTCGCCAACGAGCCCCAAGGTCGGCCGCATCGAGGTCAGTCGGGACCTGTTGATTCTCGAGTGGGCCAACGTCGTCCTGTATCCGGCGAGCTACTTCGTGCGGCAGATCCCGGTCGAGGCCGGCGTTACGCTCCCTGCTGACTGGCGGTTCGCTTCCGCGCTCGAGCCCGCATCTGCGGAGGGCTCACGCACGACGTTTAAGCAAACCAACCTCGAGACACTCATCGACAGTCCCATCTATGCGGGCCGGTATACAGCGCGCCTCGATCTGGATACGGCGCCTAATGCGCCCGTGCACCTCGACCTGTTCGCGGACCGTGCGGAGCTGCTCGTGGTGAAACCCGAACAGTTGCAAGCGTATCGCTCGTTGGTGCAGCAGGCCTACAAGCTCTTTGGTGCGCACCACTACGCACACTACGACTTTCTTTACTCCTTGAGTGATCAGGTCGAGCAGAACGGACTTGAGCACCACCAGTCGAGCGAGGATGGCGGTGATCCGACAGCCTTCACGGAGTGGGACAAGGCGGCGTACGCGCGCGACCTGCTGTCGCACGAATTCACGCATTCCTGGAACGGCAAGTTCCGCCGTCCGGCGGACCTTTGGACGGCCAACTACAACGTGCCGATGCAGGATAGCCTCCTGTGGGTATACGAAGGACAGACGCAATACTGGGGGCAGGTGCTGGCTGCACGCTCGGGGCTGTGGAGTAAACAGGAAGCCCTCGATCAGCTGGCACTCACAGCCGCCCTGTACGAGGTCCAGACCGGGCACAAATGGCGACCGCTGCAGGACACGACGAATGATCCGATCATTAATCCGCGCCGCCCGATGTCCTGGCGCGACTGGCAACGCTTCGAGGATTACTACGCCGAGGGCGCGCTCATCTGGCTCGATGCCGATACGCTGATCCGCGAGCGCTCGCAGGGCAAGCGCTCGCTTGACGACTTCGCGCGGGCATTCTTTGGCATCAACGATGGCAGCTTCACGATCGTCACCTATACATTCAATGACGTCGTTAAGGCGCTTAACTCGGTTGAGCCCTACGACTGGGCCGCTTTTCTGCGCCAGCGCCTCGATGCAGTCGACAAGCCTCCACCGCTCGGCGGCCTGCGCCGCGGCGGCTACAAACTGATCTATAGCGACACGCCAAGCGATTTTCAGAAAGCGCGAGATATGGGGCGCAAGCGATTGAGCCTGCTGTTCTCTATAGGCGCTGAAATCGATAACAAAGACGGCACCGTGTTGCTGGCTATCTGGAACAGTCCTGCATTTCGGGCAAAGCTCACCGAAGGGGCCCAGATTCTCGCGGTCAACGGCGCCGCCTACAGCGCCGATATACTGAAGAATGCTATTACCGAGGCGAAGGGAACAAAGTTACCCATCGAGCTGATCCTCAAGGTTGAGGATCGCTTCCGGGTTACGAGTCTCGACTATCACGACGGCCTGCGCTTCCCGCACCTCGAGCGCGAGGGGGCGGAGCCTGCGCGGCTGGATGATATCGTGGCCGCGCGCCAGTGAGCGTTCACTGCGACGCCAAGACGGGGAATTTGACGCGCCATTCGCCGCCAGATGCGTCGGCGCTTACCAGCTCCCGCGCCCGAACCGCCGTCATTTGCTGACGGCTACCGATCGTTCGGCGGCGATTTTACTATTGCGCCGCCTTTCATCACGAAGGCGACATGCTCGACCGAGCGAATGTCCTCGAGCGGATTGCCGGGAACGGCGACAATGTCGGCGTAGTAGCCGGCCTTAAGTTCCCCAATCTGCCCATCCCAACCGAGTAGTTTCGCGCCGTTGAGCATGTCCGCCTGCAACACGGCCAAGGGCGTCATACCGTATTTGACCAGCAGCTCAAGCTCGCGCGCCTGGGTTCCGTGCGGGAAGGGGCCGACGTCCGAGCCCACCGCGAACGAAATTCCGGCAGCGATCTGTTTCTTGAATTCCCGTACCTTGTAATCGAGCAGCGCGCTTTCACGCTGCATGCTGGCCGCTTCGCCGTGGGTTGCAAAGTATTCGAAGACTGCAAACGTCGGCACCGCCGGAATGCGCTTCTGCTTCATAAGCGTCATGGTTTCACTGCTTAGCTGCGAGGCGTGATCGATGGAGGCCACTCCGGCTTGAGCCGCGAAGAGCGTGCCGGGCTCGCCCATTGCGTGTACGCCGACGGTTGTTCCGAGGCGTGCCGCCTCGTCGACCGCAGCTTTGAGCTGCGCCGCCGTGTACTGATAAGGCGTGTGCAGAGAGCCGTCTTGCATTCGATCCGGACCGGTTTCATATATTTTTACGAAATCGGATCCCTCCTTGTGCTGCTGCCGGATGGCGGCGACCAGTTCCTCGACGTTGTTGGCGTAGGTCGCGTTCGAGAGCGCGTGCTGCGCAGGATTGAAGTGATTGGCATCCTCGTGGCCGCCCAGAATGTCGATTGCGTTGCCGCTGATGCGCAGGCGCGGCCCGGGGATCAGGCCCTTGTTGATGGCATTGCGCACGGCGGTGTCCGCCGATCCCGCGCCCTCCGTGCCCATGTCGCGCTCGGCAGTGAAGCCGGCCATGAGATCGTCCCGCGCCGCGAGTATCGCCAGAATCGTCCGCTCCGGCACCGATTCTTCCACCGTCTGCAGACTTTCCGATCCCGGGTGAAGGAAGAGATGCACGTGGGCGTCAATGAGGCCGGGTAACAGCGTTGCGTCACCCAGATCGATGACCTGGGCATTGGCGGGATGAGCCACGGCACGACCGGCCGCTGCGATGCGCTCGCCCTCGACCAGGATTTCCCCCGGTGTCAGGATCTCGCCCCTTGCCACGTCGAGAAGTCGCGCAGCGCGTACAACAATCGGATGGTCAGGAACCTCGTCGGCCAACACCGTGGCCCGGACTCCCCCGAGTGCGAGAAGAGCGGCCCACGCGCCCGCAGATAGGTACCTCAGCATGCTAGTCCCTCCCAATGGGCTTGCCGCACCGAGCGAGCGCACCGACCATCACTGCCGCGAACCATCCGCGCAGTCAGGGGATTTCGCCAGATCCCCGGTTCGGGCGGCGCGTTACAATGCTCTCGGCAAAAGCAGCCACCGAACCCCGGCGCCGTATGGCCACGATGTGCCGCTGCGCGGCCAGGTGTCTTCTTGCCCCAGGAGTTCCCGTGTCCGTTTACGAACTCGCCCAGCTTAACATCGGCCTCATCAAGGGCCCGATGGACTCGCCAATCATGGCGGATTTTGCCGCAAACCTGGAGCGGATCAATGCCCTGGCCGAGCGCTCGCCAGGTTTTGTGTGGCGTCTGCAAAGCGCAGAAGGCGACGCCACGGCCATTCGGCCGTTCGAGAACGAGAACATGCTGATCAACATGTCGGTGTGGCGAGATGTCGAGTCACTCAGCAAGTATGTCTACAGTTCGGCTCACGTGGAACTCATGCGCCGCCGGCGGGAATGGTTTGAACGCATGGCCGATGCCTTTCTCGTGCTGTGGTGGGTTCCCAAGGACCATCGGCCCAGTATCGCCGAAGCCGTAGCCAGGCTTGAACTCCTGCGAGCCAACGGTCCAAGCGCCGAAGCATTCACTTTTCGTCAGGCGTTTTCGCCTCCCGATGCACCCCAGACCGTGCGACCGGTCGCGTTCGGCGATGAATGCCCGGCGACCTAGCTTGTTCACGGAGGCGCTTCCGTGATCGACGGGACACCCGCCAGCAGACTTGCCGGGTTTTTGGGGAAGTACGAGCCCGCTGTCGCGGCGTTCACCAAAGGCGCTCTGGCGCTGCTGCGCCGCAGGCTGCCGGGAGCATTTGAGTTGATCTACGACAATTATAACGCGCTGGTGATCGGCTTCAGTCCCACCGCTACCAGTTCCGCCGCTGTCTTTTCGATCGCGGTTTATCCACGCTGGGTGAACCTGTTTTTTGCGCAAGGCGCACGCCTGCCGGACCCGAAGAAGGTTCTGCAGGGCAGCGGCAACCAAGTGCGTCACATCGTATTGAGCAGTCCTGATGATATTTGCGCTCCGGACGTCGAAGCCCTGATCCGTGCAGCCCTGAAACGGGCTGGCGACCCGTTCGACCCGGCCCGGCGACGCCGGCTCATCGTAAAGTCGGTCGCGTCGAAGCAGCGGCCCCGGCGACCCGTCCACTAGATCCGTCGTCACGCCACCGTAAGGTGCCGGCTCGGGCAATTGCCACGGAATTTTGTTAATTTTCAAGTGTGCGTGGTCAATGAACCAAAGAGCGCCAGTGCCTGAGCAAAAACCACAGGGACCGCAGGTTCCCGACTCGCGTCGGGGCGCGCTCATTGCGCTGATCTTCATAGCGTTGCTGGTTCTGGGTGGACTCATTCTGGAACACATACTGCGAGACAGTTCGCGTCTGCAAGATTGTGTGATGCAAGGCCGCACCAACTGCGACCCTATCGATTCCGTCGCACCAAGCCGCTGATGACATGAACCCGACACACGCGCGCGACGCGGCGGGCTCAGTACTACGAAGCATCACGGGTCATCGCGGTGTCCAAATCGCCGTTGCCTTATGGCTCTTCGCCAATGCGGCGGTGCTGTGGCTTGCGGACGGATCGTTGCCTTTCGATCGACCGGCAGTCGCGAGACTGCCGTTCGCCGTGCAGGTAGCAGCGCCCAGCATCACGCTGCTTGAGATCTTCGTGCTCATGGGGCTGGTTTTCCTGCTCACCTGCAGGCGGGTCATTCCCGACATGGCGGCGCGCGCACCCGAACGCCGCGTCGCCCTGCGCGAGATGATCCTGGTTCTAACCTACGCGGCTCTCGGTCAGGTCGGCGGCTGGATTGTGGGTCCGGCGCTTGGGTACCGTCCATTCAGCTTCCACATTGCCGGCTCCGTCTTCGGATGCAGCGCGACGCCCGCACGCGGCGAGGTGTGGACATGGGCGATCTACAATTTTCTGGTTTTTGGCGCGGCGCCATACCTGTATTTCCGGCGGCGCTACACGAATACCGAGCTCAATCTGCGCTCCAGCAACCGCGGCAACGACGTCTTGCTGATCTTTGTCGTTCTGATTGTCGAATGCATTTTCGAACTCGTGGCCTTCGACAGGAATATCTTCCGCCTGAGCGCACATCAGGTGCTACTCGGCGCGCCACTCACTTTCGCTTTCTACTTCATTGGGACGGTGTTGCCGACGATGGTCCTGATCTATGCCATCCTGCTGCCGCGTTATCTGAAGCTCACAGGGTCGACGATCAGTGCGGTATTGCTCGGCGGACTCACCTACGCTGGGATGCATATCGTCGAAGGCTGGTCGGCGTTTGATTCGCCGCGCGATATCACACTATCGCTGATCTTCGTGCTGCTGCAGTATTTCGGGCCGGGGATGATCAAGAGCGTGCTGACACTGCGTACCGGTAACGCCTGGGTTCACGCACTGAGCTACCACGCCATCGCGCCGCACGTGATCATCGACACTCCGCTCATGGTGAAGATATTTGCGATTGCTTGAATGCGCAGCACGGCCCTCCGACCGAGGGGAGTGCCTGATGCCGGCGCGCCAATGCGCATCACGCAGTGAGTGCGCTCACGAGCAGCGTTGTCACGAGCGTAATACTAAGGAATATGGCGTACATGGCGCCCACGGCGACAAACTTTGTCACAGTGAGCCAGCGGCCCTGTCCGTAATAGATCCGCATGGCCCGGTATACGTACCAGGCCGCGTAGAAGCACGCGCCGAACTTGAGGAACCCGCCCGCTGGTCGCAGCGGCGGCAGCGTCGTGACGGCCCATGAAAGCGGTCGCAGCAGCAGCAGGAGCAAGAACATTGCCGCGTGCGTATGCAGAAAAAACACCAGATGCTCCACGTAGTAGCGCCGCGGCCGCCAGTAAAGCAGCAGCATGACGAGTGCTATGAGCGGCAGGAAGACGAACATCATCTTCGGGACGTTGGCGACGAATGCCGCCCGCACTGGCGCGCCACCTGAGGCGACATTGCGCTCGCAGGCGCGGCGCAGTGGCTCTTGCAGCCACTTGAACGAGGTCTTGATCCTGTCGCAGTCGGCGAACTCGATGTTGAGTTTGTTGCTCTCGTTTGGAGCACGTGCGGACTCACGAGGCTCCTCTGCCTGCCCCTGTGACGGCAGCGATTCAGCGGTCCCGCTCACAGTATTAGACTTATGAGTTGTGGGCGCGATGAAAGAGTCGCGTGCGCTGCCCAGGCCGAGCGGTCCGAGCGCAAAAAAGACGAGGCTGATCACAAGGTACAACCGCACTGGGGGCAGGTAGCGGGCACGCTGCTCCGCAAAGTACGCCTGCGTCAGCCGCCCGGGCTGCAGCAGCAGCATATACATCGTCTGCCAGAACCGGCCGTCGATATGGGTCATGACGTGCCAGGCGTCGTGCAGCAGCTCTGCGACGCTGCGGGCGCTCCCGTGGGCGTGCTGACCACAGACTGCGCAGTAGGGCCCGGTCAGAGCCGCACCGCAGTTCGAACATTCCGGCAGCGTCATTTGCTCCCCCGTTGACATGGAGCATTCCCGATCCCGACAGAGTAACCCGATCGTTGCGCGCCGTGTAAAAGCGGGACCGGGCCCCGCATGGAAACCTAAAATCGGCGGCGTGAGACCTAGCGTTGGTGAACTCCAAATCTGCGCTTGCTAGGAGCGGCGCCTTCATTGAGTGGCTGGATTTGCCGCAGTTCAAAGACGAGCACGCGTCAATCCCCTCGTGCGACAAAAAAGCGGCGCGCTCGGGGTGGAGCGCGAGCCAAGAATTTAATGCCCGTTGTGCTGTTATTATAAACATTAATAATAACGTGTAATGTATTGATTAGGAACATTATTTATTATGGAGCGCAGAACCATACCGGCGCCGATGGACCCGAGGCAGCTGCATTGGGGGACGAGGGCGCAACCTCCCGCCTCGATCGAATTGCACTAATGCGCTCGCTCGCTCGCCATTCATATGCAGCGCTTTGCGCCAACAGCCGTGCGTGCGTCCGACATGTTCGCGAGCGCTTTGACTCCCGCACCGTTGCCTGCGTGCGGGGCGTGCCGCGCGAGGTTTGTATTACACTCACGCAATCCAACCGCCTCGCTCTGACTCTCACAGGAATTACCCAGATGCCGCTCGCCCGCATTGACCTTCCCTCCGGAAAATCCGCCGACTACCGCGCCGCAGTTGGCGACGTCGTCTACTCAGCCATGCTCTCAGCCTTGAACGTGCCGAAGAACGACCGCTTTCAGATCATTGCCGAGCATTCGGGCGACAATCTCGTCATCAACGCCGAATATTTCGGAATCCACCGAAGCGCGGAAGCGATCGTGATTCAAGTGACCCTCAATGAAGGGCGAACGCTGGAATTGAAGCGGGCTTTCTATAAGAGCGTCGCCGACGGTTTGCATGAACGTGTCGGGCTGCGTCGCGAAGATGTGTTTATCAGTCTTGTCGAAGTCAAAAAAGAAAATTGGTCATTTGGCAATGGCGAGGCGCAGTACGCCTGAGGGGCCCGTCTGATCGTGCGCACCGCGGCTCACGAACGGAATACTGAATGCCGTCCGCAGGCGCGCAAGTTGGAGCGGCTCGGCTGACGGGGGGGTGACGCTATGTGGCCGCGCGCTGCCAGACCGGGGATCCGTCGGTTGCCAAGCCCCGCTGAGTCGGTAATGGCGTAATTAGCATAGAATCTGCGCGCTTCGGCCGCAGAACTCGGCCAAGAAAGCCTCCGGTCGTAAGAAGCACAAGTGCCCGCAGAAACACCCCAGCTCCTCCTGCTTAGCAACTCGCGCGCCGCGGATGGCACGTATCTGAAATGGGCGGCGGATGAAATCAAGGCCTTTCTGGGCAAGCCAGGCAGCAGCGTCCTGTTCATTCCATACGCGGCCGTTCCCGGCACAACCCCCGCATATGACGCCTACGCTGAGCGTGTCCGGCCGCCCTTGGCCGAAATGGGCTACAGCCTGACCTCGCTCCATGAGACCGCGGACCCCGTGCAGGCCGTGCGGGCTGCTGCAGCGATTGTCATTGGCGGCGGCAATACTTTTTATTTGCTCGCGCGGCTGTACGCGGCGGATCTTCTGGAGGTCATTCGCGCGCGCGTGCGTGCCGGAACCCCGTACATCGGATGGAGTGCCGGCAGCGTGGTGGCTTGCCCGACCATCGCGACGACGAACGACATGCCCATCATTGAGCCGCCGTCGCTGCGCGCCCTGGGGCTCGTTCAGTTCCAGATAAACGCGCATTACACCGATGCGCATCCGCCCGGACATCAAGGCGAGACCCGCGCGGAGCGACTTGCGGAGTTCCTGAGCCTGCAACCTACTGTGACCGTCATCGGCCTGCGCGAAGAGGCGCTGCTGCACGTACACGGCACTGAAGTGCGCCTGTGGGGCAGGGGTGCGCGCGTATTTCGGGCTGCCGAGTCCCCGGTGGAATGGACGGAGCACGAAGGCGTTCGCCTGCATGCGCCGTCGCTATGACCTAAAGACGCCGCTCTTACAGTTGCGAGCGCAGCAGCAGGGCGAGGTTTTCGTAGAAGCGCCGCGAGGCCGGCCGCCGCGCCCAGCGCTTCAGCACCATACGCTTTGACTGCGCGATGTCCGCATCAATGTGGCGGATCTGCTCGGCCGCGAGACGCGCGCTGAAAACATTGAGATTGGCCTCATCGTTCAGACGAAAGGAGCGATCGTCAAAGTTGGCGGAGCCGACGCAGGTCCACTCGGCATCGATCACCATGACCTTGCAGTGGATCATCGTCGGCTGGTACTCGAAAATCTCGATTCCAGCCTGCAGCAGCACGCCGTAGAGGCCCTGGGCCGCCCAGCGGCCGATGCGCGCATCAGTGTAGCGCCCGGGAACGACGATCCGCACGCGCACACCGCGGCGGCGTGCCTCGATGAGGGCGTCGACCGTCAGCCGATCCGGCACGAAGTAGGGGTTTTCAATATCGATCGAGGTGTGCGCGGCGGTTAGAGCCAGAAGCACCATGAGATGCATGCTCTCCGAGCCTCCGACCGGAGAGCTGCCAAACATTTGCGCATCCATGTCGGACTGTGCGGGAAGCTGCGTCGGAAAGTATTCGGGCCCGTGCAGCACGCGCCCGGTGGCCTTGATCCAGTTGTCGACAAACACCGCCTGCATCTGCGCGACCACCGGACCAATGACTTTGTAATGGGTCTCGCGCCAATCGCGCGGATGTTCGCGATTGTCGGACCATTCGCGCCCAAATCCGACTCCCCCAGTGAAGCCGGTCCTGCCGTCGACGATCATGAGCTTGCGGTGCGTGCGATTGTTGAGACGGCCAAGGTGGAACCACGAGGGCGCGTGGTAGAGCTGCACGTCGGCGCCGGCGTCGCGAATCGCGCTCAGCATCGAGGGAGGCATGGTACGCGACCCCAGCCAATCGAGGAGCACGTGCGTATGCACGCCGCGGCGCGCGGCGCCCGTCAGCGCCTTGCAGAAGAGCTTGCCGATCTCATCGCGGAACACGAATGTCTCGAAGGTGAGACTGATCTTGGCTGCCGCGATGGCATCCAGCATCGCGGGAAAGATCACCTCGCCGTTGATGAGCGTCGTTACCTCGTTGCCGCCGACGAGCGGCGGCCCCAGAAGTACTCCCAGAGCGCGCCGGAAATCGGCGTCGCGACTGCTGTATAGCCGCCGGGGCCGATACAGCAGGCGTTTCTCAGCGGTTGCGAGATTGATGCCGAGCACGACCAGCAGTGCCGTACTGAGCAGCGTGATGACAATAGTTGCGAGCGTGGACATCAATAAAGGCGCGGCGAACCATCGTTCCCCTGCAAGCCCGCTCAGGCCGATCGGGAGACGCGATCCGGAAGAACGACACGCACTCGCTTGGCGGGCGAACCCTCGGAGCGGGTGAGCTGGATCGGCCGCCACTGGGGATTCGGGCTCAGGAATGCACGCACTGAACTCCACCCCTCGACATGTTCGGCGGCCACTTTCAGCGCCACGAGAAGCGGAACGGCGAGCATCACCCCCGGTATACCCCAGAACCAGAATCCGAACCACACCGCCAACAGGATGATGAGCGCGCTGACATCCAGCCGATGTCCGACGAAGAGCGGCTGCACGAGCTGGCTCTCAATCAAGTGCAGGCCGAGGAAGGCACCCGGCACAGCAAGCGCCTGGCCCATGTTGTTCAAGGTCACGAGCGCGGCGATGGCAAGAATGCCTACGGTCGTAATCGGGCCGACAAAAGGTATGAAATTGAGCACGGCCGCGACGGTCCCCCAAAGAATGGCATTGGGCATGCCCAATGCCGCCATCGTGGCCGCGGTCGCAAGGCCAAGCCCCAAGTTGATGAGTGCGACGGTGCCGAAGTAGCGGCCGAGCTCGCTGCGTATCGCCTCGGTAACGCGCAGGCAGGCCGCGGAGCGCTCGCTGCCTGACAGGGCTGCTGCCATGCGCGCCAGCAGCGGGGGTCCGCCAGCCAGAAAGAACAGCGTGAGCGGCAGCACGGTAATCGCCTCGAACAGCGATTGCGTCATCTCAAATGCGTACGAACTTCCCGAGGGCGGCGCAGCCAGCGGCGCTGCCGGCGCCGGGTGCGGACCTTGCGTGAGCTGATCGGCCCGTTCCTTGACCGCGTCGACCTGCGCGATGACGCTGCGCACGGGCCTGATGCGCTGTTCAATTTTGCGGATGGTCTGTGGGGCGCGCGCGAGCCATTCCTTGGCCGGAGCCGCAACGCCGTCGACGATGGCGGCGCCGGCGAGCACCAGCGCAAGCATCACGATGCAGGCGGCGAGCGCCCGCGGCAGGCGCAGGCGCTGCAAACCGTCGACCGCGGGCGAGAGCAGCAATGCAAAGAAGAGCGCGAGTGCAACCGGGATGAACGCCACGGCGCCAAAGTAGAGAATGGCGCCCACGGCGAGGAAGGCGAGCAGGTTGGCTGCCTTCATGACGCGGCGGTTGACACTCATATCCCTCCCTTGACGATACTTTAGTTCGCGCTTGCAATGAATATGCACTGGCCATGCCAAGCCCATCGTCGGCCGCGCCGCGCCTCGCGGTTTCCGTACAGCGCGCGCCGCGCAACTCGTGCCGCCGGCCCATAAGCCTCGGTAACGGTTACACGCCCTGGGCAAATTCGAGGCAGGCCTTCAGTGCTTCTGTTAAAGCCTCACGCATGGGTGCCGCATGCTCCTCGTTATAATGCGGCGGCCACGATCCCGGTTCCAACGGGCCGGGCTCCTCGCGCATGTAGCCACGGCAGGCGAGCTCCATTTGCAGCGCGTGAATGCCCCGTCGGGGCCGGCCGTAATGCCGCGTGATGTAGCCGCCCTTGAAGCGCCCATTCGTGACGCGCGAATAATCGGCGCGGTCGCACGCACGCTCGACCGCCGCCGTCAGTGCGGCCGCACAGCTCGCGCCATCATAGGTACCGAGATTGAACACCGGCAGCTCGCCTTCGAAGAGGCGCGGGATACGCGAGCGGATCGAGTGACAATCGTAGACGACGACCGCCGCGTGCCGAGCTTTGAGTCTCTGGATCTCACGCGCGAGCGCCGCATGGTAGGGCGCGTGATAGACCTCACGACGCTGCGCGATTGCGGCTGCATCGGGCGCCGCACCCGCATGATAGAGCGCTTCGCCGTCGAAGGTTGTCGTCGGACAAAGTTCCGTGGTCACCTGTCCGGGGTAGAGCGATGCGCCGCTGGGATCGCGGTTTACATCGATGACCGTGCGCGAGATCGTCGTGCGCACCACGGTGGCGCTGAGCGCCGCTCCAAAGTCGTACAACCTGTCGATCCACCAGTCCGCATCGCGCCGCGCAAGCCAAGCGGACACCAGGCCGTCCGCAAACGGCGCAGGAATCTCCACACCCGCATGCGGCATGCTCAGGATCAGCGGGGCGTCGTTGCGTTCGACGTGCAGCCAGTTCGCGAGTTCTTCCAGATGGCGCTCCGGTCAATGGCGGTACCCACTTGCTATTATGCTTCTTAAGTTAGGCCGGGGGATGTCGCGCATGGTCAACCTGTGGTTCGGCGCCGCGCTGCTCGAAGCCGGTTGGGCAGAAAACGTGCGCTTCGGCATCGAGGCCGGGCGCATCGACCGAATTGACATCGGCGTTGCAGCCGCGCCGCAGGATGAGCGGCACGGCGTAGCTCTGCCCGGAATCCCCAATGTGCACAGTCACGCCTTCCAGCGGGCGATGGCCGGATTGACGGAAAGCGCGGGACCGGGCGCCGACAGTTTCTGGAGCTGGCGCAACCTCATGTACAAATTTGTCGAGCGGCTGGATCCGGAGCATCTCGAGGCGATCAGCGCCTTCGCATTTGCCGAGATGCTGGAAGCGGGCTTCACACGCGTGGGTGAATTTCACTACCTGCATCACGATCGCGACGGCACGCCCTACGCCAACCTCGGGGAGCTCGCCGCGCGGATTGCGGCGGCCGCGCAGGAGGCGGGCATCGGACTTACTCTGCTGCCGGTTTTCTACGCGCACGGCAACTTTGGCGCCGTGCCGCCCGGCGCGCTGCAACGCCGCTTCGTGAACGATCTGGATCGATTTTCCCGCCTCCTCGAGGCGAGTCGCCGCGCGGTGCAGGATCTGGAAGCTGCTCGCATTGGCGTCGCGCCGCACAGCCTCCGCGCTGTGACTGCGCAGGAACTCGGCGCGCTTGCGTCGCTTGCGCCGAAGGCGCCGCTGCATCTGCACATCGCCGAGCAGGTGAAGGAGGTCAACGACTGCATTGCCTGGTGCGGCAGGCGCCCGGTTGAATGGCTGCTCGATCAGC
>Ga0302325_10008461_pt1 | contig 22584 bp, 15 predicted proteins | sample Palsa_T0_2_FD_201948 | JGI IMG/M metagenome (GOLD analysis project Ga0302325, IMG submission 201948) | Peat permafrost microbial communities from Stordalen Mire near Abisko, Sweden - Palsa_T0_2 | ecosystem: Environmental > Terrestrial > Soil > Palsa > Peat permafrost | place: Sweden: Abisko...
ACGGTGAAGGGCGAAGTCATCAGCTCGACGTTCGATGAACCGCCCCAGCGCCACATTCAAGTCGCCGAAATGGTGCTTGAAAAGGCGAAGCGGCTTGTCGAGCACAAGCGCGACGTCGTCATTCTCCTCGATTCGCTCACCCGTCTCGGCCGCGCCTATAACGCCGTTACGCCGCCTTCGGGCAAAGTCCTCTCGGGCGGTATTGATGCCAACGCTTTGCAGCGGCCGCGCCGGTTCTTCGCCGCGGCGCGAAATATCGAAGACGGCGGCTCGCTGACCATCATCGCCACCGCGCTGATCGATACCGGCAGCCGCATGGACGACGTCATCTTCGAAGAGTTCAAGGGCACCGGCAACATGGAAATCAATCTCGATCGCCGGCTCGTGGATAAACGCGTGTTCCCGACGATTGACATCAATCGCTCGGGCACACGAAAAGACGAATTGCTGCTTCCGCCCGATGAATTGAATCGCGTGTGGGTGCTGCGGAAAGTTTTGAGCCCGCTCTCGACGGTCGAAGCAATGGAACTTCTTCTCGGCCGTTTGGTCAAGACGAAGAGCAACGCGGAATTCCTGGGTTCGATGTCCGGCGGCCCCTCCTAAACTTCCGAGCTCGTCCTTCGGTCTTCTAAAAAATCTCACGTCCAAGCGCCGCAACGTCCAAGCCGTCGGCAAGATGCCGGCGCCACGAATGCACCCACGATGTTCGTAGGGCTGGCGGAAGACCGGCCGGTTTTTGCTCACTTATCTTGCGGCTAATTCTTGGATTGTTTTTCCTGGGCGAGAAGAACGATGAGGCGTGCCACTTCTTCAGCTTCCATAGCCGTGCTATCAACGAGCACGGCATCTTCCGCGCGCTTGAGCGGCGAATTTTCGCGCTCGACGTCGCGCCGGTCGCGATCGCGCACTTCTTCAATCGTGCGCGCGAGATCGATCGCATCGCCTTTCTGCTGGTGCTCGCGCCAACGCCGCTCGGCGCGAACCTCCGCCGACGCCGTGAGATAAATTTTCAAGTCCGCATCGGGGAAGACGATCGTGCCGATGTCGCGGCCTTCCATCACCACGCCGCCAAGCTGCCCCACGCGCCGTTGCTCCGCCACCAGCACGCGCCGCACGCCGGGAATCACGGCAATCTTCGACGCCGCCTGCGAAACTTCCGGGCTGCGAATTGCCGCGGTCACGTCCACGCCGTCGAGATAAATCCTCTGCGCGCCGTTTTCGTTGCGCAGATCGATGTGCGTTTCATTCGCCATGCGCGCGAGGTCGTCATCGGAGTCGAGCACCTTGCCCTTTGGCCGCGCCTTCAACGCCAGCGCCCGGTACATCGCGCCCGTATCCACATAAATGTAACCGAGCATTTCCGCCACGTGCCGCGCGACGGTGCTCTTCCCCGAGCCAACCGGACCATCAATGGCGATGATAAGCTTTTTCATCAATCCAGTTTAGTGTCGCGTCCAGATTTGCAGCGCCGTTAGGAACGCAAATCCGCCCACTCCGCAGAGCATCACGGACATCAGGACACGATTGAGAAGTAGCACACGCGTCCTTGGATATAACGTGCGGTAATCGGCAGCGATTGCGCTTCTCGGATGAACGAAACGAGGAACATAGGTCAATGGGAGGATGCCTTTACGTAATCGAGGAAGTCTTTGATCCGGCGGCAAAGTACGGTTGACTCGAGAAATGATGAATTGTTGCAAGAACACGAAAACTATAAGCAAGACCAAGAATACCCCGTCGAAGTACTCGATAATCAGGTTCAGAGTCATCGCTCAGATGCGCTTGAAAGCGCGTTCGATTTCACGCATCGAATAGCGCAGCACCACGGGACGCCCGTGCGGGCAGCTCATCGGATAATTGGTGCGCGAAAGTTCGGCAAGCAGCCATTCCATCTTGACTTGATCGAGCGGCGTATTGACCTTGATCGCGGCGTGGCATGAAGTCGAGGCCGCGATTTTCGATTGCAGCGAATCGATGGAGATCCCCTGATTCTCGCGCGCGATGCCGTCCAGGATTTCTGCGAGCAGCTTTTCCGCGTCGGACGCCGCAATTCCCGCAGGCGCCGCGTGAATCGCCACGGTCCGCGGGCCCATCAATTCGGCTTCGAATCCGTTGGCGCGCAATTCTTCCGCAATCTGCTCGAAGGTGACGAGCTGTCGCGGCGTCAGTTCGACCATCATCGGCACCAGCATTCGCTGCCCGCCCAGCTCTCCTTCGCGCCGTGCCTGAAGATGCTGCTCGAAGAGAATGCGCTCGTGCGCGACGTGCTGGTCGATGATCCACAGCCCTTCGGAATTTACAGCGACGATGAAACTGTTGTTCACCTGGCCAAGCGGCTTCAAATCCGCGATGTCTTCAGGCCGCGGCAGCGCTCCCGGTGATTCAACGCGCTCAAGCGCTGGCGCAGCTCCAGCAGCCGAACCGGCAGCACTGGCATCGCCAACGCCTGCACCAGCTGCGACTGCCGCGGCATAGGCTGCTGCAGTTGCGACTGGAAACTCAATCGCGTTCTCCGATCCAAATTGCAGCCGCTGGGCGACCGGTTGCTGCGGTTCCCCGCTCAATTCGAATCCGTCCGAATACGCACCGGGTGTCGCAGCAAGCCCGCCAAGATCCGGCATCGGCGGAATGATCGCGCGCGGCGGCCCGATCTGCGCCGATCCCGCGCCATCTCCGGCGCTTTCACCCGGCGCCGCAGAATAAATTTGCTCCGCGCCATTTCCGCCAGCTGCTGCGGCTGCAGCGCGCGCCGCCGGAAATCCCGGAATCGAGCGCGCGTTCGAGAGCGCGTGCCTCACCGCATCGCGCGTGAAATCGTGAACGAATTGCGCGTGCCGGAATCGCACTTCGATCTTCGACGGGTGAACATTGACGTCTACTTCCGGATACGGCAGCTCGATGAATAGCAGCACCACGGGAAAAACGCCGGGAGGAATAATATTGCGATACGCGTCGCCGATCGCATGAAGGATCAGGCGGTCGCGCACGAGCCGCCGGTTGACGAACACGTAGATGCCGTTGCGATTCGTGCGGTGAACTTCCGGCCGCGACACAAAGCCTGTAACGCGAATTTTCGCCGATTCCTCGCCAGGCTCCATTTCCGCCTCAGTGATGGCCGCGCGCATCGGGCCTTCCGCCGCTGGAATTTCCACCAATTCGTCGAGCGATTGCCGGCCGAATACCTGATAAACGCGCTCCGCCAGTTTCTCAACCGGCGTCGCGTTCAGAATTTCCTGCGTCGGCATCTTGAGCACGAAATGCGTTTCGGGATGCGCGAGCGCATAGTGCGTGACGAGCGAAGCAATGTGCCCCAGCTCGGTCGTGTCCGACTTCAAGAATTTCCGCCGCGCCGGCACGGAATAAAAAATGTCGCCTACGGAGATGGACGTTCCCGTAGGCAGCCCCGCCGGCTTGACTCCGATCAGCTTACCGCCCGCAAATTCAACCCGCGTTCCCTGCTCGTCCTGCGCCGCACGCGTCTCGAGCACGAGCCGCGATACCGCTGCAATCGATGGCAGCGCCTCCCCGCGAAATCCGAGCGTGGCAATCGAAAGCAGATCGTCCGCCGTGCGCAGCTTCGATGTAGCGTGGCGCTCGAACGCCAGCAGCGCGTCGTCGTGATTCATTCCGCAGCCATCGTCGGTGACGCGAATCAGCCGCTTGCCGCCGGATTCAACTTCGACTTTGATCGAGCGTGCGTCCGCGTCCAGCGCATTTTCGAGCAGCTCTTTCACCACGGATGCCGGCCGCTCGACAACTTCGCCAGCCGCGATTTTATTCGCAACGTTCTCAGGGAGTATTCGGATTCTGCTCATTGCGTCGAGTTCACCATGTCTGCGTGCCTGCCAACAAAATCAAATCCCATTTATCGAGCCGGCCGATGCGACGCCTCTTTCATTTCCTCGTCGTCTTCCTGAGAAAGTCTGCGAATGAAATGCCGTAAGGCAAACGGCATCGAGATAAATACTACGATGACGAGTGATGCCGCCAGCCAGCCGGGAAAACGCGGCACTTGAACGATTGTCATGAGCAGAACGCCGATGGACACGCTCACGACCACGAGCGCGACAAACTGCACGCGCAGGCTCAGGCGCCGAACGAACCACAACACCGCCAGGATCGCCGCCACGACTCCAACCGCCGTCGGAACTCCAGCCGGTAGCCCGTGCATTCTTAGCTCCTACTTCTCACACATCCCGTTTGGCCCCTGGGGACACACTTCCTCACTTAAGCCGAATTCCCAGATCGTCCAATTGCGCGGTATCAACTGTACTCGGCGAATCGGCCATCAAATCCTGCGCCGCCGTTGTTTTCGGAAATGCGATCACTTCACGGATGGACTTCTCGCCCGCGAGCAGCGTCACCACGCGATCAAGCCCCAGCGCAATTCCACCATGCGGCGGCGTGCCATACGTCAACGCATCGAGAAAAAATCCAAACCGCTGCCGCTGCTGCTCCGGCGTCAGCCCCAGCGCCTTGAACATTCGCTCTTGAATGTCCTGCCGGTGAATTCGGATGCTGCCCGATCCAAGCTCGACGCCATTCAACACCAGATCGTAGCCCTTCGACCGGCATTCCCACGGCGCGGTCTCAAGCTTGTCGAGATCTTCTTCCACAATTCCGGTAAACGGATGCTGCGCGCTCACCCAGCGCTTGTCTGTCTCGCTCCATTCGAAAAGCGCGAAACCGGTGATCCACAGAAATTCCCAGCGAGTGCGGTCAATCAAATTCAGTTTGTCGCCGAGATGAAGCCGCAACAGCCCCGCGACGACGAGCGAAGTGTCATTGTGCGGGATTTGCTCTTTCGCGGTGGCCGCAACGATCAGATCGCCGGGCTTCGCGCCGACCGCGACCGATAACTCTTTCAACTTTTCCGCGCCCAGTGTCTTCTCAAGCGACGACGAGACGCCTTCCGCAGTGACCTTTGCCGTGTACACGGCTTTCGCGCCCGCGGACTTCGCGTATCCCGAAAGCTCGTCGAGCTGCTTCCGCGAGAATGCCGCACCGCCGGGCGCGACGATAGCCCGCACATTGCCTTCAAAGCGGAAACTCTCGCGAGCTGATTCAAAGAACGGTGTCACGTTCTGCAATTCCATTCCGAATCGCAAATCCGGCTTGTCCGAGCCGTAGTGCCGCAGCGCTTCATGATAATCGAGGTGCCGGAACGGCCCTTTCACGTTCACGCCGATCACCGCGCATGCGCGCGTCATCACGTGCTCGATCGTCTCGAAAATATCCTGCTGCCGCGGGAACGACATTTCGAGATCGAGCTGCGTGAATTCCGGCTGCCGCTCCGCGCGCAAATCCTCGTCGCGGAAACATTTCACGATCTGAAAATACCGGTCGAGCCCGGAGATCATGAGGATTTGCTTGAAAATCTGCGGCGATTGCGGCAGCGCGTAAAACTGCCCGTGGTGGACGCGGCTCGGCACGAGATAATCGCGCGCGCCTTCGGGCGTCGAGCGCGTCAGCATCGGCGTTTCCACTTCGTAGAAGCCGAGTTCGTCGAGCGCCTTGCGAATTTCCAGCAGCACGCGATGGCGCAGCGCGAGATTTTTGTGCGGCTTCGGCCGGCGCAAATCGAGATAGCGGTAACGCAACCGCGTCTCTTCGCTCGCGGTCACTTCGTCTTCAATCACGAACGGCGGCGTCTTCGCATTGTTCAGCAAAAACAACTCACTAGCAGCGATTTCGACTTCGCCCGTCGCAATTTCCGGATTCGATTTCGCGCGCTTCAGCACGCGGCCCTTCACCGCGACCACGTATTCGCTGCGCAGCTCCTCGGCCTTCGCGTGTGCCGCGGGATTCTGCTCCTTGTTGAACACAATCTGCGCGATGCCCTCGCGGTCGCGCAAATCAATAAAGATAAGCTGCCCAAGATCGCGGCGCCGGTGAACCCAGCCCATTAGCACAACTTCTTTCTCCGCGTCGCCCGCGCGCAATTCGCCGCAGAAATGTGTTCGTTTCAGATTTCCAAGTGGATCGAGCATATGCGTGTCAGGGTGTCCTTCGCGATGCGTGCAAGTGTTGCAGCAGGTCGGCCATCGAATACTTGTTTTGCTGCCCATCCGCCAGCCGCTTCAGCGAGTATTGCTTCGATGCGACTTCATCTTCGCCGATGATCAGCGCATATTTCGCGCCAAGCTTGTCCGCCAGGCCGATGGATTTCTTGAATTTCATTTCTTCCGGCGGCAATTCCACAGCGTATCCCGCATCGCGCAATTGCCGCGCAAGCTGCACCGCAGGCGCATACGATTTTTCGCCCATCCACGCGATGAAGACGTCGAGCGCGCTGGCCGGCGCTGCGTCCTTCGTTGCGTCCTGCAGCGATAAGATCAGGCGATCCGTACCGATCGCGAAGCCAATGCCCTTCGTCGGTGGGCCGCCGAGCAATTCAACGAGTCCATCATACCGTCCGCCGCCGCAAACCGCATTCTGCGAGCCGAGCCCCGGCGCAACAATCTCAAATGTCGTCCGCATGTAATAGTCGAGCCCGCGCACCAGCCGCCAATTAATTTCGTACGCGATCTCGCGCAGCTTCAACTCCGCTTGCAGTTTCGCGAAATGCGCGCGGCAATCGTCGCAAAGATGGTCCGCGATGTGCGGCAGCGTTTCGATAATTGCCTGCTCTTCCGGCAATTTCGAATCAAGCACGCGCAGCGGATTCGTCTCGATTCGCCGCTGGCTGTCCGCGCCGAGCTTGTCTTTCACTTTGCGCAATTCTTCGCGCAACAGCTCGACGTACTTCGGCCGGCAATTCTTGTCGCCAATCGAATTTACAGAAAGTATCGCGCCCCTCAGCCCCACGCGCTCGAAAAACACTAGCAACATTTCGATCACTTCAGCATCAATCGCAGGCGCGTCGGATTGGCCAAGCACTTCCGCGTCGATCTGAAAAAACTGCCGGTAGCGCCCCTTCTGCGGCCGCTCGCGCCGAAACATCGGTCCGATGTTGTAGAGCTTCACATTCCCCGGCAGAGTGTGCATCCCGTGCTCGATATATGCCCGGCACACGCTCGCCGTAGCCTCCGGACGCAACGTCACCGACTCGCCGTCACGGTCGTCAAACGTATACATTTCTTTCGCGACAACATCCGTATCCGCACCAATCGAGCGAGCAAACAATTCCGTGTGCTCGAAAATCGGCGTGCGAATCTCGCTATAGCCATACGTGCCAAAAACATCGCGCGCCGTCTGCTCGACGCGATTCCACAGCGCCGAATCCGGCGGCAGAATATCCCGCGTCCCCTTAATAGCTTGAAATTTCATGTCAGTTAACTGCGACCAAACTGGCTCTCAGCCCGTAGGGGCGCTGCTTGCTGCGCCATGGTTTTGACGTGTCGAGCGGAAGAGGCGCAGCAAGCAGCGCCCCTACAACCGCCTAAATTCTAACCGCCGCTCGATTTGTACGTCTCCTTGTATCCCACATAGCGCTCGGCATACCCATCAATCGACGCCTGATCTTCCACCGTCAACGAACGCCGGAATTTCCCCGGATGCCCCATAAACAGGCTCCCCGGCGCCACAATCGTCCGCTCCGGCACCAGCGTTCCCGCCGCAACAATGCTGCCCGTGCCAATTTTCGCGCCATTCAAAATAATCGAGCCCATTCCAATCAAGCAGCGCGCTTCAATCGTGCATCCATGCAGAATCACGCCGTGCCCCACAGTTACGTTGTCGCCAAGCACCAGCGGATACTCGTCTCGCATCACGTGCAGCACCGATCCATCCTGAATATTCGTGCGCGCGCCGATGCGAATCCAGTTCACATCGCCGCGAATCACCACTCCTGGCCACACGCTCGCGTCTTCGCCAATCGCGACATCGCCAATCACCACGGCGGATTCATCAATGTATGCGGATCGAGCGATGGCGGGCTTCCGCCCAAGATACGCGCGAATCAATTCCGAGCTCCCCTGACGCGGCGCCGCTCACACTTGCAAATTCCAGCGCACTGAAGACGAACAGGCAAATTAGCACACGCACTGGGGCGCAGCAAGCAGCGCCCCTACAACCCAAAACACACAAGCAGCACTTGTAGCGCCGGCCTTCCGCGACTTGTGCGTCCCGGCCCGGCCGGGAAGGCCGGCAGGTTTTTCTTCTCTTCTGTGGTGAGAATCGTTACAGAATCTGCACAACTGACCCTGTGGATGTCTTATTCACCATCGCCGCCCGTTCCGCCACATTGCGCGCCATCGCATAAATACTAGGCGCACCCGGCGCATCTTCGCCCAGCGAAGCCACGGGCTTCCCCGTATCTCCGCCGATGCGGATTTGCGGCTCGATTTCGATTTCGCCAAGCAACGGCACGCCAAACGCCTTCGCCAAATGCGCGCCCTCGCCGTGCCCGAAGACGTCAATCCGCTCCTTGCAATGCGGGCAATTGAAATAGCTCATATTCTCGACCACGCCGAGAATTTCCACGTTCACTTGCCGGAACATTTCAATCGCCTTGCGCACATCCGCGAGCGCCACAATCGAAGGCGTTGTCACAATCAACGCGCCCGTCACGGCCACCGATTGAATCAGCGTCAATTGCACATCGCCCGTCCCCGGCGGCAAATCCACCACAAGATAATCGAGCTCGCCCCATTGCACACTGCGCAGAAATTGCTGAATCACGCTGTGCAGCATCGGCCCCCGCCAAATCAGCGGCTTATCGCCCGGATTCAGCAGCCCCATCGAAATCATTTTCACGCCGTAAGCTTCGACGGGAATAATCGTCCGCTCGTCCACCGCTCGCGGCTGCTCCGTAGTCCCGAGCATCACCGGCACATTCGGCCCGTAGACATCGGCGTCAAGAAGCCCAACTTTCGAGCCCGTCCGCTGCAGCGCGATCGCCAGATTCACGGCAACGGTCGTCTTCCCCACACCGCCTTTGCCGCTAGCAACAGCAATCAGATTCTTCACTCCAGGAATAGGGGCCTTATCAGGCATTTTGTCCTCGCGCAACCATCATAGAACGCGCGAACCGATGCGGCAAGCTAGCGCCACGCGCACCGAATCTCACCTGCGCTTTGCGCCAAATGCCGCCGACACGCTACAATGAATTGTTGCGCATTGCGGAAATCGATGAGCGCTCGTGCTCTTCGGCGCCGCGTTCGCTGATAATGGAGATTCGGGGTCACGCAACGCGGCAGCGGAATCAACGGGCCGCTCGCGGCATCCAATAGTCGGTATGGACATCGAACGCATAATTAATCGCGTCGTGGCGCGCTTCATCGGCACGAAGCACGAGCGCGACATCAAGCGCATCGCGCCAACCCTCGTCGCGATCAACGCCCTCGAGCCCGAAATAAAGGCGCTCGCCGACGCGGATTTCCCCGCTCGCGCTGCCGCCCTCAAAGCCGAAATCGCCAAGCGCCTCGAAAGCGCCGATCCCGCCGCGAAGGATTACAAAGACCAATTGCAAGCGGCTGTCGAGCCCGCGCTCGTCCCCGCCTTCGCTCTCGTGCGCGAAGCAGGACGCCGCACTCTCAACATGCGCCATTTCGACGTGCAGCTCATCGGCGGAATCGTCCTGCACCAGGGAAAAATCGCCGAGATGAAAACGGGCGAAGGCAAGACGCTCGTCGCCACCCTACCCGCCTATCTCAACGCGCTCGCCGGCCGCGGCGTTCACATCGTCACCGTCAATGATTACCTCGCCCGCCGCGATGCCGAATGGATGAGCCCCATCTACAAGCTCCTCGGCCTCACCGTTGGCGTCATCGTCCACGATCTCGACGACAACCAGCGCCGCGCAGCCTACGCCGCCGACATCACCTTCGGCACCAACAACGAACTCGGCTTCGACTATCTCCGCGACAACATGAAGTACGATCTCAAAGATTGCGTCCAGCGCGGCCATCAATTCTGCATCGTTGACGAAGTCGACTCGATCCTGATCGACGAAGCGCGCACGCCGCTCATCATTTCCGGTCCCGCGGAAGAATCGACGGACAAGTATTACCGCATCGACAAAATTATCCCCAAGCTGATTCTCGACATTGATTACACCGTCGACGAAAAGCTGCGCACCGCGACGCTCACCGAAGAAGGCGTCTCGAAGTGCGAGCGCCTCCTAAGCCTCGGAAATCTCTACGACCCGGAAAATATCGAAGCGATTCACCACGTCTATCAGGCCCTGCGCGCCCACACCCTGTACGAGAAGGACGTCGATTACGTCGTGAAGGACGGCGAGGTTGTCATCGTTGATGAATTCACGGGACGCCAGATGCCGGGACGCCGCTGGTCGGACGGCTTGCATCAAGCCGTCGAAGCGAAAGAAGCCGTAAAGATCGAGCGCGAGAACCAAACCCTCGCCACCATCACCTTCCAGAATTATTTCCGCATGTACAAAAAGCTTTCCGGCATGACGGGAACCGCCGAAACCGAAGCGCCCGAATTCGATAAGATCTATAAACTCGAAGTCGTCGCGATTCCAACAAACAAGACCTTAATTCGCCTCGAGAATCCCGACGTCGTCTATCGCACCGAACGCGAAAAATTCGAAGCCGCCGTTGACGGCATCATTCAGGAAGACGGCACCAAGGTAGGCGGCATCCGTCAGTATTACGAAAAGGGCCAACCAGTCCTCGTCGGCAGCATTTCGATCGAAAAATCAGAGAAGATCGCCGAGCTTCTAAAGAAGTCAGGCATTCCTCATCAGGTTTTAAACGCCAAGCAGCACGAGCGCGAAGCAAAAGTGATCTCGCAGGCGGGGCGCAAAGGCGCTGTCACGGTTTCGACCAACATGGCCGGCCGCGGAACCGACATTCTCCTCGGCGGCAATCCCGAAGCGATGACCCGCGAGCATTTCCTCAAAAACAAGATGGCGATCCCCTACGCGCCCGTCGGATCGGTGATCGGCGGAAATGGCGCGAACACCGAAACGCCCGGCGAAGCTGACGCGGCCGCAGGCGCATCGGGCGGTGGCACAGCAACGGCCGTCGCTGACGTCGCCGCGCCCGCAGTTCACAGCGTGCAGATGGTTCTCTTCCAGCAGGAAGGCAAAATCTTTCAGGTCCCGCTCGATCAGTGGAAGCCCGTCTACGATCAATTCTCTGACCAGTGCCGCGCCGAGCACGATGAAGTGATCGCCATGGGCGGCCTGCACATCCTCGGCACCGAGCGCCACGAAGCTCGCCGCATTGACAATCAGCTTCGCGGACGCGCCGGCCGCCAGGGCGATCCCGGCTCCTCGCGATTCTTCCTCTCGCTCGAAGATGATTTGCTCCGCATCTTCGGCGGCGAGAAGGTCAAGGCCATGATGCACTGGCTTGGAATGACCGAAGGCGTCCCGATCGAGTCCAAGCTCATCAGCAAGCGTATCGAGAACGCGCAAATGGCCGTCGAAGCGCAAAATTTCGAAGCCCGCAAGCACCTCCTCGAATACGACGACGTGATGAACAAGCAGCGCGAAACGATTTACTCGCTGCGCCGCGGCGTCCTCGAAGGCGCGGACCAAAAAGAATTCGTCCTCGAACGCGCCGAAGAAATCGCATACGGTCTCGTGGATACGTTCTGCCCGCGCGAGCAGCATCCCGGCAACTGGAACACCACGCAATTCACAAATGAAGTGCTGAATCAATTCGGAATTGACGTGAAGGCCGTCGGCCTCGATCTCGCCTCTCTGAATCACGATCAGCTTGGCGATGCGCTAGCCGAAAAAGTGGTCCAGCACTACGAGGAAAAAGAAAAACTCTTCGGCGCGCCGGTGATGCGCTGGCTTGAGCGCCGCATCCTGCTCGATATCGTCGACGGCCAGTGGAAAGACCATCTGCTCACCCTCGATCACCTCAAGGAAGGCATCGGCCTACGCGGCTACGGCCAGAAAGATCCGCTCGTCGAATTCAAGAAGGAAGCCTTCACGCTGTTTGAAGACATGATGGGGCGAATTGACACGGAAAGCGTGCGCTTCCTATTCCTGGTTCGCCCCGCGGAAGGCGAGCGCCCCTCAAATCCTTCCGCCGGGCCGGAAGAAACCAGCCGTCCGAAGCAGCTCGAAATTCAGCAGCGCATCGAACGCCGCCAGCAACGCACCCAGCAAAATCTCCAATACCAGGCCGGCCCCGCTCAGGCCGAAACTCCCAAGCCCGTTCGCGCCGGCGCCAAAGTCGGCCGCAACGACCCCTGCCCCTGCGGCTCAGGCAAAAAATACAAAAAGTGCCACGGCGCCACCGTCTAAATCCTCACTGGTGTTAGTTTGGAATTCTGGACTTTAAATGAAATGAGGAATACTAACTAGCTATCTAGAAGGGGAGGCCGCACCAGTTCCGTTCGTCTTCTGGGAAGGATAAATCAAATTCCATACTATCGTAGACAATGGACGGACCGCTACTGACAGAATCGCGGTGCAAATCGCCGCACCTGTTACTGCTGCACCAAGAAATTTAAGAAACGTGGCCACTGCTTAACTCCCGTGTCCGTACACCCAAACAAGAACCCCAGCCGTAATGCCTAACGTCAAGAATCCTACAAACAAAAGCATTATACCACCGCCGAAAGTGAAGTGATTGCCTCCCTTAACGATCCGAGACCTGGCAAATACTATGACTGACGAAAAGATCAGGTTCACCGCTATCACGCTTATCGCGACCAAAGCTGAGTTCGAACCGAAGGCCTGTTCTACTCGAGCGTTGTCAAATATGGCTCCAGTTGCTCCTAAGCTTAGAATTGTCAAATCCTGAGCGGTCTCCACAAGTACATCCCAACCTGGCATGGTGGGAGAAACAGCCGCGCTGAAGATAACAAACGCAAGCCCGAAAAATAGGGGTAAACCAATATGTGCCAGCAAAAACCAACCCATAATTGCGGGATTCTAACAAATTGTCCGCAGAGCGTAACAATTAGTTGAAGAACGTTACTAATTACCTCGTTATCAGTTTTTGCCGTCCTTTGCGTCAGCTTTGTCTTACTTTGCGCGGCGTATTATCGTTGAACAGTACCTTTTCTCTCAAAACCAGTTTCCTCGCTCACGTTACCTCGGCACCTCCGTCTGAACATATCGGGCCGGCATTGCGTACCTATCGTGGGGCAAGACACATCCCATTCCGGAGGAGCGACACATGAGAACTAGTTTTCGTTGGTATCGGGCCACGCTTGTCATTTCTGCAATGGCCGCACTGACAGCCTTCGCGGCTCAGCCTGCCGTCGCCGCGGACGAAGGACATTTCGATCGAACGCTGACCGTCACCGGCCCCGTCGACCTCGAAGTTCAAACAGGCTCCGGCGACATCACCGTGCGTGCTGGCAATGCCGGAAGCGTCGAGATTCACGCCAAGATCAAGGCCAATGACTGGCACTTCGGCAGCAACAGCGCGCAAATCGATGCCATCGAGAAAAATCCGCCGATTCAGCAGGAAGGCAACACCATTCGCATCGGCCACGTGGAAGATCGCGAACTCCTGCGTCATGTTTCCATCAGCTACGAAATTATCACACCGAAAGAAACCAAGCTGCACTCCACCTCCGGCTCAGGCGACGAAAAGATTGATGGCATCGCCGGCCCCGTGGAAACCACCAGCGGCTCCGGCGGTTTGCACGTTCACGATATCGGCAGCGACGTTCGCGCGAACACAGGCTCGGGCGATGTGGACGTTCAGAACGTTCATGGCAGCGCGCGAATCTCCACCGGCAGTGGCGGCCTCCAGGCAACCGGCATAGCAGGCACTCTCGTCGCCTCAACCGGCAGCGGCGACGTCAAGCTCGAACAAACAGCCGCGGGGGACGTGGACGTCTCGACAGGCTCCGGCGAAGTCACTCTCGATCACATCAAAGGCGGCGCTCGCGTCCGAACCGGCAGCGGCAATATTCACGCCGAAGGCGAGCCGACTGGCCCGTGGAAGTTGCACACAGGCTCCGGCGACGTTGCCATCAAGCTTCCGAGTGCCGCAGCATTCGAACTCGATGCCGCGACAAGCTCCGGCTCGATTCACAGCGACCGCGAAATCGTGATGTCCGGCACCATCAATCCGCACGAGCTTCGCGGCAAAGTGAACGGCGGCGGCGTGCTCGTCGAATTGCACACGAGCTCGGGCTCGATTCGCATCGACTAAATGTAGCTCACGTCTCTCCCGACCCCGTCGGGAAGACGTGAGGCTTTTCTGCGGCGCGCTAAAAATCCGCACTAAAAATCAATGATGAACGGAACATAACTAACCCGTAATAGAAATAGAACGTTCACGCGGCAAGCCGTCCGATTGCACGCCGAAATATGATAAGTTTGCCTCGGCTTGGGAGATCGAATCGCCGGGCCGAAGGGTGTCTCATGGCGACGGCTGCCCCCAGAAGCTGCCGCGTTGACCGATGCGTGGAGGGAGTGCCCCCGGCACTGGCTGCCGAAGCCTTGTGCCTCGATCACTTTCTCGATCAATCGTTCACCCGCGCCGATTTCGCTCTCGACCGCTGCCAGCGCGGCGAATCGATTGACCGCGCCACCCTGGACTGGTTGCTCGCCGATGCTCACGCCACGCTCAATGCACTCTCCGAGGTTGCCGCGAAGCACGGCCTCGCGCAGCAAGGCCGCATCCTCGAGCTCCTCCTCTGCATCGCAAATCTAAATGACTACATCGCTCACCACTCTGTCCAGCTCTCAACGCAAGCTTGACGCATCGACGCCCGGCGGACCAAAATGCCCTGCGGGCGCAATTCTGCATCTCACGGTTCGCCGTTCTTGCCCTTCCCGCGCTCTCAGCCTAGAATGGATTTTGAGATGACTTCCGGACCCGATCCGAAACCGTCGTGCGAATTTAGCGACGACATGATCATGAGCCTGAGTTTTTCAGGCCCCGCCGACGTGGCCACCATCAATCCAGTGGTCGCCTGGGCCATGGACGCTGTGAAAAACATGGGCTGCGCCGTCGGCAAAGAGTGGGAAGTCGAGGTCGCTCTGCGTGAGGCCGTTTCGAACGCCATGATTCACGGCTGCAAGGGCGATCCCTCTAAAGTCATCCAAGTCTGCATGGGCTGCGACAAGGAACACGGCTTGCTCATTATCGTCCGCGATGAAGGCCCCGGCTTCAAGCCCACCGAAGTGAAAGATCCCCTCATGGGACAGAACATCTACGCCGACCACGGCCGCGGAATTTACCTCATCAATCAGCTAATGGACGAAGTCTCCTTCGATCGCGGCGGCACCGAGATTCGCATGCGAAAGCGTAACCCCCCACCCGACTCGTCATCTTGAATTTTTCGTTTTGCACCTCCAAGCTTGAGTTCTGCATCCGGAGTCATCCATGACAGAGCAGAACCCAAAGCACGACCCTTTTAAGCCCGCGCAGCCGCATATTCCTGGCGTGCCGCATCCCGCGTCAAAATCGTCTGCAGGCGCAGCCTCGCACGGCCTGGTGGCCGCTCTGCTTCAGCCGCCTGTTGTGCTCGGTTTCCTCGGGACATTCGCTTTTCTCATCGGCATTTCCGTTTGGTTGTATTCGCGGCATCCCGTCAAGCCCATCGAGGCCGCGTCAGCTCCAACGGAATCCACCAAAGCAACTTCGGCGCCCGGAACCGTCGCCATTCCCGTCGCGCCAGGCGAAATCGCGACCACGGATGAATTAGCCAAGCCCTGGTCGTCGAAGCGCTTCGACTTCGTCGACCCAGACACCACTCTTACGGTTCCCGCGCTGGTCGTTCATCTTCCGCACGGCGGCTACTGGGGATTCTCTCTGCGCGAGCCCTTTGGCGGTTGCCACCTCGAATACGTCACGGATCTGAAGCGCCTCGAAAGCATATACAGCTTCAAGAGCGACCACCCCATGGTCGGCGATCCTTGCGATTACAGCGTATTCGATTTGACCAAGTACGGCCCCACGAGCGACAACGCAGTCGTGCGCGGCGCCGTCGTTCACGGCACAGCCCTGCGTCCTCCGATCGCCATCGAGATCAAAGTCGAAGGCCACAAGATCATCGCGGCCCGCCGCGAATAGGCTGTCGTGTGGTCCACCGTTTAGCAGGAGCTCAATGCGGCCGTCCCGATGCAGCGCTAGGCTCGACACGTCTCCCACACGTCGTAACAGTAATCAGAATTGGTGCGCGAATTACAGACTGACTCGTGCTACGGTCCTGCGGACACAGACCCTCAATAAGAAACTCGTACACGACGATTGTTGCTTCCTGAGGATCTCCGCCAAAACTCAATTTCTTGGCGTTCTCAAGTGCGGTTCGCATCAACAGCGGCGGCCCGTAAACCCGTTTACATCAGTAGGCTTGCCGTTCCGATCGAGCTTTACGCGGATCACTACCGCGCCTTCAACGTGGGCCGTGGCGGCAATTTGGGGATAGACCACCTCTTCGAAATCGTCGATGTAACTATTCTTATATTCGATTCCGTTTTTTTGCTGCGCCCTAATCGTATCGAATAGACTGACCAGCGCTAAAACGAACACGACGGAAGCGACACCCGTAATTGTTTTCATGATCGACTCCTTCTAGGTGAGCGGCGGCAATCATTTCAGATCGCTAAAGTGTAATCCCGACGTCCAACCGAGGAGTCCGCAATAAAAAATGCCGCTGTCCCGCGATTTGCATTTCGCGGGACAGCGGCAGAATAAGCGGCATCAACCTGCCGCGAGTTATTAATTCCGATCCACTAGTCCGCCGGCAGTTGCTCCACCGACCGAGCCACCAGCACTGGTGCCGCCGGACTCAATCCCGGATCAACGATGACGAATCCAACAACGCGCAACGGCGTAGTCGTCGCCGCGCCTTGCAGCGCCGAAAGCCCGCTGAGATTGATGAACACCGTATCGTTCGTCGTCAACACCGTCAGCGGCGCCGGCAACAGCACCCCAGCCGTCCAATTGTCAGTCAATTGGAAGCTGCCGTTGTTCCCATTGTTGACCACGACGTTCCCAGCCAGCGTCCCGTGCTGCCCCTGCCGCCGCAGTACCACGCGGCTCACGGTCAGTTGCGGAGTTCCACTGGAAGTATCGAGCGTGCCGCCGACTCCCACTCGCTGCCCCGCCGCAAGCGCGGAATTATTGAAGAGCAGCGTGGTAAGCGGCAGATTGATGTGCCCGATTTTGTAAACTTCGCTTCCGGTCAAAGGCAGCGTCGTGATGTCGCCCGGCGAAATGCCATTCACCGAAGGCAGCTCGTCGCGCACATACACGTCAGCCGAAGTCGCAGGCCCCGTCGCCGGATTGATCCACGTAAATAGCCCGCCGAAGTAGAAGCCGCTGTTCGACACCACCTGGATTTCACTCGCCACGATATCCTTCGACACTGGGTCGAGCGAGCCCGTGACCCCCAGAATCGTGCTCGTCGTGTAAGAGCTCATCGGCACATCCGAATCATCGAACATGGTATTGTCATTCGTCTCGACGGTCCACTGCCGCCCATGCGGCCCCTGCACAACAAAGTTGCCGTTGCCGGACGCGCCGATATATCCCACCAGGAAATCGTCAATCGAAACTGACGCGTTGGTCGAATTGAGCAGCGCCATCTCGAACACCGGATTGACGGCTCCCGTAATGTTGCCGTTGCTGTCTGTCGCGAGCGACTGCCGCAAATCGAATTCCATCGCCAGTCCAACCAGATCCGCGTTGGCCAGTACGAACGGATTGGCAAACGTCACCGTCACCGAGCCCATGCTCAGCGTCCCAGTGACGGTTTGAATCGTCGGTTCCCCGCCGCCTCCGGGAACATTAATGAATCCAATCATTGGATTCGAAATCGTCACGGTCGCCGATGTATAAGTTCCCGGCGTCACCGCGTTGAGGTCCATCAATTGGTGCAGCCCGCTCAATTGAGCGAAGTCAATCACCTGCGAACCTGAAAACACGCTCTCGTCCGTATTCGTGACGCTGTTGTGAATCGTCACGCCCGTCACCGTAATCTGGCAAGAAATCACGCTCGGCAGCGGCGCATCAGTGGCAACCGTATAAACCGACGCACTCTGCGTTCCACTTCCCGTCGATGACGACCCCGCCCCGCCACCGCAACTAGCCAGCAGCACAAGAGGTAATATTGCGAATAAAGCCCGAACACACCGTTCAACACGCATCGTCCGCTCCTATGTTTTTCGTATTCTAAAATTGAGGGCGGCCTTCTAGGTGGCCGTTCCCCTCTACCATTCGAACACGAACGCACCCCGAAAGTTGCGTAGTTCCAGGACCATGTGTGTAAAGAATTGTCGTCAAAAAGTGACTGGTACTAAAGGTTTTATCCGAATATGAGCGCATCGCGCACTTTGCGCAGCTGGACTGCGCGCGTGAGCGGCTTCGGGAGCAGCACCGCGCCGGGATCGAGCAGCTCGCGATGCGTCGAGCCGGTATAGCTCGGCTGTAGAGGCGATGGCGCGCCTCGGATCGGAGACGTAAGAGTCACCCAGAAACTGTGATATAAGGCCAGATAATGAATCAAAGCCGCATGGTGCTGAAACGATTCGCGGCCCTCGCAACTGCATTGCTGGCCTGCGCGCTCGTATCGGGCGCCGGCCGAAATTGGGTCGCCGCCGACACGAACGACTTGCCGCGGGAGCCAATCCTCCGCATTGAAACGGGCATGCACATCGCCGGCATCATCGCCATCGGCACGGATGCCGAGAATAATTATTTGGTGACGGCGTCCTTCGACAAAACAATAAGAGTTTGGAAACTGCCATCCGGACGCCTGGTGCGAGTGATCCGCCCGCCCATAGACGAAGGCGATACGGGCGAGGTTACGGCTGTAGCGGTCTCGCCTGACGGCCGAACGATCGCCGGCGGCGTGCGCGGCCCGCACAATACCGTTGTGCTATTCGATTTGCAAACCGGCCGACTCGAAAAGTATCTCGACGGAGTCAACGCGACAGTGTTTCACCTCGCGTTCTCCGGCGACGGCCGTTATCTCGCCGCGACGCTGTGGAACGGCGCCCTGCTGCTCTACGATACGAGCAACTACGCGCTCATCGGAGATGACACTGACTGCGCCGACGAAAGCTACGGAGTGGCGTTTGACGCGCAGGACAGGGTGATAACGGCGTGCGAGGACGGATTCATTCGCGAGTATGGAGTGACGCCGAACGCGTCTTTGCGCCACCTCGTGAAGGCCAGGGCGCCAGGCGGCAAGCACCCGCATCCCGTAGCGGTTTCACCTGGCGGATCGGAAATCGCGGTCGGATTCGAAGACACGCCCAGGACTGATGTTCTGTCATCCAAAGATCTGTCATTTCTATTTTCTCCGGAGATGCCGGAGAGTGACGAACTCGCTACGGGCGGCGTGTCGTGGTCGGCGGACGGCAATACGCTTTACGTGGGCGGCGAAAGATTCAACGAGGGCGACGAGCTCATCCGCGCGTGGACCAATGGCGGGCGAGGCGCTTACCAGGAGATCGCCGCGAGCGACAATACCATCACGCAGATTTTGCCCTTGCGGAACGGCGGAATTGTGTTTTCCAGCTACACGCCGTCATTCGGAATCATTGATAGCAAGGGCAATCGAACGGTATACGCCGGGCCGGTGACTTCCAACTATCGCGGCAATCTGAACGGATTCCTGCTCTCGGATGATGGCGCCACGGTCCAGTTCAGCTACGTGTATGGCGGGAAGTCGCCCGCGCGTTTCTCAATCGCAGAGCGAAAATTGGATACAGCCCCGTCGGGAGCGAACGGCCTCAACCGCGCCGTTGTGGAAAGATTTCCCGTCACCGATTGGGAGAACAACTCTTCACCGAAGCTGAGCGGAAAGCCGCTGCCCATGGTGAGGAATGACTCTTCGCGTAGCCTGGCGATTATGCCGGACAGGAGCGGATTCCTACTGGGAGCGGAGTGGAATCTGTATTTTTTTGGCGCCGATGGTTCGCCGCGTTGGAACGTGGTGACTCCCGCCACCGCCTGGTGCGTGAATATCTCGGCCAACGGAAAATTGGCTGCCGCTGGTTTCGGCGACGGATCGATTCGGTGGTACCGCGTCGCCGACGGCCAAGAGCTGCTGGCATTTTTCCCGGCGAGCGACCGGAAGCGATGGGTGATGTGGACGCCGTCCGGATACTACGACGCGTCGGCGGGCGGCGAAGATTTGATCGGCTGGCACGTCAACAACGGCCGCGATAAGGCAGCCGACTTCTTTCCGGTCGGACAATTCCGTTCAACTTACTACCGCCCGGACGTTGTGGCGAAAATTCTGGAGACTGGAGACGAGGCCAAGGCCATTCTTGCGGCGAACGAAGTTTCCGGGCGCAAGACTCGGGGAGGCAATCTGGCGCAGATGCTGCCACCGGTGGTTGCGATCGTTTCGCCGCAGGACGGCGCGGACGTGAACACGTCGAATATCTCGGTGCGTTATACGGTGCGCTCGTCTTCGGGGGAACCGCTGACGGAAGTGAAAGTGCTCGTGGACGGCAGGCCCGCGAGCGCTGCGCGCGGCGTTGAGCCCGCCTCGACATCGCCAAATGGCGATGTGCTCGAAACCAAAGTGAGCGTTCCGCCGCACGATACTGATGTCTCGGTGATTGCGATCAATCGCTTCGCATCGAGTACTCCCGCAACAGTTCATCTGCATTGGCGCGGCGCGGCCACGGACGCTTTCGAAATCAAACCCAAATTGTACGTGCTGGCGATCGGGGTTAGCCAATATGCCGATCCGGCGCTGCAGCTTCACTACGCGGCGAAGGACGCGCAGGATTTCGCGGCGGCGTTGCAAAAGCAAAAGGGCGGATTGTACCGCGACGTCCAGGTCAAGGTGCTTACCGACGACAAGGCGAATCGCGACGACGTGCTCGACGGGCTCGAATGGATACGGACGCAAACGACCAGCCTCGACGTCGCGATGGTGCTGCTCTCGGGACACGGGGTGAACGATCGAAGCGGGACGTATTACTTCCTCCCGCATGATGCCAACGTAGAGAAACTGCTGCGAACCGGCATCTCGATGGAAGACATCAAGACGACGATCGATTCGCTTGCGGGAAAGACTCTGTTCTTCATTGACACTTGCCACTCCGGCAACGTGCTCGGCGGACGAAAGGGAGATCAGGCGGACATCAACGGCCTGGTGAACGAGCTTGCGAGCGCTGAAAACGGAGCGATTGTGTTCGCCGCTTCGACCGGGACGCAATACTCAATCGAAGATCCGGCGTGGTCCAACGGCGCATTTACGAAGGCGCTCGTGGAGGGACTCGGCGGTCAGGCCGGTGTCGGCACGTCGGGCCGCATCACGGTGAACATGCTCGAGCTCTACATCTCGGAGCGAGTAAAGGAATTGACGCGGGGCCAGCAGACTCCGACGACGAAAAAACCGGACATGATTTCCGACTATCCTGTTGCGCTAAAGCAATAATCTGCACCGCAGCTACAAACCAAAACTATTCGCGGCCTTCCAATTTTAGTGCGCTGCTGCGTCGAGAGGACGTTGTAGAAGCTCGAAGCGAGCAGGATGGGGTGCGCTTGTCGAGCAGCCTGCGCGAGAAGTAGAGACAGCGGGAACTTGCGAGACCATCGAACGCAGCGGTGGGCATCGCCGGACGCTCGCCATTAACGAGATGACTTCTGAGTAAGACGATAATGTACGCCATATTGCGGATGGCCCGGCGCCGCCGAACTAGCTTTGCGATGACCTTACGCCTCTGATTCGGCCGGCCGCGATCGCGTTCTCTCGACACTGGTATGTGGTATAAAGCCCGACAATGAATCGAAGCTGTAACATACGCAGACGGTACTTCGCGCTCGGAACTGCCGCGCTAACGTGCGCGATCGCCTGGTATGCCGCCGAGAAGCGCGCCGTCGCGGCTGACACGGACGACTCGTGGCGCGAGCCAATCCTCCGTATCGAAACCACTACTCACGTCGCTAACATCAAAGGCATCGGCACTGATGCCGGGAATAAATATCTGGTGACGGTATCCGACGACAAAACAGTACGCGTGTGGAAGCTGCCATCGGGGCAAGCGGCGAAAGTGATCCGGCCGTTTATCGGTAAGGGCCTCGAGGGCAAGCTGACGGCTGTCGCTGTTTCTCCCGACGGCCGAACGATTGTCGCGGCATTGTACGGCCCTCCGAACGCAGCATTCATCGAACTGTTCGATCTTCAAACCGGCCGACAGGAGAAGCATCTTCCAGGAGTCAGAGATTTCGCCAACCACATCGCGTTCTCGCGCGACGGCCGTTATCTGGCGGCGGCGCTGATTACCGGCGACCTGCTTCTATACGATACAAGCGGCTATCAGCTGATCGCGGAAGACAGAGACTGCTCCGGCCATAGCTATGGCGTGGCGTTTGACGCGAAGGACAAAATTATTACGGCGTGCTACGACGGATTCATTCGCGAGTATGAACTGACGAAGCAAGCGTCTCTGCACTTGCTCGCGAAAGTGAAACCTCCGAGCGGGAAGGAGCCGTTTACCGTGGCGGCCTCGCCCGATGGATCGGAAATCGGGGTTGGATTCGAGGACTCACTGAAGATTGATGTGCTCTCGTCGAACGATCTTTCCTATCTCTTTAGTCCCGACTTAACAGGCGTTTACGGCTCGAGTACGAACGGTCTCTCATGGTCGGAGAACGGCAAAACGCTCTACGCGGGAGGCGCATGGGGGCTTAACAACCACGCTATCATCCGCGCGTGGTCCAACGGCGGCCGCGGCACTTTCCAGGACATCATCGCGAGCGACAACGCGATCTCGCAGAT